>Ga0105240_10000972_pt1 | contig 51104 bp, 46 predicted proteins | sample KBSC54metaG_FD_80426 | JGI IMG/M metagenome (GOLD analysis project Ga0105240, IMG submission 80426) | Corn rhizosphere microbial communities from Kellogg Biological Station, Michigan, USA - KBS C5-4 metaG | ecosystem: Host-associated > Plants > Roots > Rhizosphere > Soil | place: Michigan, USA... | reverse complement strand
GGCACGGAAGATACCATCCTCTACTCCTCATGCTTTGACGCGAATGGTGGCCTGTTTGAAACTCTGCTCGAGGCCGGGGACGCCATCATTTCCGATGAGCTGAACCATGCCAGCATCATCGATGGAGTTCGGCTGTCGAAAGCTCGCCGGTTTCGCTATCGCAACAGCGATATGGAAGATCTTGAAGCGAAACTCAGGGAAGCCGGCGGGTCAGGCAGGATCATGATTGCCACTGACGGCGTGTTTTCGATGGATGGCTACATCGCCAACCTGCCCGCGATTTGCGACCTGGCCGAGAAATATGGGGCAATGGTGATGGTGGACGATTCCCACGCGGTCGGCTTTACCGGCGCGAATGGGCGCGGCACGCACGAATACCACGGGGTGATGGGGCGAATCGACGTAATTACGGGAACGCTGGGAAAAGCGCTTGGCGGCGCGAGCGGTGGCTACACAAGCGGTCGGCGCGAAATTGTGGAACTGTTAAGGCAACGCTCACGACCCTATCTCTTTTCTAATTCGGTTGCGCCCGCGATCGTCGGCACTTCACTGAAAGTGCTCGATCTGCTCACAAGCGGCTCCGGTCTGCGCGACAGGCTACGGGAGAACACGGCATTTTTCCGGCAGCGCATAGCAGCGCTGGGATTCGATGTCCTGCCGGGCGAGCATCCCATCATTCCTGTAATGCTGGGCGATGCCAGGCTTGCGGGAGAAATGGCTGAAAGACTCCTGGCGCTCGGCGTGTATGTAGTCGCGTTCTCTTACCCGGTAGTGCCCCAAGGCAAGGCGCGCATTCGAACCCAAGTGTCGGCGGCGCATTCAAGAGAAGATTTGGAATTTGCCCTTGATGCGTTCGCCAGGGCGGGGAAAGATACGGGGGTTTTATAAAGAAACGCCTAAAGAAATTTGGCTTCACTCGTCGCGATGCCAGGTTTGCGAGCGCCCCAACAGCGATATGCCGACGAAACCTCGTACGACCAGCCGCTTCCCATTATCGGCGAGCGTCATTTTGCAGCGATACACCACGCCCGTATCGGGATCCAGAATATCGCCGGTCGCATAATCCGAGCCCTGTTTTTTCATGTTCCGCAGGAACACCAGCCCGATAATAGGCTTGTTTTTGCGATCTCCAGCGCAAAGGTCGCATACCTCGTTCGAGACCTTCGGATCGACACTGCTCTCAATCCTGCCGAAAATCGCGCCATCCTGCTCGTATAAACGCACCGTTCCACGCGACTGATGCGTCTTGTCATCTATGGTCCGCCATAACCCCACAGGAGACGGATCTGCCGCCGCGAGCGTTTGGACAAAGGAAATAAGACCAAAAATTAATATCCCGAAACCGGGGACGTGACAACGGATGGACATTACAATATAGTGTTTGCTCCGGGTAACAACCCGGCACTTAAATGATGATACACGATCGCGAAACAACTAACGGCGTCAAAAGCTGCTCAGTAGGCGGCGGCGACCTGTTTAACGGGTTCTTCGAAACCGGAAAAGAGTGGAATTTTCGAAAGGATCAGTTGGTGGACGCCCGCGCGCGCCGTGTCTTCGAACTGATGGGCCGCGCCTGCGATGGCGGGGTTTATCCTTATCAGCTTCCGCTGCAAACGCGTTCCGGGCCGTGGGTCAAGGCTGAAGGCCGGGACATGATGATGCTTTCGTCATACGACTATTTGGGCCTCATTGGCGACCCGCGCGTTGACGAAGCCGCGATCGCCGCCATTCGAAAATACGGTACAGGCACCGGCGGGGTCCGGATGCTGACCGGCACTATCGATATCCATCATGAGATGGAGCGCGAGGTGGCGGATTTCAAGGGCATGCCCGAGGCAATTACCTTCACCTCAGGCTATCTTGCGAACCTTGCGGTTGTCGCCAGCCTGTTCTCTGTTCAGGATCGCGTGATTCTCGATTCACTGTCTCACCGAAGCCTGGTTGACGCGTGCCGGCTGGCCGGCGTGCCTGTTCAGCGGTTTAAACACAACGACATGGATTCGCTGCGGGAAGAGATCGCGAACGGGAGCACTTCGAATCGCACATTAGTTATCTCGGACGGCGTGTTTTCGATGGACGGCGACATTTGTCCGCTGCCGGATCTGGTCCAGATGAAGCGAGATACCGGGTGCTTTCTGATGATTGATGAATCCCATGCTTCCGGTGTTTTGGGGGCGCATGGCCGCGGGACGGATGAGCATTTCGGTCTTACCTCCACGGAAGTCGATATCTGGACGGGCTCGCTTGCGAAGGGCATTCCTTCAAACGGCGGCTTTGTGGCGGTATCGCAGCAACTTGCCATTTATCTGCAGCACTCGGCCGCGCCCTTTATCTTTTCGGCCGCGCTCGCGCCCGCGTCGGTCGCAGCGGTTACGGCTTCTCTCAGAATTTTAAAGCAGGAGCCGGAACGGGTGACGCGACTGGCGAACAATGCGAAGTTTTTGCGCGAGGGCCTGCAGGCACTTGGGTACGATACCGGCATGTCTGAAACCGCTATCATCCCGGTGATTTTCAGCGATGAGGCCAGTTGTGCGCTGGCTGCGGGAAGTCTGCGCGGCATGGGTATCGGGGTTACGCCGATCATGTTCCCCGCCGTTCCGCTCGGCTCGGCGAGATTACGGCTCTGTGTCACAGCCGCGCATCGGCTGGAAGATCTCGAGTTTGCGCTCGATGGTTTTCGCCGATTACGAGGGTGAGTTAGCGGAATCCTGCAAAACGAACGCCCTGTTTGGCGTCATCGTCTGTTTTACAAAACGAACTCTCGGGGGCGGACCGGTCCCTTCACGGCTTACAAAACAAACGCGCTGTCTTCCGGCCAAGAATGGATTACAAAACGAACTCCCGGCGTGGGGTTAAGCGGCTTCGTTTACAAAACGAACTGGCGGCGACGCTCGGCGCCCAGCAAAACCATAAGAGATGAGAAGAGGGCGTGTCATTCTCGTTTCGCGGATCGACCCAAGACATCTCTCAATATCTCAACGTGCCGATTTAATTTAACGCTTGCGGTATGGCGGCGAAAGACGGCTAAAGATCTTAGCTGTTTTGGCCGCCTGTTCGGCTAGCCACTGGGCATGAGCGGAGCTATCACTCTCAAGGGGGAGATCCGTGATCAGTACCTTTCGCGAATTTTTGGGGTCAGCCACAACCCTCAGACCCAGATCTCGTAATCGACCTATGTGCAGGGTCGCGAGACCGTAACAAGTATTGAACTCGGCAATAACCTCTTCCGCGGAACAGGAATCTACCTTGAACACGCTCAGCCCATCCGAATCTCCGAGATCCAATTCTCCGCTCGCTTTAGATTTGGATCCCCGTCGGAGAAGCGCTTCTGATTTCAGGTTTTTTGGATTATCGGGGTCGAACCAAGAGCTACGGAGCACCGCGCGATAGACCAAGACATTGCAAGGGATTTCGTCAGGCCCCGGTGGCATCGCGGGACACAGGAAGGGTCAGCCAGTGAAGATGGTCTGAAAGGTTCTGCGGGGTTGGAGACCTGAAGACGACCCCCTCTGTATCTCCGGCCTGCCTATACAAATAGACATCCCTATCGGCGGTTGGAGGACACACAAGCTTTACAACGCGGCCCAAGTTGCTCCAGGTCACCCGAACGCCACCTTCCGAATCCGTAGAAACAGAGCCTCGCACGGAAGTGCGCCGTTGCTTTTCAGCGTCATCTAGGATGCGATAAGCGGTCTTGAATGAGTGCTGGGTAGGACTCAACACTCCGTGATCATCCTCTTCAGGTTGATCTAACAAATCTACTAGTCTTGTAATAGTTGTCGACCCGGGAGAATCTGCGGCGGTAGTACTCGAAACATCGTTTGTACAAAGTCGGACTACTTCAGCGGCCATTTCCGCAGCGGGCGTGCTTGTCCACGTATGAAAAGTAGGAAACATGGCGATACTCATTGCGGTTTCTCCTCTGTGACCCCAATATTTGGGGCGCCTGCTTGAATTTCACCGACCTGGCGAACCTTTTCCTGCAGCCAAGCGATGACCACCTTGGCGACTTCAACGTCAAGGTAAACACCGACTTCAACCTCTCGAACTACCGCGTCGCGTGTGATGCGCAATTCCCGTAATTCTTGTCCAAGACCACTGCCCGAAAACTCGTGAGTCACGGATTGCGGAATAGGAGGGCGCTCGCTGTAGAGCGCCATGAATATACCAAGTCGCGGCGATAACCCACCATAAGCACCATCCGCGTGGATCACACGATAGGCGTTACTTTTGATGAAATCGAACTTGATCTTATTGTTGTCGTCCTTGTCCATACTTGGACCTCCTCAATACCTACACCATACTAATCAGCAGGCTTGGAAGTCCGATCCAAGGACCATAATCACATGCTAACAGAACTACGGGTCCGCCTTCAATTACTTGCAAATACTGGTTCCGACGTTATCAGTCTAGCGCTGTGAAATATTCTTCATGTTTGTGATCGTTCTGCCACTCAACAATTCAGCGGATCGTCCACGCCTTCCAAGACATCGGCGAGCTACAGTGGGACCTCATTTTTTCAAATCGGGTACTACCGAACTGTTTGGCTTTGGTCCAGTTCCATCCTCTTGGCGACGCTGAGCGTCTTGGCGTAAAGGGATCAGCTAATGAAAGTGGCCGCAAGCGTTCGGAGCGCGTGGCGTGTCGCGGCGATGAGGGACTCGAGAACCAACTTCAGAGGGCGGTTGAATTGCTTGAGGATGCCAAATCCGCTTGAGGCCAAGGTTCTGCCTAGCTAACCCGCGCTGGTCAGAAAATCATGAGTGCCGGCGCGTTTACCGCTAAGGTGCCAGGCCAATCGCGAGCCTCGCTATTACAGACCCTCTCGCCCATATGGGTTAGTATTAGCACATAATGAAGCGGCGTCTGATTGCGATCCTGGCATTCGGGTTACTCAGTTCTTTGGAGATGGCGAGCCCTCAGTCAGCGCCGACGGGCACACTTGCTATTTATCGGCTCAAGTTGTACCCAGCGGGCGCACCACCAAACAAAATTTCCTTATGGTGGACGGCGACCGCTTGGCTAACCTTCAGAATGGACGTTACTTTACGCTTGAACTCTCACCGGGCGAACATGTGCTTAGCGCTCGTCCCAAATTCAAAGATGAAATCGGATTGACGATAATCGGTGCTAGCGTCAGCTACGTTCGGGGCGAATGGGTTCAGAGCGGAGCCTTTATGTCACACATCCGATTCTCCATTGTCGATGCCGCGACTGCAAAAGCAGATATCCAGCAGTTGAAGCGGGGCGACGAAGGTCAGATCAAAAATCGCAAAGCATTTTCACTGGGCACCAATTAAGGATTAGGCGCGCAGAATCACTGTAAGTGTCGACGCTTAGGTTGATTCGCGCCCTGCGATGGGCGAATGACCACCGGGTGCAGACTCCAATCGTGCGGGACCAGACGGATGACCATCGAATAATTGCCCCGTTCGAGGCGGGACAGATTCATCCTTGCAGTGAAAGCCGTCGTTCCGTTTCGAATCTCGGCATTACCTCCGACCGATCCAACCACGCGATCATTCATCTTGAGTTGCAATTCGTATGCTCGCCTTGCTGCCGATCGGAAGTTCCACAACAGCGCGAACCGTGCAACCCACGATGACCAGCGCGGCCCTTCGCGCAAGAGCTTTCCTGATGCCATCACATCTTTCAGCGAAACAACAAGGCTGGCTGAGTTCAGCCGTCGGATGCGGAAAACTGCGCGTCCGGTGGCGTGGGCGGGTGCCGGGGCGCCCGGCACTCGACCCGATCCGTCTTCGACAGCGCGCGTCAACGCAGTGCGAAGGTGAACAGCGCGTTTCCGGCGGCGACGCTCACGTACTGCTTGCCTTCCACCGAGTAAGTAATCGGTCCGGCTGCGATTGCTCCGCCGGTGTTGGCCTTCCAGAGCAGCGCTCCGGTGCGGGCGTCGAGGGCCATGAAGTAGCCTTCTCGTCCCCCGGTGAAGACCACATCCGAAGCGGTACTCAGGATGCCCGCATCGGTGACATCGCTCATCTTGAACTCCCACTTCAAGTTGCCGGTGTTCGGGTCGATGGCGCGAATCGCTCCATGCCCTTCGCTATCCTTACGAAAATTTTGCGCGGAACGCGTGAACGGCACTGCCGATCTCGGGTAGCCTCCGTTGTATTGGTTTCCTTCGGAATACTTATCTTCTTTCTTCACGTACAACGATGAATACTCCGCCCATGTCGGGATATAAAACAGGCCCGTCCGCGGGCTGAACGAGGGGTTGTACCAGTTGGTGCCGCCCTGGTTTCCGGGGGAGATGAGAGTGCCTTCCACGCTGGCGGCTTTGCCGGGCACCCGCATCGGGCGACCCTTCTCGTCGAAGCCGTTCATCCAGTTCACCTCGACGAAAGGCTTGCCCATCAGGAACTCGCCGGTCACACGGTCGAGCGCGTAGAAGAGCCCGTTCCGGTTGGCCCAGAACATAAGTTTGCGTGGTTTGCCTTTCCAAACGGCGTCGGCGAGGACGGGAACCTGCGTCGCGTCGTAATCGAATTCGTCGTGTGGCGAGAACTGATAATGCCATTTGAGCTTGCCCGTGTCGGGGTCAAGCGCGACCACGGAATCGGTGTAGAGGTTATCGCCGGGGCGAGGGTCGCCATTCCAGTCGGGCCCCGGATTGCCGATGCCCCAGTAAGTGAGGTTCAGGTCGGGGTCGTAGGAGCCGGTGACCCAAATCGAGCCGCCGCCGGTCTTCCACGCATCGTTTAGCCAGGTTTCGTGACCCGGTTCGCCGGGGCCGGGAATCGTGTTGAAGCGCCAGGCTTCCTTGCCGGTTTTCGCATCGTATGCCGCGATGAAACCGCGGATGCCGTATTCGCCGCCGGCGGTTCCCACGATGACCTTATCCTTCACGATGAGAGGCGCGTGAGTGAGGGAGTAACCCGCTTCAGGACGCCCAACCGGAGTGTCCCAAACGGGCTTGCCACTTTTGGAATCGATGGCAACCAGGTGCCCGTCGATTGTCCCCATGTACAGCGTATCGCCGAGAATGGCGAGGCCGCGATTTACGCGACCGCAGCAAACGCGGGTCTCCAGTGAGGGGAGATAAGACCAGTTCCAGAAAACGCGGCCCGTGATGGCGTCAAGCGCGATCACATCGTTGGGGGCTTGCACGGTGTACATCACGCCATCCACGACGAGCGGCGTGGCTTCGAATTTTTCCAGAGAACGCGCCTGCCAGACCCATTGCAATTCCAGATTTTTCGCGTTCGCGGGCGTGATTTGAGTCAGCAGGCTGTAGCGCTGGCTCATGGGGGAGCCGGAGTAGGTGAGCCAGTTCCGGGGCTCCCGATTCGCATGAAGCAGCCGGTCGAAGGTCACCTGCGCCGTACCCTGCAGCGAAAGGATCGAAATTGCGAAAGCCAGACGTGCCGTCATTTCGTTACTCCTTTCAAAGAAACCAAATAGCTCACGAGATCCGCAAGTTCGGTGGCGCTCAGCGTGTCTTTGTAGGACGGCATGGAAGACCTGTCCACGATCGAGAATTCTTTGAGGTTCGAGCGCTGAACGGATCGCAGGTGCTCCTGACTATCCATAATCTGCACCGTGAAGGCGTCCTGGTTGAGAAGACGCGCGGTCGTGGAGACGCCATCCTTCGCGACCATCCGGACAAAGCGGTTTTGGGGCGCGATTTCCGCATCGGGATCGAGAATAGAGTTCTGAAGTTCGACGGCACGGCGTCGGGAACCGATATCGTTCAGATCGGGGCCAACCCGGGAACCGGCATCGGCTACGCGGTGGCAGGTTTGGCACTTACCTTTGCCTTCAAAAATCGCCCGGCCATTGTTGATATTCCCGGGCGCGGTGTTGCTTTGGCCGGAGGCGGGCAGCGCGCGGAGAAAGGCAACCAGAGTTCCCACCTGGAAAGCATTGAACGTATGCGGGGGCATCGCCGTGCCGCGGATGCCGGCACGAATAATTTCACCGAGTGCCTCATCTGTATCGGCGTGGCGGTAGATGCCGCGGGCAAGGTCCGCGCCCGGGACCATGTTGCCGTCCGGACCATGACAAACGGCGCACGCCGCCAGAAACAAGCGCTCGCCATCGGCAATATCGCCGGGAGTGTAACTATGCTGAGCGGGCAAGGCGCCCGCCGTCATCATCAGCAGCAGCAGAGGTATGAAGATCCGCATGGTGATTTCCCATGTTGTTCTATCACAGATAAGCGTCGGTGACGATGTCCGGTTGGGGGCGTTCAGTTCGAACCGGGCAAACCTTTGGTCAGGGTGCGGAGTTCGTTCAGGAATGCCTGCTCGTCCTGAAAGTCGCGGTAGACGGAGGCGAATCGCACGTAGGCAATTTTGTCGATGCCGCGAAGATGCTCCATCAGGAATTCGCCGATCTCGATGGTTGTGATTTCGCGGTCCGGTGAATCGGTGACGCGCCCTTCCACCAGGTTGACCAGGTCGGAAAGCGTTCCCATGCTGATGGGCCGTTTCTCGCAGGCTTTGAGAAGGCCGCCCAGAACCTTTTGACGCTCGAATTTTTCGCGGCGGCCATCCTTTTTGATGACCATGTAGGGAACTTCGTCGATCCGTTCGTAAGTGGTAAACCGCTTTTCGCAGAGCAGGCACTGACGGCGCCGCCGGATGGAATTGCCTTCTTTACTTTCACGGGAGTCGATGACCCGATCTTCGATATGTCCGCAGAAGGGGCAGGTCACGCCAGTGTGGTTCCTTCCGCTTCGCGGATACGGGCCCAGGTAAGCCCCTCATGGAATGCGAGCAGGGTGCCGACGGGCAAAATCGCTACGAAGGAGATGAACCACAGCAACAGGCTCAGGCCGGTTGCTACCTCGATGGGAACGGCAAAGATTTCCGTTAAGACCAGAACCGCCGTCATCTGGGCACCGCCGCCGACCGCCGGCAATTGAACCAGGGAACCGAAAGAAACGAACCCCATGAGGATCAGCACGTCGATGAACGAGAAGTGGACAACACTCCCGAAGGCCTTCAAAACACAAGCATAACAGGCTGCGATGAGGAGCCACTCGATCAGGGTGTATGCGATTAGCTTGGCCGTAGCCGACTGACTCTTGGTACACCGCACGCCGTCCAGGAAGCCAGTTACGAACTTTTCCGCTTTGGCGAAGCGATAAGCAGTCAGGAATTTGAGCGCTTTGAGTATCCCGCGATGGATCTGTTCGCTTCGAAAACGCATGGCGAGCAGGATTCCGAGGCAACCCGCGGCCCCCAGTCCGATTACGACGCCGCCCACCTGGAGGACCCAGGACAAGGTAGGTCCCAGAGCCACGCCCGAACCCTGGACCTGGCTCAGAGCGAAGCCGAAAACCGCGAGGGCGATTAAGACATCATAAAGACGCTCCACCACCCACGCGGCCACCTGCGATGAAAAGGGCACTTGCTCTTTATTTGCTATCAGATAAGGGCGCACCATCTCGGCGGCGCGGCCCAACGCCGTGACGGCGGAAAACCCGATTACGGTGGCTGAAAGCAGGTTTCGGAAGCCGGGGTGAGGCCGCAGCGGCCGAATGAGCACGGCCCATCGCAACGCCCGGACTACATAGGTTCCATATGAAAAGAAGAGCGAGGTGAGCAGCCACTGCGGGTCAAGCCCAGCCACAGTGGATTGAAAAAAGGCCCAATTAAAGCCCTTTTGCCGCGTGCCGTACACAAACACCCAGACGGCGACGACAGCCAGACCGAGGCTGACGGCCAGGAGTTTTTTTCGATGCTGAGGTTGAACTTCGGCCAAATATCAATCCGGACGCCTCAAGACTACCAAAGAACCGGAGCCGGTTTCATTCGGCGGGTGCAATCCGGGTACCGTTCGGGTAATGGGCCGGGAAGGGGGGCGGATGTCCCGGTTCCTGTTGACGAAGGGCGGCGAGGTATGGATTTGGACAAAGGAAAAAATGAACCTATCATGTTAATGCCTCGTTCCTTCATACAGAAAGGTTTGCGGCAGAGCTTGACTCTGCCCTCAAGGATCAGGCGACCATGTCAGCAGGAGCGGCTTCGGCAATCTGGGCGAATCCAGTCGCCGTCTGGGCGCACAGAGAACATTTGGACCTCGACAGCACACTCGTAGAGCGATGCCTGAGCGGTGACGACGCCGCATGGGAAGCCCTCGTGCGCCAGCACACACGCCGGGTGTATGGTTTGTGTTATCGCTTCACGGGCAAGGATTCGGAAGCTCAGGATTTGACTCAGGATGTATTCCTGAGGGTCTTTCGTGCCTTGGGCGGGTTCCGGTCGACCGAGGGTTCGTTTGCAACCTGGCTCACCCGGCTGACGCGCAACCTGCTGATCGATCATTACCGGCGTACGCGTAACGAGCGGGTGACGGACTCGATTGAGGAGCAGTTGCCGCGCGTTGAAGAGGGCTTCGTATCGATCAGCCGCCCGGATGCGGTTCTGGCGGGCCGCGAAGCCAGCGAGTTGCTCCAGGGTGCGCTTTCGAAACTCTCGCCGGAACTCCGCGAAACGATCATTTTAAGAGATTTGCAGGAAATGGAGTATCGGGAAATTGCGCAAGTTTTGAACATTCCCGAGGGCACCGTGAAGTCGCGGCTGAATCGCGGCCGGGCGGAACTGGCACGGTTACTGAAGTTTAAAATGGGGCACGCGGCGGGCACAGGGCCGCAGAAGTAAACGGCAATGCAGCTAAGTTGTGAACAGTTCGAAATCCTTCTCGCCGATTACATCGACGGCGAGTTGAGCTCTTCGGAAAGAGCCGGGGATCGGGCTGCGTTCGAGCAGCATCTCGGTTCCTGCGCCATGTGCGCCTCGATGGCCGAGGATGCGCAAAGTGCCCTGGCGTTTATGGAGACAGCGGCCGAAGTGGAGCCTCCGCCGGCGCTGATGACAAAGATTCTGCACGCCACGAACTCCGGCTGGGAGTTCAAGCTGCGGGCAAAAGGAATTCGCGGGGCGATCAACAGGTTCTTCGCCCCGGTGCTGCAGCCACGATTCGTGATGGGCGCGATGATGACGCTGATGTCGATTACGATGCTCAGCCGCTGCGCTGGCGGACCGAAGGCGAAACTGACGACGGCCGATCTGGATCCGGTGAAGATCTGGACCTCGCTCGACGACAGGACGCACCGGCTCTGGGATCGCACGATGAAGAGCTACGAAAGTATGCGCCTGGTTTACGAGATCCGAAACCAGATCAACGACTGGAAGCAGCAACAAAACGACGCGGACGAAGCCGCGGCGGACGCACAGGCGAACAGCAAAAAATTGGAAGCGGCGCCACCGGCCGCCAGCAACACGGAGAACAAGTAAATGATTTGCGCCAACCATCCTGAAAAAAATGCCGTAGCGTATTGCCGCGAGTGCGGGAAACCGATGTGCGAGGAATGCCGGCGACCGGCGCTTGGCTCAGTCTATTGCGCGGAACATTTGCCGGTTACCGCGCCGCCGCTGCCGAACGAAGTGCGACAGCCTCCGCCTCTGCCGGAGCAGCCTGGGGCTGCTTCATCGCAGGCAGGCGCATATCAGTCATCGCCCTATTCAGCCCCGGCTTCCGCCTATACTCCTCCCTCCGGATATACGACGCCCGCGTCGCCGTACAGCGTGCCGGAAGGCGCCGTGGCCGACCCTTCTGTGCATCCCGTGCTCGCGTTGATTCTTGGATTTCTCCCCGGCGTGGGCGCAATCTACAACGGGCAATATGCGAAGGGTCTGGTTCACGCGGTGATTTTTGGCCTGCTGATCAGCCTCATCAGTAACAGCCAAAATGGCGGAATGGCGGCGTTCCTGGGGATCGCGATCGGGGTCTGGGTGATCTACCAGGCCTTTGAGGCGTATCACACGGCGCGTAAGCGGCGATACGGTCTCACAGTGGAAGAGTTCTCGAGCCTGTTCGAGATCCACCAAACGAATGGGCGCTTTCCGGTTGGCGCTCTGCTGCTGATCGGCGTCGGATTCATTCTGCTGCTGGATACAACCGACATCATCAGCATGGAGCGGTTCGAGCGCTACTGGCCGTTGTTACTGATCGGTATCGGAGTTTATATGCTTTACGCCAGACTGAATCCCGCGTCAGGCACAGATAACGGAAGTGTTTCAAACGGGGGTGTACGCCGATGAACGACCAAAGCCAAGTCCTGATCCACGCAGTAACAGGCCCGATCATTCTGATTACGGTTGGCGTGCTGTTCCTGATTGACCGGTTTACCGCGTTTGGCTTCGGGCAGACGTGGCCGGTGCTGCTGATCGTTATTGGCATTCTGAAATTGTTGGGTGGCGGTCGTCGGCGGCGCGATGCTTTCTATCCTCCTCCGCCACCTCCTCCTGGCGCAGGGGCACGGCCATGAGGCCCCGATCTATTACCGGTCCTCTGATTCTTGTTGCGATCGGCGTTATTTTTCTGCTGAACAATTTGGGGCACGATCTGCCGTTGTGGTCATTATTTTGGGATTACTGGCCGGTGCTTCTCATCGTGATCGGGGTCGTCGGACTGGTGGAAGTGCTTTTCCACGTTAGCCGCGGCTCAGACATCCCACCGCGGCCGCTTGCGGGCGGAGGCTGGTTCTGGATCCTGATTGTGATGTTCGCTCTTTGGGGTAGCAACAAGGGTAACTGGCATATCGGCCGGCTGAATACGGGCAGCGTGAATATCCTGGGTTCAGATTACGAGTACGATGTAAACGCGGCGAGCCCGTCCCAGGGAATCACCAGAATCGTGCTCGACAATATCCACGGCAACCTTTCGCTGAAAGGCGAGGATGTCACGGAGATCAAAGTTACGGGCCACAAATCGGTTCGGGCGTTTAATAAGACCGATGCGGACCGCGGTAATGAGCAAAGTCAGATTAAGGTGGAACGCCAGGGCGATCTGCTGTTCATTCGGGCCGACGAACCGCATAACGCGCGGATGCTGAGTATAAGCGCCGATTTGGACGTGACGGTTCCGAAGGGCATCGACATTGAAGCGCGCGGACGGAATGGAGATTTGACGATTGAGGATGTGAATGGGTCTGTGGATGTCACGAGCGGCCGCGGCGATGTGCGGCTTACCGATATCGGCAAAGACGTAAAAATCGAATCGACCCGCACGGGCTTGGTTCGGGCCACGGGCATCCGGGGAAATCTGGATCTGCAGGGTCGCGGCAGTGAGGTTCAGCTTGAGAAAATTGACGGGCAGGTCACGATTAACGGGGAGTATGGGGGCACGCTGGAGTTCCGGGAATTGGCGAAGCCGCTTCGGTTCAATTCGCAGCGCACGGACTTTCGCGTGGAGAGAGTTCCTGGCAGCATCACGCTCGATTTAGGCGAGCTCAAGATGAATAGTGTGGTTGGGCCAGTACGCTTCCAAACGGGCGTGAGAGACATTCAGGCGACCGATGTTACCGACGCGCTGGAACTGACAGTCGATCGTGGAGACATTCAGGTTACGGAGACCAAAACACCGCTGCCGAGAATGGAAATTCATTCGCGCAATGGAGACATCACGCTGTCGATTCCGGAGAAGGCATCGTTCGAACTCGATGGACGGACGGGGCAGGGCGAGGCGGCGAATGATTTCGGGCCACCGCTGGAGAATCATTCGGAAGGGCGGGCCGCGACTTTGAAGGGGCGTGTGGGGAATGGCCCGAAGCTCACGCTGAGTACGGAACGGGGCAGCCTTACGGTTAAGAAGAACTAGCGTGCCGAGTTCAGAAGTTCACACATAAAATCGGGAAGTTTTCAGGAATATTTCTATTACTCTATTAGGATGCTGACCCGGCGTTCCCTCCTGCAAGCAGCCGTCGCTGTACCAGCGGCCGCGCAATTGAAAAGCCGCCGCGCGGAAGCGCAACCGATCACCGAAGCCGAACGCGAAGCGCGCATCGAACGCGCCCGCGAGTTAATGGCGGCGAACAGGATGGACGCGATTGTCCTGACGGGCGGCACTTCCCTGAGCTATTTCACCGGCTTCCGCTGGGGCAACAGCGAACGCCTCTTCGCCTGCGTGATCCCTCGTAAAAGCGACACGTTTTACGTCTGCCCGTCCTTCGAAGAAGACCGCGCGCGCGAACAGGCGGGCGACAAAGCGCGCGTCCTCACATGGCGGGAAGATGATGATCCCTATGTTCTTGTGGGCAAAGGACTGGCCGCGTCAGCCCTGACAATCGGCGTGGAAGAGAAAGCCCCGTTCGTATTCGCCGATGGCATCTCTCATTCCAATCGCGGCAGCACGGTGGTCAGCGCAACGCCGATAACCGCGGGATGTCGCGCGCGCAAGAGCCCCGCCGAACTCGCGCTGCTCAAACTGGCCAATAACGTCACTCTCGACGCCTACCGCGCGGGATGGAAACAAGTCCGTGAAGGCATGACGAACCGCGATCTCACTTCGCTCATCGAAGCCGCGATGGCCCAGCAAGGCTTCCGGGGCAACGTGAGCGTGCAGGTGGGCGAGTTTAGCGCGCTGCCGCATGGCTCCGCGCGACCGCAGCAAATCCGTGAAGGCTCCATCGTGATGATGGACGATGGCTGTTCCGTCGAAGGCTACACCGCGGACGTCACGCGCACGGTGATCTTCGGCAAACCCACAGACAAAATGAAGCGCGTCTGGGAGATTGTACACCGCGCGCAATCCGCCGCGCTTGCCGCGGCGAAACCCCGCGCAGCCTGCGAAACCGTCGACGCCGCCGCGCGCAAGGTCATTGAAGACGCGGGATACGGCCCTGGCTACAAATACTTCACGCATCGCCTGGGACACGGCATCGGCATGGATGGCCATGAATGGCCCTATCTCGTGCGAGGTAACAAGCAGCCTCTTGCCGCGGGCATGACGTTTTCCGACGAACCCGGAGTCTACATTCGCGGCGAATTCGGTATGCGCCACGAGGACTGCATGTACATCACGGATAGCGGCGCTGAATTTTTCACGCCACAGTGTACGTCGCTCGAAGAAATCTGACCGTAAAAACGGAGCCCTCCCCTTCGCGGCTCTTCACATCGATGGCCGCGCCATGCACCTGCGCAATCGTCTGCGCCAGTGAGAGCCCCAACCCATGCCCGCCGAGCACTTGCCCGGAATTGCCGCGCGCCTTATCCGCTCTGTAAAACCGCTGGAAGATGTGCGGAAGATCCTGCTCCCCGATTCCGATCCCCTGGTCCTGCACGACAACCAGATCCTGCCCCACTCTCACGTGAACCTCGCCGCCTTCCGGCGAATATTTCAGCGCATTATCCAGCAGCACCAGAAACAGCCTGCGCAGCGCCGCGCGATTCCCCTGCACAAACGTCTGCTCACCCGGGCTGCACAGCTTGATTCCAATGTTCCTCGACACAGCCAGATCGCGCACCTCAGCTACCGATTGCCTCATAGTCTCGTCTAAATCCACCGGCTCCATTGGGATCCCGGCGGTGCTCGCATCGGATCGCGCCAGAAAAAGCAGATCCTCCACCAATTGCGTCATCCGTTCGGCCTCAGCCATCACCTCTGTGAGCGATTCCCGATACGCTTCCGGTTCACGCGCTCGCCTCAGCGCCAGTTCCGCGCTCGTCCGAATCACCGCCAGCGGAGTACGCAGTTCATGAGAAGCGTCGGCTGCGAACTGGGAAAGTGTTTGCACCGCGCCGTCCAGCCGCCCGAGCATCGAATTCCAAACCTCGGTGAGCCGGTCTAACTCATCGCCGGTTCCGGGAGCGGTTAATCGCTGCGACAGATTGTCGATACTAATGGCGCGGGCGGCGGCCGTGATCTCATCCACCGGACGCAGCGCCCTGCGGCTCAGCCATGCGCCGCCTACGCATGCAATCCCAATCACCATCGGAATCAGGCTGAATAACAACACCTCCAGCAAGTCGAGCGTATGGTGGATTTCGCGCGAAGATGCCCCGGCATCGAGCGTGAACTCCTCTCCGCCAAGCGTGAACCGGGTCTGCGTGGAGCGGACGTGTCGCAGCGCCCGCCTGCCGACCGGGGGATAGTGGAACGCAAACCCCTTGGAACCGCGCAGTGACAGATAACTCGAGGGTGGCAGCGCCTGGCAAAACTCCTCCATCTCAGTCTTCAGCCCACTCCCCGATTCGATCCGCGACTCTCGCCGGAAATACGCCTCAAACCGGCTTGCGCTCGCCTGAACCTCTTCGTCCAACTCGCGGATCAAACGGTTTCTGAGAGACAGCCAGATCAGCCCGCCGAACAGCGCGAGCGCGCCGCTCAGCACCAGCGCGTACCAGACGGTGAGGCGGAACTGAATCGACCGCGGGCGCATGCCCTACTGCTCCGGTTCCCGCATGACATATCCCACGCCGCGCACCGTGTGGATCAACTTCGGCTCGCGTGTGTCTACCTTCAGCCGAAGTAATCGGACAAACGCCTCCAGCGTGTTCTCATTCACATCGCTCCCATAGCCCCACACCGAATCGAGAATCGTCTCTCGTCCGATCACCCGCCCCGTGTTTCGCAGCAGCAATTCCAACAGACTGAATTCCCGCGGAGTCAGCGTCACCAGGTCTTTGCCCCGCGTGACCCGTCTCGACGCGGGGTCGAGACAAAGATCCGCCAGTTGCAGCAGCGCAGGCCTGGGAATCGCCCCACGCCTGCTCACTGACCGGAGCCGCGCCAGCAGAACATCGAACGGAAACGGTTTGGTCAGGTAATCGTCAGCCCCGCAGTCGAGGCCCTGCACGATATCCGATGCGGCGTCGCGAGCAGTGAGCAGCAGAATGGGAGTTTGGTTGCGCAACGCCCGCAGACGCCGGGTGATCGCGAAGCCGTCCATGCCGGGCAACATCACATCGAGCACAATGACGTCGAAGGCGGAGGCGCTTGCGATTTCGAAGCCTTCAGTTCCGTCCCGCGCGAGGACCACCTGATGCCCCTCTTCGGAGAGACCTCTGCGCAGCAGTTCCGCCATGCGCCGTTCGTCTTCCACGATGAGGATCTGCATTTCGATTTAGCCCGTAAGGCGACCTTCGGTCGCCGGAGAGGCTTGACCAGTAGCACGGGCGGATACACAACTTATCCAATGCGCTGGATAAGCCTTAAGCAAGTCTGCGCCAGTGGTCAAACCACTCCGCGGGCAAGATTGCCCGCCCCGCGTTTGCCGTTGATGACCTTTCCAATCCAATCCTAACGGACCGGGCTGAAATTCGCCTGAACATCGCACCTGGTGAGTGTCCACAGAATCGCCGCGCAAATTAGCGGAATCACACCGAATCCGAAGAACACCGGCGTGTGCGAGTAGTGCTCCACCACCCAGCCCGTGTATCCCTGGATAAGCCGTAAGCAAGTCTGCGCCAGTGGTCAACCACTCCGCGGGCAAGATTGCCCGCCCCGCGTTTTGCCGTTGATGACCTTTCCAATCCAATCCTAACGGACCGGGCTGAAATTCGCCTGAACGTCGCACCTGGTGAGTGTCCACAGAATCGCCGCGCAAATTAGCGGAATCACACCGAATCCGAAGAACACCGGCGTGTACGAGTAGTGCTCCACCACCCAGCCCGTGATCAGCGTGAACACCATCCCGCCGAATCCCGAGCCCATACTTGCCAAGCCGTAGACGGACGCGACGGCGTTCTTCGGAAACACATCGGCTGGCAGGGCGAGCATGCTCGCGAGCGCGCCGGTATAGCCGGTCATCGCGACCGACACAAACGCGATGGATACGGCCGCGGAGGGCGCAAGCACCGCCGGTATAGCGGCCAGCATCAGCAGCGCGAAGAGCGTCACCGAAGCCTTTCGCGCCGTTGGAACGGCGACGCCCCTTTTTACAAGGTATCCCGATACCAGACCGCCCAATATATTGCCAGAGCCCGCGACGAGAAACGGAATCCATGCGTAAGCGCCAATCGCCGCCATGTTGAAATGCCGGGCGTTTTTCAGGTATTCCGGGAACCAGAAAATGTAGAAATACCAGACGGGATCGAGAAAGATTTTGGCGACGGTGAAGCTCCAAACGAAGCGTGTCTTGAAGAGCGTCCAGGCGGCGGGCACGGGCGCCGGGACCGCGTGTTTGGCTTCGGGCGGGGCTTTATACGCGGGCCACCAGAAAAGCAGCCACAGGAACCCCATAACTCCGGTGAATATAAATGCGTATTGCCAGCCGAAGCGAACCAGAATCCACGCGACAATCGGAGGCGCTAATATGGCCCCCGCGGCCGACCCGCTATTAAATATTCCGGAAGCCAGCGCGCGTTCGCTCTCCGGGAACCACTCCGCCACGATGCGGATCGCGGCCGGCCAGTTGCCCGCCTCGCCCGCGCCCAGCAGAAAGCGAAAGATTCCCAGGCTCCATGCACCTCGCGCGAATGCATGAAGTATCGACGCGGCAGACCACCACGCGATACACAGCGCGTAACCCAGTCTGGTGCCCAGCCTGTCGATCAGCGGCCCCGATACGCCGTTCATGATCGTGTACGACAGCAGGAATCCAAAGACCACGCGCGAGTAGGTGACGTTGCTCATATGGAACTGCTCGCGCAATACCGGGGCTGCCACGGAAAGCGTTTGTCGGTCGAGGTAATTGATGAGCGTCGCGAAGAATGCGAGGGAGATCATCAGCCAGCGGCGATTGTGAGGCAAGACTCAGATTATATTGTCAGAACGAAAAAAGCCGCCTGCCGCGAGAAGCTATCTCGCGAAAGGCGGCGGTTAGGTTGGGTTCTATTCGCGTTCGTTAGAACTGAATACGGATGAGTGTCTGCAGAATACGAGCGTAGCCAAGCGCGCCGGGACCCGGCTGTGTTGCTGTGCCGAAACCAGTCACGTTGAAGGTGCCGTTCGCATTGCGCCCCAGAGCGTTGGAAGTGATCGTGGGCAAGCCGGTGATCACGCCACCCGCGGAGGGGTACGCATTGAAGTTCAGCGTGGTGTTCAGACCCGTGAAGTTCGCGTGGTTGAACACGTTGAACGCATCCACACGGAACTGAAGTTTCGCCCGGCCTTCCTTCGCGATGGAAAACTCTTTCTGAATCGCCATATCGAAGTTGAGCACGCCAGGAGTGTACAGGAAGTTCACACCAGATTCCGTGCCAATGCTGCCAGGAGACGGCGCGAAGAAGCACGCCGCATTGAGACGGTTGAACGGGTCGCTGGACCCCGTGTAAGGATTGCAACCTTTCACGAGACCAATGCGCGCACCTTCCGTAATGGAACCGGTGATATTCGCGTTCCCCGCTCCGGAAATACTGAAACCGGGAGTAAACGGTGAGCCAGAGACAGCCTGAGCAACGCCGGACCACTGCCAGCGGTCGGTCAGGATACGGGTGAATGCGTTTCCGAACTTAAGTTTCGGCGTTGAATAGACCCAGTTGGCTACGAATACCTGACGACGATCGAAGCTCGCCGGACCGTAGTTGGCCAGCTTTTGGAACTGATCGACACGCACCGACGAAGTGTCGCTGGTTGCAGTAGTCAGCGCCTTGCTATAGGTGTAAGAAACGCCAAGTAACAGGTTGTCGTTGGCGCGGCGGTTCAGGGAGAACTGCGCCGAGTTGTAGTTCGCGGTCGCCTGGCTTTCGTAAACGGTGATGTTGTTGTAACCGTAGTAAGGAACCAGGAACGGCTGTGTCAGCGCATTGTTGCCAAGCAGCGCGGTCGGGCTGGCCGCAAGTTTCTGCGGGTCCTGATTCTGCGGCTGATAGGTGGCGCCGTACGGAACGTAGTTCAGGTTGCGATTGTCCTGCAGGTGGCGCGAGATGCTGCCCACATAGGCGACATCGAGCATCAGTTTCATAGGCAGGCGAGCCTGTACGCTGAGCTGATAATTGGTAACCGTCGGGATCTTCCCGACCGGGTCGGCCATGAAGAGGCTGGGCGGTCCAAGAAGTACATTGCTTGGATTGATATTCGCGGCAAAGCCCTGGTTGAATACGGGCTGAATCGACTCGGGAGGATTACGAACTGAGTCGAATACGCGGTTGCCCTGGAAGCGATCATAATAGATACCGCTGCCGGCGCGAATCACCAGGTCCTGTTTTCCAGTGACATCCCACGCAAACCCAAAGCGCGGGCCCCACTGTTCTTTACGGTCCTTCTGCAGGTACTTGTTGATGCACTTGGTCGCCTGGCAGATTCCGTTGAAGGGATCGCCGCTGCCGGGGATTTCCAGACCGACGTCGTACGCCGGCAGATAAGCGTTGGTCACCGAATCGTAAGCAGCGCGCGCGCCGTTCGCCGGATTCGTCGCCGGGAAGTAGAGCCGCGGAGCTTTCTTCGGATCCCACACGCCGGGAACGAATGTGGACGCCTGGAGGGACGCATCGTACTGCGGCTGATACCACTGGCCGCGCAGACCGTAATCGAAGGTCAGGCGGGGTGTGACTTTCCATGTGTCCTGCACGAACTGCTCGATGTTCCAGTACCGGTACATGCCGTTGATATAGGTGCTGGCCTGATCGAACGTGTTGTAGACGCCGAGCAGCGCATTTGAATAGCCGTAGCCCGTGTCGAGCGGATTGGCCGGGTTGTCGCCGAAGTTGTAGGAGCCGTTGTTGTCGTTGAACGCCGTCTGATCCTTGCGGCTGCGCTGCAGGAAAACGCCGGCCTTGATGGTGTGTTTGCCCCAAACCTTCGTTAGGTTGTCGCTCCAGTCGATGCTTGTGTTGTAGTTGTGGAACGGAGCGTCGTTGGTGACGAATGTCGGGCTGTTCGCAGTGTGGGTACCGCCGAACTGCAGGTTCGGAATGTAATCATCCTGGATCGCGCTCGGATAGAGCACCGGCAGGTTGATGCCGCTGGTGGCGCGGCGGAGTACATTCGTGGTTTCCGTGATGTCGATCGTATTCTTCGTGAAACCCCAGTTGAATTCATTCGTCATGGTGGGGTTGATCACGTAGGTCATACCGGCGGCAAGACTATGCCCCGGGCGAAGATCCGAGATGTTTGCGATCGGCACCGTGGGTCCGAGCACGAATGAGCCGTACGGGCTGAGGTTCACCTGCTTGTTGTTGATCCAATGGCCGAAGAACCGCATGTTCGAGTTCAGGTTGTAATCGAGGCGAAGAAGATCTTCGCGACGGGGCGCCTGACCGGAAATCTGGGACGAGTAGTTGTACCCGACCTGATCGGTATTGGGCAGCGGATACAACTTGAGGATGTTCACGCCAGGGCCGTAGAAACGGCTGGCCGGAATGATCTTACCCGGAAACGTGCCGCCAAGGGGGTCGTTCAGAACCGTCAACAAGTTGTGATTGTTGTCGCGGGTCTGCGAGAAATCGCCATTGCGCTCCGCGGCGGTGGGAACAGTCTTGTTCTGAATACCGTTGGCAAGCAACTGCTTCTGCCATTCCTGGCTCCAGAAGAAGAACAGCTTGTTTTTGGTCTTTTCGAAAACTTTCGGAATGTAAACCGGACCGCCGACGGTGTAACCCGGATCGTTATAACGGAACAGCGGCTTGTTCAATCCGCGAACGTTGTTGATATAGGTGTTCGCGTTCAAATCGTCATGCCGGTGATACCAGTAGCCGCTACCGTGAAACTGATCGGTACCGGACTTGGTGACGAGCGAGATCTGCGCTCCGGCATTGCGGCCGTATTCCGCCTGATAAGTGCCGGTCAAAATCTTGAACTCGGCCATCGAATCCTGGCTGACAGTCACGTTTTGGCTGCCGTTTGCGCCGGTATCGATATCGCTGACGCCGTTGATGGTGAGCTGGTTCGAGGTTCCGCGGTTGCCGTTCACTGCGAGGCCACTCAAGCCGCCCACGCCACCCGCCGATACGTTCGCGGTCGAAACCACGCCTGGAATCAGCTTCGCCATGTCAAGCGGATTGCGACCGTTGACCTGGATGTTCTCCACCTGCTTGCCGGTAATGGTCGCGGAACGATCCACGCTTTCGGTCTGCAGGGTTGCCGCCGTCGCGGAAACTTCAATCGACTCGGTCACCGCGCCAACCTGCAGCACGATATCTCCCAGAGCCAGCTTGTCGTTTGCGTCAAGCGGTGTATTTTTTCTTTCGAGCTTCTTGAAGCCCGCCGCTTCCACCGAAACCGTATAGTCGCCCGGGTTCAGACCGGCGATCGAAAAAACGCCCTGGTCATTGGTCTTCGCGGTGTTTGTTGTTTTCCTGGTTGGTTCCGTCGCCGTTACGGTGGCGTTCGGGACTGCCGATCCCTGCTGGTCGACCACGCGGCCAGACATGGAACCGGTAATCGTCTGCGCATACCCCTGAACGGCAAGTATGAGCAGCGAGAGCAGTATCGTCATGGATACTTTGCGCATTTACTCTTCAACTCCTTCAATTGAAATCAAACGTTGAACCGCACGACCTGAATTCTTCAGGCCAATTGAGCGCCGGAGTGGTGAAATCGCGCCGCCGCTTTGCGAACGGACGCCGACACCTTCCCCGACCCCTGCCACTTGCTCACCCGCTACATTCACCCCGGCGACGCGGCACGGGCGAATCTGCATTCGGGACGGAAATTCCTTCGGGAACATTTGTTTCAGACACCTACTAAGTGGCCGCATTGCTGAGACACGGCTGGAAAATCGTACGAAACGGTTTTCCCGGTAACCGCTGTTGAGTTCAGCGGGCGACCGGAACCGAGCATCCCGCCCCGTTCCGGTTCTCGATTTTCCAAACGCTGATGTACCGAAAGACTCCCCACGCATACTGCGAAGCAATTTGATGTAACTATACGTCATTTCGCGTTACCGCGCAACCGCTAACCAATAGAAATGATTGGGCTTGCCTAAGAATCCATTACTTCTGAAAGATCATTTTTCAAGCTTCCCGCGGTTATGAAATATCGGATTTTCGGCGGCGGGCGGAGCATCGTAAAAGGCAGACGATTCAAGTTGCTGAATAGAAACACTGAGACCGCGCGACAGGTATACGCGCAGAGCGGGGCTCCCCACCCCCGCTGAGGGGCTCCGTTCGCACGTTGGGGTGATATAGTGCGTCACTGATACCAAATACGGAAATGCCGCAAAGTGCTAAATCGCTCTATTTTGCCCTTCCATTTTTGGTCGCCTGCTGTGTTTGCGCGACCGAACCGGTTCGGGTGGTCACCTGGGCTTCTTCGGTTCACGGCCCTTACCCGGCCGGCAACGCGGTCGCTCAGCCCGATCTTTCCATGGTTTTTCCCGGCGGCAGTGCCGACGATCAGACCTTCCGGCTCATCGTGAAGCCCAACCTCAGCGGGACTCAGGCCCGGTTGCGCTTTTCCAACGTATTTGGATCTCAGCCAATCTCCATTGATGCGGCATATGTTGGGTTGCACGCGGGCGCGGGAAGTATCGTCCCCGGCACCAATCGTCCGGTTATCTTTGAGGGCAAAACGAACGTCACGATCGAACCCGGAAAGATGGCATATGGCACAACCGATTTGACGTTCGATCTCGCGGGCCGCAAACTCGCGGTAAGTTTTCATGTGGTTGGTCGCAGCGGGCCAATGACTTGGCATGCCAAGGCAATGACTACCTCATATGTGAGCCGGCCGCGCAGCGGTTCGCATGGCTCGGAGGAGGGCACCCAGTCGTTCCCTTTTACGTCGGCTTCCTGGTATTTCCTCGATGCAATCGACGTTTATGGACCGTGCGGGGCACAGGCAACTGTCGCATTCGGCGATTCGATTACGGATGGCACCAATTCAACCATAAACGGGGATGACCGCTGGCCTGACTTCCTCGCGCAGCGTGTTCATGCGCAGTATGGGAATCAGGTGGCCGTGGTCAATGCCGGTATCGGCGGCAATCAGATTCTGAAATCCTCCGGTGGCGGTCCCGCGGCGCTGGAACGCCTGGACCGCGACGTCCTCAGTCTGCCAGGCGTCACCACGGTCATTTGGCTCGAAGGCATCAATGACCTTGGCAGTTCGGGCGCTTCCGCCGAAGCCGTCATTGAGGGTTTCCGGCAGGGCATTGCGCGCATGCATGAACGGCACATCCGGGTAATCGGCGCGACCATAACGCCGAGTTTGAAAAGCACCCCAACCCACGGCACGCCGGAGGTGGATGCCAGGCGCAAAGCAATCAACGAATTCATCCGGAAGAGTGGGGTTTTCGATGGAGTTGCCGATTTCGATGCGGCCACCATCGACGCCGCAACGGGCAGTCTCAAGGCCGAGTTTCAACCGAGCAGTTCGACGGGAGGCCCTGGCGATAAGCTGCATCCGAACCGCGCCGGTTATCAGGCGATGGCGAATTCCGTGGATCTAAGTCAAATCGGCCACGGGACTTGTAATTAGTCTCCTAATTCTTTACCACCCGCCGGACCAAAACCCTGTTCAGCATGACGGGCGTAACCGGCTTTTCATTCACGGTGCGAACCCGATTGATTTTCGTCACCACTTGCTGGCCCGAAACCACCTGTCCAAAAATCGTATACTTTCCCGACCACTGAGGCATGGCCTGATCGGTAATAAACCACTGGCAAGCGCCTGAATCCTGCTGCCCCGTATTCGCCACTGCCAAACGACCGGGTCCATCGAAACGCAGCCCCGGCAGAAACTCGTCGCGCACGGTAAAGCCGCAATTATGCGAACCGAGCCCGGTCGGGTCGCCCGATTGAATCATCTGCTCGCGCACCACGCGATGAAAGGTAATCCCGTTGTACATCGGCCGCTTCACCATGGCCTTTGTCTTTGGATCGAGCCATGATTTCGTGCCCGTCGCCAGCCCTACAAACGTGCTGACGGCATTGGGCACGTACTTGTCGTAAAGGAGCGCGGTAATTGTGCCCTCCGATGTTTCGAAAACCGCGTACAGCCCCGGCTTTAGATCCGGCACTGGCTCCTGTCCCCGCGCGCTCGCGGCCAACAGCATCAGCGCGACAACCGGAATCCCTCTACATGTCATGAAAACGAATCTCGACGCTCACCCGAACCGCGACCGGTTTGCCATCTTTCTTCGCGGGATCGAATCGCCACTTCATCACCGCGTCAACCGCGCTTTGGTCAATATCTTTATCCAGGGATTTCACCACATGCACTTCCTTCGGTTCACCTGTGGAACTCACCACCAGGCCAATCAGGACCACGCCTGAAATGCGAAAGCCCTTTGCGGGATGCTCCGGCTGCACCTGGCGCAACACCTTAGGCGCAGTGACGCCATGGCCGACCTGAAACACCTCTTCATCGGACGCGGCGGGCGGCGGTGCACCGGTTTGTTGCGCCTGCGCGGCGAGTGCAATCGCAAGGACTGCGAGTAATGCCTTCATCTTCAATGCTCAATGGTACGGAATCAGGTAAGACGAAGAATCCGGCGCGAAGGTTGCCGCAATCGGCGGGAACGAAGCGCGTTAATGCCGGGCGGTCTCCGGTTCGTCGTACGTCCCCAGCCGGCGTGCCCAGATATTCCTGAACCGCACCGGATTGCCATGGTTCTGAAGCACGATTACATCTTCCGCCGGCTGAGGTTCATACACTGCGAGGTCCGCGTGCCTGGTGGGTGAAGCCAGTTCCTTTCGGTTGTGCAGCACCACGCCATTCATGAACAGCGTGAGATAAGCGGGCTTCACCAGTTTATCGCCCTGAAACTTCGGCGCTTCCCAAACAATATCGAACGTTTGCCACTCGCCTGGCTTCATCGCGGGGTTCACCAATCCGGGCCACTGACCGTAAATAGCGCCCGCTTCGCCATCCGCGTAGGTTGGGTTGTTATACGAATCAAGTATTTCGATTTCGTACCTGCCCATCATGAACACGCCGCTATTCCCGCGGCCCTGGCTCTTCCCCGCCGCATCCGCGGGCGCCGCCCACTCCACGTGAACCTGGCAATCGCCAAACGTTTCCTTTGTCGCGATATCGCCCTTGCCGGGGACAACCTCGAAATATCCGTTCCCCAGCTTCCACTCCGGTTTTTCAGTGCCGTGGAACGGCTGCGTGCCGGTCACGTGCGATTTGCCTTTCGTCCAGTGAGAAAGATCCGTGCCGTCGAAAAGTACGATCGCGTCGGAAGGCGGTGCGCCAGGCTTCGCCCCGGGCGTTATCTCGCGAGGATGCGGACGCTTGGTATCATGCACGCGATAAAGCTGCCCCGGCAGCACGGGGGTGTCGTCGTAGCCAAGAGTCCGGTCCACCGCGGGTCCTTTTTTTGTTGGCGCTTTTGTTGGCGCGGGCGTTTGCGCCATGCCTGCGGCGATGGTGATGGCAAGCGGCAGCGTGAGCGCCAGAAAAAACGGAAAAGTACGTTTCGATTGCATGGTGCGTATTCCTTCTGTCAGCGGGCGAATGAACTGGAAATATCCTATCAGCGGTCGTTTGTATTTTGAACAGTCGCTTGCCTTTCAGCGAGTTTTCAGCCAGGCATGGTCCGATAAGCCATGCGATGTCCGTTCCTGGCAATCACACTGGCCTGCACCGTTCTGGTAGCGACCGGCTTAGCTCAACAAACCGGCCCCTACAAGGTGCTCAAGACAGCGAAGGCGGGTGGAGAGGGCGCTTGGGACTACATCTTTGCCGATTCCGACGGACGCCGGCTCTACATCCCGCGCGGCGCAACCCGTGAAGTCGCGGCAACGGACGCCACGCCCGCCGTGCCGGCAGTCCCCGCGCGTTTAACGATTTTCAATCTCGACACACTGGAACCCGCCGGTGAAATTGCCGGTATTGGAGGGAACGGCACGGCGGTCGATCCAAAATCCGGCCACGGTTTTACCAGCGATCACCCGAAAGTCTCGATGTTTGATGTCAAGACGAAGACCCTGATCAAAGCCATCGACGTAGGCGCGGCGAGACCGGACGGTATCGAGTTCGACGCGTTCAACCAGAGGGTTTACGTCTTCAGTCATCCCACGAAGGATGCGACTGTGATCGATTCGAAAGATGGCACGGTGCTCGGCACCATAGATCTTGGCGGCGTGCCGGAGCAGGGCGTACCGGATGGCAAGGGTATGCTTTACGTCGTCATGCAGGACGCGGTGGGAAGCGTCACTGCCGTGGACGTTAAGACCATGAAGGCTACCGCGCACTATTCGTTCGCCGATAAGGGCGGCTGCAACGGACTGGCATTGGATGTGAAAAATCAGATCCTCTTCGCAGCATGCGGGCGCCCCCAGCCGACGATGGTTGTTCTTAGCGCTAAGGACGGCAAGATTCTTTCGACTTTGCCGCTGGCCGGAGGCTCCGACGGCGCGGTCTTTAATCCCGCGACTATGGAAGCATTCAGTACGCACGGCAACGGCACCATGACCATCGTGAAGGAGAAGAACCCGACGACGTTCGAAGTAGAGCAGAACCTGCAAACGATGAACGGCGCACGGACAGTGACATTCGACAGCAAAACCGGCCATCTCTTCACCATGTCGCAGGAGCGTGGACCAGCGCCGCCGCCGCCCCCCGGCGGGGGTCGCGGGGGACAAGGAACAGCCGTGCCCGGATCGTTCACCATATTGATGATCGGCAACTGAACCACGGAGCAAGAGAGTGGCTGGCGCCGCGTCGAAGGCGGGCGTTCTGTTAGCTCGCGCCGCGACCCGAGAGAACTTCCGGTATCGTTAAGAGCATAATCCGTGCGTCCAGGCCGAGCGACCAGTTGTCAATGTACTCCAGGTCCAGACGCATCCATGTTTCGAAATCGACTTCATCGCGTCCCTGAACGGCCCAGAGGCACGTAAGGCCCGGCCTCATCCGAAGACGCCTTCGCTGCCAGCGCTGATACTTGGCAACCTCGGTCGGGATGGCGGGCCGGGGGCCGACAAGAGACATGTCCCCCTTTAGAACGTTGAATAACTGAGGGAGTTCATCAAGCGAAAACTTGCGCAGCCATTTGCCAATGGATGTGAGGCGCGGATCGTTGGGGATCTTGGTTGCGACGGTACGGCGGGTGAGGTGGGCAACCTCGGTTAATCGTGATTCCGCATCCACTACCATGGAGCGGAACTTGTAAAACGTGAACATGCGCCCGTTCAGGCCGCAGCGCGTCTGACTGAAGATAGCGGGTCCCCTGGAAGTAAGCCGGATAAGCCCGGCGATGAGCAGCAGCAGCGGGCTCAGCAGGACTACCGCCGATGCTGCGACCGAAATATCGATAAAACGTTTCGCGAGCAGCAGCAGTTCGTCGTCCGGGGCGGCGGTGAAGGTGAGGAGCGGGATATTGCCAAGGCGCTCCAGCGCGAGATCACTGTTGACGTGCGGAAAGAAATCGACCGCCAGGCGGGAGCAAACGCCTTCTTCGTCGCACCAGAGAAAGACCTCCTCCAACGCCGGAAGCTGCTCGGAATCAACCGCAAAATGAATTTCATCGATGACGTGGTCCGCCAGCAATGACCGTAGTTGATCCAGTGGATAAATGGGATAGCTGCGCGCGAGCCGCACGGTTTTAGCGGACGGCAGAGTGAAAGCCGGCGCAAGAAAACCAAGAATCCGCAGACCTTGAGAATGGTAGCCCTCCAGGTTTCTGCCAAGGCGGTCCGCCCGTTCCCCAAGCCCAACGATCAGGACGTGGCGTTCAACTCCGAAGCGACGGCTGAGCGCGGGAATCAGGTTGCGGGCCGCAAGACGAAAGCAGACCAGGAAGAGCCAACTGGTCAGGATAAAGCTGGCGAGAAAAACGCGGCTGATGCGCGGTTGTTGAGGTCCAAATGGGCCGAAGACGACAAAGACAACAAGGGCAAGTGTGCCATAGATGGCTTGCCGGGTAGCGTCTCGGAGGATGACCGCGGGTTGGGCGGCGTCGAGCTTCCCATACACATTGAGCCAATATCCCGCTGCGACCCACGTGAGGGTGGAGAAGGCGATCAGCAGCGTTTTGACGTGCGGCAGGAAATAGAACAACAGGTCAAGATGCAGCCACTGGCGGAAGCGATAGGAGAGTTCGAAAGCAAGGCCGGTGAGTAGGATATCTACTAAGCCAAACAGAATCTTTGTTTTACGCTGTTGGCTCTGAAACATGCTTCGCGTGATAAGCGTAGCATGAGTGAATTCGTTTAGGAATCGGGATGGTGGCTTTGTGGCGTTGAATGCTAGAATGAGAATTCCCTGCGGGCGCGTAGCTCAATTGGCAGAGCAACTGACTCTTAATCAGTAGGTTGTAGGTTCGATTCCTACCGCGCTCACCATCTAAGCACTTTGTTTCGCAGGGTTTAGCCGCTCCTTAACCGGGAGCGGCTTTTTTCGTTTTGGGCACTGCGCCCGGATTTGTGCCCACCCTGCGCTTCCCAGACCTTTTTGAGGACGTTTTTCGAGCGCACGTCGTTCATGTGAACATACCGCATGGTGGTCTCGATCCTCGCGTGGCCCGCCAGTTTCTTCAGGGTGAACGGGTCCATGTCCGGAGATTGAGCCCAGCGCGTCAGGCAGGTATGACGCAGCGAGTAGATTACGAACAGTTCCAGCTTCGCCGCCTTGATTGCCGCGGCATGCTGTTTCTTGAGGCTGTCTGAGCCGATGTGGCCGGTCTTTGTCGGCGCCGGGAAGATCAGGCCGCCATCCGTCTCCGCGCGCCGACGTTCCAGCATCTCGACTACTCGAGGTGAATCCGGGACACTCCGTCTGGCGTCCTTGGTTTTCCCGCTGTGAATCTCGATACTGCCGTTCCGGAACTGATCCCACCGAAGCCGGTACGACTCTTCAGGCCGCAACCCGCAATCGAACGCGATCAGGGCGAAGTCCTTCAGAAGCGGCCCGGCCGCCTCTATGTAGGCATCCTCATCGGGAGTGATGACGCGCTCGCGCCGATTCTCACCCGGCAGTAACCGTACCTTCGGAAGTAGTTTCGAAACCGCTTCCCACTCCATCGCGAGCTTGAACATGCATCGAAGCGTGGCCAGATCCCGATTGATGGTTGAGGCCTCCATTCCGAGCTTCTGGCGCGCTCCGATGTACGCGCTGATATCATCGGCCCTGATTGCATTCAACTTCGTCCCCCAGAGCCGCGGGAACGTCTTCAGGCGGGTCACGCGCATCTTGTAGAACTCGATTGTGCGCGGCTTGCTCTTGCTGGCTTTTTCCACGAATGGGATAAAGCTGTTCTCGGCGAAGTCTGCCAACGTGGGCGCCGGCTTAAGATCCCGAATTCCGACTTCACCTTTCGCAAGCTGCGTTTTCCGTGCGGACTCGATTTGCTCGGCCGCGCGCCGATTGCCGGTCTTTGTGCTGGCCCGGACCAGTTCTCCGTTCCAGACGAATTTGTACCAGTAGACCTTGCCGCGTTTGTAGATCGCCATTTAAAATCCTAAATTGCATCGGGCGGAGGCGGTAGTACCTGACGGCCCTCACAGAGATTCAGCAATTCCGGAAAGGCCAATATCTGAGCCCGCCGCCCGCTGGCTTCTCTGAGCAGGGTTAATATCCCAGCATCTCGCAGTTTTGCCAAGTGGCTGGTAATTATAGTCTTACTCGGAAGCCCGGCCCGTCCGAAGAGCGCAGAGGCCGAGAAAATTGGTTGCTCAAAAAGGGCGTCCAAAAGTGGAACGGCAAACTGTGAACGGGTAAGCTCGATAACCTGCGCCTTAAGCTTCGCGTACAGGCTCATGATATTTCGCGCGACGTCAAGATTAGCTTGCGCTTGCTCTGTTATGGCGACCAGGAAAAACTCGATCCATTGATTCCACCCCCCGGCGGTTTGGCCTAAACCCCGAAGCCGCGCCACATACTCCTCTCGGTGTTGTTCCATATACGCCGATAGGTAAAACACGGGCTCTAGAAGCAGGCCTCTTTCAAATAGGAACAAGGGAATTATAATGCGGCCAAGTCTGCCGTTGCCATCGAGAAAAGGATGCACAATTTCAAACTGAGCGTGAATGATCGCGAGTTGCACCAGAAGATCGGGCGTGTCCGAATGGTAGTAAGACTCCCAATTGCTCATGCAGGTCTGGACCCTGGTCGGTTCCGGTGGTACAAATAAGGCGTCCTCAATGGAGCATCCATGGGGACCGATCCAGTTTTGAGCTCTTCGAAACCGCCCCCTCCCCATTGCGCGGCCTCGCACGCTATCCAACAGGATTTCGTGCAACTCCAGTAGTAGATTTAAATTAAACGACCGGGAGGGCAGTGTTTTCTGTGCCGCTTTGAGCGCTCGCCGATAATTCAGGATCTCCTGAATATCCTGCTTCCGCCACTCTTGTTCGGGCTCTTCGCCGGCTTCGAATTTCAGAACCTCCCCAAGCGTAGCTTGCGTTCCCTCGATTTTGGACGAGAGTACTGCCTCTTGAGTGGTCAGCGGGGAAAGAAATACCTGAGGATGTTGCAGTCCGTACAGGATGCCGTTGAAATTAGCAATTGCTCGATTCGCTGGGCCGATCAAAGGAATGAGAGCATCCCACTCGATAGTAATATCGGGAAGCTTTGAAGGTACGAAAGGTGACATCTTTGCGTTAAGCCTACCAGTAGCTATTAGAATAGCGTTAAGCAATCATGGTTTTGGTTTACTCAAACTTGGTAGCACATCGCAAGCTTTACGCAAGAGGCTCACATGCACACAATCTAAGTGTATGTCAAGTAGTTGACGCGCCAACCCGGAGGATGCCGGACAATACCCACGGCATCCTCGTCGCTTTGGCCAAAAGTTATTCTGTTGTCAAACATCCATCGGGCCAGCGAGCGCGGGCTCACCGGGCCGGAAAATTTTGATTCCGCTTTCAGCCCAATATGCACTTTCCGCGTGGCTGACTGTGGAATTTCCATAGTCAGCGAAAAATTTAAAGATTCACTTCGCGGCGGGGGTTTCTGTCGTCGTCGCCTTTGGACTTGTTATCAACCGGACCGGAAAATTGTAGCGCGCACTCAGTTTCAAAAGCGCCTGAAACAAAATTCACTGCGTCCCAGAGCAAAAGGTCGGAATGGGGCGGTTGGGATTAGCCATCCTGAGTTCATCGTTACAAACCGGGCAAAACCCCCATTGCACGCTCTTGGCGTCCGCGAAAATAAACTCTGTTTTGCAGCCTTCGCACGTGTAGCTGAGGCGCAATTCCATAATGTCGAAAACCTGCCGTTTTTCGTCCGCCATTTTTACTCCCCCTTCGGTGCCACCGGCTTGCTCAACATGCTCGCGTCAGTGAGGGCCTGAATCGCTTTGTCCGGAATCCGCCACTCCTTCAGGCCGATCTTCATTCCGGCAAGCTGCCCAGACCGGAGCATGCGCCGCACGGTTGCAACGTGCATTTGAAGTTTTTGCGCTGCCTGTTCGACGGTCAGGAGTTCATCACTCATGCTTTCAATGTAACGCAAGATTACGCATGCAGCCGAAAAAATCCACAAGATGATGTAAACGCCCTTGACGTCTGTACGCAAAAGGCTGTACCGTTACGAATAGCTACGAATTATTCCGGGCACAAACGGAAACACACAGGAGAAAAACATGTCCACTAAACGCACATCAAAAGCCGGTCGTCCCGGCAAAGAACAACGCGCCCGCAGCTACAGCCGCCCGGCGAGAGGTCGAACTAACCCAAACTCATGGACGCATCATTGATGCCGTGGCCGCCAACAGTAATACTTTGACTATCGCCTTTTTTTTTTGTACACTACCAGAGCGTGCGGTTACGCGCGGTTCTCTGGAGGAATAACTATGAACAGGCGAAACATCCTGCGGACACTGGCAGGGACGCTCTTTTTGTGGGGCGTCGCGATTGCCGTCGAACAGACTCGGGGCGTTGCTTACTGCGTTCCCGAAGCCGGGATGACAGGGTTTCTGCATAAGGCACTTTTCGCGCCTGCCGGTAATTGCACGCTGAAAAACGGCAAATGCCAGAATAACGGCGTCTGCTCGTTCGTGAATGCGAGCGGGAAAACCGTCAATGGTAAATGTACGGTCCCCGCGAGCGGCACCGGTTGCACTTGCCAATGAAGTGCAAAGCGCGGTATTAGCTCTCGGCTGTGTGCTCGCTTGCTGTAGCGCTGCGCTTACGATAGCCGACCTTTCAGATATTCACGCCGAAGAACCCTTAGGACTGCGGCTTGGCCGGTTTTACCTGCTGGATGATTTCTGGGCCTTGCGGAATATGCATGCCCGGCAGAATGCCGGTGAAATTTTACCCGCTGCCAACGCGCTCGGCCCGGCGCTTGAACGAAATGCCGGGTCCGCTTATCGATGGTGCGACGCCGGCGAGGGCTTAATGGCTGCGGGCGACCTTCGCCGGGCGGAATATTGCTACCTCAGAGCAGGTCAATTGGCTCCTCACGATCCACAAGTCCTGCTGGATATAGGCGACTTTTACACGCGCGGAAACGATACTCTCGCCGCCATGGCGCGGTTCTCGACAATTCTCAGTCTGACCGGCGCACCCGCGGGCGACATTCTCACCCACAACGTCTTCGACTACTACGATCGGCTCAGGATTCGAGAAAAAAATTTACTCGATCAGGCGATTCCGGACGTGGCCAATGCACGGGCATATCTGAGGTATGTGATGGAGGAAACTGACATCGAAGCGGTCAGCCAGGCGTGGACGTGGGTGCGGCGCCGGGGTTTTGACGACGACAGTTTGGCGCTCGATTACGCAAGTTACATGCTTCGGAACAAGCGACCGAAGGCAGCATTCGCCGGATGGTCTGCGCATTTCGCAGACCGCCGTGACGGATACCCGCAATCGACGCCGGTGTTCAATGGTGGCTTTGAATATGAGCTTACCGGCGGTGCGCTCGACTGGCGCCTCGAAGCATTTAACGGGGTGACTGTTGCACGTGACGCTGACGTTTCGTACGAAGGTCATTTCTCCCTCCGCACCGAGTTTCTTGGCAACGACAACCCGGATTTCCATCATCTTCGGCAGTTGGTAACGGTACCGCCGGGTCGCTATCGCTTTGAGGCGCAGGTAAAGACCTTGCGGATCACGAGCGATGAGGGGGTCGGCTTTACGATTCGAGCGGATCGAGAAACGAACCCTTTATCCGTCGACACCGTCGCTTTGACAGGAACGAATGAATGGACGCGGCTCGAGGTGGAAGTAGACGTGCCCGCCGGGACAGGCGCCGTGCAAATCGCGCTGCAGCGTCGACGATCGCTCAGGATTGACAGCCAACTCACCGGAACAGCATGGATCGATGCGGTTCGACTGACGCGAGTTCGATAACGCGTTCGCCGGGCGCCGGAGGGATCGGTTTCAATCCTGCCGCAAGACCACAGATCCACGCGAATACCGCGGCGTTAGCCACTACATACAGATTAAAATCCATAGCGCTGTGAATCAGGATTGTAGTGAGCGATCCGACGCACGCCAGCGCAAGCAGTTGCAGCTCCGTTGCCTCGGCCGCAATCCGCCAGACACGTGTCGCTACCCCGCCGATAAGCACCGCGCCCACAAGAAATCCCACGGCGCCCAGTTCCGACAAATACTGAAGATAGTCGTTGTGGGCATAATCCACGTTGATCAGGCCCCAGTTAATTTTGAATTTCAGGAATGCGGATTCGAAACCTCCCAGCCCGCAACCAACCAACGGATATTCGCCGATCACGCCGAGCCCTTGCAACCAGATCGACAGCCGGCCAGCGGAGTTGTGCTGCGAGAATCGCGCCACCATTTGCACAGGTGTCAGATAGAAAATTGCTATGACCGCCAGGGCGCTGAACAGAGAAAGGATCAAAAGTCTGTTCTTAATCGGCATCTTCCGGCTGACCGTCAGGCTAAGCATGACCAGCCCTGACCCGATAAGCGAAACGAAGCCCCCGCGCGATAGCGAGCAGAGTATTCCCGCCAGCAGCAGCGCCGCGGAGCCCAACCCGGCGCAGAGGCGCAGCGCCGCGCCCATGCCGGTTCGCTCGCGAACCGATATGTTGCGGAAAGTATGAATTGCATATAGAAACGCGAATGGGAGCGCCATATTGAGAAGTCCGGCGAAATGGTTTCGAACAATATAGGTACCACTCGCGACGATATTGCTGCCGCTGGAAAACTGAACCGTTCCAAGCACCGCCTCGGCGCCGGCGGCCACCACAACGGGAAACGCGACTATCCAGGCTTTGTCGCACGCGCGCATCGCATACTGGCGCGCCGCCAGGAACAAAATGCAATACGAGGCCAGCAGCAGGAAGTGGGTGAAAGTTGCGGCCGGAACTATGCTCAAACTGGCAAACGAATCATGTCCGTACAGCGGCTCCAGCGCCCGCACCAACTCCGCGCGCGCCGGCGACAGCATCGCGACCAATCCGATGGGCAGCGGAACCAGTTGAAGCAGTGCATAACCTGGGAGGATGAACGCGGCCAAAACGATCATGCGATCTTCCCGGCATCTCACGCGCCAACGCGGGCCGGTCAATGCGCCCAGGGTGCCGAGCAGACCAAGCGCCAGCAGAAAAACATCCCTGTACCGGCGCTCCCCGATGCTGGCTTGAGAGATCGGAACGCCAAGAAAGAAAACGCTGTAAATCAGGACGGCCGCGAAAAGGAAAAACAGAATTCCGACGGGCAATTCCCTTTGCGATCTCCGGCTCATCGTTCTCTCGGCGCAATCGGAAAACCCGCCCAGGCGTTTAATATTCCGAAAGCTTCTCGGAACGTCGCGAGAGCATCGGTCGTCGTGCGCCACCAACGCCGCCCGTCGAATGCCTCGCCGTACGGGTACCGAACGATGGCCGGGGGCGCGGCGTCCGAAAAAGAATTCCAGATGGTCCGCATTCGTCTTGCGTGGTACTTCGAACTTACCAGGATCACGGCATCTGTCCGATGTGACTGAGCGTAGCTGTGAACAGCTTTCAGTTCCGCAAGCGTATTATCGACGAAACCCGGCACCACCAGGATCACCCCCGCCGGAACACCGAGTTTCAGCAGAACCCGGCGGCTGAGTTCATACTCGGGAGTTACCGGGATACCGAGTTTTTCCATCGTCACACTGCTTTCGTCAGGCAGGCCCTGCGTGAGCCAAACCTCCGGAGCCCAACCGGAATGGTAGAGTCTGGCAGCTTCCATCGCGCGAAACGGCACGCCGCCGCCGACCACGACGATGGCTCCCGAGTGCCGCAGCGGCTCGTCGAGTTCCAGCCACTGTCCCAGGTAAAGCAGCGCGAAGAAAAATGACCCGGAAAATGCGAAGAGACTCCCCAGCAGGATTATGTGATTTCGCGTCAGCTTTCCGCGCATGTTCGTTGATCTTACACGACGAGATGCCTGGTACCCGGACAATCAACGTTCGCTCTGAGTTCTCCATCCCGCCGCATAACGCCCCCCGAACGCAATCAGTTCGTCGTGCGTACCCTGCTCGATCACACGACCTCCCTCCATGACCGCTATGCGATCCGCAATGCGCGCCGTCGTGAACCTGTGAGTGATCAGAATGGTCGTGCGCCCGGTCGCGAGTTGACGAAAGCGCGCCAGCCAGTCAGCCTCGGCCCAGGGGTCCATCGCGCTGGTTGGTTCATCGAGAACCAAAACGGGAGCCCCTCGCAGGAACGCCCGCGCCAGTGCCACCCGTTGCCATTCACCCACGCTCAGTTCCGCGCCGTCCGCGAACCACCGCCCAAGCATATGGGAGTAGCCCATAGGCAATGCCGCGGCCACGGAATCCGCGCCGGCATTTCGAGCCGCTTCTTCCACCCTGGCCAGAGGGACATCGTCGCATGGAGCGATATTCGCAGCCATGGTTGCCTGGTAATGGGCGGGCTCCTGAAACAGCACCGTGATTCGGGCACGGAGTTCGTCAACATCCAGATCGCGGAGGTTACACGCATCCATTTCAACGCTTCCCGCTTCGGGATCGTAAAACCGGCAAAGCAGCTTTACCAGCGTGCTCTTGCCCGCGCCGTTTCCGCCGACAATGGCTGTGATGCTGCCGGCGGGCGCCTCCAGCGAAAAGTCTTTGAGTGCGAACCTTGTGCTGCCAGGGTAACGAAAGGCTACTTCTCGAAAACGAATGCCCGCGAGGGACGCAAAGGAAACGCACTGGTGTTCGGGCGGGCTTTTAATCTCCGGTTTGAGTTCCAGGAACTGGAACAGAGCTTCGAGGAAGAGACTATTGCGATAGATTTGCCCGGCATTTCCGAGCAAGGCTCGCATCAATCCCAATCCCTGCTGGAAAGCCTGGTAGAACAATGCCAGATCGCCAGGGCTCGCCTTCCCGTGTACCGCACGCGCGCCCATCCACAGCAGAGATAGCCCACAGAGGCACAGGGCTGCGGCGCCGGCGCCGAACTCCGCCGCACTTTGCTCTTTAGCAAGCGCAATTCGCTCACCAGCGAGCCGGGTCCGCACAGCGGAGAAACAAGCCTGGAAATGCGCTGCCAGCCGGAACAATCGCAGCTCGGGCGCAAATTCACGGCTGGTCAGCACCCAATCGTAGTAATTGGCCCGGCGCTCGTCAGCGCTTGCACGGACCCACCAGTCATGCTGCCGCACCGCGTACCGAAGCACCACGTACAGGGCTGGCATTGTGCTGGCGAGCAGCGCCAGTGGCAGCCAGGGCCCGAACATAGTCAACACTCCGGCCATTGCCACGAGCGTGACGGCGTTCTGAGCTAGTCCCCCCAGATTTTCAATGAGCGCAAGAGGCACAGTTGCGGCTTCCGCCCTGGCCCGATGCAGCTGATCGAAGAAAACCGGCGTTTCGTAGAATCCGAGATCGACTGAGGCCGACTTCTGCTGAACGAGCTGGCCGATATGGTTTCTGACCAGTTCCCCCTGCGCGGTACGGATCCACGAATACAGACTGCGCAGAGCTTCGGAGGCGAGCAGGAAGCCTGCCATTAGACCTGCGTTCGTCAGGGCCGGGCGAATCTCCCCGCCTGGTCGCATGGCCGCGAGCACCGAATTGACCAACGGACGCGTCAGGTAGACGATTGCCACCGGCACAAGTCCCTGCGCCACCAGCAGCGCGGCCCACCCGCTCGTCCAGCCAGGTGCGGCGCTCCATACAAGAGAGACCGCGTGTGGGAAGCGCGGCAGCTGCCTGGCGGCGCGGGCGAGGCGGGTGTAGAGAAAGCTGCCGTTGAGCGACATCAGGAGTTCGGGCGCGCGTGGATACCGAATCTCATCGCGACGCGCCCGTCGGTGCCGCGCAATTGCCCCGCCCACTGTCCCAATGATTCGAAAGGATCCGATTTCCCGCCGTTACCCGCAAATTCATTAAGATCTGTGTGCTCCGTGAGGCTTCGATCGACATCGATTACCGACTGCCCAGATTCGGCCCTCGCTCAAAACAAGAATAGCCGTTGCACACTTCGTCTCGCGCACTTCTCTCTTGGGCCTTCAAGGTCGATGGAGGCGGCTAGTTCAGGGACGCCAGGGAAAAGCAGTCAGGGACGCCGAATGTGAAATCGGTTTCGGCCGCCTTTGCCAGCCGACGTCAGATTGAGAAAGGAAAGTGGCGGGAAGGAAGAGAGTTAGCGGGAATTCGGAAGAAGACTGAGCCGAATAAAAGCAGAAGCAGGACGTTGTTAACGCCTGCCAAACCAGGCAAATCTGGCGACCATCCGCGCCATACGGAAGGGATAGTAGAGAGGATACAGCCACGAGGGCAGCCGGAGAATCCGCCATTCCGCTTCTCCGGGGGTGATGACGATACCAGCGAAGTAGCGGATTTTATTGGCAAGACCCTGCATCATCCGCAGGTTGAGCCGACAAGCTTCCCATGAGGACTGATGCGGACGCGGATCGGGAAATAGCCGGTTTTCAATATCGCGAGCAAGACTCGCCGTGCCCGCATCGCCTCGCATCCATCGAACCACCTCGTCAGGCAGTTGCGTGCCGAACATCTGACTTACCAGTTGAAGCCCTACACGAACCACTCGCCGGGCCTCGTGCCGTTTGGCCGTCGCGAGAGCCACGGTCCAGTTCATATCCCGACGCGCTTCGATCAATGCCGCAATGTCGCAGATCCACCCGAGACGCGCCCAGAGATGCTTGCCCCCGTGGGCGCACAAATACACCAGCAGATCCTCGGGAGAGAGAGTGGGAACTACTTGCCCGCCGAACGGAATGGCCTGCTTCCGGCTCCAGACGGATTCAAGATCCAATGCGCCACCGCAGTAGTCCGGCAACAGGCCCCAATGCAGATCCACAAGAACTGATTCGTTCGCTTGCACGAAGGACAACTGCTGTTCTTTGATTTTTAACCAGGCCGAGTCCGCGGATGAGGGCAAGGCCCAATTGGTACTGTAGCCATTGCTGAGCAAGACATCTCTCGCGCGAGGAACATCCACCGGTCGGATGAGCAGGTCCAGATCCGAAAACGCGCGGAGACAAAGGTTCCCGTAGACCTGTACAGCCAGCATCGGCCCTTTCAGCGGAATTGCCGTGACGCCCTCCGCCTGCAGCAGAGCGAGAATCTTCAGCAGTTCCGACGCCAGCGTGAGATTCTTGCGGGCGTTGGCTTGAAAACAGGCGTGCAGAGGATCTGGGATTTTTTCTTTTTCGGCCCGCTGCTTAAGGGACGAAAACAGAATTGGCGTGACGCTGTGGATGTCGGCCAGGTGAATCGCCGTGTCCCAGTTGATGCCGCTTGCCGCGTCGGGTAAATTGTGTAAACTCCGGGTTCGCAGGAAATCCCGGCAGCATGAGATGATCAGGCTGGCTTCGGCACTCACCGGAGGTTTGGCATTCCGGCTAGACATTACGTGACTCACCCGAAACGGGTTCAATCGATGCTGCGTTCGTATTCCTGCGTTCCATAAACAGGAATAGTTGGCGCTCGAATGCGGCGCAATCGAAGGAACCGTCCAGGTCGCGAAGAATCCAGTCATCCAGGGGCAAGCCGTACGGCTCAAAGATTTTAATCCCGCCGGAGATGAGCCCTGCGCAATAGCTGAACGAACCTTTTGCCATGATTAGCACGTCAGCTTTAATCAATTCCTGCATCGTCCAGACCGCGTCGACATCGGTAAACAACTCGGCCCCGAACACAGATAATTCAGCGAAATCAGCAATTTTGCCCTGCGAATAAATGCCAAGTGCGTGCGCGATGTTGTGGGTGTCAAGCATCGCTTTTACTAAGGCGACAGTTCGTCGAATCGTGCGCGTGCTCGTATAAAGATGATCATTTCGATCAGCGGCGACATCACCGCGGCGCACGTGTACGGCGACCCTCAGTTCCCTGGTCGTGCGTGTCGATTTGTTCAGATAGTACTTACGTCTAAACTCGGGGACGGCGTTTTTGAAACAGATGGCCAACTCATCCCTTCTGCCGCCCCATCCGAAACCCAGTTCGATGTCACTGAAGTTATATCCATAATTGACCACCTCGTGCCTCCCGCCTTCGCAAGGCGCTTCGCCCGCACCGAGATTGAAGAGCGCTTCCCAGTCAGCGGCCCAATGCGCCATATCCTTCTCGGGATGTGCAATTGCGGCGAACGGCGTGTGGACATAACTAAGACCGGACGCCCGCGCGAATGCGATCGCGTGCATGGTCATTAACGCCTGAGAGCCGGCACCCTCGCCGCTGAACCCGATACAAGTAATTTGAGGTGTCCGCCGGGGGTCAATCCAATACAAGACCTGCTGTCGAAGAAACAAATCGCGATCATTGAAGTAAGTCCGACGTCCAACAATGATCTTGACGCAGTTCTTCAGACAGCTCCACGCATATCCACTGCCGCTTCTGATCAGAAAACGTAGCACAAGAGAGGGTTTCTTCAGTTGTTTTTGTGCCCTGCGTTGCAGTTAGCCTTAAAAAAATGCCTTCAGCATGAGATGACCAGGCTGGCTTCGGCGCTCATCGAATCTTTTCGTTTCTCTAGTGCCGGTATCCTGATTGAAAGCTTAACCCTTATTTAACCAGAATGCCCCACTATCCCAGCGACAGTGCTTTCATCAAAGACTTGTTCCGAATGCAACGCTCGGAACAGGAAGATCGCTCGCGCAAAACTTTGGGGTTGCGGACCGATGCGCTCAAAGCTCAGGTGACGAACACGCCCGATGACCCGAAGGTCTATATTGAGCTGGCCCACTGCCATGCGGCCATGGGTGAGCATCTTACCGGAGTGGAAATATTGGAGAGGGCGGCGTGCAGGCTTCCTCTCGATTTCGAGATCCATTATGCCCTGCTTAGGATGCTGCAGAAGTGCGGGCTTGACAACGATGCATTGGCAGCGGGCGAGCGCGCTTGCCGGTTGCTACAGGACGATTTTATTCTGCGGCTGGAGTATGAGCTGTACCTTCCCAAACTATACGACTCCGAGCAGGAGATACTGGCTTACCACCGGCGCTATCAGGAGGGGCTGGAGAGGTGTATTGCCGCCTGTGATCTGGAGACACGGGAAGGGGCGTTAAGGGCTGCCCGGGGATTCAGCCGTTATTCGAATTTTTACCTGGCTTATCAGGGCTTCGATAACCTCGCGGTGATACGCCGTTATGGACAATTCGTTCACCGCGTGATGTCGGCCGCGTATCCTCAATGGTCCAGGCTTTCCGGGGAACCACCTATTCGCAAGGACTCCAAACCTCGCATTGGCTATATTTCGGCTTATTTTCGAGAACATACGGTCGGAAAACTTTTCCTCGGATGGCTGACGCAACGGGACCGAAACCTGTACACAGCGCACTGTTATTACTCTGGCGATTCAAACGATGCGGTGACCGACGCTTATCGCCGGGCCAGTGACAGTTTTTTTCAAAGCCGCGATTTGGAAGCAATATGCGCGGCCATTCAGCACGATCGACCCGATGTGCTTGTGTTTACCGACGTGGGTATGGATCCGGTTATTTCGCAAATTGCCGCCCTCCGGCTTGCGCCCGTCCAATGCGTCACCTGGGGGCACCCGGTTACGACCGGTCTGCCAACTGTCGATTATTTCATTTCAAGTGAACTCATGGAACCGCCCGATTCGCGGCGGCATTATACGGAAGATCTCATCCGACTAACGAACCTCGGGATCTTCTACACGAAACCTCTTATCCCGCGCCCGCTTCTCTCAAAGACTCGTGCGGACTTTGGGCTGCCTCAGGACAGAGTCGTTTATCTGTCGAGCCAGTCACAATTCAAGTACCTTCCTCAACACGATCGTCTTTTCGCGGAGATCGCGGTCGCAGTACCCAATTCCCACTTCGTGTTTTTGGCGCCAAATCAACTGCGCGGCAGTAAGTTCCTTAGAAGGCTGCAGAAAGCGTTCTCTGCGGTTGGTCTGTCAGCCTCGGAGAGTTGCACTGTTCTTCCAGAGCAAAATAACTTCGATTATTGGAACTTACATCTGGTGTCAGACATTTTTCTGGATACTGCTGCCTGGTCGGGGGGGCGGACGTCGCTGGAAGCAGTAGCTTGCGGCCTGCCGATAGTGACATTGCAAGGTGATATTATGCGGGCGCGCCACACCGCGGGGATCTTGACACTCTCCGGATCTCGGGAGACCATCGCCCTGGAAGCTAAAGAATATGTTTCCACGGCGGCGCGGCTCGGGAGAGAGCCTTCCTGGCGAAAGAAGCAAAGCTCAACAGCACATCATCAGACGCTATTCTCCGATGACTCCGCTGTTCGTTCTCTTGAAAAATTCCTACTCGCTACCAACAGGAGCCACAACTGGGGTTAGGAATCTCACTTGGTATTGTGAACGCCGCCATTGCCAGCACCATCCATCGACCCATTGTTACCGACGGTGCCGGTGATGTGTGCCAGATTGCCATAGATTTCCAGAGAAGGCGCTGCATAGGTCCTCTTAGTCCTCTCCGGACCCGCTTGTGTTTTCTGCAAATTCATGATTGTGTTCCTCCTGTTCGATTTGAGTCGTGCTGGAATTCTGTAAGCCAATGGCTTAATGCCGCGAACCGTATGTTCACGTCGAAGTTTACCATGCTTTCCGGTCGATTGCGGGGCAGATGTGCGGGCTCGGCAAATCCGTGCAATAGCGGGCCAGGTATGACGGAAGGCAAGCCATGGAGACCAGCCCGCTCATAGTCCGGGTGCTTTGAGAGCGGTACTTTCGGTCTGCGCCGAACACCTTCAGGGGCCGTCCCCCGCATGGCCTGACGCAGCAGGAACTTACTGCGGCACCAGGGTAGTGCAGGCACTCTCAGCAGGAAAGACAGTATGCGGATATCCATATAAGGATGCCGGACTTCCAGAGTTGCGCCGGTATAGGATGGCTCAAACCCCTCAAACAATGATTGCCACGCCGGTATTTGGAGAGAGGAATACCCCATTGGTCTAACCGGGTGTGCTGAAGGCGCTTCGGATTCGGAACTCCAGGCGAGCCACCTCTCACGAAGGTGCAGGCGTTCAACCAAATCGGGATTGATCCAGGCAGGAAAATCGCGTGTCCAGAAAGCACCCGCACGAATTCTCCTTTGCTGCAATATTCGCGGCACCGTCGGCAGCAAGGGCAGACGCTTGTGGGCGAGGACGTGCTTCCCCAGATCGAGCAGCAGCCGTGCCCACCGTTTGTGGCTGGCCAGCCATGCGAGATGGCTCCGCCATTCATAGCGGAGGGCATTATCGGGGCCTTCTCCGTATAGCGCAACCCGGCTATGTTGCGACATCTGTTTGTGGCAACGAAGCCGAGGTCGGGGGTCCGATAAATCCGGTATGGGTTCAGGTGTCGTCCGCGCTCCCGGTATTGCCCATTGGGAATCCTCATCCAACGCAAAAAAATGGATCGGGATTCCCAAGTGGCTAGCCATCAAATCAGCGTATTGACGCTCCGAATCGGGGATCAGCCAGTCAAAAACGAGGGTAAAAGCCTGTACGGCGCCCGGAGCATTCAGCAGGCCTTTAGCTGTGGCCGCGAGAGCGGGCGAGTCCAGACCTCCGCTCATGAAAACGCTGACGTTTCTGGTCCGCAGCCGGTCTGATACTGCCTGGTTTAGTAATGAACGAAAGTGCTCGATACATTCCTGGTCCCGATAGTAGTAAACGGGTTCTTCAACAGGCAACGTCCAATAACGCCGGATAGCAAGTAAAGAGCCCGCGCACGTGATCGTGTGAGCGGGCGGAAGCCGCCGAATATCGGAAAAGCAGGTCGTTGCATTATCCTGATTAACACCAAAGAGAATGAAATCGGCTATCGCCAGATCGTTGAGCTTATCCGAAACGTTCGGGTGCAGACGAATGCAATCTAAAGTATTGCTGAAGATCAGCCAGGGTCCCACCTGCGCGTAGTAAAAAGGCTTGATGCCCATGTGATCGCGCGCGCAGAAGAGGCGGCGGGTTCGCCCGTCCCAGATGCCGAAGGCAAAATCACCGAGCAGGTGCCCGACACAGGTTTCCCCCCATTGAAGATAAGCGCGGAGGATCAACTCAACGTCCGAGGCGAGAAGGAGTGATGCCGTCCCGCCCATTCTCTCCAGCAACTCGCTACGCGAATCGATGCGACAATCGGCTACAATCCACACCTCCCCGTCCAACGTGAACGGCTGCCGCTCGTGCTCCGATTCGTCGGTGGTCCGCAGCAAAGTGTGGCCGAACGCTACAGGTCCTTCCATCCATGTTCGCTGTTCGTCAGGTCCACGAAAGGCAATCGACTGCGTCAAACGCGCTATCAATTCACGCTCGATTGGCGCGCCATCGGTGCGAACGACTCCGGCGATTCCACTCATGCGGTCTCCTTTTTTTGTTTGAACGCGCGATAAGCGACAACGCGCAGAGAGAGACGCACACTAATCCGAGCGAAACCTGACATCTTCAAAAAGTTCAATTGGCCAGCCGTGGCTCTGTACTTCCCCGGCACGGTCGGGACTGCGCGCAGAAAAACCCGATCGGCACTTGAAGTAATACCAGGGGAATACCGGCGGGTAGTTTCACTGGCTGTACCTGGCCGAGAGATCGCCGACGCGGCTGAGGGCCGCTTTCCAATTCTCGAAACGTTCCGGAAAGCGAAATGCGACCTGCCGCGAAATTTCCTCGAGCGTCATCCCGGAGCCTATTTGCTCCAGAACGAGTCCGTCAATCCGGCCATCTTCACTCAGCCCAGGGATGTAATTGTGGGATCGTTTTTCCAACTGTGCCGGAAGAACGCCGCTGCCCTGCAAAGTGGATTGCCGATACGCCGCTTTCTGGATTTTGTCTGTCCCCGTAACCTGAGTGTCCCAGCACCAGATATAAGTTACACCGACCAACTCAGCCCTGAGCCGAACCAACACTTCGTCGCCCTTACTTAGCTCTATTGGAGCCGGCCATGGAAAGAAGAGTTGGCCATAAATCCTTGCGTCGGCGCACGCCGGTGAGTTCGAAAATCCAATATCGTTCGAGGTTTCGCAATCAAACCAAATGGCGATTCCATGAGCCATCTGTTCGGATTCGATGACAGAGAGAATTTCTCCCCGGACGCTTGGAGTTGTGAGGGTACGGTAATCCAGAGTTGCCCAGCTTTGTGGGGCGCAAACAAGATCGCTCGCAGTTAGCCGACATTTCGCCCAATGGTTTACCGCCCTTTTGCGCACGGGCCGCATGTCGACGCCGTACGAGTCGTTTTCCCAAGGCTTCACGAGCCGCCTGTAAAGCCGACTGACGTTTACTAACGCGGCCCGGAGAGTGTCGCGCTGGGGAATCAGGGTACCGCCAGGGGCGAGAAAACGTTCACGCGCGTCGAGAATTGAGAGCACGCCGCTCTCATGAACCGGAAGAACTCCATGAATATCGGATACAACGACGTCCACCTGTTCCGGTAGTACTACCTCCGTTGATGCCTTTGGAATGAACTCGATCCTCTCCTTCAACCCGCTCGCGGCCACCACCTCCTGAGCGACACCAATCACATTTCCCGACTCGATGGCGTAGACTTTGCGCGCGCCAAACTGACAAGCGGCAAATGCAAAAATGCCGGTACCAGCCCCGATGTCCAGAACCACGTTTCCCGGTCGGATCGCAGCGCGCAAAGCCTCTACGTAGGAGCTTGTGCGAGTGCTGTCCAGGATCATGGATCCATAGTCGTGAATATCGTACGGCACTGAATATTTCTCCTTAATCCACCGGTTCGGACAGGTGCAACTCGCTATTCTCCGGGGTTGCAACATCGGCTCGAATGACATCGAGAACCTGAGGAAGGACATCCAGCCTTCGCGGATAAGTAAGCCGCTTGACCGGAATACTCCGAACTAACCATTGCGCCGCGAGAAATTGCTGATGAATCCGGCGCGGGTCTGCCAGGCGACTGTTGAAGGTCGAGCGGATCAGCTCAATCAACGATTCTCTTTCGGTTAACGGTGTCAGCGAGACATCGGAAATTCCGGTTTGCGCCTCATCCAACACATAGAATGCGTGAAGGGGCACCGGATGGCCGCATGACTGACCTTGCTTAAGCGGGATAATGAGCTTCGGGCCATCTGGATTCATAGGCGTGCCATTTGCCTGCTGAGGCAGGAAACGGCGGGCCACTTCAGGAAAAAGCTTGAGGCGGGCAGGTCCGGGAAAGCCCGTACATATCCCGTCGATTTTGCGGATCAGCAACAGGTCATCCGTGAGTAAAGCGTGACCGGCCTCGACGAACGCGGAGGCGAGTGTGGACTTTCCATATCCGCTATCGCCGAGGAACGCCACCGCCTTACCGCCCGCAACCACTGCTGTTGAGTGCAATGGCTCATGGCCCTGCTTGACCAGGGCGAACGAGAGTACCTGTCCGAGCAGATACGTTTGGAATGACTCGACCGTGGCGCGTTCCAGCTTGCGGCAGCCAACGGAGCGGCCATCCGGCGAGATCAAAAATTCGAACAAATCGCGCCAGCGTACAAGATCGGATCCATCGGCCAGCGGTACGTGCTCATACCAGGCGTCGGTATCGACTGTATCGGGTTGGCCGGCGAACCGGGCGAACCATTCTTCCGATTCGAGAGAAAGAGTGACGTCAGGGCGGTGCGTCTCCGGAAAACACTGCTCCGGAAAGCTGAGCCGAAGCTCGCAACGAAGCGAAATGCTATAGAGCTGATAATCCTGGAATGTTCGCTCGTGCAGATTGCCCGTTCGGGAATGCGCCGATTCCACTATCGCGCTAAGGCTCATCAGGCAGGCCGATCCATTGAGGTAAGGCGAGTGTAACGAGCTATCTCGGCCGGTGTGTTCAGCAGAATTCGCCCACGGGCCTCAACCCAGGCGTGGGCTTCAAAGTTCCCTTTATTATCCTTCGCAATTCCGATCTGAACAGATGACCGTTGCCCCGTGCGGGCCATTAAGAATTGGAGTGCCAGGGCCTGGGTCAGGCAGCTCGCACAAGGTATTCGCCTGGCCGCCGCGCGCACCGCCCACACCAGACGTTCTTCTGAATGAATGTCCGAGCCCTGGGACTTCAAGCAGCCCCCCAGAAGGCGGTACAACAAGTTGAAGGGAATCGCCCACAGGCCGAGACGAATCAGGATCACCAGGAGCACCGCCCGGAGGAGCAGAATTCGGTCCGGAAGGGGCACCCTTGTGAATTTTTGAATGGCACGCATCACGTGATCCCGATGAGATCCTGTTCGGCTAGTTCGCTTAAAAGGTTCCGCAAATCGGATTCAAGCACGACGGGATCGACGTCGTATTCGTCTGTTAGAATCTCATGAAGCTCGGAGAAAGTAATGGGTTCCTGAATAAGGCTCCAGATACGGGCCCCCACCGGATTCAGGCCGTAATACACGCCAGTTTTTAGGTGCAGCATTGCTGCCTCGCCACCAAGGTCGCAAGACACCTGATCTGTGGAGGCGACGAGTTTGGCGGCGCCGGTAATATTGGACATTTTTAAAAGGTTGCTGGTTTAATTTCGGAGCGGACTACAGAACCAGCCCTGCTGTTCCAACTCATGGTACTGATTCCGTGAACTGCCCGCAATGCTCACTTCGGGAGTATCCCTCAGATTGCCAGTACCGGCTCTCGAACCGCGGCGATCACCTCGTCCAGGCCAAACAGCGGATCCGCTGGAGCCAACAGTCCGATCGCCTTGTTCGCGGCGCTGACATCGGCAACAAAGCGGACGACCTCGCTCTCGCGCGGATCGGCAAGGAGCACTTTAGAAGACGAATTGGAGGCTCGAATAATGCGCTCGCAGAGTTCCACAATCGTCACGCCCCTCCCGCTTCCAATGTTAAGCGCTTCGGGCTGATGAGGTCCGAAAGCTACCCGCACTAAACTGTCGAGTACGGTCTCAATCCAGACGAAATCGAGCACCTGCTCGCCTCCGAAGATAACCAGTGGACGGCCGAGGATCGCGCTATCGACGAATCGCGGTATAACTCTTTCTTTGTCACCGGGTCCGTAGACATTCGACAGACGCACGATCCCGATCTCAGGACCTTCGCAGATAAACGCGCGGCAACACATCTCGGCGGCCGCCTTGCTGGCGCCATAAACGTTTTTGGGGCTGAGAGGTGCGCTTTCGGCAACCGGGAGCGTCACCGGGTCACCATAGATTTCGCGGGATGACGTGAAGACTACGCGCCGAACGCCGTTCGATCGGGCCGCCTGAAGCACCCGGAACGTGCCAGTGACGTTGGTTTCGAAGCAATATTCGGGATCCGCCGCGGCCGCCATGACCGCGGATTCGGCCCCAAGATGAAAAACGGTATCGACGCTCCCCGACAGTCCGTCTCCCCTCATCAGTTCATCGAGCGTATCGGCATCTCTTACGTCGCCCTCCACGAAGCGAATGGTGGCGTGGCCGTTGAGAGCGTCGATGCTGCCGCGGCGCAGGTTATCCAGCACCGTTATGGCAAGAGCGCCCTCGAGAGTAAGCCGGCGTGCAAGTCTGCTGCCGATGTATCCGGCCCCGCCGGTAATCAGGATATGCCGGTCCGGAGCGAAGGCGGGATCGCGGCGCATCATAAATCCTCCGTGGGAAGGCGGCTTACCGCAGGCTGTCCGTGCTTGACCGGCAAACGGATACCGGGATCTGGGGCCTGTTCCAGGGACGCGAGTATATCAGCGTGAAAAGACAGGATCCGATTTGCGGAAAAGTTCCGGGCAACTTCCCGCATTCTCTCGTTCGGAACCATTCCTGACGCGCCCAGGCGTACTCGCGCGACGACCCCGGTCACGTCTCCGTGTTCCACCCGCGTGATCGGGAGATCCGGATTCGCGTCGGCAATATCGCCGAGATGGCTGGCAGCCGGCCCGACATAGAGCATCGGAACGCCGATCGCGAGGACGTTATAGATTTTGGAAGGATGCACGAGCCCGACCAGACCCTGTCCCATCACGACAACATGCAGATCGGCTGACGACAGTGACGCGGAAAGATCAGTCAGCTTTTGATAACGAAGCAGGACAATATTTCGAAGATGGTGGCGTTTCGCGAAAGCGTGTACTTTTGCGTATTCGCTTCCGCCGCCTACGAAGCAAAATGCAATGTCAGGTTCGTCCGCAAGCGCCAGCGCAGCCTCAAGGACAGTCTGCAGCGGATGACACGGACTGTGGTTCCCGGAGTACATTACGACGTATTTTTCGGTAAGGCCGTGTTCGGCCCGAAAGAGTGCCCGCCCTTCCTCGTCATAGGCGACCTCCCGATCGTGGGACCAGGGAGGGAGAATAGAGATCTTGCGAATGGGAAGGCCTTTGGCCACCATCCGGTCTGACATGAACCGGTCGAGCACCACCACGCGATCCGCCGTGTTGGCGCTGAAACGGAGAACGGATTCGAGTAAACGGGCCGTGCGGGAACCGGCCTGAAGCCAGCCCGCGGCAATGGCTTCATCGGGATTCAGATCCATGATCCAGAAAATGAAGCGTCCGCCCCGAATTCGAATGAACATGGCGGCGAGAGCGGAAATCAGCGGTGGCGAGGTCAGCGCAATTACTACGTCGAATCTCCGCATCAGGAGAAGCCGCGAGCAGCATGTGAGAAAGAAGCTCGCGATATTGAGGGCGCGCTTCCATCGTTTTCCCTTGCCGGTGGCGAGGCATGGAACGCGCACGATACGAACGCCGTTCCAGCATTCTTTACCCGGAAAACGGTTCGTGGGATCGTCGTATCCCCTGTTACTCGCAATTACCGTGACCTCATGACCGCGGCCTGTGAGCATGGACGCCAGGTCGCTCGTGTACTGCGCTGTCGCGACCACGTCGGGATAGAAGCACTGGTTCAGCAACAGTATTTTCATGCGATTAACTCTCCGGTTTTAGACGAGTTGCGCGAATGCGCGGCGATGATCTGAAACGTGGCGGTTCTCGGACTTATACAGAACGTAAGGGCCTGCTACCAACACATCCATGTCGGTACGAAGAAAACAATCGAGCGCTTCCCCCGGAGTGTTTACTACGGGCTCATTCTCGTTGAACGATGTGTTCAGAAGAATTGGAACACCGGTCAGTTCTCCAAACCGCCCCAGCAGCTTCCAGTACAAAAGATTCTGATCCTGTTCGACTGTCTGCAGCCTGCCTGTGCCGTCCGCGTGGGTGATGGCGGGCAGTTCGGCGCGGCGCTCAGGTCGGATGCGATACGCACTCACCATGAACGGAGCGGGGTACGAGCTTTCGAAAAAGTCGCCAGTGCGCTCGGCGCGAATAGAAGGACAGAACGGGCGGAAGTGCTCCCGGTGTTTGATACGGCTGTTCAGGATTTCCTTCATGTCCGCGCGGCGGGGATCCGCAAGAATGCTGCGATTTCCGAGCGCGCGAGGGCCAAATTCCATTCGCCCCTGAAACCATCCAAGAACCTTGCCGTCTGCGATCTCCCGCGCTGTGCGGTCGAGCAACTCATCCTCGTTCATTTGGTGAGCGATTACGGAAGCCGCGCGCAGGTGCGCTCCGATATCCGATGCGTCGTACTCCGGCCCGTAGTAAGCGTGCCGCATGACGAAGGAACGGGGCTTATTGAGAATCTGATGCCACACGTGCAGGGCTGCGCCTATAGAAGTGCCGGAATCGTTTGCCGCGGGCTGCACATACAGCTCCCGGAAGGGAGTCTTCTCGAAAATCTTGCCGTTCGCCGCGCAGTTCAAGGCGCATCCGCCGGCAAGGCAGAGGGCCTTTTGACCGGTCTGCCGGTGCAAATGGTTCAAAAGCGCAAAATAGTTTTCTTCGAAAACGACCTGGATGGAAGCGGCAAGATCGGCATGAACGGGCAGAAGCTCGCTGCGAGGAATGCGCGGCGACCCGAAAACATCCGCCATCTTTTGGGAATAGACGCTGCCGATCGCGGGCTGGCCGCCTTCCCACGTCATCTGCACACCCTTCGTGTGGTGAGTAAAGTAGTCGAGGTTCAAGCGGAAGTGACCGTCTCGCGTTGCGATCACGTCCCGTACCTGCGCTGCAAACCGAGGCTCACCGAAGGCGGCCAGCCCCATGACCTTGTATTCATCGCCGAAATTATTGAAGCCCAGGAACTGCGTAAAGGCGGTGTAGAAAATGCCCAGCGAGTGCGGGAACCGGGTGGTGCCCTTGACCTCTATGCGGTTTCCGTGGCCGGAGCCCCACATTGCGCTCGCGAAGTCGCCGAAGCCATCCACGGAGGCGACGGCCGCTTCTTCAAACGGCGATGCAAAGAAGGCGCT
>Ga0105240_10000971_pt1 | contig 51114 bp, 43 predicted proteins | sample KBSC54metaG_FD_80426 | JGI IMG/M metagenome (GOLD analysis project Ga0105240, IMG submission 80426) | Corn rhizosphere microbial communities from Kellogg Biological Station, Michigan, USA - KBS C5-4 metaG | ecosystem: Host-associated > Plants > Roots > Rhizosphere > Soil | place: Michigan, USA... | reverse complement strand
GGCCCCGTCGACACGCCGATGACGCAGGTGCTGCACACCGCACAGTTCCGCGCCGAATATTCGAAGGCGATTCCGATGAACCGCTATGGCACCTGCGGCGAAATCGCGTCCGCCGTGGTCTACCTGGTTTCGGACGACGCGCGCTACGTGACGGGCATCGCGATGCCCGTAGACGGCGGCTTCCTCGCGTCGGGAGCTCGCGGACTGTAGCTCTCGCGAGCTTGACGGGTGCCCGATCACCCGGTCATCAAACTCGCGTCAAGCCGGGCAGGCATGGGCGCCGCGACAGCTGCCGGGACCTGCGCCATGGCGTACTCCGCGAGCGCGGTGATCGTCAGCGCCGGATTCACCCCTGGGTTGGCCGGCATCGCCGCGCCGTCGCAGACCAGCAGATTCTGGTAGCCGAACAGGCGCAGTTGGCGGTCGATCACGCCGCTCGCGGCATCCGCGCCGATGACGGCGCCGCCCAGCACGTGGGCCGTGGTCGGAATATCGGCGAGTGCTTCCAGCACGTTGCTCTGGGCAATGCCGCCCGTGTGCCGAGCCAGCCATTGGGCGGCCCGGTTGCCCGCTTCGATGTAGCTCGGATTGGGCTTGTCGTGGTCCTGCTCCGTCACCAGCCGATAGCCCCGGCCGAACCAACGGCGTCTGGCCCGCAGCTTGATAGCATTGTCGAGCGACTGCATGACCAAGAGCATGACCATATGCCGGCTCCAGCCAAGCGGCCACATTGGCTTGAGCCAGCGAACAGGGTGTAGCACGACGCCGGCGAGCCATTTCAGCGGCCGCGTCAGCCGATTGCCCTTGCCGACCAGGATCGTGCACAGCAGGCTGAGGAAGTCGGCGTGGCGGCCGTAGGTCAGGAACTCGATGTGGGTGTCCTGATCGATGTGCACGCTGCTGCTCGCGGTAACGTCGTTCCAGGTCTTGCGGTCTTCGGGCAAGCGCACGTTGAGTACCGATTCGCTGTTCGTGCGCACCAGTTCTCCCAGGCGATCGCTGATCAGGGGCAGCGACCCGCCGTGCTTGCAATTGGCCAGCAGTTCGTTGGTGCCCAGCGATCCGCCGGCGAAGACCACGCCGCGCGCGGTATGGACGCGGCGATGGTCTGCGAACCAGGCACCCGGACGTCGCGTGGTGACGGCATAACCATCGCTGCCGTCTGGCGCACCAAGCGGTCGCACATCGACAACCTCGTGCTCGGCAAAGATCCGCGCGCCGCGCCTCTCGGCGAACCACAGGTAGTTCTTCACGAGGGAGTTCACCGCGCCCACGCGGCACCCGACCATGCAGGCGCCGCAGCGCGTGCAACCGGTGCGGTCCGGCCCACCTCCGCCGAAATAGGGATCCTTGACGGTCTTGCCGGGCTCGCCGAAGAAGATGCCCGTCGGTGCCCGCTTGAATGTCTGCTCGGTGCCGAAATGGCGAGCCATCTCACGTGCGAGCTGCTGGTTGGTGGAATCGAACGGGACGGTCGCCACACCGAGCATGCGCTCGGCGGTCGCGTAGTGCGGCTGCAACAACTGCTCCCAGGCAGCCAGCCCGCGCCATTGCACGTTCCTGAAGAACTCTTTCTTGGCGCGATACAACACGCCGCCATAGACGGTGCTCCCGCCACCGACCGCGGACTGGCTGGGAAAGAAGACATGCCGGAACAGCGACATGCGCATGATGCCTCTCAGGCCGAGTCGAGGCGACCACATGTACTTCCCGAACTGCCAGGCCGTTTCCGGCAAGTCCTGGTCGAGATATCGCCGACCGCGCTCGAGGACGCCGACGCGATAGCCCTTCTCGGCCAAGCGGAGCGCCGAGACGCTGCCGCCGAAGCCCGACCCGATCACCAGCCAGTCGAAGTCGAGGCTCGTCATCGCGCCAGTCTCGCGACCACCTGCCGGCTGATGGCGGCCGGCGCGATGCGGATGGCCAGCGCCAGCAGCCCGGCCTGGAGGCCGACCGTCCAGTGCGTCCGGTGCAGGCGCCGCCTCGTGGTCGCGCAGTTCCACACCGTGGCCGCGACATCGGCGGGTGCAAGACGCACGCCGAGCGATCGCGCGCTGCCGATGTGCTCGAAGTTCGCGGCCATGTTCGTCCTCACGAAACTTGGCCAGACATCGCAGACGCGGATGCCGAACCGGCTCCATTCGAGGTCGAGTCCCTCAGTGAATCCGCGGACGGCGAACTTGGTCGCCGAATAGGTCACGAATTCGGGCTGGCCGTAGATTGCCGTTGCCGACGCCATGTTGATGACGCGGGCGCCTGGCGTGAGCCGAAGGTAGTCAAAGGCGGCGTGGCAGCCGTTGATCATGCCGCCCACATTCACGGCCAGCATCGCCTCGTGCCTGGCAAGAGCGACGGTTTCGAACGACCCGGTCGCGAGGATGCCGGCGTTGTTGAGCAGCGCGTCCAGGCGCCGGCCGCTGTGTTGCCAGAACTCCGCGAGGGCCCGCTCCCACGCACGGGCGTCGCCGACATCGAGCACGCCGGCGATCGCATTGCCTTGTCCCAGCGCCGCCGCGACCGCCGCGGCGCCCGCCCCGTCGACATCATAGAGACCGACGAACCAGCCACGTTGCGCGAACAGCTCGGCGCAGGCGCGCCCGATGCCCGAGGCCGCCCCTGTGACGAAGATCGCCGGGCGTCCCTTGTGGGTGCCGGACGCGGTCATGCGCGCAGGGCCGCGGCCTGTTGGCGCAGCCGCGGCTTGTCGATCTTGCCCATTGCGTTCTTCGGCAATCCGTCGGAGACGAACACGTGCGCCGGCCGCTTGTAGCGTGTCAGCTTCTCGGCGCAGTAGTCGTTCAACGCCTTCACACTGCCCGCGACGCCGGAACGGAACGCGACGTGGGCGACGACCACCTCTCCGAGCGTCTCGTGCGGTGCGCCGACCACGGCGGCCTCGAGGACTCCGGGGAAACCGAGCAGCACGTCCTCGATTTCCTTTGGATAGATGTTCTCGCCGCCGCGGATGATCATCTCCTTCAGGCGTCCGACGATGGACAAGTAGCCGTCCCCGTCGATGCGGCCCAAGTCGCCGGTATGCAGCCAGCCGTCGACGATCACCCTCGCAGTCTCCTCGGGCCTGCCCAGATAGCCCCGCATGACATTGGCGCCCTGCACGAGCACTTCGCCCACCTGGCCGGCCGGCAGGTGCGTGCCTTGCGGATTCGCGATCGCGATGCGCTGTCCGGCGAGCGGTGGCCCCACGGTGCCGGGCTTGCGTGGCCCGTCGACGGGGTTGAGCGTGGAGGCGCAGGTGCCCTCCGACAGGCCGTAGCCTTCGATCAACGGGAAGCCGAAGCGTGCCTCGAAGCTGTCGAGCAGGGCCGCCGGCGCGGGCGCTGCACCACAGACGCCGAAGCGCAGGCTCGTCGTGTCCGGCCGCACCGTCGCCGGCATGGCGTTGAGCAGGGCATAGATCGTCGGCACCGCGGAGAAGAACGTCGGGCGCAGCTGCTCGATATCGGTGAAGAAGGTGTCGATGTCGAAGCGTCGACGGATCGTGACGCGTGCATTCGCCGCGAGCGGCTGCAGGATGCTCACCACGATGCCGTTGACGTGGAACAGGGGCAGCACCAGCAGGCAGTGGTCGGCGGCCGACAAGGCGAGTGCCTGCTGGCCCATGGCGACCATGGCCTCGAGGTTGGCGTGGTCCAGCATCACGCCCTTGGGCAGGCCCGTCGTGCCGCTGGTGTAGATCAGCAGCGCAAGCGCGGTCGAATCCGCGAGCGGTTCGCCGGTGTGGGAGGGCCCGTCCTGGAGCGCCGTCGCGGGCATTGCGGGCACCGAAGGGACGATCGCGTCGCCGCCGCCGTTGACGACGAGCTTCGCGTGCGAGTCAAGGATCTGATGGGTGGCCTCCGTGGCAGTGAGGCTTGGATTGATTGGCGTGACGACAGCTCCCAGGCGCCAGGCAGCGAACATCGCGATGACGAACTCGACCTGGTTGGGCAGCATGAGTGCAACGACGTCGCTGGCGCCGATGCCGCGCGCGGCGAACGCTCCGGCGGCCGCCAGGACCTGACTGTGGAATTCCTGGTTGGACAGGTTGACCCGGCTGTCCGCGATGCAGGGCGCGTGCGGCGCCGAAGCCGCGCGTGCGTCCGGGAGCATGGAAAATCGCATGTTGGTTCTCCGCAAGAAGTGGAGCGGGGAGGCGGGCGTCTCAGCGGACGCCAAGCAGGTGCTCGGTCAGGAAGCGCGTCTGGTCCCGCACGAGGTGTTCGAACGGGGCACCCAGGTAGAAGTCGAAGTGGCCGGCGTCATAGCGCTTGATCTCGCCGCGTGGCGCGCGACGCGCGAGCGAGAGCGTGCGGCCCGGCGGTGTCACCGTGTCGGTGTTGCTGACGCAGAACAGGATCGGGCACTTCACCTTGGCGGCAGCGAGACCGGGGCGGTAGGCGGCGATCTCCGGGATGACGCGCGCAGCCACGTGATTGACGAAGCGCATGCCCGAGGGCACCAGGGCCAGGTAGCCCGAGAGCGCGTCGTGGGCGTTCATCAAGGCCGGCTGGCCGGGGGCCGCGGCGATGGGCACCATCACCGGTGGCCGCCCCAGGAGCTTGGCGGCGAAATCGCGCAGCACCACCGGCGTGACCTTCAGCGATCCCATCACGCCCAGCGCAGCGGCCGAGGCCAGGCCATCGGTGAAGGGACATTGGCTGACGGCGGCGCGCAGTTCCGGATGTCGACTGGCCACCGTGATGGCATGGCCGCCGCCGAACGAGCTTCCCCAGACGGCCAGGCGCTCGCCGTCGACATCATCGTGCTGCTTGACGAAGGCCAGCGCGGCGTCCCAGTCCTCCAGCTGGCGCTTGACGGACATCAGTTGCCGAGGGTGGCCGCCGCTGTCGCCGAAGTAGCGGTAGGTGAATGCCAGCGTCGCGATGCCCGCGGCGGCGAAGCGCTCGGCAAAGGCGTCGAGGCGCATCTCGCGGGTCGCCCCCAGGCCATGGCCGAGGACGACGACGGGCGGATGCTCCACACCTTCCGGCAGGTAGAGCCAGCCCGAACAGTAGGTCTCTCCCGAGTCGAAGCGGACATCCTGGCGGGTGAACGTGCCGCGGGCAGCGAAGGAGTCGTTCATCGCATTCACGGGCGGCCTCCATCGTCCTTCAGGGGAAACCGCCCCTCGGCGAGGGCCTGGTCGTAGATCGCGGGGGCATAGAGCGGCAGGTCGCCTTCGCGCTCGGTGCGGTCGAGGTAGCCCACCATCAACGATTGCGCCGTCGCCGTCGGGGCGATCTTGATGAACTCGGTGCGTTCCAGGTGCAGTCCCTCGTCGAGTGTCATCGAGCCGCCGAGATAGACCGCGCGCTTGATGGCCGCGACCGAATCGCGGGATCGCGCGCCCAGGTACTCGGCCGTGTCGAGGGCTCGCTCGAGCAACGATTCAGCGGGCACGACCTCGTCGACCAGCCCGATCTCCAGCGCTCTCGCCGGCGGGACCGGCCGGCCTTCGAGCATCATCATGAGGGCACGGTGAGCGCCCAACAATCGCGTCATTCGTTGCGAACCGCCGCCGCCAGGCAGGATGCCAAGCAGCACCTCGGGGTGGCCGATGAAGAAATCACCGTCCGCCATGAGCCGCACGTCGCAGGCCTGCGCGAGCTCCCAGCCCAGGCCGAGGGCCGAACCGTTCAGCGCCGCGATGAAGAGGACGCCGCTGCGGTTCATCCGCAGAAAGGTGTCGTGCAGCTTGTCCAACTGCATGCCGCCCTCGAGCGGCGTGATCGAGGCCGCGGCTGCCAGCGGCGGCAGCCCACGGGTGGTCTTCGCGATGCGCGCAATCGCGGAGGCGGCGTTCCTGCCGACCTTGGGAATGCTCTTGCCGCCTTCCTGCAGCCAGCGCACGTCCGCATGGCCGATGAAGCGTCCCGCATGAGTGCCGGTGAGGATCACCGCCCGGACGCTCGCATCGGCCTCCACCTTGTCCACCAGAGCGGCGAGCTCATCGGCCATGTTCAGGCCCATCAGACCCTGTGGACCCCCGTCGAGGCGGGCGATCAACGCGCTGCCATGGGTTTCCAGGATGAGTCGTCCGGGCATCGGCTTGGTCTTGGCCATGGGCTGTCTCCTTGTCTCAATAACACTGTTATAGGTTAGCATAACGCTGTTATTAGGACACCACAACATGGCAACAGACAGGACAAACCCTGATCCCCGCGCGCGTCTCGTCGAGGCGGCCATCCGACTGCTCGCTGCGGAGGGCCCTTCAGAGGTCAAGGCGCGCTCGGTCTCGAGCGAGGCAGGCTTGTCGACAATGGGCGTGTACACCCATTTCGGCGGCGTGCCTGAGCTTCTCCAGGCCGTCGCGGACGAGGGCTTCGAGCGTCAAGCGCGCATCTTTGCCCGTGTGGCGGACACGGACGACCCGATGACCGACCTGTGTGCCATGGCGCTCGCGTGCCGGGACTTCGCCAAGGCCAATGCGCACCTGTACGACCTGATGTTCGGGTTGTCGATCCAGGGGCGATACAGTCCCTCGCGCGGAACGCCGGCGCAGGAACCCAGGGAGCGGTCGGCGGCATTCAACACCTCGTATGGCTTCCTGCTCGGGAAGTGCGCGCGCCTGGTCGAGAGCGACGGCGTCCGTGCGGTAGATCCGGATCGCCTGGCCGTGCAATTGTGGAGCGCCCTGCACGGCTTCATCATGCTGGAGCTCGGCGGCTACTTCGTGTCGGTCGCCGATCCGGCCGCCGAGGTCCTGGTGCCGATGTGCGTCAACTTGATCGTCGGACTCGGAGCGGATCCCGAGCGCGCCAACGCCTCTGCAGCACGGGTACTCAATGTCTGGGCGGGCTTGCCTGGTGCAGCATCCGGTCGCCAACGTGGCCGCAAGACCGCACGTTAGTCGTCCTCTGGATTCAGGACGGCTATCGCACCTTGGCGACGACCTTGCCTTTCGCGCGACCGGAGGCGACGTAGGCCAGCGCGTCGTTGGTCTGCTCGAACGGGAACACCCGATCCCGACGGGGCGGACCACGCCCGCGTCGAAGAGCCGGCTGATTTCGCGCAGTTGACGCCCGTCGGCCTTCATGAAAGGGAACGAGTAGTTCGCGCCGCGACGCATCGATTGCCAGGGTTGCGGACAGCCCTATGCAGACGCAGGGTCGACCTGCATCGTGCTTGAACATCTTCCCGTTACGGGGCCGACGCGTGCTGTCGCGACAGGCCTTTCCGCATTCAGGGTTGAGGCGCGTGGCCCGACGTCATGCATTGACGTCGACAGCCGTCCGCCCCTGGACCTTCCCCTTGAACATCAGGTCGGCGATCGCGGGGACGGCGGAAAGATCGACAACCTGGGTCGTGCGTTCGAGCTTGCCCAGGTCCAGGTCTCGTGCGAGCCTTGACCAGGCCAGGGCACGCACCTCCCGCGGCGCGTTGACGGAGTCGATCCCCGCCAAGGTCACGTTGCGCAGGATGAAAGGCAGGACCGACGCCGGCAGGTCCGCGCCCTGGGCCAGGCCGCAGGCGGCGACCACGCCGCGGTATCGCGTCCTGGCAAGCACGTTGGCCAGCGTGACGCTGCCGACCGAATCGATCGCGCCAGCCCATTTCTCGCTCGCGATCGGCGCCCCCGGTTCCGAGAGCGTCCGACGGTCGATGATCTCCGCGGCGCCAAGACCGTACAGATACTCGCTTTCCTCGGGACGGCCCGTCGAGGCGACGACGCGGTAGCCAAGGCTCGAGAGGATGGCGATCGCGATCGACCCGACGCCGCCATTGGCGCCGGTCACGAGAACGTCACCCTGCTGCGGCGTGAGACCGCCGTGCTCGAGGGCCAGCACCGACAGCATCGCCGTGTATCCCGCTGTGCCGATGGCCATTGCGCCCTTCGTCGAAAACGCGTCGGGAATCTTCACCAGCCACTCGCCCTTGACGCGGGCCTTCTGCGCATAGCCGCCGTGATGGGTCTGGCTCAGACCCCATCCGTTGGCGACCACGCGGTCGCCGACAGCGATGCCCGGATGCGACGATGCCTCCACGATCCCCGCGAGGTCGATTCCAGGGATCAAGGGAAATTGGCGGATCACTTCGGCGCGGCCAGTTACTGCCAGGGCGTCCTTGTAGTTCACGGTCGAGTATTCGACGGTGACGAGGACGTCGCCTGGCATCAGGTCCTGCTCCTGAAACTGGACGGCCTCGATGGAAAGTCTGCCGCCTTCTTTCTTTGCAAGCAGGGCCTTGAACGTCATGGTGTTCTCCTGAATCGAGTCTCTCGAGATCAACGGTGATATGGGGCAGATCGAGCCGCCGGGAACCGGCGGGCTAGGAAAGCGCGTGGGGCAGTTGCGGCGATGCCTGGGGGTCGTCTGTGGAGTCGACGGGGCAACCCCGGGATGGCCAACGTTCCGTCAGGCAGATGCAGCCGCGGCCGGCACGGGGTCAGCCTCCAGCGTGCCGGCCAGGCGTCGGCGGATAAGCTGCGTTGCGTCGTCCATGATGCGGTCGATGAGCTCACTGACGCTCGGGATGTCGTTGATGAGCCCTGCCACCATCCCGCAGCTCCAAGCGCCGGCGTCCAAGTCGCCGTCAACCATGACCCTGGGGTAGATGCCCGCGACATACTCGTGGACATCGGCGATCTGCACCTGGTCGCCCTTGGCGCGCTCGATCTGCAGGATCTTGTCCACGCCCGCGTTTCTCAGCACGCGTTCCGTATTCTTCAGGGGGCGCATGACGAGCCGGGTGTCCAATTCGGTGGCGGCGACGATCGCGCGCTTCACGTTATCGTGGACGGGTGCCTCCTTGGTCGCCACGAATCGCGTGCCCATGTTGATGCCGTCCGCTCCAAGAGACAGTGCCGCAACGAGACTGCGACCGTCCGCCATGCCACCGGAGGCCACGAAGGGAATCGACAATTCGTCTGCCGCCCGCGGCAGCAGGATCATGTTCGGGATGTCGTCTTCTCCGGGATGTCCGCCGCATTCGAAACCATCCACGCTCACGGCGTCGCAGCCGATGCGCTCTGCCTTCAGGGCATGGCGCACCGACGTGCACTTGTGGATGACCAACAGGCCAGCTGCCTTCAATTGCGGCATGTAACGCTCCGGGCTGCGCCCCGCCGTCTCGACGATGCGCACTCCGCCCTCGATGATCGCGCGGATGTACTCCGGGTAGGGTGGCGTGGCGAAGGTCGGAAGAAAGGTCAGGTTGACGCCGATGGGCTTGTCCGTCATGGCGCGGCACCGCGCGATCTCCCTCTCCAGCAATTCGGGCGTGCGCTGCGTCAGCGCTGTGATGACGCCCAGGCCGCCGGCATTTGAGACGGCGGCGGCCAGATCGGCGGTGCCGACGAAGTGCATGCCGCCCTGGATGATGGGATGCCGGATGCCGAACAGTTCAGTGATGCGTGTCTTCATTGGATTCAGTGCCTGGTGGTTGGCCTCGCGCCTGCAATCCGGGCAGAGCCTCGGAATTCGATCCCGAAGCCCCCGGCGACGGGCGAGGCCTTGCAGATGAAACCTCTCCATCGACTTTGGTTGGCCCCCCGGGTATCTTGGGGCGGCCACCCAGGCCGTCGCGTTGCCGGGCCGCGCCTGCCGTCGCGCCTTGCTAGGCGAAATAACGCTGTTATTGCAAATATAACGCTGTTATTCGCATCGTGCAACACCACCCCCGCATGTCGCCCAATCGTCGATCCACGCGGGCGACGCGGGGCCTCAAATCCGGGCCGGATTCGCACGCGGCATCAGGTCGACCACGAACAATGCGATTCGTTCAAGCTCGGCGATCGAGGCGCCGTCCCGTGCCTGTACAGACATCCCTTGCAGCAGCGTGTTCAGCGTCGCCGCAAGCCCGATGGCATCCGTTCGATGCGACAACTGCCCGTCGACGATACCGCGCCGGACACGGTTCAGGAAGCGCTCCTCGCCCTCCTTGCGCATCGCTTTCAATGTTGCGTCGAGTTCATGTCCTGTGGACGATACGTTCGTAGCGCCCAGAACGACCAGGCAGCCACAAGGCGATTCCGGTGACGACAGCGTTCGAGCGGCTTCCATGAAGAATCCGCTCACAGCCCTGAACGCATCCGGTTCGCTTCCGAGACGGTCCCAGGCGGCCCCCCAGTACCGTTCTTCATAGTGCCGAACGGCCTCCAGGAACAGCCGTGCCTTGCTGCCGAACGCGGCGTACAGGCTGGGCACCTTGATCTCCATCGCAGCGCAGAGCTTCGAGACGCTGGCCGGCTCGTATCCTTCGGACCAGAAGATTTCCATGGCACGTTCGAGCACGGCAAGCCTGTCGAATGTGCATGGCCGGCCGCGGCGCTTCGGCACAACCGTCTGCCGAGGCGGCGACACAGGGAAGGCGGCTTGTTCAATGGTCAAGGTGGGTCAGCGTCTTTGGTCGCGGCTGTAGTGCAGGGTGTAGTCCACGCCACCGGCCGTGATGGTCTGGGTCGGCTCGGTGTTCCAGGACAGCTAGGACTTCTGGATCATCGACGTCTGGCTTGGGGCAGCGCCCGTGGCGGCAGGCTCCGCCGCTCCCGCCGTGAGCTGGAGCAGGATCGTGGACAGGGCAAGGCCGAGGGCAAAGGTGGTGATCATGTTTGGTCTCCGGGTTATGCGTTGAGGATGGGGTAGTCGGTGTAGCCCTGGGCGCTCGGCGTGTAGAGCGTCGCCGCATCGACCGGGGTCAAGGCCGCCTTGGCCTGCAGGCGTTCGACCAGGTCGGGGTTGGCGATGAAGGGGCGACCGAAGGCGATCAGGTTCGCGTGACCCGCATGGAGTGCACCCTCCGCGCTGGTCTGGTCGAAGCCGCCAGCCAGGATGAACACGCCGTGGAACGCCATGCGCAGGCGGAACTTGAACTCGGCGGGCACCGGTGGTGCGCCCATGGCCGAGTGGTCCAGCAGGTGCACATACAGAACTCCCAGCTGCGCCAATGCTTCGGTCAGGGCCACGTATTGCGCCTCCACGTCGGGGAAAGCGCCCGTGGCGTTGAGCGCCCCGTAAGGCGAGAGCCGGATGCCCACCCGCTCCGCGCCGATGGCCGCGACCGTGGCGCGGACCACCTCCAGCGCGAAGCGGTTGCGGCCCTGGATGCTGCCGCCGTAGGCGTCGGTGCGCTGGTTCACGTTGGCGTTGAGGAGCTGCTCGATCAGGTAGCCGTTGGCCGCGTGCAGTTCGACGCCGTCGAACCCCGCCTCGATGGCCAGCAGGGCCGACCGGGCGTACTCCGCCACGGCGTGGAGGATGTCTTCCTCGGTCATGGCGCGTGGCGCGCTGTGCGGCTGCATGCCGTGGGCGTCGGTATACATCTCTCCGGGGCAGACCTCGGCGGACGGCCCGACCACTTCGGCGCCCGCGGGCAGGTTGGCCACATGGCTCACGCGCCCGGTGTGCATCAGCTGGACGAAGATCTTGCCGCCCCGGGCGTGCACGGCATCCGTCACTTGTTTCCAGCCCTGCACATGGGCCTCATTGAAGAGGCCCGGAATGCGGGGGTAGCCCAATCCGTTGGGGGAGGGCGATGTGCCCTCGGTGACGATCAGCCCGGCCGATGCGCGCTGGCCGTAGTACTCGGCCATCAGAGCGTTCGGCGTGTTGTTCTCCACGGCGCGGTGCCGCGTCATGGGTGCCATCACGACGCGGTTGGCGAGCTGCAGGCTGGGCGTGGAAAGGGGCGAGAACAGCATGGTGGGTCTTTGGCGGGGGTGGATGGGGTGATCCGGGTTCAACGGTCTTGCGGCAGGTAGGACGGGCGGGGTGCCGTCAGGCCCTGCCTGACCTGCTCGGTGAGCGTGTCGGCCAGCACCTCGTCGGCGCCGGCGGCCAGCCCGTCCAGCGCGCGCCGCACGATGGTCTCGGGGCTGGTCTTGGGCACATCGAAGCCCTGCGTCAGATCGGTGTCGACATAGGCCATGTGCAGGCCCAGCACCTGGGTCTTCTGGGCCGCCAGTTCGTGGCGCAGTGCATTGGTCAGCGACCATGCGGCCGATTTGCTCGCCGAGTAGGCGGCCAGCTCGCCGCCGTTGACCCACGACGCCACCGACAGCACGTTGAGCAGCGCGCCACCGCCGTTGGCCTTGAGCACGGGTGCAAAGGCCTTGCTCACGTTCAGCACCCCGAAGACATTGGTCTCGAAGATGCGCCGCGTCACCGCCTCGCTGTCTTCGGCCAGGAAGCCGCCGGGCTGGGCGATGCCGGCGTTGTTGATCACCAGGGTCACATCGCCGGCCTGCTGGACCACGGTGGCGATCTGATCGGGCTGGGTGACGTCCAGCTGCAAGGCCTGGACACCGGGCAGGGTCACGGTGGCGGGGTTGCGGGCGGCGGCGTAGACCTTGCGGGCGCCGCGGGCGAGCAGTTCGCGTGCAAAGGCCAGACCGATGCCACGGTTGGCGCCAGTGACGAGAACAACGGCATTTTCAACCTGCATGGAGGACTCCTGAGTGTGTTGTGGTCTTCGTATGACGGTCGTCATACTCATAAGCGTGAAAAAACGTTCGGACAGAACGTTCAGGAGGAGCGGTTCATCGCACCTTGATCACCACCTTGCCCTTGGCTCGGCCGCTCTCGACATAGGCCAGGGCTTCGTTGGTGGCTTCGAACGGGAAGACCTTGTCGACCACCGGGCGGATGGTGCCCGACTCGATGAGCTGCGCGATCTGCTTCAGCTGGCTGGCATTGCCCCTCATGAACAGGAAGCTGTAGTGGACCCCGAGGCGCCGGGCTTGCCGGCGAACGCCGAAGCTCAGCGCTCTAAAAATTAGTCTCAATGGCCACGAAGCCTTGATGTACTCCCCAAACTGCGGGTCGACTGGCGCGGTGATGGACACGACGTGCCCGCCGGGCTTGACCACGCCCAGGGATTTCTTCAAGGTCTTCTCGTCCTGGCTGTTCAGCACCACGTCGTAGTCGTGCAGTTGCTCTTCGAACGCTTCCTTCTTGTAGTCGATGACGACATCGGCCCCCAGGCCCTTGACCAGCGGGACGTTCCCGGTGCTGGTGGTGGTGGCCACCGTGGCGCCCAGGTGCTTGGCCAGCTGGATCGCGAACGTGCCCACGCCGCCGGAGCCCGCCTGGATGAAGACCTTCTGACCCTTGCGGAGTTTGGCCCTTTCGACCAGCGCCTGCCATGCCGTCAAACCGATCAGGGGGATGGAGGCGGCCTCCTCCATGCTGATGTTCCTGGGCTTGAGCGCCACCGTGTCTTCATGGGCTGCCACGAGTTCTGCAAAAGTCCCGATGCGCAGGTCATAGGGCCTGGCGTAGACCTCGTCGCCCACCTTGATTCGGCTGACGCGCGAGCCGACACGCACCACGACCCCGGCCACGTCGTGCCCGAGCACGAACGGCGGTCGGTACGGCAGGATGAGCTTGAATTCGCCGTTTCGAACCTTGACGTCGATCAGGTTGACTGCAGCCGCGTGGACCTCGATCAACACCTCGTCGGCACGCAGTTCCGGCTCAGGCACGTCGCCCGCACGGAGCTGCTCACGCTTGCCGTAGCGATCCAAGATAAAGGCTCTCATGGCTTCTCCTTGTTGTTGTCAGATTCAGCACCCCAACCGGTGGTGCCGGTTGATGGGGAATATCGAATGATGATCATCATATGTAAAGTCAAAAAAAGAGACGTTGTCGTTACGCCCCCGCGGGGGCCAGTTGCTTCAATGTGGCACTGCGCAGCGCCTCAGACAACGCAGCATCGTCTACGGCGCGGGCGATCATCAAGGTGCCCACCATGGTGGCCACGGTCACCAGGGCGCGTTCATGGGCGCCAGGCTGCCCCCAGTCCGGCGACTGACGGGCCACCAGATCGATCATCTCCTTGATGCGCCGTGTGGCCGCCCGGCGCACTTCGGGCGCTTGGCGGGGCATCTCGGAACCCAAGGCCGCCACCGGGCAGCCCGTCTCGATTCCCGCAAGATGCTCCTTCGAGAGGTAGACCTGTACCAAGGCTTGCAAAGCTTGTTCTGCGGGTGCAGTGGCGACGACACTGGCCCCGACGGCATTGGACTCGGCACCTGCACGGTCTGCGGCCTCGGCCAGCATGGCTTCGCGGGAAGCGAAGTGGGCGTAGAAGGCGCCGTGCGTCAGGCCCGCCTCTTTCATGATGTCGGCGACCCCGGTACCGTCGTACCCACTGCGCCGGATGGCGCGTGCAGCTGCCTGCACGATGCGCTCGTGGGAGGCCTCTTTGGCGGCGGCTCGGACATTGACAGGTGACTTTCGCATGATGATCATCATACATCATGCGAACGGATGATGCAAGGGTTGAACGGGAGGATATCGTCAGGACCCTTCAACCTGGAGCCGAACCCGACACATTGCCGGCGGCACCAAACGCGGGAATCCTTGAAAACACGTCGGTCATGAAATCCATGAACACGATGGCCCGTTTCGAAAGCAGCCTGTTGGCCACGTAGATGAACTGAATCGGCACCAGTGGCGGCGCGTATTCCGACAGCACCAACTGCAAGCTGCCGTCTTTGAGCCCCTCGGCGAACAGCCATGCCGGTCCGTGTGCAATCCCCAATCCTGAGGTCACACAGGTTCGAACGGCCTCGGGTGAGTTGACCCGCAGCCTACCGGATACCGGGACTTCGGTGTCTCGAAAGCGCCATGTGGCACCGGAGGACAGCAGGGTGTAGATCAGGCAATCGTGCTCGCGCAGGTCATCCGGGACGAGGGGGGCCCCTCGGCTGGCGAGATAGTCCTTGCTGGCGACGCACACCCGCTCGAACAGGCCGATGCGCCGGGCGCGCAGTGCGCTGTCCTCCAGGTGTCCGATGCGGATCGCCAACTCGGTCCCTTCGTCCACCAGGTTCACGTAGCGGTCGTTGATCTGCAGATCCAGCGTCAATCTGGGATATCTCTCCAGAAAAGTCGGCACCTGTGGCATCACGAAGGCATGGGCCAGTGCGGTCGGACAGGCCACGCGCAAGAGTCCCGATGGATCGGCGGTGTCCCTGAATGAGGACTCCGATTCGTCCACAGCATCCAGGATTCGCCGGACGTCGGCGTAGTAGCGCTCGCCCTCCGGTGTCAAAGACAGCTTGCGTGTGGACCGGTGCAGCAGCCGCGTTTGCAGGTGCTCTTCCAGCGCGGCCACATAGCGGCTGACGTTGGGTTGCCCCAAGCCCAGGTCGCGCCCCGCAGCAGAAAAGCTGCCCGTCTCCACGGCTCGGGCGAAGCAGGTCATCCAGAGGAATCGGTCCATGCCTTCCTTCTATTCATGCATGCTGGGCATTAATCATATTCATAAACGTCATCTTATAGGTTTGATTGCATGGGTGCACATTGCTCCCAGTCGATCGCAGTTGGTCGTCAATCAAAGGAGCTTCCTATGTCCCGCCTGCAAGGCAAACGCACTCTCATCACCGGCGGCACCAGCGGCATTGGCCTGGAAACCGCCAAGCAGTTTCTGGCCGAAGGCGCCCGTGTCATCGTGACCGGTGTGCATCCCGATTCGATCGTCAAAGCCCAGGCCGAACTCGGCTCCGAGGTCCCGGTGCTGCGTGCAGACTCGGCCAGCGTCGCAGCTCAGAAGCAGTTGGCACAAACCGTCCAGGACCACTACGGCCAACTGGACGTCGCCTTCCTCAACGCTGGTGTGTCCGTGTGGCTGCCCATCGAGGATTGGACGGAGGAGATGTTCGACCACTCGTTCAATGTCAACGTCAAAGGGCCGTACTTCCTGCTCCAGGCCCTGCTGCCGGTGTTCACGAATCCCGCTTCCGTGGTGCTCAACACGTCCGTCAGCGCTCATGCCGGCGCGGACCGCTCGTCCGTCTATGCCGCCACTAAGGCGGCATTCCTGAACATGTCGAAGACGCTCTCGACCGAACTGCTCGGGCGCGGCATCCGTGTCAACGCGGTCAGTCCCGGTCCGGTCCAGACGCCGCTGTACGACAAGCTCGGCATCCCCGACGTCTACCGCGAGCAGCTCAACAAGGACATCGCAGCAACCATCCCGCTCGGCCGCTTCGGCACCCCCGAAGAGGTGGCCAAGGCGGTGCTGTACCTGGCGTCCGACGAATCCCGCTGGACGGTGGGCTCTGAAATCGTGGTGGACGGCGGCCGCCTGCTCAACCGCTGATGCCACAGCGTGTGCAGTGCGTCGCCTGTCGGTGACGTTAGCGCGTTGAGCAGCTCCGTCATGTTCGGTGGCAATGCTTCCGCTTTGCAGCGGCAGTCGCCTCGCGCGCCGGCGTGCCACGTGTCAGCTCACCGTCCTGAAGGAGCCGCCCAATGCCAGCACCGGATGGGCCGGAAGCTCTGCAAAGCGGAAGACAGCCCTAACTATTCGGCAGGTGCGAGGTCGCTGAACATAGCGTCGGGTGGAGCCCGCATTGAAGCTGGGGCTGTGTTTTCGACTTTCATTGCTCGGAACACTTTGAACGGGGGGAATGAATTCTGTCGACTAGGAAAAAGGTTAGTCGACGGCAATACGCACCTCCTGGGTAGCCTTCGTTATTCGCGAAGTCTCCGACGGACTGAGAATACGCCCCTCCGGCAAGACGTCGAGCCCCTTCCTCAGCTGCCAGCCCGAACGAAGGGTCGGGCTAATCGGCACGAGGTGGCGACGCTTGACGCTGACGATTAAGAGAAGGCCACAGACCCGAAGGAAAAAAGTGAGCGACGTCGAAAAGTTTGATGTTGACGAGCGCGTTGCGGTGGCGGTAAGGCAGTACCAATATGCAATCGGCGGGCGAACACGCCCAGCAACTGGCTGCTGACGAAGAACGTCTGGAGCTGCAGCGCGCTCATTGGCGTCGCTGAAGGTGGTGCTCGATCCTAGTTACTCTTGCTGATGTCTGGCAATCGCGCTCCTTCGGGGCAGATCTGATCTGCAAGCCGCTCCCAAAGCGATAGGTAGCCTTCGAAAACGTCAGGCCAGTAATGGTGGTCACGCATGAGTGGACGAAGTTGCGGGTCCGCAGCGGTTGTGTAGATCAAGAATTTCCCAGGGGAAAAGCCCCTCGGCAACGGCGAATCCGGCTTGTCGTCTATCAATCGATTGAGCGCAACCTTGTATTGATGCTTTGCCTTCTCTGAATTGTGCGCCACGCGGTTGCGCACCGTCTGTGCCAGATCCAACCAGCTGACGTCTCCCGAACTAACTCCAGTGAACGGATTGTTCGCGTTAAAGTGAATCGCTGAGATGCCTTGAACCCACTTGAAACTATTCCACTTCAGCTTGCGTTCCGCTTCGCGCTCGTTGCTTTCTCCCGCAGCAAGCAACAGTGCGTGCCGTTTGTTCTGCGCGGGGCCGGCTCGAAGCAACGGCTTGTACCCGCTTGGCGCTGGGTAGCCACAAAGGTAGCCAAGGTACGCCTCCTTGATGAAGTCTTCCCAAGCGGCAACGGCTGACAGAAATGCAAGGCCGACAACCTTGGCTGCGACATTTGGCTGAAACGTAGATTCCTCAAACGACTCCGACGTGAAGCGGCTCATCTCTCGCGCCGGCCCATAGATCCGATACGCCGTTTGAAGCGCACTCTTTAGTTCTCCTTTAGCACGGGCTTGAGCTCGCGCCCCTCGAATCGCTACCATTCCTAGACCTTCTCCTCAATGAAGCTACAGGTTAAACGAGCAATCCTTCCGCAATAGCTGTGGGCATCCCCGTTTGGATGAGATGATGAGATTCGCCACCCCATTGTGGCTCGTTGCTCTACGTCGCTACGCGCCTGGTGTCTGATGGGGAAGTCCCCTTCATTCTTGAGACCGCAATCAATGCCGTTGGTAAAACACAAGCCCTTCGATGGTCTGGACGCACGGTACAGAGGCAATCTCGCCACCTCCGCATGGTCGCTTTGCGTGGGCGCTGGCGTGTCCTTCGGTCTGGTACCTACTTGGCAGGAACTCACTCGGCGCGTCTTGAATGAGGCGTTTGGGACTACGTACGACGACACAGCCTTCGAGGGTCTGATTAAATCGACTCGCTGGAGCCTGGACGCACTGCTGCAAGGGGCGGCAAATAAGCTGGTGCTGTTGGGGCGGCCCGACGAATCGTTTGGCGAAATTCTTGAGGCTGGGCTCTATTCCGATCTGCTGGAGCAAGCGAACACTGCGGGGCTGAAGAATTGCTTGAGCGACGCCCTGAACAATCCACGTTGGTTAAGGAAAGACGAAGTAGTCAGGCTCACGGACTATTTCGAAAGGACCTATGGGGGAAGTACATTGGTGAACTTGTCTCGCTCCTTGGCAGAGTCCAAGGAGGCGCGCAAGGGGCCAATGGCGATCATAAACTTCAACGCCGATACGCTTCTCTTCGCCCTATTGGACTTGTTTCTCATTCGAGCGCACGCTGGCAAGATCGGCAAGTGGGAGCATCCTTCCTTCTCGTTTGTCCGAACCCTGCGCGGCATTGACGGGCTTCCCTCTGAAGCAACCCCCATCTTTCACTGTCATGGAGCTGTGGCACCTTCTCCGAGTGGTCGGTTGAAGAAGGCAAAGCGCCGCGATTCCCGAGAGCACCTAGTTTTCACAGAAGCAGACTATTTGAGCATCGCTGGAAACGTCGCTACGTGGGCCCAGTCTCTCTTTTTATTTCACGCGCAGAGCTCAAGGCTCCTAATAGTTGGACACTCGCTTTCCGATCCAAACATCCGCAAGTGGCTTGCTTGGAGCCTCAGTAGCTCGCTCGAGGAAATGGCTTCTGTTAGCAGTGCGAAGGAATTCACGGCACGCCATATATGGCTGGCGCGCCGTCCAAAGGACGTTATGCAGCGACAGATCCAGGAGATTTCGTTGCTCCATTTGGGCGTCCGTGTATGTTGGGTCGACGATTGGGAGCAGATTGGCGGCGTGTTCGAAAATTTGCTGGCACTGTAGGTGAACGGTATTGCCATGCGCGTTAACCGTCGGGCAGATGTCGCGCCGAGCAGCCCCTTGTCAAGATGTGCTGGGCACCTTCTTTTAAGAGTCAGCTTTCCGGCAATCTACTGAGGCACCTTCAGTTTCCACTTTGGGTCGTTCTCTGCCGATCGCCGAGCTTCAAGCGATGGCTGCAAAGCAGCGATTGTCGTCACGGCATTGCTCGCTGCCGACGTCCGCTTCATGTTGGCCGGCCGACTTGCGCCTCACGTCTGCAAGAATGCCAGCAGCTCCGCGTTGAGCCGCTCCTTGTGCGTCGTGCAGAGTCCGTGTGGTGCGCCTTCATAGACCACCAGCTTGGAATTGCGGATCAGCTTCGCGGCCGCGCGCGCGGAGGCATCGATGGGCACGATCTGGTCGTCGTCGCCGTGCACGATCAGGACCGGGATGTCGATCTTCTTCAGGTCCGCGGTGAAGTCGGTCTCGGAAAACTGCTTGATGCAGTCGTACTCGCTCTTGAGGCTGCCCATCATGCCCTGGTACAGGAACAGTTCGCGCACGCCTTGCGACACCTTCGCGCCAGGCCGGTTGTAGCCGTAGAACGGCATCGTCAGGTCGAGGAAGAACTGCGCGCGGTCGGCGGCGACGCCGGCTCGGATGCCGTCAAACGCCTCCATGGGAAGGCCGCCGGGGTTGGTCGGCGTCTTGAGCATCTGCGGGGTAACCGCCCCCACCAGCACGGCCTTGGCCGCCCGCCTCGTGCCATGCCGGCCCAGGTAGCGCGCCACCTCGCCACCGCCCGTGGAGTGGCCGACGAAGGTGGCCCTTTTCAGATCGAGCCGGTCGACGATCGTGGCCAGGTCGTCGGCGTAGGTGTCCATGTCGTTGCCGTTCCACGGCTGACCGGACCGGCCGTGGCCACGGCGGTCGTGGGCGATCACGCGATAGCCGTGCGAGGCCAGGAACATCATCTGGTCCTCCCACGCATCGGCCGACAGCGGCCATCCGTGGCTGAAGACGACCGGCGCACCGGAGCCCCAGTCCTTGTAGAAGATCGTCGTTCCGTCCTGCATCGTCATGGTGCTGGTGGTCATGTGCTGCTTTCTCGGCAGAAGCGAGTGGCCCGTCGCGGCGGCGGCCTGCAACGGCATCGCCGCCACCGCCGCCATCGCCATCCCGCCCGCGAGCACGCGACGTCGGCCTTGATCAAATCGGGGTGCGTGCTGGTACGGCATGCTCGAGCCTTTCTCGCATGGGTTGAATGGAGATCCAGTGTCCGAGGCGCGACTGGTGTGCGCCTCGGCACGGCGAGTCAGCCGCTCCTGCGTCCGAGGGAATAGCGGCGGCCGGCCGATCGGAACGCCTCGCGCCGCAGCGCGGCGCACTGCGCGACGGCGCCGATCACGTACAGCATCAGCAGCACGAGATAGGTCGCCTTCAGCGCGGGAGCATCCGCGCTTGCAGCCAGCGGATGGCCGGGGGGCAGCCGCGTCGCCGTCTCGGTGACGGCCGGGATCATGTGGAACAGGAAGGTCGCCGAGTAACCGAGCGTCTCTACGTAGCGCGAGGCCTGGCCGAACAATGACGACCGGCGCGCGACCGCCGCGACGCCGAGCACCACCAGCGTGAGGATCGCCACGGCGTGCGGCGGTCCGAAGCCGCCGTGGTGGAAGATGCCCAGCGCGGTGACGCAGCTCGCGATGGTGAAGGCGACGTACACCCTGCCCGGGACGTCGTCCGAAGAGATGCCTCCGGCGCGCAAGAACGAGATCACGCCCGCGATCACGGCAACGAGGCTGATGAGCGTGTGAAAGAGGCCGAAGTAGGTCATTCCGAGCATGGGGATCTCCTGTCACGGATGGTGTCGAAGGCGCCGCCGTCCGGGGCGCCCTGGAGACATGCTCGTTCCCGTCGATGCGGGCGACCCCTTCCGTTCGGAACAGGCGTCCATCCATCGACAAGCGGCTGCCTTTCATGCCGGTAGCGAGCAACAGTGGTACGTCGCACACGCCGCGAATCGGCAAGGAGCGAGAGATGCCCGGCAAGCCGACCCTTGCCTGCCAGCGAGCAGGCCGCTCGATGACGCCACAGCGTGCCGCTGGCCTCACGCTCGCAACGGCGCTGACGGCCATCCTCTCGGCCGCCGTGGCTTGCTACGCGCCGCCGGCACAGTCCGCGCCAACAGCCTTCAGCCTGGGGAGCCCCGACTTGGCGTCCGGCCGTTTCGACTCGCGCTTCATGTTGTCGACCTTCGGCTGCCACGGCGGCAACCTCTCGCCGGCGCTCGCGTGGTCGCACGCGCCGGCGGGCACGCGGCGATTGGCGATCCAGATGATCGACCTCGACGCACCGAATGGCGGCTTCTGGCACTGGGCCGTCTACGACCTTCCGGCCACGGCGACCGGCCTGACGCGCGGCGCCGCGAACCGCGCGAGCCGCCTGCCCGCACCGGCCTATGGTGGCAACACGGACTTCCGCGACACGGGCGCCGCCGGCTGGGACGGCGGATATGCCGGCCCTTGCCCGCCTCGCGGCGATGCACCGCACCGCTACCGGATCACCATCTATGCGTACGCCGCAAACCGCCTGGCCGAGGCCGGCGGCATCCCGCGCACCGGGTCGGCCGCGCTGTACGCCTTCGTGCTCGATCGCGGCCTGGGCGAGCGCCTGCTGGGCAAGGCCTCGATCACCGCGGCCGCCGCGCGCTAAGGTGCGTCGGCCGGGCCACCGAGACGCCACCACAACACGAGCAGCGTGGCCGCCGGCAGCAGCAGGGCTGCGAAGCCCAGGCTGCTGGCGCCCAGGCCCGCCGCCAGGGCGCCAACGGCGAAGGCGACGATGGGCGGCCACATCTTCGCGATGCGTGCCCGGGTCGAAGCAGCCGGCGTGTCGTCGAACGCGAGGTCGACGAGGTCCATCGTCGCCTGCGTGACGTTGCCGGTCATGACGGTGGTGGGACTGAGCTGCGCGAAGACACTGCGCGACGCCGCATTCTGGACGGCCATCGCCGCGACGCCGATCAGGCCGATGGCGACGACGACGAGGGCGTCGGGATCCCCGAGCGGTTCGGCGAGCAGGCCGCAAGCCATGAAGCTCACCAGCAGCGCCAGTTGCAGTGCGACCAGCAAGCGAGCGGAGTCACGACCGCGCTGCTCGCGCGATCGCTGCAGCCATCGGGTGGCCGCGACGGCGGCGATGAACATCGGCAGCGCGAGCAGCTTGCCGACGATGCCTTGGTGCCCGTGACGCGCCAGCGCGGCACCGATCAGCACGAAGTTCCCGGTCACGTGCGCCGTGAACAGCCCGAACAGGACGATGAAGCCGAACGTGTCGACGAAGCCGCCGACGAACGACAGCATCAGTGCCGATCGCCGGCCCTCGACCTCCCCTGTCGCGCTCATCGCGGCTCCGGCGATTGTCGGCACGCCAGAATCGCCGCCAGCGCCAGCCCACCGATCAGGCCGACGTGCTCGAGGAAGATATTGAACTCGCGGAAGTGCACGGCGGGATCTTGCGCGTTCCAGAAGTCATGTGCAACGTAGGTGGCGATCGCCGTGAACACCCCCAGCGCGCCGGCTGCCAGCCACGCCAGGCGGCCCGCGATCAGCAGGCCGCTGGCCACCAGTTCGACGACGATGGTCGCCACCGCGATCGCTGTCGCGGGGCCGGCGCCGAAGAAGTGCGCCGCCTCGGCGCGGGCGCCTGCGAAGTCGGCCAGCTTGGCCAGGCCGCCCCACCAGTACGCGCAGGTCAGGCCGATGCGGGACAGCAGTGCCAGCGCCGGGGCATCGAGCAGGTGCTCGATCAAGGGCGGGGGATTCGTCCAGGCCATGTCAGACCGCCCAGCAGCCGCAGCCGAAGGCTCCCCAGAACGCCCCGGCGTCGGCCGCCGGCGCGCCCCGGCGCGCGGCCGCCAGGTGGTCGTGGCCGTGGACGGCACAGGCCTGCGCGCAGGCGCAGCGCGCGGTCATGCGCGCATCGCCGCGCTGACCGAGGCGACGCGACTGGTAGCCGCCGAAACGCTTGACGGGCGACCAGTCCGGGATCACCGGCAACGCCGGCGGCGCGAGGTCCGAGAAATCGCCCTCGGCCCAGACCGGCCGGCCGCCGAGCAGCGTCAGCAGCGAGCGGGTGTGCACGATCTCGCTCTCCGGGATCGCGAAGAAGTCCTGCGACAACACCGCCACGTCGGCCAGTTCGCCCACCGCGATACGCCCCTTGCGGCCCTGCTCGTTGGAAAACCAGGCGTTGGCCTGCGTCCACAGCTTCAGCGCGACGTCGCGCGGCAGGCAGTTCGCCTGCGGGTACAGCGTCGTGCCACCGACGGTGCGTCCCGTGACGAGCCACGACAGCGACACCCACGGATTGTGGCTGGAGACACGCGTGGCATCCGTGCCTGCTCCGACCGGCACGCCGGCCGCCAACATGCGTGCGATGGGCGGCGTGGACTCGGCGGCTTTCGCGCCGTAGCGCTCGATGAAATACTCGCCCTGGTAGGCCATGCGGTGCTGCACGGCGATGCCGCCACCGAGTGCGGCGACGCGGTCGATGTTGCGCGGGCTGATGGTCTCGGCGTGGTCGAAGATCCAGTGCAGGCCGTCGAACGGCATGTCGCGGTTGACGCGCTCGAACACGTCCAGCGCACGCGAGATCGACTCGTCATAGGTCGCGTGAAGGCGCCACGGCCAGCGCCGGCTCACGAGCAGGCGCACCACTTCCTCGAGGTCGTGCTCCATCTTCGGCGGCAGGTCGGGACGCGGCTGGCGGAAGTCCTCGAAATCGGCGGCCGAGAACACCAGCATCTCTCCCGCGCCGTTCATGCGATATCGGTCATCCCCCTGCCCGGGCTCGACCATCTGCGTCCAGCGCTTGTAGTCCGCCATCTCGTCGCCCGGCTTCTGAGTGAACAGGTTGTAGGCGATGCGCAGCGTCAGCTGGTCGTCGGCGTGCAGCTTCTCGATGACGGCGTAGTCGTCGGGATAGTTCTGGAACCCGCCGCCCGCGTCGATCACGCCGGTGACGCCGAAGCGGTTGAGCTCGCGCATGAACTGCCGCGTCGAGTTGAGCTGCTGGTCGGGCGGCAGCGACGGTGCCTTGGCGAGCGTCGCATACAGGATGTTCGCGTTGGGCTTGGCCAGGAGCAGGCCCGTGGGCTCGCCGGCACCGTCGCGCACGATCTCGCCGCCAGGCGGCTCGGGGGTGTGGCGGTCGTAACCGACGGCGCGCAGCGCCGCACGATTGAGCAACGCCCGGTCGTACAAGTGCAGCACGAACACAGGGGTGTCGGGCGCGACCGCGTTGAGTTCGTCCAGCGTCGGCAGGCGCTTCTCGGCGAACTGCCGGTCGCAGAAGCCGCCGATCACGCGCACCCATTGCGGCGGTGGCGTCACCTCGACCTGCGCGCGCAGCATGGCCATGGCGTCGGACAACGACTCGACGCCGTCCCAGCGCAGCTCCATGTTGAAGTGCAAGCCGCCGCGGATCAGGTGGATGTGGCTGTCGATGAGCCCCGGGATCGCCCGGTGGCCGCGCAGGTCTACCAGGCGCGTCGCAGGGCCGCAGCCGGCCATCACGTCGTCCGCGGCACCGACTGCGCTGAAAACGCCGTTGGTGATCGCGACCATCTCCGGGGCGGGCTGTTCGGGGTCGTTCGTTGTGAAGCGCCCGTTGGTCAGGACAAGGTCATGGTGCATGGCTTTTTCCGGAGGGTTGAGTCGAGGCGTCGCTGGAGGTGGTCGTCGCGGTCGTCGGCGGCGCGAGCAAGGCCCGGGCCATGCCGACGCCCTGTTCGCCGATCAGGATGCCCAGCAACCCCGCCAGGGCAACAACGGGCGGCGCAGGCGATCGCACGCGCAGCAGAGCATAGATGCCGCCGACGAGGATGCCGACAGCAAGCGAGACGAGGTAGGGCTTCACGATCGCAACCGGGTGGGATTGTTCGTGCCTCGCAGTGTGGCCATCGCATGCGCCCGAGGCGTGTGCAGGACGGCCTGCGGCTCACTGCGGCCGTCGGGCGAGTACGGGCTGTTCCCGTGGGAAGAGCTGCCGCCCTGCCGCCGTCGCCAGCATCGGCTCCCGCCCTCAGCACTCGCCGCCCGTCCGCCCGCGTCCGAGACTGCACAACGATCCGATGCCAATCCGCTCCATCAACAAACCGGAGATCACGCCATGTTCCGCTCGCTGCTCTTCGCCCTCACGGCCCTCGTCCTTGCGCTACCCGCGCTGGCAGAGGTCAAGCCCTTTCCGTCGTCGTTCAGGACGCAGGAGATCGCCGCCGACGGCGCCACCATCCATGTTCGCGTCGGCGGGCGGGGGCCGGCCGTCGTGCTGCTGCACGGGTTCGGTGACACCGGCGACATGTGGTCGCCGCTGGCCGCCGTGCTCGCCCGCGACCATACCGTGGTGGTGCCCGACCTGCGCGGCATGGGCCTGTCATCGCACGCCGCAAGAGGCTACGAGAAGGTGAGCCAAGCGGCCGATGTGCGCGCGGTGCTGACGCGCCTGAGCGTCGACCACGCAGTCGTCGTCGGCCACGACATCGGCACCATGGTCGCCTACGCCTACGCCGCCAAGTACCCGGACAAGACCGACAAGCTGGTGGTGATGGACGCTCCCGTGCCTGGCATCCCTCCCTGGGACCAGATCGTGCGCAGCCCGCAGCTGTGGCACTTCTCCTTCGGCGGCCCCGACGCGGAGCGCCTGGTGGCCGGTCGTGAACGCATCTACCTCGACCGCTTCTGGAACGAGTTCGCCGGCAACCCGGCCAAGGTGGACGAGGCCACGCGCCGCCACTACACCACCTTCTATGCCAAGCCCGGCGCGATGCACTCGGCATTCGCCCAGTTCCTCTCGATCCCGCAGGATGCCGAAGACAACAAGGCGCTGATGGCCAACAAGCTGCCCATGCCGGTACTGGCCATCGGGGGCGCCAAGTCGTTCGGCGCCAACGAGGCGGTCGTCATGCGCAACGCCGCGACGAATGTCACCGAGCTGGTCGTCCCCGACGCGGGCCACTGGCTGATGGAGGAAGCGCCTGCACCGACGATCGCCGCGATCCGCGACTTCATCGACGCGACGAACTGACGCGTTCGCGGGTCATCGGGCACCGGCCATGACCATCACTCTGGCTCGAACCAGGCGGGTCGCACTCGAGGCGCCGATGTGCAAGCCTTCGTGCGACGACACGGTGCCGATATTGCCGGACGAGTCGCTGGAGTTCGCCTGGCAGGTCGCGAAAGAGCGGCGGTTCGGAGCGTTGAACGCTGCCTACGCGCGCCAGGGCGGATGCCTGTCTGCCGACCAGCTTTGCGGCCTCATGCGCGCGCACTGGGATCAGCCGCTGTCCCGTCTGGCCCGCTGGATCGCGGATCGCGAATTGGTCTGCGTGAGCTGGCGATCGCAGGTCTGGGTGCCGCTGTTCCAGTTCGAGCGCCCGTCCCTGGATCGCCATCCCGCGGCCTGCGACGTGGTATGCGCGCTCCGCCCGGTCTACGACGACTGGGAGCTCGCCGAGTGGTTCGTGCGTCCGCACGCCCTGCTGTCAGGCCGCAGCCCGGCCAACCGACTCGCCTGCGATCCCGGGTCGGTCAAGGATGCCGCTCGCATGGACCGATTCATCAATCGCTGGTAGCCGCCAGCCCTCAAGGAGATCTCTCATGACGTTGAAGACCGTCGCGTACGCGCGCACCACGCTCGCCGCCGCCCTGCTGGCCGCGACCTGTACCTTGGCTGCCGCCGGTCCCGTCCGCACCGTCGGTCCGATCCTGTTTCCCGACCGCGACACGCTGGTCGTCGCCGACTGGCGGGCCCAGGAGCTGCATGCGTTCAAGCTGCCCCCGGCGGGGACCGCGGAGCCGCGTCCGTTCAACCTGCGCGACGTGTCCAAGCCCATCGCCACGGCGCTCCACGCGCGGCCCGAGCAATTGCGCTTCGAGGACATGGCCTTTCGCCCCGGCACCGAACTGGCGTATGTCGCGCTGACGGTCGACCGCGGCGCGACGGCGACGCCGGCGATCGTCGCCGTGGATGGAAGCGGCCACGTCGCCGTGCTCCACCTGGACGCGCTCGTGCAGACCACGGCGCACATCTCCGACGCCCCGACGCCGGACAAGAAGTTCTGGCGCGACATCCCCGAGTCCACCCTGACCGTCACCGATCTCGCGTACCACGACGGCAAGCTCTACGTCGCCGGCCTGGGCAACGGCAACTTCGCCTCCACGCTGCGGATCTACGATTTCCCGTTCGACGACAAGGCGAGGGCGACGACGGTCGAGATGTACCACCCGGTGCATGACCAGATCGAGACGCGCGCGCCGATCCGCAGGATGGCGGTGGTGACGCTGGACGGCGAGCCGAGCCTCGTCGCGGCCTACACGTGCACGCCGCTGGTGGTGATCCCCCTGAAGGCACTCGTAGCCGGCGCCCACGTCAAGGCCACGACGATCGCGGAGCTCGGCTGGGGCAGCGCGCCGGTCGGCATGATCACGTTCGACACGCCGCAGGGCGCGCAGTTGCTGCTCGCCAATTCCGCGAAGTCGGCCGACCTGATGCCGCTGTCGGCGATCGCCGCGGCTGCGAAGCAGCCGTCGCTGTCGACGCCGATCCAGGTGCCTGCGAGTCCGCTGGAAGGACTCAAGGCGACCTACCTGCCCCTGACCGGCCTGGCGCAGATGACGCTGCAGGATCCGCAGTTCATCGCCGCCCTGCGCCGCCAGCCGGCCACCGGCGCGATGCAACTCGTGTCGTTCCGCGTGGGCGCATTCCTGCGCGTCAGCGATTTCGTCAACGAGTACGACTTCGACGACTTCCGTTATCGCGATGGCGACCCGTTTCGCAGCGCGCACGTCGTGATGCGCACGGACGAGGGCTATCCCGAGCTCGCGAAGCGTTCCCAGCCGTGACGGCCAGTCGTCGCTACGGGGTCGCGATCGCGCTGGCGACCGCGGTGGCCGCGCGCGCTGCGACGACGGCCTCCATCACGCCCTCCGGAGATGCGGTGCCGGAGAACCTGCTGCGCATCGAACTGCACGTGGCCAAGCCGCTGGTCGCCCCGCTGGCGATGGATCATGTCCATCTCCTCGACGCCCAGGGCCGGGACATTCCTGGCGCGTTCCTCGACCTGCCGCTGCCAGGGGACGATGGCCGCACGATCACGCTGCTGCTGCATCCCGGGCGCGTCAAGACCGGCGTCGGCGCCAACCTCGCACTGGGACGTGCGCTGCACGCCGGCGAGCCGGTCACGCTGGTCGTCGACGACCCGCGGCTGATCGCGCCTATTCGCAAGCGCTGGCGCGTCGACCCGCCCGCACGCCAAGGCTTGTTCGCGTCGGGCCTCGTGCTCGAGGCGCCGCGTGCCGGCACGCGCGCACCGCTGCGGGTGCGCTTCGATTCGCCGCTGACGGCCTCCGGGCTGCCCCTGCTGGCCATCCGCGGTCCCGATGGCGAGCGCGTAGACGGCTCGGCCGTCCTCGATACCGGCGAGACGACCTGGCGCTTCATCCCCGACAGGCCCTGGCGCGTTGGAACGCATGCATTGATGCTGCATCCCCGGCTGGAGGACGTGGCAGGCAACCGGGCCTGCGCGCCATTCGAGGCGGCAGGCCTGGCCGAGGTCGAATGCCCGACGGCTGAACGCGTCTTCGCGACGCGTCCTTGACCTACATCGTCGCGGTCGTCGCATCGCGCAGCAGGCCGCGCCGATGCGCCACCGCAGCGGCCTCGGTGCGACTGGCGACGTCGAGCTTGTCCAGCAGCGAGCGCATGTGGGTCTTGACGGTGCCGATGCCGATCTGCAGGCGCGCCGCGATGACCTTGTTGGCGCAGCCCGTCGCCACCAGTTGCAGCACCTCGGTCTCGCGACCCGTGAGCGGCTCGTGGTACATGCTCTCGGCCATGCGGTGCGCGGCCACCGGATCCAGGTGGCGCAGGCCCTGGTGCACGGCGCGGATGGCGTCGACGATGCGGTCGACCTCGCCGCCGGCGATCATGTAGCCGTCCACGCCCTGCGACAGCGCACATCGGATGTCGAGCTCGCTGTCGCGACGGGTCAGCACGACGATGCGGGGACCGACGCCTCGCCCCCCCTCCCGGCGGATGCGATGCAGGGCTTGCGCGTAGTCCGTGATCACGACATCGACGGCGCCGTGATCGTCCGGCATCACGGCCAGGTCGGAGAAGCGGGCCAGCAAGGCGGCGAGACCCGCCTGCAGCAGCGTGTCCTCGTGGCGGACGAGGACCTGGATCGGATCGGTGGTCATGCGGGTCTCCTGATCGATGTCGGGGCGCGGCGCTGTCAATGGCCTTCCTGGCCGCCGAACATGCGTTTCGCGTAGTTCAGGCCGATGCCGTAGCCGCCGCCAAAGCGCGTGGCCACGCCGACGGTGGCGGCGTACGTCTCGCCGCGGGCCCAGTCGCGCTGCAATTCCAGCAGGTACTGCAATGAGGTCATCGGCCTCACGCCCGCCTGCACCATGCGGGCGACCGCGCGCTCGTGCGCCTCGGTGGAGACGTCGCCGCAGGCATCGGTGATCACGTACACCTCGAAACCTTGCGCGATTGCCGACAGCGTGGGACCGACGATGCACACCGATGTCCACAGACCGGCCATCACCAGGCGGCCCTTGTCGAGCGCATTCACGCGCCGCGTGATGCGCTCGTCCTCCCAGGTGTTCATCGAGGTGCGGTCGATCACCTCGACATTCGGGAACGCGTCGAGCACCTCGTCGAAGAACGGGCCGGAGAAGCTCTTCTCGGCGACGCTGGTGACGATGGTCGAGACGCCGAACTCCTTGGCCGCATTCGAGACGAGCGCGGCGTTGTTGCGCAGGTCGACGATGTCGATCGAGTGCGTGGCGAACGCCATCTGCGACTGGAAGTCGATCAGGATGAGCGTGTGGTCGGCCGGGCTGAGCAGCAGCGGACCAGGGGTGGGCTTGGCTTGCGGCATGTTTCCTCCTGGAACTCGATCAGGTGCGGTTGATGGAAGCGCCGCCGTCGACCAGCATGGCGGCGCCGGTCATGAACGACGAGTCGTCCGAGGCGAGGTAGAGCACGGAACGCGCAAGTTCCTCGGACGTTCCCACGCGCTTGAGCGCATGCAGGTTGGTGACGAACGCCTGCGACGTCTCGCTGTCGTTCATCGCGCGGTACATCGGCGTGTCGACCGCGCCCGGCAGGATCGCGTTGAAGCGCAGCTTCTGCGGCCCGTACTCGGCGGCGAGCGCCTGCGTGAGACCGATCAGGCCCGACTTGCTCGCGGCATAGGCGGCCACGCCGGGGAACGAGCAGGTGTAACCGACGAAGGTCGACGTGAAGATGATCGATCCGCCGCCAGCGCCCAGCAGCGCGGGGATCTGGTGCTTGGCGCCGAGGAACGCGCTGGTCAGGTTGGTGGCGATGGCCTCGTTCCACCCGGCCTGGGAGATTCCTGTCGTGGGACCGGCCTCGCCCAGCGTGCCGGCGTTGTTGAAGGCGATGTCGAGGCGCCCGAACGCACTCACCGCGCGCTGCACCAGTGCCTCGGCGAACGCCTCGGAGCGCACGTCACCGGCCAGGGCGATGGCCTCGCCGTCGCATTCGACGATCTCGGCGACCAGGCTGTCGAGTTGCTCTTGCCGGCGCGCGGCGACGACCACCCTTGCACCTTCCTGGGCGAACAGCTTCGCCGTCGCCCTGCCGATGCCGGAACTCGCGCCGGTGACCAGTGCGACCTTGCCTTTCAAGCGATTCATGATGGACCTCATCGGTAGTGCCGGACGGCGTGCTGCCTTGAACGACGCACACCGAGCCGGCGGTTGATCGGGGAACGGACGCTTGTCACGCCCTGGGAGGCATCATTCGCCCCGCCTCGGGCGGCTGGCGAGTGAATTGGCGTAAAGCGCGGTGAATGCGTCGCGGGGAGCGCTTAGCGCCCGCTAACGAGGCGCCGGCCGCAGCAGACGCCCGAATGCCGTTCGTCCGCGGTCGCACGGCGGGGCGCACCTCGTTGCGCGTCGTGCATGCGTCACGATGTTTCACACCCTTTAACGAGGTTCGCGACAGTATCTGGACCATGATTGCCGCCGCGGCGACTGGATCGCCATGCCTCACGACAACCTCCTCGATGAACAAGAAGACTTCTTCCCGGCCCGTGCGCCGTCTCCACGCCGCTGGTGCGGCGGCCCTGTCGGCGCTGTCGATCCCGCTGGCGGCGGCCGCGCAGGACGACGCCTCGGCCGTGCAGGAGGTCGTGGTCTCGGCGGAACGCACCGACAGCGCGCTGCGCAAGACACCCGTGTCGGCCGGCGTGGTCGATCGCCAGCAGATCGATGCCCTGGGCATCTACCAGCTCAACGACCTGGTGGGCCTCGTCGCCGGCGTCACCGTGCCCAACGGCTACAGCAACATGCCGCAGGCGGTCGGGATCCGCGGCGTGGGCGTCTCCAATCCCGCGATGAGCCAGGCCGTGGGCGTCTATCTCGACGACGTGCCGCTGGTTCGTGGCTATGCGACGGCCCTGTGGGACCTGCCCGACATCACGCGCATCGAGGTGTTGCGCGGCCCGCAGGGGACGCTCTACGGCCAGAACTCCAGCGCCGGCGCCGTCAAGATCGTCTCTGCCGATCCAGGCGCCGATCGCAGCGCGTGGGCGTCGGTCGGCGCGGGCAGCTACGGCACGCGCGAACTGCACGGCTTCGTCAGCGGTGGCCTCGGACCGACGGACGACGGCCTCGCCGGCAGCTTCGCAGTCTCGCGCCGCAGCAACGACGGTTTCGGCGTCAACGCGACGCTCGGCAAGCGCGTCAACAAGCTGGACGCGACCCAGTTCCGCGCCAAGCTTCGCGAGCGCTTCACGCCGGACGTCTCCGCCGTGCTGGCGGTGGACGGCCTGCAGGACCGCTCGGACACCAACACGATCAACTTCCCGTTGAACCATCCGGGCGCCGCGCCCCGGGTGACGTGGACCTCGAGCGATGCCGGGGCGTTCAAGCGCAACGCCGGTGGCGTGTCGCTGAAGATCGAAGACCGGGTCACGCCGGGGACGACGCTCCGAGCCATCACCGCCTGGCGGATGTACGACGACGATCCCACCGTGGCCGACTGGAGCGGTCTGGAGGTCGAGCGCTACGAGATCGCCCAGACCGTCAAGCAGAAGACGTTCTCGCAGGAGCTCCAGGCCCAGGGCCAGGGGAGCATGTGGAACTGGACGGCGGGTCTGATGCTGGTGGACGACCACTTCGACTTCGACCGCTTCACCACCGCCTTCGCACTGACGCGGCAAGCGCCGTCGACGACGGAGGCATTGACCCACCAGCACACGGTCGACCTCGGGCTCTACGGCCAGGCGCGCTACGCACTGTCCGCGGGCACCGGCGTGACCTTCGGCGCACGCGCCTGGCGCACCCGGCAGACTGGGTCGAACGCGCTCTGGAGCACGAGCGCGGATTTCCAGCGTACTGGCGTGGTCTACGACGCGCAGGGCCTGTCGACAACGCGCAGCGGCGTGGTGCCGCGGTTGGGCATCGAGAGTCAGCTCGACCCGGCGACCTTCGTCTATGCGAACGTCGCCCAGGGCGCGAAGTTCGGTGGCTTCAACCGCGCGGCGTCCTCGCAGCTCTCGGCGACGGTCGCCTCCGATCCCGAGAAGGTGCTTGCCTACGAGACCGGCATCAAGGGCCGCTATCTCGGCGGCGCGCTGACCGCCAACGCCGCTGCCTTCTTCAACGACTACCGCGACTACCTGGCCTCCCTGACCAACCTCACGATCAACGGCGTGCTCGTCACCGATCCTGTCCTGGTCAACGCCGGGCGGGCGCGCACCTGGGGCGTCGATATCGACTTCGACGCCCGCGTGGCGCGAAATACCGACTGGACGCTGTCCATGGAGTGGCTGGGCAGCCGTGTCGCGGCGTTCCAGAACCCGACCGGCGCGCCCGCGGCCGACTACGTCGGGCACGAGCTTCCCTACGCGCCGCATCTGAGCCTGGGCTCGACGCTCGCAAGCCAGGTGGCGCTCCCGGACGGCTCCGCCGTCGCCATGGATGCCGCGGTCCAGCACCTGACCAGGCAGTACGGCGATCTCGCCAACAGCCAGACGCTGAAGACGCCGTCGCAGACCTTCGTCAACCTCGGCATCGGCTGGCTGGCACCGCAACGCCACTGGTCGGTGTCGCTGCGCGTGCGCAACCTGTTCGACCGCACGCTGGCGTTGTCGCGCAACGTGATCCCGCCATTCGGCATCAACACGGCCTACTACAACGCACCGCGCACCATCGTCGCGACGGTTCGCTTCGACGACTGACGGAGCGGCGCCTGCGCCGAATGCCATGGACGCCTCGTCCCCCGCCGATCCGGCGTTGGTCTTCGGCCCCTTCGAACTGCGTCCCGGCCAGAAGCTGCTGCTGCGCGATGGCCAACCTGTTCGCCTTGGCAGCCGGGCGCTCGAACTGCTGTGCGTCCTGGTCGGGCGGGCCGGCGAGATCGTGTCGCGCAACGAACTTGTCGCCAGCGTCTGGCCCCGCACGGTGGTGGAGGAGACCAGCCTGCGCGTCCACGTGTCCGCCTTGCGCAAGGCCATGGGCGACGGCCAGGACGGGGTTCGCTACATCACCAATGTGCCCGGGCGCGGCTACGGGTTCGTCGCGCCTGTCACGACCAAGGCCGTCGGATCCAGCCCATCGCCGCGCGAGCAGGCCACCACCACCCCACCCGGCCTGCCGCCCAGCCTGACGCGGGCGATCGGACGCTCGGAGATCATCGCCACGCTCGCGCAGCAGCTCAAGACACGGCGCCTGGTGTCCATCGTCGGTGCCGGCGGCATGGGCAAGACCGCTGTGGCACTCGAGGTCGCGAAGGCTTGCCAGGGCGAGTACCGGGAAGGCGCCTGCTTCGTCGACCTGGCTCCCCTGGGCGACCCCTCGCAGGTCTCTTCGGCGGTCGGCGCTGCGCTTGGCATTCCGCTGCCCGAGTCCAACCCGTGGAGCAGCCTGGCGGCGCACCTGCGCGACAGCCGCGTTCTCATCGTGCTGGACAACTGCGAGCACGTCGTCGACGCGGCGGCCTCGCTCGCGGAGCGCGTGCTGCGCACCTGCCCGGGCGTCGACATCCTCACGACGAGCCGGGAGGCGCTGGACGCCGAAGGGGAGTGGGTGCACCGTCTCCAGGCGCTCGCGACGCCCGCTGCGGCGGACATACTCGACGCTCGAGCCGCGCTGCACTATCCCGCCGTCGAACTGTTCGTGGAACGTGCGATGGCCAACTCCGACACCTTCGCGTTGACCGACGCCAACCTGGCTGTGGTGCGGGAGATCTGCCTCCAGCTGGATGGCATGCCGCTCGCGATCGAGCTGGCAGCGGGTCGCATCGACACCTTCGGCGTGAAAGGGCTCGCCGATCGCCTGGGCGACCTGTTCCGTGGCCTCATGGCAGGCCGGCGGACGGCGCTGCCCCGGCACCGTACGTTGCTGGCGCTGCTGGACTGGAGCCATGACCTGTTGTCCGAGTGCGAGCGCGCCGTGCTGCGGCGGCTGGCGGTCTTCCGCGCTGGCTTCACGCTGGACTCCGCGGCCGCCGTCGCCGCCGACGCCGCGCTGCCGGCCGCCGCAGTCATCGACGGCGTCGTCAGCCTGAGTGCCAAGTCGCTCGTCATTGCCGACATGAATGCGGAGATTGCGCACTTCCGCCTGCTGTTCACGACTCGGCAGTACGCCATGGGCAAGCTGGTGGCGAGCGCGGAACTCGAGGTCGTGAGGCAGCGCCACGCCGCGCACTTCAGGCACATGTCACGCGACTGGGTGCGGGAATTCGGTGCGCAGCCCAGCGCCCAGGGCGTTGCCAGGTCCTGCCGGGTCGTCGATGACATACGAGCTGCGCTCGACTGGTCTTTCTCGCCCTCGGGCGACGAGGAGATCGGGATCGCGCTCACGAGCGAAACTCTCGAGCTCAGGTTCTGCCTGGGCTTCGTCGACGATTTCAAGCGGCACGTGGACATGGCGCTCGAACGCGTGGCCCGCATGCGGCCGCCGCAACCCGACCTCGAGCTGCGCCTGACCGCCGGGTGGTACCACCTCAGTGGACAGTCTCCCACGCACGCGCGCCGACAGGCCGAATTCCACGAGCGCATCCTGCGCCTCTGCGACATGAGCGGCAGTCACCGGGATCGCATAGAAGCGCTCTACGGGCTGCTGGTGGGCGCATTCGGACAGGGCCGCTACGACCATGTCAAGGCCGTCGTGCAGCGACTTCGTCCGCTCGCGACCGGGCGCTGGGAGCCGCTGCAGGTCATCCTCTGCGACCGCTTCCTGCTGATGGCGCATCATTTCCTGGGCGACCACCGGGCGGCGAAGCTGCTGTTCGACAAGGTGGCCTGCTTCGAGGCGAAGGACGAAGACCGTTGGTACGTGGGCCGCGTCCCCCGGACGGTGTCGATGCGCATCTATCGGGCGCGGATCCACTGGATCGAGGGCGAGGCCGATCGCGCGCTGGCGCTGGCGCTGGAGGCCGTCGACCTGGGCCGCCAGAACCACCCATTCGCGTTGACCCAGGCCCTGGGGATGGCCGCCATCCCCATCGCGCTCTGGCGCGGCGACGACGTCCTGGCGCGCCGGTTGATCGGGCAGCTGATCGACCACATCCAACCGTTCGCGCTGGCCTACTGGCGGTCGATCGCCGACAGCTGCTTGCGGGCGCTTCAATTGCGGTCGGCAAGCCCGGCGCCGCACGACCACTCCCCTGCGAACACGGAGTGGCAAGCTCCCGGAAACCCGATGGAACTGGACTTGATCGCCACGCTGTCCGAGCATCTCGTCACCGCCCAGGCCGTGGGTTGGGTGAACGCCGGCCTGGTCGGGTGGTGCGGGCCGGAGGTGCTGCGCGCGGACGCCTGCATGCGGCTGGCCACTGGAACCATCTCGCTCGTCGAAGCCACCCGGATCCTCGACCGTGCGCTGGGAATGGCACGCGCCCAGGGCGCACTGGCGTGGGAGCTGCGCATCGCCACGACCCAGGCCCGCCTCTGCAGGGGACAGGACCGGCAGATGCACGCGCTGCAATCGCTGAGCGAGGTCGTGAGCCGCTTCAAGGAAGGCGCCGGCACCGTGGACCTGCTGGCTGCCCGCGCGCTGCTCACCGAAGGCCATCGGGCGCAGCGAGCGGCCGGCTGAGCTCGTGTCCGCTGGCCTGTGCCCGAGGGAACACCCGCGCAGCCCTCCGAGAGCCGATGCAGGCGGAAGTCGCGCGCCGCAAACTGCCCCTGCAGCTTCAACCGAACCGAAAGGATGCACCATGCTCAAGCTCCTCAAAGGCATTTTCTATTTCTGCGCCGTCAGCTTCTTCTCGACGCCTTCCGGTGCCGGAGCCGCCGCTCCGAAGCCGACCGTCGTCCTCGTGCACGGCGCGTTCGCCGAGTCCGCGAGCTGGAACGGTGTGGTCGACGAGCTGGCAGGGAGCGGCTATCGAGTCATTGCGGCAGCCAACCCGCTGCGCGGGGTCGCCAGCGACGCCGCGTCGGTCTCGGCGCTGCTCAAGTCCATCGATGGCCCCGTCGTGCTGGTGGGGCATTCGTATGGCGGCGCCGTCATCTCGGCCGCGGCGAACGGCGCGTCGAACGTCAAGGCGCTGGTGTTCGTCGCCGCGTTCGCGCCGGACGCCGGCGAGAGCTGCCTCGGCCTGACCGGCAAGTTCCCCGGCTCGACCTTGCCACCGACCCTGGCGCCGCCGGTGAAGCTGGCCGACGGCGGCGAGGACCTGTTCATCCAGCAGGACAAGTTCCCGCAGCAGTTCGCGGCCGATGTGCCGCCTGCGCAGGCGCGCACGATGGCGGCGACGCAGCGCGCGATCAAGTCCTCGGCGCTGGCCGAGCTTGCGGGCGCGCCCGCGTGGAAGTCGCTGCCGTCGTGGTCGATCTACGGCTCCGACGACCTGAACATCCCGGCTGCCGCGATGGCCTGGATGGCCGACCGTGCCCACGCAAGGAAGACCGTGGTCGTCCCCGGCGCGTCTCATGTCGTGATGGTCTCGCACCCGCGCGAGGTCGCGGCGCTGATCCAGCAGGCTGCTTCCAACTGACGCGCACGCGACCGGAAAGAAGCCATGACAGGCATCCTCAAGGCGGGCGCCTCTGCTATCGCACTCGCCATGAGCTCGTTGTCCGTGCAGGCCGGCGATCTCGACGGTCTCGTTCAAGGCGACGCAGCGGTCAATGGCGTGCGGCTGCACTATGCCGTCATCGGCGAGGGGGAGCCGGTGCTGCTGCTGCACGGCTGGCCCGAGAGCCTCATCGCCTGGCGACAGGTGATGCCCCTGCTGGTCAAGTCGGGCAGGCGCGTCTGGGCGATCGATCTGCGCGGTTTCGGCGACAGCGACAAGCCCGCCAGCGGCTACGAGCTCGACAACGTCGCCCGCGACGTGCACGAGTTCATTCGCTTGCAGCATCTGTCCACGGCGGAGGGCGGCATCGACGTCGTTGCACACGACATCGGGTCCTGGGTCGGACACGCGCTGGCTGCCGACTATCCCGCCGACGTGCGACGGCTCGTCCTCAGCGAAGCGTTGCTGCCCGCGGTCGCCCCGGCGACGGCGGGCATTCCCGACGAAGCCGCCAACCTGCGCACGTGGCACTTCGCCTTCAATCGCCTGGAAGACCTGCCCGAGCTGCTCGTGCAAGGCCGTGAGCGCGAGTACCTGGCCTTTCTCTTCCAGACCAAGGCCATCCGGCGCTGGCGGATCGACGGCGCGGCGTTCGACGAGTACGTCCGACAGTTCTCTGTGCCAGGCGCGGCACGTGCCGGCTTCGCGTACTACCGGGTGAACTATTCCATCGCCGGACTCGCGCAAGCGCGCGCCAGGGCGACACGGCGGTTGCCGATGCCCGTGCTGGCCATCGGGGCGAGCGGGGGCGTGGGCAGCGCGCTCGAGAAGTCGCTGGCGCCGATCGCCGCCGACGTGCAGGGCGTCATCCTCGAGGAGTGCGGGCACTTCCTGCCTGACGAGTGCCCCGACGAGATGGTGCGCGCCATCCTGGGTTTCTGGGCATCGCGCACGCGCTGAAGCGACGTTGGCGAGGAACCGGCCACGCAGTTCCTGCAGCCTCGTGCGCCGCGACGCCTGAGCGAGCGCAGCGTCCGGAGCGGCGGCGTTGACAGCGCTCGCCACCACGAACGTCGACAGGTATATTCTGTCTCGTCCGCGCAGGCTGTCAGCCTCGATCGCCGGGCTTTCACCAACCAGCAAACAATGCAGACGGAAGCGCGTGGTAAATCGCCAGCGCTGGCCTTCGGACCCTTCGTCCTCGATCGCTCGCGCAAGCAACTGCTCGAAAGCGGCAAGCCGCTGAGGTTGGGCGGCCGCGCATTCGACCTCCTCGAGGCGCTTGCCGAGCGCTCCGGCGAGGTGCTGAGCCGCCAGGAACTCGAGGCGCGCGTGTGGCCGCGCACCATCGTCGAAGAGACGAGCCTGCGCGTGCACATCTCCGCGCTGCGCAAGATCCTGGGCGACGGCGTGGGCGGGGCGCGCTACATCGCCAACGTGCCCGGGCGCGGCTACAGCTTCGTGGTGCCGGTGGTCGTGGTCGACATGGCGAGGGAACCGATCGCCCCGGCGATCGCGGTCGTCGCGTCGACCCCGCCGCCGCCGGTTCGCCGCGCCCACAACCTGCCCGCGCGCCTGAACCACGCCATCGGCCGCTCGTCGGTCACGCGGGCACTCGGCGAGCGGCTGGCCACGCGACGCCTCGTGTCCGTCGTCGGGCCGGGCGGCATGGGCAAGACCACCGTCGCACTCTCGATCGCCGAGGAGCAGGTGGGTCACTACCCGGACGGCGTCTGGTTCGTCGACCTCGCGCCCCTGACCGACCCGGCGCGCGTGCCGCTGGCGTTCGCCGCGGCGCTGCAGATCGCGGTGACCGCCGCCGATCCCTGGGCCACGCTGCGGGAACCGCTCTCGCGCAGCCGGATGCTCGTCATCCTCGACAACTGCGAGCACGTGATCGACGCCGCGGCGCGGCTGGCCGAGCGCGTGCTGCGCGAGGCGCCGGACGTGCACATCCTGGCCACCAGCCGCGAGGCGCTCGAGTGCGAAGGCGAGTGGGTGCACCGGTTGGCCGCGCTCGAGACGCCGGTGCCCGACGAGGCGGCCGACATCGAGCAATGCCGGTCGTATCCCGCGGTGCAGCTGTTCGTCGAACGCGCGAGCGCGAACTCCGACGGCTTCGCCCTGTCGCAGGCCAACGTCGCCCTGGTGAGTCATGTATGTCGGCACCTGGACGGCATGCCCTTGGCGATCGAGCTGGCGGCCTGCCGCATCGACAGCCTCGGCCTGCAGGGCCTCGCGGATCGGCTCGACGAAATGTTCGCGCTGCTCACGCGCGGCCGGCGAACGGTGCTGCCGCGCCATCGCACGCTGCAGGCCCTGCTGGACTGGAGCCACGACCTGCTGACCGACGTCGAGCGCGTCGTGCTGCGCCGGCTATCGATCTTCCCGTCCACGTTCACGCTGGAGGACGCGACGGCCGTGCTGGCCAGCGCGGATCTTCCGGCCGCGGCGGTCGTCGACGGGGTGATCGGCCTGGCGAGCAAGTCGCTGGTCGCGGTCGACGTCAGTGGCGACCTGGTGCTGCACCGCCTGCTCTACACCACGCGCACCTATGCGGCCGAGCGGCTGGCGCGCAGCGGCGACGGCCACCGGCTGGCGGCCGCGCATGCCGACCATTTCCAGCGGGTGCTCACGCAGACGCTGCAGCAGCGCGACATGCTGCCCATCGGCGAGTGGCTGCAGCGCCACGGCCGCCTGATGGATGACGTGCGCGCCGGGCTCGACTGGGCCTTCTCGGCGGACGGCGAGGTGCTGCTGGGCGTGCGCCTGACGGTGGCAGCGCTGGACCTGGTCTACGAACTCGGCCTCATCGACGAGTACCGCAGCCGCGTCGACGTGGCGATGGAGGCGGTCGTCGCCCTTGACCCGCCACAGCCGGCCCTCGAACTGCGGCTGCGCTCGGCGCGCAGCTTCCTGTCGTCCCAGACGAAGGGCCGCGCCTTCTCGCGCGGCGCCAACCTGCTGCGAACGCTCGAACTGGCCGACCAGCTCGACTCGCCCGCGCAGCGGTTCGAGGCCATGTTCAGCCTGTGCGCGAATGCCTTCGGCGCGGGCGAGTACCGCGAGGTCGCGGAGGTCGCACGCCGCATCAAGAACTACGCGCCGGACCCGGACGAGCCGGTCTCGGTGCTGCTGTCCGACCGCTTCCTCGCGCTGAGCCACCACTACCTTGGCGAGCACGAGGCGGCTCGGCCACTGGCCGATCGAGTCCTGCACTACCCGGCGGGCAACGCCTATCGCGAGTACATCGGGCACATTCCCAAAGCCGTGTCGATGCGCATCCTGCTGGCGCGAACGCTGTGGCTGCAGGGCGCCTGCGACCGAGCGGTGGACATCGCCGCCCAGGCCGACGCCCACGCCGAAGGCTTCAACCCGCAGGCACTGAGCCAGTCGCTGGCGATGGGTTCGATCCCGATCGCGCTGTGGCGTGGCGAGATCGATCGCGCCGGCGCGCTGCTCGAGCGCCTGCAGTCGCATTCCACGCGCCACTCGCATAGCTATTGGTGCTCCTGGGCTCACAGCTACCAGACGGTACTGGCTTCGCGCGCCAAGGGCAGCGCGAGTTCGGCGGGCTTCGAGGTGCCGCCGCTGGACCAGTTGTCCGGCCCGGCCGAGCTCGACATGCTGGGCACGCTGGCCGAAGGCGCGGTGTCGGCCATCGCGCTGGAGCGCGTGGACGGCGGTCATGTCGGCTGGTGCGCGGCGGAGGTGATACGCGCGGATGCCGAGAACGGCCTGCGCACGCCCCGGCGCGACGAGGCCGCCGCCGAGGCCCGCTTCATGCGTGCGCTCGAGATCGCCCGCTCGCAGAAGGCGTTGTCGTGGGAACTCCGCGCGGGCACCAGCCTGGCGCGGCTGTGGAGCGACCAGGGCCGGCGCCCGGAAGCGCGCCGCCTGCTGTCGGGCATCTACGACCGCTTTGATGAGGGCCTGGCTACGGCGGACCTGGTGGCGGCGCGCGCTCTCGTCGAGCAGCTCGGCTGAGCCGGCGGCGCCCGGTCTCACCAGTATTCACACCGTTTCACGCGGGAGCGGCGACAACCTCGTTCATGATCCATCCCGACGAGCGCCGCACCGACGCGCGCCGCCATCGCACCAGGGGGATCGGATGGCACGACGAGGATCAGGTACGGGAAGGCGCGCACCGCGTGCGGACGCGATCCGCGACGTGCGGCATGTCCTCGTCCGGCTCTCGCGGGGCGCGCCATGATCGACGCTCCCGCACCGCCGAGGCTGCGCGAGTTCGACTGCGCATTGCGCTTCGGCCGCTTCTCGCTCGACCCGGCGCGCAAGCTGCTGCTCAATGACGGCCGCGCAGTGCGACTGGGCGGACGCGCGCTCGACCTGCTGATCGCGCTCGTCACCCGCGCTGGCGAGGTGGTCACCCACGAGGCGCTGTTCGCCCAGGTCTGGCCCCATACCGTGGTGGTGGAGTCCAGCGTGCGGGTGCACATGTCCGCGCTGCGCAAGGCGCTTGGCGACGGCGTCGACGGCGCGTACTACATCGCCAGCCTGCCGGGGCGCGGCTACAAGTTCGTGATGGCCGTGACTGCGGAGGACCGGCTGCTGGACGCGCCCACCGCGGAGGCACCACTCGCCGCCGGATGCGTGCCGGCGACATCGCAGGCTCCCGGGCACGCGCTGCCGCCGCGCCTGTGCAGCGTCGTCGGCCGAGAGGCGGCGCTGGCCGCGCTGTCGGTCAAGCTGCAGCACCGCCGCCTGCTGACCATCGTCGGCTCCGGCGGGATCGGCAAGACCACCGTCGCGCTGGCGCTGGCCGAGGCCGTCGCCGGTCGTCATGCGGAGGGTGCACTGTTCGTCGACCTGGCGCCGCTGGACGACCCCGCACTGGTCCCGGCGGCACTCGCGGCGGCCATCGGCGTTCCGGTGCCGGCGCAGTCGTCCTGGCCGACCCTCGAGGCAACGCTCTCGACGCGCGACCTGCTGATCGTGCTGGACAACTGCGAGCACCTGATCGCCGCGGCCGCGACCCTGGTCGAGCGCGTGCTGCGCGCGGCCCCGCGCGTGCGCATCGTGGCCACCAGCCGCGAGCCCCTGGAGGCCGAGTCCGAGACCGTCCACCGGCTCGAGACGCTCGCGATGCCGCCGGCGGACGCGGTACTGGGCATCGACGACGCGCTGGTCTTTCCGGCGCTGCGCCTGTTCGTCGAGCGGGCGACTGCGAGCGCGGACGACTTCCAACTGGCGCCGGGCAACCTTGGCGCCATCGTGCGGCTGTGTCGGCACCTCGACGGCGTGCCGCTGGCCATCGAGCTGGCAGCCGCGCGCGTCGGCAGCCTCGGCATCCACGCGCTCGCGGAGCGGCTCGACGACGTGTTCCGCCTGCTGCGGCGCGGCCGCCGCACCGTGATGCCGCGCCACCGGACGCTGCAGGCGCTGCTGGACTGGAGCCACGGCCTCCTGGACGATCACGAGCGCCGCGTGCTGTATCGCCTGTCTGCATTCCGGTCGTCTTTCACGCTCGAGGCGGCGGCGCAACTGGCGAGCTGCGACCGCATCTCCACCGGCCAGGTCATGGCCTGCGTGCTGGACCTCGTGGCACGCTCGCTGATCGAGCACGAGCCTGGGGACGGGCCGCGATACAGACTGCTGTTCATCGAACGGCTCTATGCCTGGGAGCGACTCATGGCCGACGACGATGCGCGCGAGATCGGTTGCCGCCACGCAGCCTGCATCCGCGACCTCCTGGCCTGCGCCAATCTCGAGCTGGCGGATCAGCGTGTGACGGTCCCGTCCTGGCGCGCGAAACACCGCACGATGGTGGCCGACATCCGCGCCGCGCTCGAGTGGACGGAGGGCCCAGGCGGCGACCGCCTGCTCGGTGCCGAGATCGTTGCCGAATCGGGCCGCCTGTTGCTGGAGCTGGGCCTGAACGACGAGCTCCTCGAGCGCGGCCTCGACGCTCTGGCGGCCGTGCGCGCCAGCGGTTGCGCATGGCCGCAGATCGAGCTGCGCCTGCTGACGCTGGTGTGCGCGCTGGGCGGCCAGAGCCTGCTCGAGGGACGCGAGGTGCCAACCGGCTTCCCGGCGCAGCTCGACGAGCTTGCGCAGCGCGTCGGCTCGCCGATGCAGCGCCTGAGCGCGCTGCAGGCGCAGTGCGTCAACACCTTCGGCAACGGTGACTATCCCCGCGTCATCGACCTGGCGGCTCGATTCGAGACGATGCTGCCCACGCCAGACGATCCGGCCGGCACCGAGGCGCGCCTGATCGGCCGGCGCTTCCGCGCCCTCGGGCAGCACTACCTGGGCGGGCACGGCATCGCGTGGACCGAGTCGGAGTACCTGCTCGAACATGCGAGCGCGCCGGATCGCGGGCGCCCCTACGCGCAGCAACCCGTGCAGGTCTCGATGGGCATGCTGCAGGCGCGCGTCCTGTGGTTGCAGGGCCGTGCCGACCTCGCGTTACAGCGGGCTCTCGACGTCCTGGATCCGGCCGAGGGCGCGCACCCGTTCTCGCTGAGCCAGACACTGGCCCTCGCAGTCATCCCCATCCTGCTGTGGCGCGGCGACGACGAGCGCGCGCTGTCGTTTCTGGCGCGGCTCGTCGACCACGACCTGGCCCACCTGCAGAGCTTCTGGCTTGCCTGGTGCGACAGTTACTGTCGGGTGCTGGAGCTGCGCGGTCTCGACGTCGCCCCCCTCCGCCTGCGGCTCGGTTCAGGCTGGAGCCGCGTGACCGCGATGCAGTCCGACATGTTGGGGACCCTGGTGAGCGACCTGGTGGGGCCCGCGCAACTCGCCCGCGTCGAGGCCGGCACCGTGGGCTGGTGCGCGCCGGAGATCCTGCGCGTGCACGGCGAACGGCTGATGACGGTGCACTCGCAGCCTGCGCAGGCGGAGGGCGTACTGCAGCGCGCGCTGGACCTTGCGCGACGCCAGGGCGCGAGGGCCTGGGAGCTGCGCGCGGCGTCCAGCGTCGCCGCGCTGTGGCAGGCAACCGGACGGCGCGACACCGCGCGACGGCTGCTGGTCGACACGCTGGCCGGCTTCGACGAGGGACTGGATTGCGCCGACGTGCGACGCGCGCGCGCGCTGCTGGAGGACCAGGATGCCGTCAGCTGACCGCCTTGCGCTGGCGGCCACGCGGCGCCGCCGCCAGCACCGCCAACGTCGCGACCAGGCTGACCGCGACCACCGCGAACATGGCGGCCGGCCCGGTCCCGCGCAGCGTCGGCACCAGCAGCAGCGGGCCGAGGGCGGCGCCGACGCGGTTCAGGGCCCACGCGCCGGCGGTGCCCGAGGCGCGCGAGCGCGTCGGGAACAGCTCGGCACCGTAGAGCGTCAACAGCGTGACGTACAGCGAGATCGCGAGGTTGAACATCGCCATCGCCGCGACCAGAACGCCCGTGCCGCTGCCGAAGATGAAGGCGGCGCCGCACGCCAGCATGGCCAGCGTGCAGGCGGCCATCGCGAGGCGGCGGTCGATGCGGTCGGCGATCGCCGAGGCCAGCAGCATGCCTGCCATCGGCCCGAAGGACGACAGCCCGAAGATCAGCAGCGCCTCGTCGAGCTTGAAGCCGCGCTGCGTGAGCACCGCGCCGGTCAACAAGGGAAAGGCGACGGTGGACCACGGGCTCAGCGAGAACAAGGCCGCCACCCAGCTCCAGCGGTGCCCCGACGTGACGACGGCCTGCTCGTCGGCGTCCGTTGCCGCGAGGTCGTCCCGCCCACGCGGCACGTCGACCAGGCGGCGCGAGCGTTCGAACGCGATGCAGGCGGCCTGCGCCTGCGCGGTGCGACCGCGGGCCTGCAGCCAGCGCGGGGACTCGGGCAGCAGCAGGAACGACAGCCCCGCGGCGAGCGAGGCCAAGGCGCCGACAAGAAATCCCCAGCGCCAGCCCTCCAGGCCGAGCGGGTGCAGCGGCGTGAGCCATCGCACCAGGAAGATGGCCGCCGGCGGCCCCACCAGCGCCAGCGACAGGCTGCAGAAGATCAGCGTGCCGCGCCGCTGGGGCGGCAGCAGGTCGGTGAGGTAGGCGATGGCCAGCGGCGGATAGCCGCCGAGCGCCAGCCCGCACAGGAAGCGGCACAGCGTCAAGGCGGCAACGCCGTGCAGGGCTGCAGCGCCGAGCGAGCCGGCGGCGATCCACAGCAGCAGCGCCGCCAGCGCAGTCCGGCGACCGCGGCGGTCGGCCCACCAGCCCAGGAACGGCGCGCCGATCACCGCACCGAAGAAGACGGCGGCCAGCAGCAACGACAACTGGCTCGCGGGCACCGGGTCGGGCGGCGCGGAGAACACGGCGGCGAGTACGCCGCCAAAGGACATCTCGAGCGTGTCCAGCATCATCCCCAGCGCGCAGATCGACATGGCCAGCACATGCAGAGCGGTCACGGGCAGTCGATCCATGCGCGTGGCGACGTCGCGTTCAAGACCCGGATCAATGTTCATCGGCAATGGCTTTCATGCCGGACCCGCAATGGCCGGCGCGTCGTGGACGATACGCGCTGCGACGCACCTTTGGCATCGCACGGGTCCCGGATTCACGCAAATTCACGCCGGGCCGGCGCCGGCGATGGGAACATGCGTCGTGCGTATCCGGCGCGCGGCGCGGTCTCACGGTCGTTCACGTCCTACCAGCCCTGCCTGAGCCGACACTTCCTCCGACGCAGCGCTGCGGCCCATCCCAAACAAGACGACGCGGAATGAACGTGACCGAGAACTTCTCCATCGGGCCGTTCGTGTTGGCCGGGGCGCCACGCGCCTTGCGGTTCGAAGGCCAGGAGGTCGAGCTTCCGGACGTGGCGCTCGACGTCCTGGCGGCGATCGCACACGACATCGACGGCGTCGCCGCGGCGCAGCTCTGGCCGCTGGTCTCCGCTGAGCTCGCGTATGACGAGGATCGCCTGTGCGAGCTGGTGGGCGACATCAACGTCGCGCTCGGCCGTTGGTCGCCCGCGTGGTACGTCGCGTGGTATCCGGAGGACGCCGAGCCGCGCTTCGCGCTGGTCGACTCGTCGCGGCGCCCCCAGCCGAAGACGGCGCCGCCGGCACCGCGCACCGATGTCATCGGCCGCGAGGACGCCATCGCGCGCGTCGTTTCGCAGCTGGCCTCGCACCGGTTCGTCACCATCCTGGCGACAGGCGGCATGGGCAAGACGACCGTGGCGCTGGCGGCAGTGCACGCCGCGGCCGACAACTACCCGGACGGCGTCCATGTCGTCGATCTGGCACCGATCGTCGATCCGCGCCTCGTGGCACATCGAGTGGCCTCGGCCGTGGGCTGCATCGCGGCCGGCGCCGACGCGCTGTCGGTGCTGCAGCGATGGGTCCGCGACCAGCGCGCGTTGGTGATGCTGGACAGCTGCGAGCACGTCGTCGAGGCAGCCTCCAGCGTGGCCGAGACGCTGGTCGGCACGGGCCGCATGTGCGCGGTGCTGGCCACCAGCCGCGAGCCGTTGCGGGCGGCAGGCGAATGGCTGCATCGCCTCGCGCCGATGCAGCTGCCGCTGGCCGGCGCGATCGTCTCGGCACGCGAGGCCGTCGACTTCTCCGCGCTGCGCCTGTTCGTCGAGCGCGCTGCCGCCGCCAACCCCGGCTTCGAGCTGCGCGACGCCGACGTGCCGCTTGTGACCGCGCTGTGCGCGCGCCTGGACGGCATCCCGCTGGCGATCGAGATCGTGGCTGCGCGCGTCGGCACGCTCGGCCTGGCCGGCCTGGCCAGCCAGCTCGAGAGCCGACTGCTGCGGATGCCGGGCGACCGGCGCAGCGCACCGGAGCGTCACAAGACGCTCGCGAGTCTCCTGGACTGGAGCTTCCAGCTGCTGACGCCGGCCGAGCAGCAGGTGCTGCGCCGGTTGTCGGTGTTTCGCGGCGGCTTCGCGATCGACACCGCGATCGACGTCGTCGCCGACGACGTGATCGGCGACGACGACGTGCAGGACGTCCTCCTCGATCTCATCGCGAAGTCGCTGGTGGCGCCGGTGCGTCGCGGCGAGATCGAGCGCCTGCGCCTGCTCGACACCACGCGTGCCTACGCCGCCACGAAGCTGGAGAACGCCGGCGAGCGCGATCTCGTCGGGCGGCGCCACGCGCGCTGGCTGGCCAAGGCGCTCGCCGAAGCAGAGCGTGCCTGGAATCGCATGGCCCGCCCGCGATGGGTGGAGCATCACGCCCCGCTCATCGACGACCTGCGGGCCGCGCTCGACTGGGCGTTCGGGCCGGGTGGGGACCTGGATCTGGGGGTCGACCTGACGATCGCCGGCTTCGCGCTGGGCCGCGAGATGGTCCTGATCGACGAGTTCACGCACCGCGCCGAACGCGCCGTCAAGGCGCTCGAGGCACGCGGGGTGGCGATCGAGGCCGGCGAGGCCGACGCGGTGCAGAACTCGCGGCGCATGCGGCTGAACTATCTCATCGGCTGCCTCGGGACGGGCGGCGGTCCCGCGTTGCTCGATCTCGCACCGGAACTGGTCAGCGCCGCCACGACGCCGACCGACACCAGCGATCTTGTGCATCGCTTCACGGCGCTCAACAGCATGTGGTCCTTGTCGGTCTGGCGTGGGGATTTCCACACCGCGTCGACCTGGGCGACGCGGCTGGAGGCGCTAGGCACATCCACTGGCGACGCAGTCGCGCGGCACGTGGCCAGCCGCATCCAGGCGCAGACACTTCATTTCGTCGGTCGCCATGCAGACGCGTCCGAACACGCCCACCGCGTCCTCGGCGAAGCCTGGCGCACCATCCCCTTGATCTACAACCCGTCCCCGGTGGCGCCGCGTGTCTCCATGCGCGTCGTCCTGGCGCGCGTGTTGTGGATGCAAGGCTTCCCGGAGCGCGCCGCGGCGATGGCGCGCGACGCCATGGAGCACGCGCGCACGGACTCGCCCATCTCGTTGTGCCAGGCCATCTGCATGGGCGCCTTCATGGTGGCGATGTGGAGTGGAGACCACGTGTGGTCGGCCGAGCTGTCCGCCGCGCTGGATGACATCGAGGGCCAGTTGGGCTTCGACCATTGGCGTCGATGGATCCGGCGCTTTCGCGACGTCGTCGTGCTGCAATCGGACGCCGCACCGGCCGCAGCGGCCGCAGCGGCAGAGCCTGGCTTCTTCATCGAGGCCGAGACGCTGCTGAGCGATCAGCTCGCGACCCTGGACGACCGCTGGCTGTCGGCCGCCTGCGTGGCGCGCGTCGAGAGCGGCGCCGTCGGCTGGTGCGCGCCGGAGGTCCTGCGGCGCCTGGGCATGCGCGCGCTCGGGGATTCGTCGCCGGACGGCGCGGCGCGCGGCGAGGCGCTCCTCCTGCGATCCCTCGCGCTCGCGCGCCAGCACCAGGCTGCGTCATGGGAGCTGCGTGCCGCGACAAGCCTCGCGAGCCACTGGCGCGCACGCGGGCGGGTGCACGAGGCCGGCGCGCTGCTCGAACCGATCTTCTCCGGCTTCACCGAGGGCTTCGCGACCACCGACCTGCGCGCGGCCAGCGTCCTGCTCGAGACGCTGTAGCCGCCGCGATGCCGCGCCTCAGATCACGCTCTTGACCACGCCGCCGTCCACGCGCAGCGCCGCGCCCGTCGTGGCCGATGCCAGCGGGCTGGCGACGTAGGCCACGAGCGAAGCCGTCTCTTGAGGCGTGGCGAAGCGCCTGATCAGCGAGGTCGGGCGCACGTGCTCGAAGAACTCGGCCTCGACCTGACTGAAGTCCTGGCCTTTGGCGCGGGCCATGTCCTCGACGAAGTCGGTGACGCCGCGCGATTTCGTCGGCCCGGGCAGCACGCTGTTGACGGTGATGCCGGTGCCGGCCACCGATTCCGCGAGGCCGCGCGCGACCGCCAGCTGCGCCGTCTTGGTCACGCCGTAGTGCACCATCTCGGTGGGGATCTGCACCGCGCTCTCGCTCGAGATGAAGATGATGCGCCCCCAGTCGGCCTGCCGCATGGACGGCAGCACCAGCCGCGCCAGGCGCACGCCGCTCAACACGTTGACCTCGAAGAAGCGCCGCCAGTCCTCGTCGGGGATGTCCTCGAATGGCTTGGGCTCGAAGATGCCGAGGTTGTTCACCAGGATGGCCACGCCTGGCCGGCGCCGAATCACGCCCTGTGCGACCTCCGATTGGCTGAGGTCGCCGGGCTCGCCCTCAGCCATGCCGCCGGTTTCCGAACGGATGCGATCCACCGCCTCGTCGACCGAGGCCTTGGTCCGACCGTTCACGATGACCCGAGCGCCTTCCTGGGCAAGCGTCCGCGCGATCGCGTAGCCGATGCCCGCAGTGCTCCCACTGACCAGTGCCAGTCTTCCGCCGAGTTGCAAATCCATGTCCGAACTCCCGTTGCAAGGTTGATGGGCCGCCACCGTCGCGCCGGCAGTGCCACGATGTCGAGTCTCGCCGCGCCGCGCTCGAAGAACGCCTGCCTTTCGGAATAGGCCTTCGATCATCCTGGACAGCCCCAAGCCACTCGCGCCGTCAGGTCTTCGAGAGCGAACGGACTTGACGCAACCGCGGAACCGTCGACGCTCCAGAACATCGCGCGAGTGCACGGAACGCAGCGCGTCGACGAGGCGGACGCGGGCCTCTTCCTTGAGGACGAGTCCGTTCATGCGCGTCTCCAGTAGCGTGCAGGCAGCGGCACCCGTCAACGACGGTCATGCCCGACGCCCATGCATCAACACAGGAGAGACCTCATGCGATCCCTTGCCTTCCTCGCTGCCCTGGCGATGGCCAGCCAGCTTTCGCACGCTCAGGGGGGCGGCAGCGGCGCGCCCTCGGCGCTCGGCCAGACCACGACGCCGCAGGCTGCATCCGCCGCCGAACGCAAGGTGGAGACCCGGCATGAGAAGGTGGCAGCACGCAGCCAGGCTCGCGCAGCGAAGCGCGCCGGCAGGGCCGCCTCGGCTGGTGGCCAATGACGAGCGCTCCGGCCGGTTCGACACTCTCCCTTTCGAGGATATCCATGACCAGAATCGCCATCGTGTTCTTCAGTGGCTACGGCCACACCGCCAGGCAGGCCGAAGCCGTCCGGCGCGGCGCTGCCGGTGCCGAAGGCACCGAAGTGACCGTCCTTCGCATCGACCAGGACGGCGCCCTGCCGGAAGGCGCCTTCGAGACGCTCGCCGCGCAGGACGCCATCATCTATGGTTCGCCCACCTACATGGGCGGTCCGGCGTGGCAGTTCAAGAAATTCGCGGATGCCTCCTCGAAGCTCTGGTTCACCCAGGCGCTCAAGGACAAGATCGCCGCGGGCTTCACGAATTCCGCCTCGGTGAACGGCGACAAGTTCTCCACCATCCAGTACTTGTTCACGCTGTCACAGCAGCATGGACAGGTCTGGGTGGGAACCGGACTCATGCCGGCGAACAAGAAGGAGCATGGCCACGACGACGTGAACTGGACCGCCGGCTACGCCGGTGCTCTCGCCATCTCGCCCTCCGACGCCAGCGCGGACGAAGCGCCCCGGAGCGGCGATCTCAAGACCGCGGAGCTGCTCGGGCGGCGCGTTGCCGAAATCGCGAGCAGGTTGCGCCATCTCTAGTCCATTGGCGGGCCGCCGACGATGGCCGCTTTGCGGGCGAAAGCTGCCCTCCGGCATGCGCCTGCGGCCGACCGCTCTCGCTGCAAAGCGGGCGAGGATCTTCACCTTCACAAGCCGTCACGACGAACTGGCGACTTGCTTCAGCGAGCAGATTCGTCGCGGTGCTGTATCAGACCGAAGGAAATCGTGTTACGGGCAATCTCAAATCGAAGACCTTGCGCCGCTGCGTCTACGGCTCCGGACCCTACGTCCAACGTGCAGGCGCGACTGACAACAATGAGATTCCTCCGATCGCCCATGTCGGCCTCGATTTCGCCGATGCAACCCCAGCAATCGCCGCCGCAATCGACCGATAGTGGGTCGGCCGGTTGGTCCAGCTGCCGACCGCAAATCCCGCATTTCATCGAGCCTCCCCAAGACCATTAGCCGGCAGCATCGCGGACGGATCGCGTCGTCCCCCTATGGCCGGTGGGCGACAAATTCGGCGAGTCGCCCGACATCGACCAAGGCGTCACGATCCGGCCACCGACGCTTCAGTCGTGCCCCTTGTGCTTGTCCTTGCCTTTGCCCTTGGCTTTGTCCTTGGCTTTGTCCTTGGCCTTGCCGTCGTCGCTACGCTGATCGCCGTCCTCGTGCCTGTAGTGCTCCTGATACCAGTCCTCGCGCACGAAGTAGACCGGCACGCCGCACGCGTTGTACTCGCGGCAATGCTTGGCCCAGTGCTTTTGGTGGCCCGGCGGGACGCGCAGGTACACGGGCTGCGGGCGGACGGCTACGGGCTGCACCCAGATAGGCCGGGC
>Ga0105240_10000969_pt1 | contig 51126 bp, 61 predicted proteins | sample KBSC54metaG_FD_80426 | JGI IMG/M metagenome (GOLD analysis project Ga0105240, IMG submission 80426) | Corn rhizosphere microbial communities from Kellogg Biological Station, Michigan, USA - KBS C5-4 metaG | ecosystem: Host-associated > Plants > Roots > Rhizosphere > Soil | place: Michigan, USA... | reverse complement strand
GGTCAGCATATTGAGCGCCGCAGTCAGGCTGGCCCGCACGCGGATGGCGGGGACAGCAGGTTGAATAGGATCTTGCATCTGGCGACTCACGGACACACATTCGACACCAAACGCATAGGTTGAGGCAAGCGGAAAATAGGCATGGGGTGTGAGGCGTGAGAGATGAAATTTTTATTGTTTTCTCATATCTCATGTCCCATATCTCATGCCTAATATGAGAGAAATTATCCTTGATACTGAAACGACCGGCATGGACCCGCACAGCGGCCACCGGATCGTGGAGATTGGCTGCGTTGAATTATTCAATTACCGCCCGACCGGCAAGACCTTTCAGGCCTATATCAATCCGGAGCGCGATGTGCCGGATGAGGTTGCGCGCATCCACGGCCTAACCACAGAGTTTCTGGCGGATAAACCGACTTTTACTGACATTGTGGATGCATTTATTACCTTCATCGGCGAAGCCCCGCTGGTCATTCATAATGCCGGCTTTGATATGAAATTTCTGAATGCGGAATTATCCGCCCTGGGTTACGCCAAACTTCCATCGGCGCGCGCGCGCGATACACTACAGTTGGCGCGTAATAAATATCCCGGTCAGCCTGCCAGTCTGGATGCATTATGCCGCCGATTTGGTGTGGATAATACAGGGCGGAATTTCCACGGCGCGCTATTGGATTCTCATTTACTGGCAGATGTTTATTTCCACATGATGGGCGGCGCGCAGCCGGAATTATTTGACGTAAGCCGTACGACGGCAATTTACCAGGAAGAAGCCGTCTCGCCCGTTGTCATTCGCGCTTCGCGTAAATTCACTCTTTCAGCCGAAGAAATCGCCGCCCATACAAAAATGGTCGAAAGCATGGGTGAAAAAGCGATTTGGAAGAAAGTGGCAAGGGGATAAAACTGCCACGTTCTTCAAGATTAATACTAAATAAGGCCGGCATTCCTGGCAACTTTTATGCCATCACTCATTACGGTGGGCTGCTTAGCTGATCAAGGATCATCATGTATTCGATCGCTCCCACTTTGCGAAGATTTTTCAATTCAAGGGTGCCGTAGCCGCACCAGCCATAAAGTTCCCAGTATTTAAGCAATTGATCCGGCAGTTTGCCGCGAAACTTCTCCGATTTTTCTGAAGGCACGAGCTGCATGACAATCGGTGGGCCAAAACCGTTATCCATATAGAAATATTCGAACTCTTCATCCATCTCTTCGTTCATTTATATGGCTCCTGTTCGGTGCTCATATTATGATCATGCGTTCTTTGAGATGTTTCCTTTTTGCTGCTGATAAATCGCCAGAAAATCCACCGGCGCGATCAGCAAGGGCGGCATGCCGCCATGCATTGCCGCTTCAGCGATAATTTGGCGCACGAAAGGAAACAACAACCGCGGCGCTTCGATCGCCAGAAATGGTTCAAGTTCCGCCGCCGGCACATTGGCAATACGGAAACGTCCGCCATAAGTGATTTCAACAATAAATAACGGTTTATCATTGCCAGGTGTAGCAGCATCCGACTGCCCTGACGCATTGCGTTGACCATTCACCGAAATTTTCAACATGGTTTCATAATCCCCGCTAACCAGTCTATCTTGCGGCGTGGGCGGCGCACTCAGAGCGCGAATGTCGACCTGGATATTCACCTCGACACCCGGCGTCGCAGGCGCGGGCCCTTCCAGGGTGAAATTTTCAAAGGACAGGTCCTTAAGGTACTGACCGAGTTGGAGAATGGCTGGCGTGTTTGTCATGTGAACCCATTAATTGCGTTTTGGTGCGCGAATATGATATGCTGTGAACGTTATGGCAAGAGTGCGGAGGTATGCGTGATTGATATTGTGATTTTGGCCATCATCGTTGCGGCCCTGGTTTATCAGCTCTACCGTGTTTTGGGTGAGCGCAATGGCAGTGAGCGCACCCCGCCCGCCGCGGATCCATTCGCCGCGCAGTCTTTGCGGCCCCTGGGTGGTAGCCCGCTCGACCGCGCCATGAATGCCAAACCCGTGACGGCGGAAGTTCTGCCCGGTGTGCCGGTATCCGATGAGCCCCTGTCGGTGAACCAGGGTCTGCAACAAATCAAAGACTACGACCGCGATTTCGACGAACAAGGATTCGTCCAGGGCGCACGCACTGCCTTTGAAATGATCATCAAGGCTTATGCGCGCGGCGATCTAGAAACGCTGAAAAATCTGTTGACGCCGAAATTATACGATCATTTTGCCGAGGACGCCAAGGCACGTGCGCAAAAGAATTACACCATGGAAACCACGTTGTATAAAATTTCATCGGCGACGATTACCGGTGCGCGCATGATCGGCTTTGAAGCCGAAGTCATGGTGGAATTTATTTCCGAGCAAACCAGTGTTGTGCGCGACGCGGCGAATAATATCGTCACCGGCGATCCGGCTGCACGCGAAGAAATCCGCGACACCTGGATTTTCCGCCGCGACACCCGCGGCACCGATCCATCTTGGCACCTGACGGAGACACGGGAGTAGTTACCCTGGCCCCTGAGCGCGCAAGCGCGGAGGAAGTGTGTCGGGGCCTGCCTTTCCGCATTCTCTTAATCGCAGAATAATTCCAAACGTTACTGCAGACCCTCGGGGTGACGGACTGATTAGGCATCTTGCTTTTTCTGTTTCGATCACCATCTTTATCGCATGCTCCTCTATCGTCCTTCCGCTGCGCGCGGCGTCACGCAAACTTCCTGGCTGAACGGAAAGCACAGCTTTTCATTCGGCCAATACCGCGATCCGGACTGGCACCATTTCGGCGCGCTGCGCGTCATTAATGAAGACGTCGTCGCGCCCGGCGGCGGTTTCCCGCCGCACGATCATGCCGACATGGAAATCATCACCGTCGTGCTATCCGGTGAATTGGCGCACAAGGATAGTTTGGGCTCCGCCGCCTCCATTAAGCCCAATCAGATTCAAATGATGCGCGCGGGCACCGGCATTGAGCATAGCGAATTTAATGCCTCATCAACCGAACCTGTTCATCTGCTGCAAATCTGGATCATGCCGCATACGCGCGGCCTGGCACCCGATTATTGGGACCGTACGTTGGATGAAAGCGACCGGCGCGGAAAATGGCAATGCGTGATTGCGCCATCGGATATGACAGACCATTTGTCAGATGTGACGAACCCTTTGGGCGCGGATGATAATACTAAGCCATTTGCCATCGCCGCCGATGCGCGCCTGTCACTTACACAACTAACATCGGGCCAATCCATCACCCTGCCCAGTGAAAAAGGCCGCAAATACTGGTTACAAGTTGCCAAGGGCAGCGTGAATTACGGTGAACAAGAACTCTCGCAAGGCGACGGCCTAGGCATTTTCGGCGAACCCGCGCGCGATATTACTGCCGGCGAAGATTCTGAATTATTATTATTTGATTTAGGATAGGAGTTATAGGAACTAAACCCAGTGAAATTCTATTTCCTAAAATCCTAGTTCCTATTTCCTGTCCTGCGTAGGAGGACATAAGTCGCGCCGTCGCCGCCATGACGTAAATGTGCGGTATGAATGGTGAGAATATGCGGTTTGAATTCACCGGCCATCAACCATCCGGGTAGCGATGTTCGCAGCACACCTTGCAAATCTTTGCCCTTGCCCGTGATGATTAATAATAACCGTGCACCCCGCGCGGTTTGTTTCTGCATAAACCGTTCCAATTCACCATAAGCCTGATGCTGCGTCATGCCATGTAAATCCAGCCGCGCATCAATGCGCATAGTGCCGCTCTTCAGCGCTTCCATTTGCGCGCCTGATATATCATGCCCCTGTTTTTCGCGCGGAGACCTCACTATGTCTACAGGTCCAGGACGCGGAATACGGTCCTTTAAGGGATTAAAATTTTCCTGATCCGATAAAATATTCGCGGGCCGCACCGCCCGCAGTCGCGCCGTGATGCGCTCTGCCTTTTGTTTTATTTCTTGCCAATCAGCCATGCGAGTTTTTCGTGCAATTGTTCCAGCGTGCCTTCATTTTCAATCACAACATCCGCCCGTCCGCGTTTTTCATCTTCATCCATTTGCGCGGCATTGATGCGGTCAAATTCTTCCGGCGTCATATGTTTGCGCAAAGCGGCGCGCGCGCGCCGGATTTCCAATGGCGCAGCGACTAGCCAGATTTCATCCATCTCTTTTTCGGCGCCGGTTTCAAACAATAAGGGAATATCGCAAACTACTATGGCTTCGCCCCGCGCTTCGGCTGCGGCCAAGAAGGCGGCACGGTGGTCCGCCACGGCAGGATGGATGATGGATTCCAGTTTTTGTTTCAATTCTGGATTGGCGAAAATCATTTCGGCCAATAATTTCCGGTCCAATTCGCCGCTCTTCATCACGCCGGGAAAATGATAGGCAAACCAGACCACCATTTCCGGCCAGCGGTAAATTTCATGCACAGCCGCGTCGGAATCATGCACTAGAATGCCGCACGTGCGCAGCCAATCCGAAGCCGCCGATTTCCCCGCGCCAATGGAGCCCGTGAGGCCGATCTTTTTCACGTGCCTAACTTTCTTTCCAAAATATCACGCAACTTCATCATCTCCCCTACCTCAACCCCGTAAAACTGTTCAAAGGCCGTGGCGGCCTGGTGGATCAGCATGCCCAGACCATCGACAATTTTGTGTCCGCGTTTTTTTGCCGTTTTCAATAATTCCGTCATCAGGGGTTTATAGACGATATCCGCGACGACCGTATTTTTATTGAGGGTTACCAGATTAAACATCAGTGGCGGTTGCCCGGCCATGCCAAGCGAGGTGCAATTGACGACGATATCCGCTTGATCATGCTGTGCAGTCAGCGCCGCCGCCGTACCGGCCAGACTCAATTCCGCCAACAATTTTTCAGCGCGCGCGACATCGCGATTTAAAATGGTGAAATCCAGCACGCCTAAATTTTTCAGCGCAAAGGCCACCGCCCGCGCCGCGCCGCCCGCACCCAGAATAATCGCGGAATCGAATATCTTATCTTCGGTCACCGTAAGCAGATGATCCGCAAATCCGGTTGCATCCGTATTGTCGCCGTAGATTTTGTTATTCGCGAAAACCACGGTATTTACGGCACCAATCGCGCGCGCCGCATCGGATAATTCATTGCATGATTCCAAAACGGATTCCTTATGCGGCAAGGTGATATTTAAACCCACATAACCTTCATCCGCAAACTTTTTGACCGCGTCTTTTAATTTTTCAGGCAACACATCATGCGCACGATATTCACCGCGCAGGTTTAATGCCTTTAACCAATAGGTATGGATATCGGGCGAAAGCGAATGGCCGATGGGATGGCCGATAACGGCGGCGATTTGCATGTTAAAGCTCAATCAATTCTTCGCCCTGTTCCTCGCGGCGGCGGTCGAGCAGGGCGATAATTTCTGAGGCGGTTTCTTCAATCGAGCGGCGCGTGACATCCACCACCGGCCAGCCGTTTTGGTTAAACAGACGCCGCGCGGCGCGCACTTCATTTTCAATTGCACCAATTTCGGCGTAACCATCCAAACCGCCTTGGGCAGATAAATTCTTGAGGCGCGAACGGCGGATCATCGCCAGATGTTCTGGATCCGATGTCAGGCCGACGATCAACGGTTTTTTATACTCAGCCAGTCTTGCAGGTGGATCGACGCCGGGCACCAGCGGGACATTGGCGGCCTTGATGCCGCGGTTCGCCAGATAAATTGAGGTCGGCGTTTTCGACGTGCGTGAAACGCCGAGCAAAATCACATCGGCTTCAGCCAGGCGCGCGGGGTTCTGGCCGTCATCATGATCGAGCGCGAAATCCATCGCTTCGATCCGTTGGAAATAAGCCTCATCCAGTGCATGTTGACCGCCCGCGGTGCTTTCAATCGGCTTGTCCAGAAATTCCGACAGGGCATTCAGCGCCGTATCCATCAGGCCGACATGACGCACACCCAAATCCACGCAACCGCGTTCCAGTTGGAACATCAATTCCTTGGCACCAAAGGTGGAAAAAACCAGGCCGGGATTTTCCGCGATATTGGCCAACACCCTTTCCATTTGCGATGGCGTTCGGATCAGGAACCAATGATGGCGTTTGATGATGCTATGGCCGAATTGCGCCAGCGCGGCGCGCGTGACACCCTTAATCGTCTCCCCCGTTGCGTCGGAGACCAGGTGCAGGTGGTGGATGGCAAGATTGTCAGGGTTGAATGGCATAAACCTGTGGATAACCCTTGGGATAAGTTCTGGCAATTGCCTGCGGCTACATATGACTGGAATTATCCCTGCTTTGGAAAAACCGTGGGTATTGTTATTCATATGGGATAGGTTTTATTATCCGCATTGGGATAAGTTTAGATTGAAAAAGTTATCCCCAATCCGAACAATCAATATTATTTATATTTTTCAATGAGTTATTATTATTTTACCCGATTTATCCTTAAACTTATCCCACGACATTCGCTTGGGGGTAAATGGACGTAAACCCTGGGGATAAAAACTTATCCCCGTTATCGGGCGTACTATATCATCATCAATTTATTAATACTTATATATAATATATTAATAATAGAATTATTACTTGACCTTTAGGCTCCGCAGTATTATAAATTGCCATCTCGCTGGATATTCTTTCCTGAAACGAAGCTTCCTTTCACGGAACATTTCCCACCACCTGAATCCCTTAACAAGCCCCCAATCACGATGAGCTATTAGATGAATTTTGATGAATTAAAGCGCAAATCCGCGCCGGAACTGCTGAAAATTGCTGAAGAACTGGAAATTGAAAGCCCTGCGAATTTGCAGCGCCAGCAGATGCTGTTTCATATTTTAAAGGTTTTGGCCGAGGAAGGCAAAACCATTGCCGGTTCCGGCGTGCTGGAGGTTTTGCCGGACCGTTTCGGTTTTCTGCGCAGCCCGGAAGAAAATTATCTGCCCGGCCCGGATGACGTTTATGTCACGCCGGAAATGATTAAAAAGTTTGGCCTGCGCACCGGCGATACCGTGCATGGGAATTTGCGCCAGCCGAAAAACAACGAGCGTTATTTCGCTATGGATACTATCGCCCAGGTGAATTTTGAAGATCCGGACCGTTTGCGTCACCGCATCTCCTTTGACAATCTGGTGCCGTTTTATCCGAATGAGAAAATCAATTTAGAAATTGAGCAAAAGGCTGGTGCGAAGAACAAAGAAATGATCGGCCGCATTATTGAATTAGTCGCGCCGATCGGCAAAGGCCAGCGCGCGCTAATTGTGGCACCGCCACGCGTAGGCAAGACCATGATGCTGCAATCTATTGCCAATTCCGTTACGACTAATAATCCCGAAATTTACCTGATCGTTCTGTTGATTGATGAACGGCCGGAGGAAGTCACGGACATGTCGCGCACGGTGAAGGGGGAGGTGATTTCATCGACCTTTGACGAACCCGCGACACGCCATGTTCAGGTCGCAGAAATGGTGATTGAAAAGGCGAAACGCCTGGTCGAACACGGCCGTGATGTAGTTATTTTGCTCGATAGTATCACACGCCTGGGCCGTGCTTATAATACCGTGGTGCCGTCATCCGGTAAAGTTTTAACGGGCGGCGTCGATGCCAATGCGCTGCAGCGTCCCAAACGCTTTTTCGGCGCGGCGCGGAATATCGAAGACGGCGGCTCGCTCACCATCATTGCAACCGCCTTGATTGATACAGGTTCCCGCATGGACGAAGTGATCTTTGAAGAATTCAAAGGGACGGGTAATAGCGAAATCATCCTCGACCGGAAAATTGCCGATAAACGCATCTTCCCCGCAATTGATGTCGCGAAATCCGGCACGCGGAAAGAAGAGCTGCTGGTGGATAAGGGCACACTATCCAAAATGTGGGTGCTGCGCCGAATCCTTTCGCCCATGGGCACGACCGACGCGATTGAATTCCTGCTTGATAAACTGCAAGCCACCAAATCCAATCAGGACTTTTTCGACAGCATGCAGAGTAAGTAACCTTAAGTTATTTATTCAAATCAAAGTGGCGCTGGTGCAGCAATGGCTGTCAAAGCCGGTTTTTGTGTGAATACCGCTGCCAGGTCTGGTGATGCGCCCGCTGGTAGTATTTTGCCACCAACCCCATTTGTCTGTTCTTTAGTAAAAGCAACATGTGTATCGCCATAAGATTTATCAGCAGCATTAGCCGTAAAAACCTGCACCCCTTTAACCTGGGAATCCGGAATATGTGTATCGCCTTCGTTTTCCAGACTCAGGGTTTTTCTTAAATCTAACCGCTGGGCAAAGCTTAAGGTCTGCGTTTGATCTACGGTATGGCCAAAGCCATTTTTATCGGCCGTCATAACGGCATAAACCATTTCTTCTGCCGTCAAACCTTGGGCTGACATTTTATCCGGTTTTCCATGTTCATCAAAACTGGTTACCTTGTGAAATCTGTGGTGACCATCCGAGACATAACATAAATCACCCGCGCGATTATGCTCTTCGTTATGTTCGCCCTTGCCATGAACATTCGGCATACCAAAACGGATAACTTCGCCTTTGGTAGTGTCACGGCCATGAACATTTTGCATGAATTTATCGAATTGATCCTTATCGTGCAGAAAGTCATGTGATATCCCACGCGCTTGATAAGCATCTGCATAACCGCGCACCGAAAGAACGGCGATATCTGGTTCCGATAATTTTTCGGGAGCAACAGGCTTTTCTACTTCAGGCGGTTTGGATTTAATTGCTGTAACGGGTGCAATCTCCTTCGGCATTTCAAAGTCGTCTGACATTTTGGTTGCAACTGCGACTGGCGCCGATCCAGGTTTCACTTCAACCTTTGGCTCTTCTTTGATATCTTTGATCAGCGCTTTCCAAGTTGCATCCCGTGCCGCCGTTAATGCAACGTCACGAACAGCCTGTTGCACTGCTTTAGTATTATTATGATCACCTGTTGGGTAATTCTTTCCGCGCACCTCAAAATAGGTAGAGGCGAAAATATAGCCAGCAGAATCGGGATTAAAAGGCGAATCGTTATCTTTTTTTCCAGATTCACGAAGAGCGGCATTTAAATTATCGACGGCATCATTGAGTTTTCTGTGGCCATGAAAATAAGTTCCGCCATAGGCAATCTCCATGCGTCCCAAAGTACCATCTTTATCAATTGGATCATTAAAATTGTTCCTATGGAAAGCGAAATTTGTTAAATCTCTCTCAGCTTTTACTAAATCACTTAGTGCGCCTAAGCGAGATTCCTTTTCTATAACAAAATCTTTTATCGACTTATTCGCTTCAACTGCCAAATAATCACTTATTTCCTTAGTGCCATCTTTCATGGCAGATTCATTAGGATGCTTAAGGATGTTTTCTGCTGTCGATTCAAGCATTTTGAAAAGATTGGATTTTGGCTCTCCTTCCGGCATATCACCCAAGATATTTTCCAGCGACTTTTTATAATATTGATCCTCATCGCCCGGCCGCCTTAACCAATCAGTTTCGCCAAGAGAAGAGCCAAAATGGTTACGGCGAGCAATGTTAAGGGCGATATAAGCCAGGTCTTTAGCGACATCGGTTAATTTCTTATCATTACTTACGAGTGTATCAGCCATGATTACTTCTCCTAAAATTCAACCTCTTAACTCTATTTAATCACAGCAACCGTTACGGTTTTGTGACCGTCGGCGAAAATTTTAGGCATTTCATAAAAATGTTATGTCAGGCCCTCTAATCACAACCTTTAAGGAGTTTTAAGGTGGGCACACCAAAACCGGCCCACAGACTGTCTATAAAATGAAAGTTAGATCACGTGGGCTGGGGCGCGGAAAAACTTGAAGCCATAGCAGGTATGGTAATTGCAGATATTGGCTGTGCTGGCGCAGCGGTATCCGGCACAACCCGCGCATTTAACTGTAACGGCGGCAAGTCAGCCCGCCATTGGATGGTGTTTTTATTATTATGGGATAGGCGATCTATTTCTTCCGTAGGTGTGCCGCTGAATAAGGTTGCCTTGGGTGCCGCTTTCGCCTGCCGAAATTCTTTTCCGCCGTTGAGGTTGCGATTGCTGCTGGTGTTATAAGACCCCTTATGAAAATTAGGTAAGGGCCGCCCTGTATCCACATTTGGCCGGTCTAGGGCTTTTGCAATGGGTGTAATTCTGAATGGGACCTGTGTCTGATCCGGTTTAACAATATTTTGCGTGGGCGGTGGGACATCAGGGGTCATGTGGATCTCGTTGCTTACAATTTCATTTAACCATGAATCGTATGACGATTCCGTGACAGGCGGCCGCAATTTTAGTGAAATTTTTATTGCTTTGTTGTTATTCGGCGCACCAATGCACGGGATCGGCGCGAAACCGCGTGACTTCGGCGCGGTCTGCCTCAGTTAGCGGCGCTGCAGCCAACAATTCGTCCAGAGTTAAAAGCGCATGGAGGGTGACCTCGCAATCCCATGACGCCGCGCGTACTTCGCCACTGTCATAAGACAACATGACCAAAAGGTGATCCAACTGTGCACCTGCCGCGCGCAGGGCCGGGCAAAAGGCGGAAACGGACGAGCCGCGTGAAATAAGCTCATCAAACAACAGTACGCGCTGGCCTGTAACATCGGCACCCTCTACCTGCTGGCCTTTGCCGTGCGCCTTGGCTTCCTTGCGCACATAACACAGCGGTTTATTGAGGCGTTCAGCTAGGATGGCGGCCATGGGAATGCCAGCGGTTACCCCGCCTGCGATGACGTCAAAATTTTTCGTGCCAATTTTTGTTTCAATTAGCGTTACCAAACCATCAACTAATCTATGGCGCTGTTCTGGAAAGCCAATTACTGCGCGGCAATCCACATAAATGGGCGAGAGGATGCCCGAGGTCAAGCGAAAGGGCTGTGCCACATTTACGCGCAATGCGCCAGTGGAGAGCAGAGTTTGAGCGAAGTCAGACGTGAGGCGTGAGGCGTGAGGCATAAGAGGTTGTTAGCAGACCAGCAGACCAGCAGACCAGCAAAATTTGCTGCAATCTTCCTTTCATTTGTTTATAGGTTACGTGATGTCTTCTCACGCTTCATGCCTCACGCCTCATGCCTTCGGTGGCACCGCCACCGGGCGGCCAACTGCTGGAACGACGGCCGAGCGCAAAGACTGGCGGTGGCAAATGCGGCACCGTCTGAAAACGCCGGAGGATTTCGCATGCGCCTTTGATTTATCGGAATCTGAACGTGCGGCCATTGCACACGCGGCTAACCGTCTTCCCATTGCTCTGACGCCTTATTACGCATCCTTGATGTCGCACACCGATTCTGAAGATCCGCTGCGCCGTGCACACATTCCACGCGAAGATGAATTTCAAATCTCAGAAGGCGAAAGCCTGGACCCATTGGGCGAAGAAAAACATTTGGTCACGTCCAACCTGGTGCATCGCTATCCCAACCGCGTGATGTTTATGGTGACCAACCAATGTCCGGTCTATTGCCGTTATTGCATGCGGTCGCGCCTGGTTGGCAAAATGGACCGTGAGCATTTGATCCCCATGTCGCAATGGGAGGAATCCATTGCCTATATTAAATCTACGCCTGCCATCCGCGAAGTTTTGCTGTCGGGCGGCGAGCCTTTGATGCTGGGCGACGAACGTATCGCCTGGTTGATCGATGCGCTGTCTGCCATTGCGCACATTGATGTCATCCGCTTTTCCACCAAGACACCAGCGGTCTTGCCGCAGCGCATCACGCCGCAACTCATCAAGTCGCTAAAGACCGATAAAGCTGTTTGGATGGGATTGCACCTGTTGCATCCCCATGAATTCACATCAGAGTTTATTCGTGCTGTTGAGCGCCTGTCGCGCGCGGGCATCGTTTTAACCACGCAAATTCCGCTGTTAAAAGGTGTGAACGATGATGTTGAAACGATGAAGAACCTTATGCAACTGTGCGTGCGCCACCGTATCCGGCCGTATTATTTATTTCAATGCGATCCCATTCACGGCTCTGCCTATTTACGTACGCCAATTGCCAGGGGTCTTGAGATTATCGAAGCTTTGCAAGGCTCGCTGTCCGGCCATGCGGTGCCGCATTATGTGGTGGACGTGGCGGGCGCTGGTAAAATGCCATTGGCGCCGCAGCGTTATGTGGGCAGTTTGGATGGTTATCATCATTTCGTCAATTTTCGCGGCGAGGCAGCCCAATATTTTGATTCAGAATCCGGCGCGCTGTATGTTTCAAAAACGGAAAATTCCGGCGCGCAATAAAAATTGATTTCGCGCCATTGCAAAAATGCCACAGTCGGAAAATCCAAAATGAATCACATCGCGGCACAATTCATTAAAAATAATTTCTTCTTCTTCCGCATAAAATACAATCATACATGATGTTTCATCACATCGTCGCGCGCATGCCATCAAAATAAATTGACGCGCAAGTGAAAAATTTTCACGGCACGCGAATAATCCGCTTGCGCTTGCATACCGTCTCTGAGGCGCGGAGCGAATCGCGTATACTGTTCCTGGTTGTTACAACTCAGGAGGAACCAACCATGGCAGTAAAAAAAGCAGCAGCGAAAAAAACCGTTGCTAAAAAACCCGCAGCAAAGAAAAAGACTGTTGCGAAAAAAGCCGTAGCTAAAAAGCCAGCGGCTAAAAAGAAAATCGTAGCTAAGAAAAAACCTGCTGCGAAAAAGAAGGCCGTAGCTAAAAAGCCAGCGGCTAAAAAAACCGCAGCTAAGAAAAAACCTGCTGCGAAAAAGAAAACCGCAGCTAAGAAAAAACCTGCTGCGAAAAAGAAAACGACAAGCTCTAGATCAACCGGAACTTCCGGTTTCGTAGGCCTGTTCTAAAAATTTGCTCTTCGGAGCTGAGTGCCCCGGAAAACCGAAGTTTTCCGGGGTTTTTATTGTGGTGGCGTTGGTGCTGCGGCGGGGCAAACTGTCCTTGCGCCAATGGGCAGAGTCATCACCTTTGTGAGCGGGCTCCATATCAAGGGACTTATAATAGAATTATATTCCTTTGTTTCAAAGGCACCATAAAGCGATTCCCATAAGGCAGATTGCACGGCCCTTGCACCACTGGGTCCAAACTTCCACTTGCTCTGATCTGTCCGGTATCGCAAATCATAATCTACATGATGCCAAAAAGGATATTCAATCTGGGGAATGCAACCGATGCTATGCCATCCTTAATGATCCAATCGGAATTTGTTATATGATGCGGTCCAATATTAACCTCTAGAAACCCTTTCGGCTTTCCATTTATCGTCCAGCCTGCCCAGGAAAAAGAGCCGATTCCTGAGGCAATCACATTTTTAAATACACCATGCTTATTAGGATTGCTTATAACGTGCCGGGCCATTAGGTCCGCCGTATAATTTGCGCTAGCCCTATTTTCGTCTACTGAAAGTTTTCCAATAAAGGTATCGCCATTTGTGAGGGCTGCAGCGGCAGCATCCAGCCGTCTATCGAGAAGAGCTCTAAAATCGCCCGATTTACTCAGGGCCATAAAAACATTAAATACTTGTGTAACATCCGAATGGTTTAAAGAGGATGGAGCTGTTTGTGCCATTATTATCTCCGAGGTTAATAGGTTTAATGAATGAACTAAGGCTAGATTAGCGCCCCAACTCCTTTTAAATCAAGAAAAATCATCGCCGCGCCCATCTTGTGTCCTATGGATTGGTCTTTATCTATAAGCCCATGACCTACCGCGAACATATCTTTGTCTGTCTGAACGAACGCGTGCCGGATGACCCCAAAGGTTGCTGCAAATCGCGCGGCGCGGAAGCCTTGCTCGATCAGTTAAAGGCCGCCACGCGCGGACATAAAGACATCCGCATCAACAAGGCCGGCTGCTTGGGCCGCTGCGAAGAAGGCCCGGTGATCGTGCGCTATCCATCAGGCGAATGGCTAGTGCAGGCTAATGTGGACAGATGTGCGGCATTGGCGCAAACGATTTTGCACCAAGAATAAATTGTCATTCTCGCTCAGGCCCTGCTAAAGCGGTCATAGTTATGACTACTACAAGCACCATTTTTGCCCTTTCAACGCCGCCGGGGATTGGCGCGCTGGCGTTGGTGCGCCTGTCGGGTCCAGGTGCTTTGAACGCGCTGCAAATCCTATCGGACCAAATGAATTTTACGCCGCGCTACGCCACACGCGTGCAATTAAAACAAGAGGATCAGATTTTGGATGACGGTCTGGCCGTTTATTTCCACGCGCCAAATTCTTTTACGGGTGAAGATATTGTTGAGCTAACGTTGCATGGCGGCTGCGCGGTGGTGCAAGGTGTGTTATCGGCGCTCGGTACGATACCTGGGTTGCGCCTGGCGGAGCCTGGCGAATTCACCCGCCGCGCCTTTGAAAACGGCAAGGTGGATTTGACGCAAGCCGAAGCTATCGCGGATTTGATCCATGCCGAAACTGTTCAGCAGCGTCAGCAAGCCCTATCGCAACTCTCGGGCATGCTATCGGATTTATATCAAGGCTGGGCCGCGCGCCTGACCGCCCTGCTCGCCCATGCCGAGGCCGATATTGATTTCGCCGATGAAGATTTACCTGCGGATATTCTGGCCGCGCAACAAACCGCTATCGAAAAACTGATTGCGGAACTGCAGGAACATTTATCCGACAACCGCCGCGGCGAACGACTGCGCGACGGCATTACCATTGCCATTGTCGGCGCTCCCAATGCAGGCAAATCAACTTTGCTAAATGCCTTGGCGCAGCGCGATGTGGCGATTGTCACGGACATCGCCGGCACGACGCGTGATGTACTCGAAGTGCATTTGGATTTGGGCGGTTATCCCGTGACGTTGTTGGATACGGCTGGCCTGCGCGAAACATCCGATGTGATTGAATCCGAAGGCATCCGCCGTGCGCGTGAACGCGCCGCACGTGCCGATTTGAAATTGTGTTTGTTCGATGCGGGTGCCAAGCCGGATGAAGCCACGCGCGCGTTGGTGGATAAGGATGCGATCGTGGTGGTGACGAAAATAGATCAGGTGCCAGAAACAAGAGACAAGAGACAAGAGAAACAAGATTTCTTGCATCTTAAATCTTGCATCTTGTTTCTATCTGCCCAGACCGGTGCAGGCATTTCGGAATTACTGCAAACCATCACACAAAAACTGGAAACCATTTTCCATCAGCCGCGCGAAGCGCCATCTTTGACACGTGCGCGTCACCGTATGGCCTTGGAAAATGCCCTGGCCGCACTACAGCGTTCCGCCTCAGCTCAGGTGCCAGAATTGCGTGCGGAAGATTTGCGTTTGGCCCTGCGCGCTATCGGCTGCATCACCGGCCGCGTCGATGTCGAAGATTTGCTCGATCGGATTTTTTCCGAGTTTTGTATAGGCAAATGACGGTTTACTTAGTGAGCGCGATAACGCGAATTTAGTCAAATTGTCGTCCCGGAAAATTTTGCAGGAATTTATCCGGGATCCAGGCGTAATCTCCACCTGTATTCCTTGTGGTCACTTATATGCCTGGATCCCGGCTCACGCTTGCGTTTCCAATCGCTACACTCTTGGACGCTCGCGGGCCGGGATGACAATCACCCCTTCACTACTGTCATCTTCTGCAACAGCTCATCCAATTGATCGAGCGAGGAAAAATAAATGCCGAGCACGCCGGAACCGTTGACGGCGGATTGAATATCGACTTTCAAACCTAATAATGCGCCCATTTCAGCCTCCAGTGCCAGGACGTCGGCATCCTTGGATAGATAGAGCGGTTCAGCTTTCGCCTCGGCCTCGGCAAGGCGCCGGGCCTCGCGGCGCGCGCGCAATTCCTCCGGCATCAGGCCCAGCGGAAGTTTCAGAAGCGCGACCTGTTTTTCCAGCTGCCGGACGGACCATTTCTGGGACGAGGCACGCTGCGCCAGCGTATAAATCTGATCTTCATCTAGCCCCACAAGGACGCGTGCATGACCGGCCGTAATCGCGCCTTCCATGATCAGGATATGCACGATCTCCGGCAATTGCAGCAGGCGCAACATATTGGCAATATGACTGCGCGATTTTCCCAGAATTTTGGCCAGTTCTTCTTGGGTATAGGCGAATTCGGTGATCAGGCGCTGATAGCCCTTGGCCTCTTCAACTGGCAATAAATCCGAGCGCTGAATATTTTCGACCAGCGCGATTTCAAGCGTCTGACGGTCGTCCAGCACTTTGATAATGACGGGCACTTCGTGCAGCTGTGCTTGCTGCGCTGCGCGCCAACGACGTTCGCCGCCGATGATTTCGTATTTGCCCTCCTGGCCCGGCGAGCTATTTGGTATTGGGCGCACGATCAGCGGTTGTAAGATGCCATGCACGCTGATGGATTGCACCAGGGAGGCCATGTCTTCCATAGAAAAAGTTTTGCGTGGCTGGAACGGTGTGGGGATGAGCGCGGTGATCGGCAGGGTGCGCTGAGAGGCCTGAGGCATGAAAGAGGAGGCATGAGAAATGATTTCGGAACTTTTGATTTCTGGCTCCTGCTCAACGAACTTTTTTCTGGGTTCGCTGTCCGCGAACAGGGCGTCTAAGCCGCGGCCCAGCCCACGCTTGGGCTTTTCTGCAAGGGCAGTTTTGATGGCGGCGGCATCAGCAGTGGTGACGGGATTTTCCATAACATTCTCGTTGGCTGATTTTTGAAGGTTGGTATTCATGGGAACATACTCCTGTTATAATATGGATTTTGATGAATAGGAGCAAATTCTTTTCATTAGGCTGCCGCAGTCACGGTATTGTTTTGCCGTGCCAAAAATTCTTTGGCCAATTGAATATAAGCGGCGGAACCTGGACATTTGTAATCGTAAATCATGACCGGTTTGCCATGGCTGGGCGCTTCGGATACGCGTACATTACGTGGGATCATGACGTCGTAAACTTGGCCGGGGAAATGCGCGCGCACATCGGCTGCGACGCCGTTGGAAAGCGAATTGCGCTTGTCATACATGGTCAGCAAAATGCCTTCCAAAAACAAGGCGGGATTTAATGCGCGGCGCACGCGCTCAATCGTGCGCGACAGATGTGATAATCCTTCAAGCGCATAAAACTCGCATTGCAATGGCACCAACACCGAATTTGAAGCGACAAAGGCATTGAGGGTCAGGAGACCCAGTGAAGGCGGGCAATCGATAAGAATATAATCATATTCGCTGGCCGCCTGTTGAAAGGCGGTCTTTAGGCGGAATTCACGCTCCGGCAGTGCGACCAGTTCAATTTCCGCGCCGGACAGGTCCATGGTGGCGGGAACCAGGTCTAATCCCGGCACCTCGGTTTTAACGATTGTATCGGCGATTTTCAGGTCGTCAAAGATGAGCTCATAAACACCACGGCTGCGCCGGGCGCTGGGTATACCCAGGCCGGTTGAGGCATTACCCTGCGGATCCAAGTCAATAACCAGGATTTTTTTGTAAATCGCCGCCAGAGCGGTGGCGAGATTAACCGTGGTTGTCGTTTTGCCTACGCCGCCCTTTTGATTGGCGACGGCAATGATTTTGGCTGGCATAGGTAACTCCTATTTCTTAACTACGTCATAAATTTTTAGGACGCAACCCCGCGGATCGGTCAGCGAAGGGATGATTTCATGTTTAAAATACCAATTTTTAGCCGATTCGGCCAATTCTTTTTCCAGATCGAGTGGTTTTAGTAGTAAGTAGACTGTCTTTTCATGCCGCAAATGGGTCGAAATTTCCAGTGTTTTAGCCAGATTGGCAAAGGCGCGGGAGGTAATAAGGTCCGCTTCGAGGCTCACATTTTCTATTCGCTTGTTGTGGATAGTCGGACGGAATGTTTCACGTGAAACATTTTGATTCTTTTCTGCCCCAAATATTTCACGTGAAACATCGCGGAGGAAAGCACACTTACGCTGGTCGGATTCAATGAGGTGGACATTGGGAATGCCGGCCAAAGCTAAGATCATTCCGGGAAAGCCCGCCCCGGAGCCCAGGTCGGCAATTATAATATTTTTCTCCCACTGGAGGGGGGGACTGAGGGGGTGGTTAGGGTTAGAAATATCAGAATGTTTCATGTGAAACATTTCTTCGCCCCCTGTGGTTTGCTCCACAAACCACATTCCCCCTCCAGGGGAAGGAAGACCATTTATAATATTAACCAATTGATAACTATCAATAAAGTGCCGATTCCAGAGTTCCGACAGGGTTGAGGTCGCGACTAAATTGATCCGTTCCTGCCATTGGCGCAACGATCGCTCGTAAATTCTTAGGGCATCCAATGTTTCACGTGAAACATTTTGGATAATATTATTTCCGGCGGACATGGCGGAGCAAGGCTGTAACAGCAGCCGGTGTGACGCCTTGGATACGGGCGGCAGCGCCTAGGGTGGCAGGTCGTGCGGTAGTGAGTTTGTCTTGAATTTCCCGTGAAAGACTACCCACGGCGGCATAATTTAAATCGCCTGGTAAAGCTAGGGCTTCATCCCGGCGGTAAGCTAGAATATCGGCCTCCTGGCGGCCCAGGTAACCGGAATAATGGGCGTCAATTTCAATTTGCTCGCGGCTTTCCGCATCGATATCCTTTAATTCCGGCCAGATCGCCGCCAGACCGTCCCAGGTAATATCAGGATAGCGTAGCAGGTCAAAAGCGGAGCGCCGGATGCCATCCTGGTTCACTGGCAACCCCATTTTGGCCAGTTGCGTTGACGTGCCAGATAAACGTGCACATGTTTCACGTGAAACATTCAGGCGTTCTGATTTTGCCGCCCAAGCTTTTTGGCGTTCAGAACCGGCCAAGCCCAGCTCAATGGCCAGGGGTGTCAGGCGTTGATCGGCATTGTCTGCGCGTAAATTCAGGCGGTATTCCGCACGTGACGTGAACATGCGGTAGGGTTCATTGGCACCGCGCGTAATTAGATCATCCACCAATACCCCCATATAACCCTGGTCACGGCCGATAATGAGGGTTCCTTTTTCACCTGAAGTTAACGCACCGTCCGACAGCGCAAGCGCGGCATTGGCACCGGCGATCAGGCCTTGCGCACCCGCTTCTTCATAGCCGGTGGTGCCATTGATTTGTCCTGCCAAATAAAGTCCTGGGAGTTTTTTCGTTTCTAAAGTTGCGTATAACTCACGCGGATCAACATAATCATACTCAATTGCATAGGCAGATTGGAACATAAGTGCTTTTTCTAAGCCTGGGATGGTTTTTAACATTGCCTCCTGAACATCAACCGGTAGCGAAGTGGAAATGCCATTGGGATAAATGGTGGGATCATCTAGTCCTTCGGGTTCTAGGAAAATCTGGTGCCGTGATTTATCGGCAAAGCGGACGATCTTATCTTCAATCGAGGGACAGTAACGGGGACCCGTACCAGAAATCTGGCCGGAATACATGGCGGATTGATGTAAATTATCCTGGATAATTTGATGGGTTGCCAGCGTCGTATAAGTCATATGGCACGGCACCTGCGGCACGGTGATTTGAGACGTCAAATATGAAAAAGGGATGGATTTCTCATCGCCCGGTTGCAGCGTGCATTGGCTGAAATCAATGGTGCGGCCATCAAGGCGCGGCGGCGTCCCCGTTTTCAGGCGACCAAGACGCAGTTCTAGTGCAGCCAGGCGCTCCGATAGTTTCAGCGCCGGAGCCTCTCCCACACGACCTGCAGGAATTTTTTCCTTGCCGCGGTGGATAAGGCCATTCAAGAATGTTCCGGTCGTCAGTACCACCGCACCTGCGCGGATGGCGGTGCCGTCTGATAAAATTACGCCGCAGCATTTGTTATTCTCAACAATTAAATCCTCAACCCCACCTTCACGGATTTCAAGATTGGGATAATTGAATAAAATATCCTGCACGGCCTGGCGATATAATTTGCGGTCGGCCTGGGCGCGCGGGCCGCGTACGGCGGCACCCTTGCTGGCATTTAGCATGCGAAACTGAATGCCTGCCTGGTCAATCGCGCGCGCCATAATTCCGTCCAGGGCGTCAATCTCGCGCACCAGATGACCCTTGCCCAAACCGCCAATGGCGGGGTTGCAGGACATGACACCGATGGTTTCACGTTTATGTGTCAACAATAGCGTGCGCCCGCCAACGCGCGCCGCCGCCGCGGCTGCCTCCGTACCCGCATGGCCGCCGCCAATCACAATGACATCGTAATTCATGCGGTTAAAGTACCGTGCCTATCATCTAAAAAGCAAGGATTTCGGAGATCAGTGTTCCCAATATTTATTGGCGCTAGATTAAAGCTGGAACATAATAGCTAAGCCATTATTTGTACCATTAAGTGGGCTAATGGCGGCGCACTGTTGTGCCGCCCAGTACACGGGTGTGCCATTGATACCAAATCCTTGCGAAAAAGAAAGATTAGCAGGACCGTATAGCAACAAACCTAGTTGTGTTACAGTGGCTTTTGCCCCCATATAACTTATAATCTTGACGCATGCATCTGTTGGAACAGAGGGTATACTCAACAAGAACGTGGGGGCCCCATTAAGGGGTCCAAGCGTGCGAAAAGAATATTGTGCAACAGTGCCATTGGGCATGGCAAAGGGCTCAATAGCAATATAGCCAGAAGTTGTTGATCCAGAAGTGGGAACTCCGAGTGCATCAGTAGGAAAAATATTGGCGGTTATCGCGCCCTGTGTCAAATCCGTATTATTGGGCACGGAATTATTCCCAAAAACTTCATGGCTGCGCGTAATAATATGCACAATTTGCGACTGTAATTTTTCAACCTTCGCATTATACAGAGTTTGGGCCCCGTAAAACCAGACGCCAGCGATAATAATGCCGACAATGCTTAGTACGATCGTGATTTCCAGCAGGGTAAAGCCACGAGGGTTTAGGCGGTGAGGTAACAAATTAGCAGGCATGAGACATCCTTACGGTGATCTTCTCATTTTACATGAAAACACGATGCCTTGTCACGCGTTCTCTTATGCGGCGCGGGCGGGGGTAACCAGACGTAAAATCAATTGGCAGACCAACAGTTCATCCGGCGCCCCGGTTTGCTTGCATTGCGCCTCCAGACGCCATAATTCGGTGCGCAGTCGTGATAGGTAGCGCAAGGAAAAACGCGACAGCTGCGCGCGAAACGCGTTTTCGCGGCGAAAGAAAATTTTGGGTTGCAGGGCATCCATCGCGGATTTGATATCTTCGCCGCCCGCGATGCGCAGCTGGGTGGCGTAAAGACGACCGGCATGACGCCCCAGGGTGCGAAGAATATTCACCGGTGTCTGACCTTCCGCCATTAATTTTTGTGCCATGGTAATGGCGGCTGGCGTGCCGATGGCATCAATAAATTCATCTTCTTCCAAAACTGCGCCGCCAGCCGCGACGGCTTTCAAACTTTCCAGGCCGGCTTCGTTATTTTGTTCCGATATGCCGAGATAGGTAATCAGTTTTTGCACCTCTTGCTGTATCAGACCGCGGTCGCCGCCCAGATTTTGGCCGAACCAGGTGGCCGCATCGCGCGCCATGCGCCAGCCCGCGGCATTCAATTCGCGGGTAACATATTGCGCGATCTGTCCGGCGTCCTCGACGTAACAGGGAATGGCGGCGGCGTTATTCGCCGCTTCGGCCAGTTTACGCAGATTACTTTTGGGGCCCAGTTCGCCTGCCTCAATGACTAGGATGGCAGCGTGGTTGGCCGACAATAATAAATGTTCCAGCGCCTTAGCGCATTTTTCATCTGCGTCGCGCAGCCAGATTAACCGCTGTCCGCCGCCCAGGGCGAGCATCGCGCATTCGCCCGTCAGGCGCGATGGATCTTTGATGACATCATCGCCGTCCAGCAGTGTGACGGCAAAGGGATCATTCAAATCGGGAGAAAAACGTTGCGCCGTCGCGCGCCCGCGCGCCGATACCAACCCCAGATCCGGGCCGTAAAACAAAAACACCTGGCACGCGGGCGGTGGTGCCGATAAAAACTTGTCGATTTCGCGGGCCTGAAGTTTCATAATTATTAGAAGTTAAAGGCCAAAGGCTGGAATTAAAAGCATTAATCCCAGAAATTTCTTGCAAAAATGGGCAGGTTTTTTATAAACTCGGCCCCCCAAACGAACAAGAGAAGGCTTAATGGTGAATTCAGGATTAAGAGAAGCAATTTTTCACGGTGATGTTGAGCGAACCAAGGCGCTTGTTGAAGGAACCCCAGCAGCCTTAGATGTGCCAATTCAGGGAGGTAGCCATTACACCCCCCTGGCCTTTGCCATTAGCCGTCAGCAAATGGAAGTTGCTAAATTACTCCTCAAGCAAAAAAATGTTGACCCCACAAAAACCGATAAACATGGATATAATGCAATTTTTTCAGCTTTTGTCGCTGGAAGCGCATATTGCCAATTAATCGTGGAATATTATGCAAAAAGGGGAGTGCCTGCGGAAAGAGTTGCTCAGATGATGAGACCGAATATTGGCGTCACCGCTTTAACCCTAACGCCTTAATCTTCACGCCATAGTTAAACTACCTGCCAAAAATTTCAGATGATAAAGACGGCGGCGTGGCGGGCGGAACGACAGGCGGCGGCAATCTTTGCTCATCCGCCGCGCGGTCGAAAAACAGCGCTAACATATCCACAAGACGCTGTGACAGGTCGTCAATGTTACGCTGCTGTGCGTCTTGCTGGCCGATCAAGGTCGAGAATTGCGAGTCCAAAATATTGTAACCGGATGTGGTGGATAGATCCTGTTTCCACAGCACTTGTTGTCCGCGCGTGTCAAATAATTCCGCATGAAGGGTGTCACGCAATTGCTGGCGCGTGATGGTCGCGCTGGAAGTGATCGCAATCCCGATTTGCGTTTCCGTCATACCAATGTTCAGAACATAGCGTGGTGAAGGCACTGGCGTCGGCATGCGATCAAGCAAAGCGTTCCGGAGCGCCTGGCCAGATTCATCCTTGATCAAGGCGATACGCACATTCGCCAGTTGCGACATTGTTGATTGCGCGCTGTACATGGGATGAAAGCCGCAGGCCGTCAGTAGCAAGAAACAAGATGCAAGAGACAAGAAGCAAAAGAGGAACTTCTTGTAACTGATCGCCTTATTTCTTGTTTCTTGCATCTTGTAAGGCTTGCTCACGAAATCGCACCCAGCGGCGTGACAAATATTTTGCCTTGCGCCTCCGCAACGGCGGCATTGGTAAGCTTACCGGCGTGGATATTTAGACCCGCAGCCAGCGCAGCATCTTTTTTCAATGCGGCTAAACCATGATCCGCTAACGCCAAGGTATAAGGCAGCGTGACGTTATTCAGTGCGAAACTGCTGGTGCGCGGCACGGCGCCGGGCATGTTGGTAACACAATAATGGATGATACCCTCTTCGACATAAACGGGATTATCATGGGTGGTGGGGCGAGAGGTTTCAAAACAGCCGCCCTGGTCAATCGCGATATCCACCATCACCGCGCCGGGCTTCATGATTTTCAACTGCGCGCGTGTTACTAATTTCGGCGCGGCGGCGCCTGGCACCAAGACCGCGCCAATAACCAGATCCGCATGGGATAAATAATGTTCCAGCATTTTCGCGCTGGCATAAAGCGTCGCCACGCGCCCTTGATAAATCTGATCAATTTCGCGCAGACGGTTCATGTTTTTATCCAACACCGCGACGTGTGCGCCCATGCCCACCGCGGTTTGCAGTGCATTGCCGCCCGCCACGCCCGCACCGATAATTAAAATATCCGCGGGTGCGACACCGGGCACGCCGCCGAGCAAAATGCCGCGTCCGCCTTGCGCGCGTTCCAGGTAATGCGCGCCCACTTGAATGGCCAATCGCCCCGCGACTTCGGACATGGGCGTAAGGAGCGGCAGGCGGCCATTTGCCGTTTGCACGGTTTCATAGGCAATCGCGCTGCAACCGGATTTCAGCAGCGCCTCCGTTTGCGCGGCATCGGGTGCGAGGTGTAAATAGGTAAACAGGATTTGCTTGGGACGCAGCATGGCGCATTCGGAAGGCTGGGGTTCCTTCACCTTCACAATCATATCGGCGGCAGCGAAAATTTCCGGGGCGGTTTTCGCAACCTGCGCGCCCGCGGAAATATATTCATCATCCGCAATCCCGACACCTGCGCCCAGTGTGGTTTCAATGGTCACGTTATGCCCGCGCGCGGTCAATTCCTTCACGCTCCCGGGCGTCAAGCCCGCGCGGTATTCATGATTTTTGATTTCTTTGGGAACGCCAATGTGCATATTTGCTCCGATGCAATTTTCAAAGCCATACCATTCCCCACCCCACCGCGAAAGCCGGAATTCATTTAAATAGCCACGCGGATCAGGCGTTTTTCCCGCCCACTCCTGCTAAAAAACTTTACTTTTCGGGCTAAATATGATTTTTTAGGGCATGGACCCAATGGATAAATTTAAATTTCTACAAAACTGCGCGCCGCAAACTCAGTTGGTTCACGAACCTTTAATTTGGGCGCGATTCAATCCCAGCCGGGGTCTTAATCCAGCACGCCTCGGCTATCCGCTTAATCTGATGGGCACCACCGCGCTGTCAACCGGTTCGGCCTTTGGACAATCCACGATAACCTTTAACAGCGTTGAAGCTTATTTGGGCTTGCCGAATGTTTCCTTGGGACAGGCAACCTATGGCATCGTGGGACATGATTATTCTGTGGCCTTGGCTGAGGAGATCAATAAAAACTGTGCGGGTAAGGGCGCCGTTGCAACGCCATCTGGCATGGCCGCCATCACGGTTGCCTTGCTGACGATCCACACAGAATTGCAACGAAAGTCGGATAAGCCCGCAGCTATATTATTGCCATGGGATGTTTACGGGCCAGTCAAACGGTTGATTGAGCAAGGCGTCATGTTTTCCCACGATCAGGTTTTCTATTACGGACCAAGTGAAGAAAGTTTTGAACAAGCCGTGGTCCAAGCGGGCAAAGCAGGCATGGCCGTTGGTGCAGTTTATATCGAAAGCCCGGTCAGTAATAGTTTTGAAGTTTATAACCTTCAATTTCTGACGCGGCGCGCAAAAGAGTTAGGCGCCATCACGGTGATGGATAATGCCTTCAGCAGCTTTTTCGGCTGCAAACCGCTTCGTCATGGCGTAGATGTGGTGATTGAAGTGGGAACGAAATATCTGGGCGGCTATGGCGATTGCCCGTTTGGCGCAGTAGTTTGCAAAGACCCGAAGCGGGCGGAGGCGATGGCCTGGACAAGCCGGGTTTATGGTTTTGGAACGATAGCACCCGGGTTATGTGAATTAGCGCTGTACCGGATGCAATCCGCATCAGATCGCATGGCCCAATCATTTGATACTGCGCAGCAAATTGTGAAATCATTAAGGCCCTATCAAGATCGCGGCGTGATTGATCGCATTGCATTTTATGATCCCAGCGCGTCTGAAAATGCCAAGCACAAGAAAACATTCAAACGCGGCAACGGCCTGTTTACCATTTTACTTTCAGCCAAGGTCAGCGCGGCGCAGCGCAACCAGATTATTAATGGATTGCATCTGGCCATGGTGGGCGAAAGTTGGGGAGGACATGTATCCTTGGTTTTGCCGCGCAGAGATCCTAACCAGCGCGTGGGTATTCGCGTTAGCATAGGCCTAGAAGCTGCGGCGGATCTAGAACGGGATTTTCAGCAGAGTTTCGCAGCCGTAGGTTTGTCGCTTTAAAATCTATTACGGCATAATCAGCACGGCCGTGCCGGTGGGCACGTCGTCCCAAATGGTTTGCATTTCATGATTGCTGACGGCGATGCAGCCATCCGTCCAATCGCGCGTGGGGTGGCCGACCTGGGATGCGCTTTTGTGATTGGGCAGGCCGTGGATCATGATCATCCCGCCCGGCGGCTGGCCACGCGCTGCCGCATCCTGCAAATCCAAGTCATTTGGATAATTGATTTTCAGTGAGCGATAATAATGACTGCTCTCATTACGTTGGCTAATCGTGTAAACGCCCTCAGGCGTACGGCCGTCACCTTCAAACTGTTTGCGCCCAATGGGGTTAAAGCCCAGGGCGACATGATATTTCGCCAGAGTTTCACCGTTCGACCACAATTCCAATACCCGGTCGGCCTTATGCACCACCACCAGATCCGCCTTTTCCGTCTGAGCACAGGCCGCCAGGGGCGAAATTAAAACCAGGGCGGCCGAGGTGGCTAGCATCGCGCGGCAAAGCAAATTAAAAGATTTTGTCATGACGCGTAAATTAATCCGATTCGCGGCGGTGTTTACCGCTATTTTATTCTGTGGCGCTGCCATTCACCAGGCGAATGCTAAAACCCTGGCGGCTCCGGCGGCCGATAGCATCGTGGGCAAGGACAAAGTTTTCACCACCAGCGGCGATGAAGATACTTTTGCGAGCATTGGTGCTGCGACTGATATGGGATTCGTCGCCCTGCGCGCCGCCAATCCGGACATTAATCCGTGGGCGATTGACAGCAACAGCGATGTGATTTTGCCTGGTGCGGTGATTATTCCGGGCGACATTCCGCATAACGGCATTGTCATTAATATAGGCGAAATGCGACTTTATGATTTTACGCAAAGCGCGACAGCACCGGAAGTTTATGCGATTGGCATCGGACGTGATGGCCTGACCACGCCTGTGGGTGATTACCACATCGGCCGGAAGACCAAGGATCCCACCTGGTATCCAACGCCGCGCATGCTGGCGGAAGATCCGGCGTTAAAGCCCGCCGTGCCGCCGGGACCCGATAATCCGCTGGGCAAATACGCCATGTATCTGGAAGGCACACAGTACCGTATTCACGGCACCGATAAAGTATGGAGCCTGGGGCGGCGCGCCTCATCGGGTTGTATCCGCCTTTATGCGCCGCAGATTGAGGAACTGTTTCATCATGCCTCAGTAAACACACAGGTTCACATTATTTCACGTCCGATTAAGGTTGCAGTGAAGGACGGTGCGGTTTATTTGGAAGCGCATCCCGATGAAGATATGGCCGATGCATACGAAAATGATTACGCCATGGATTTTAAAGTGCCGCCGGGCACAATGAAAATGATTATGACGACGGCGGGCGACCTGCGCGGGCGGTTGGATTGGAACAAGGTGCGCGATGTTTTGCTGTTGCGCCCCGGATATCCGGTGAGGATTAGCGGTTAGGCATGAGAAAGAACTTCCTTCCTCTTAACAGGAGAGGTGTCATGCGAAGCATGACGGAGAGGGGTGAGAATGAAATCCGAAAAGAATGATTTTTACGTCTATATTTATTTATATTGATCCCCGTAATTATGGGGAGTTTTATTACAGCAAGGGTAAGGGGTCACGCAAAGATGCATATTTGTCTGAGACATCAGACAATGAAAAAACTCGCCGTATCGCTGTCATACACAAAGCCGGGCTTGAGCCTATCATCCGCGTTATCGCCAAAGACCTTTCCGCACACGATGCGCTTCTAGTGGGAAAAACACCATATTATGGAAATTTGGGAAGCAGTTAACTAATATTTCCTCGGGACATTATTCTGAAAATTTCAGGCTGCATGATAAAATGCATTTGCCGCTACTTGAGCACAATTTATGTTGCTCCAACATTAGGTGAAAATTTTGATAATGATGATAAGTGCGAATATGTTGCATTAGTTGAATGGATAGTTGCGGTGAATCGCGATCAAGCTAAGTGGAAAAGCAAGACAGGTATTTACACAACCCCACTCGTTCGTGCATCATTGAACAATCAACCTAAGACAATAGAATTCCTTGAAAAAGAATTTGGAGTAAATTTACGTGATCTTGTGCAATAATTTCACCCCCTCGGGCTTGCTCCGCAAGCCACCTTCCCCCTCAAGGGGAAGGAAAACATCGGGATAATTCTTATGCCTCATACCCCATCTCTTACACTTGCAAAACCCATGCGGGTTTTGCTTCTCGGTTCCGGCGGACGGGAGCATGCACTTGCGGATGCGATCAAAAAATCGCCGCTCTGTGCGGAATTGCACTGTGCGCCCGGTAATGCGGGTATTGCGGAAATCGCGGAATGTCATGACGTGAAGGCCGAAGATGTCGCGGGCATTGTTACGCTGGTGCAGAAGTTAAAAATTGATTTTGTCGTCGTGGGCGGTGAACCACCTCTGGTCGCGGGTATTGTGGATGCTTTGGCCGAGGAAAATATTTTGACCTTTGGTCCTAACCAGGCCGCCGCGCAACTCGAAGGCAGCAAGGCATTTATGAAAGATGTGGTGGTGAGCGCAAAAATTCCGACTGCGCAGCATGAAGTTTTCACGGATGCAGAATCCGCTAAAGCGAACATTCAACAACGCGGCGTACCGATTGTCATTAAAACCGACGGGCTGGCGTTCGGTAAAGGTGTGACCGTGGCAATGACACTTGATGAAGCCCGGCGCGCGGTGGATGAAGCGATGACAGATAAAGTCTTTGCCGAAGCTGGCGCGAAACTGGTCATCGAAGACTATATGGAGGGGCCGGAGGTTTCGCTTTTTGCATTGTGTGACGGCACCCGCGCGGTCTGCCTGGGCGCGGCACAGGATCACAAACGTGTGTTTGACGGCGATGAAGGGCCCAATACCGGCGGCATGGGGGCCTATGCGCCGGTGAGAATAGCGACGCCGGGATTTTTGCAAGATGTGATAGTGCGTTTTGTGAATCCGACGCTTGTGGAAATGCAAAAACGCGGCGCGCCGTTTAAGGGCATTTTATTCGCGGGCCTGATGGTGACGGCGCAGGGACCTAAATTGATTGAATATAATATCCGCTGGGGCGACCCGGAAACGCAGGTTATCGTCCCGCGCCTGAAAACTGATTTGCTGGAATTATTTTATCTCGCCGCGCAAGGCAAACTGGACGAAGCGCAGCCTGTGGAATTTTCTGATGATTACGCCCTGTGCGTGGTGATGGCGGCGAAGGGTTATCCCGGAGATTATGAGAAGGGTTCCGTTATTCATGGTTTAGAAAAAGCGAGTGAACGTAAGGGCGTGAAAGTTTTCCATGCCGGAACGAAACAAAATTCGCAAAACGAAATCACCGCCTATGGTGGCCGCGTGTTGAATGTCGTGGGATTCGGCCCGGGTCTGAAAATCGCGCAACAAAATGCCTATGGTGCAATCAAAAATATCACCTGGCCCGAAGGCTTTTACCGCCGCGATATCGGCTGGCGGGAATTAGAAACAAGGGGCAAGACACAAGAAACAAGATAAGTTAGGGCCTCTTGCTTCTTGCCCCTTGTTTCTTGTAGTCTCCTGTCATGAAACACCTCATTCTTTCACTTCTTGCCTTGGGAATTTTTATGTGCGCCAAACCTGCCGCGGCCGATAACGCGCCGCCAACTCTGACTGATCCTGCCAATACTGTTGTTATGACCTTGGCGGGCGGCGATGTTTATCTGCAATTACGCCCCGATCTCGCGCCCAATCATGTGGCACGTATTAAGGAATTGGTCGGCCAAGGTTTTTATAACGGCCAGATTTTTCACCGGGTGATTGACGGATTCATGGCCCAAACCGGCGATCCGACCGGTACCGGCATGGGCGGCAGCGGCAAAAAATTAAAGGCGGAATTCACGCCGGAACCATTTGTGCGCGGCACGGTTGGGATGGCGCGCTCGTCCAATCCGGACAGCGCGGACAGCCAGTTTTTCATCTGCTTTGCTCCGGCGGGCTTTTTGAATGGCCAATATACGGTAATCGGTAAGGTGATTTCGGGCATGGAGCTGGTGGATAAGCTGCCGCGCGGCGAACCGCCTGAAAATCCGGGTAAAATTATCGCGATGAAAATGGCGAAATAGGGGTGCTGGGGCTTTCTATCTTGTCATTAAGATAAAATTAACTAAAATTGTTTACAATGGATTCGGGTTGCATAGGTAACCTAATCACCAAAAACACACGCTGTTACAGGGGGACAAACTAATGCAGCTTCGCACACAACTTCACACTCAAAAGGGTTTCACCTTAATTGAGATTGCGATCGTACTGACGATCGTTGGCCTCATCATCGGCGGGATCTGGCTGGCCGCATCGACGGTCTTTTCTAACAACAAGACCCAAGCACTTCAGAAAGATGTTATTCAAGTCATCCAGAACACCAAGACTTTGTTTGCGGGTCAGGGCTCAAGTGCCGTAACGACTGGATTTACTAATGCAAATGCCGCCACGTCCGGCGTTGTTCCAAGTGATATGGTGACACCAACTGCTGGTGTCTTGGTTACACCATTCTCAACGCAAACTGCAGCTTCAGACGTAAATTTCAGCGCACCGACAGCAACAACAGTTGGTCTTCAGCTTTTGAATATTCCTTCAAACGCATGTACTCAGATGCTGTTAACTTTGGGTTCTTTGAATAATATTCAAAAACTTGGTATTGTTGGTTTATCCGGTGGTGCGGGCGCCCAAACGCCTGCTGCTGGTGGCCTGGTTACTGGTACCGTTGGTGTAACAACCAGTGTGACTGCAGTGAATGCAGCTGGTGCATGTCCAGCAGGAAATGCGGATTCGATCGCGGTTGATTTTAACGCCTTTTAATCTTGCGAAGCAAAGCAAACAATTGAACGGTAATTAATTAAACGCCCCCTTACCGGGGGCGTTTTTTTGTCCGGCGCATTAACGAAGCCAGACGTTTATTTTTTTGCGTTCATCTTGTTGTAAAACTCTATATGGTATGATTCAACAGGACGGTCGCAATGTTACCAAATCATAAAAATAAAATCGGGCTTTTACCGCGCCTAGGAAATCACGGCTTTACGCTGCTGGAGGCGACGCTGGTCCTGGGCATTTTGGGCATCATCGTGGCGGGAATCCTGATCGCCAGCGGCAATGCCATCGCCGGTCAAAAAAGAAAGCACCAGGCGGAACAGGTTATTACCACTGTCGGAAATATGCGGAATTATCTGAAAAGCATTGATTTGAATAGTCTTCCAGGTGGGACTTTGCTGACGCCAGCCGTTATCAGTTTAGGGCTCCTGCCCAGTGATGCGGTTAACGGCGCGAATACCGGCCGCAATGCTTATGGCGGCAATCTTTTGGCGGGCTTTACTGTGGCAACCGGTCAAATCGTTGTAGGGCTTGAAGGAATTTCATCCGATGCCTGCGTGGATTTACTTTATAATCACTTTGGCGGCTCGTCAAATGTGACGCAAAGCGGCAGTTCCACATCAGGCCCCAACACCGCCAATGATGTCGGGTTTTTGGGCTATAACCGGGATGGTTCAGCCCAAGTGATCACGGCGGCGGACTTTAACACGGTGACGGCTAACTGCAGTGGCGGATTTTTCGGCACTCTCTATCTTTACTTCAGCCTATGATCTTCGCATTTTTAATCATCGTGGTCTTTGCTGGCATCATGGCATTCGGCATGTTTGGCTCGCAGCCCAATCCGGCCGTGCCCAAGGCACAGATTTACGCCCAAAACATGGCCGTTTTCCATCAGGCGGCTATGCTGCAGGTGAATGCTGATCTTCCGGTTCCGCCATGGCCATCATGCAGTGGATCACCGTCATGTGATGCTTACCCCTTGAACAATAGATTACTTATAACGACAAGCTCGCCTTATATAATTGATACAACCCACCAACTTTACAAAAATTGGCCGGAATATTTGCCCATGGTTCCCGAAACGGTATCCACTGGCTGGCAGTCCTTTTTAATACGGCAGATAAATGGCATTACTGGTGCCGCGCCACCGCCAGCGGATCCAACTGCGACAGAAAGCTATGTATTGACTATATTCCGTGGTTTTGGAGGGGGCTGCCTGGCAAATAAAAATATGGCGCAAAGCTTTGGCAATAACGGCGCGGATAGTTTCGGTTTAGGATTAGCCAAAACAATGACGGAGCGCGCGGGTCTGGGGATATTGAATTGTTCGGCTAATGGCGCAAACGGACTATGCACGTTCAACCGCTATGCGGCGGATACCAATGGCAATGAAAAACCGCTAAAATTTTCTACTAAGCCTTTAGGGAATGTCAAAGATAATAGTAATGTGCACTATTTTTCCTCACCGGGACAGGCAGCAACCGTTATAAACGGCTGCGTCGCCATGATGACGCGTGTTACGGCGCCCTAAAATATATAGCTAAGATTACGCGCTTTTCAGCTGTTTTTTGACGTCGCGCAAAGGAGCGGAAAGTTTGCTGGCAGGGGTAGAAAGCACATAAGAATCCAAACCGCCGTTATGCTCAATCGTGCGCAGGCCATGGGACGTCACCCGCAGTTTCACCGCGCGTTTCAGCTTTTCCGACCACAGGCTGATGGCATGTAGATTCACATCAAACCGGCGCTTGGTTTTATTATTGGCATGGCTGACATTATTGCCTGACATTGGCTTTTTGCCGGTGACTTCGCATTGGCGGGACATAGGGAAACTCCTGTTATTACACTCTGAAGGGCGGTTTTTGATCCAAAACGCTGGAAATGTCAAGAAAAATCTGTTATGTCAACCAGCCCGAAAACCCGCAGCACCAAATTATACCCTAAAGGAATATAGTGATGAGAAGAATGGCCCCCTGGATGACAACAGAATATGGTAGCGCGGATATGAGGTTTGCCGGTTCTTCAGCTCAGTTAGAAGGGCTCTTAGAAGAAGTGGCGATAATAATTGTTACCAGCCTAGAGAAAATCGTTCAGGCTAATGATAATGATCCTACAGCCCATAAGCTCTCAGAAGAAGATGTTTTGGCAGAAGCAAACAAAGCAAATGAATATCTAAATTCATTTCCGCAATTCGCATCTCCCCATGCGGCGAGGATTAGCGAAATTAAATTTGAGGAACTGCCAATCCAAGTCCAAGATAGATTAAACCCCAATATTCTGACCAAGGCGCAACTACGAATTGAACCAGCACGTCAACAGGCATTGGCGCGCCTACGCGCTATTCTTGAACCAGTGTCTTAATTATTTCAATAAAATTAAAAACTGAAAATTTTCTTGACGCTATCCAAGATTCGTGATGCACTGATGATAGATGAAATTCAGCGCGCCAGGATCTTTGCATAAAGTATCCGCCAATTCAGTAGCGGCGATCCTGATTGCACACGTGCTAGTGATTTTTGCTCGCTAAAGCGAGCACATAACCCCCCGCGGATCTTCCGCACACCCCTCAAAGTCCGAAATCTAAAAAACCAAATAAAGGGATGCGATATCCCTGGAGGAGAGCATGATGAATCGAAATTCAACAGCCACATCAGCCGTAGCACGCAGGCGCGCACGGGATGGAGCAACAGTTAGCACACTTTCAGGCAATCCCAGAGTGTCAGAATTGGTTAGACAGGCCACAGGCTTTAAGATCCCTGAACCTAGAAATGATGTGCAGCGGCTGGTGAATGGGCATAATGGTAAAAAGGAGCGCCTGGTTCCAGTATTAAGTGTCATTTTTTAAATCACAGGATGGATCGCTAATCCGACGATCAGCCCTGTGATCTTGTTCGAGCAGTCGTTCTGATAAACTAAACCTTCGTATCTATCTTGGAGGTATTGGCCTCGCCCTTGGCGACGGCGACGCGGGCGGGGCGCAACAGGCGGTCCTGGATGGTATAACCTGCCTGGATGACATGGGTAATCGTGCCGGGCGGCTTGCCGGTATTTTCCATTTCCATGAAAACTTCGTGTACGTTGGCATCAAACTGACCGCCTTCGGGATTGAATTGCCGCACGCCGAAACGCTCCAGCGCCTGTTGCAATTGCCGCGCCGTCATATCAATGCCCGCCATCACGGTTTCAATGCTGGGATCCGCGCGCGCCTCGGGCGGCACGGCATTCAGCGCCATGGTGAAATTATCCGCCACGTTCAGCATCTCACGCGCGAATTCGGAAATGCCATAGCGAGTGGCTTCCTCGCGTTCACGCACGGCGCGGCGGCGCGTATTTTCCGCCTCGGCCAGGGCGCGGAGCGCGCGGTCCTTTTGCGCGGTTACTTCGGCCTGCAACGCGGCGATTTGCTCCGCCGGACTGGCGAATTCAGTCTCTACCTCCCCCGCATCATTGGCAGGCGGAGTTCCATTTTCATCTTCGGGCAATTCGTCTTCGGCATTGGTTTGCATGGCGACCATGTAACCACGCGCGCGTAAGAAATCAAGAAGCCTGCATTTTGAATTTTACCGTCTGAGAATAATTCCGATGCTGTTATTGAAGAATAGGCGGCCGAGCGAATGTCCGGCTCCCGTCCGTGAGAATACTTCTTGGTTGGAATGCATCGTGCCCCCCGCCCATCTGCATGTTGTTTTCAATGGCGCCACGAGTCATGCCGCCAGAAACCAAATCACGGAGGCGTTCTTGCCCGGGGGTTAATTTTACATCAGTCGGTTCCGGTGCAGTTGGTTGCTCTGATGCAGTCTCAAGTAATCTATTTCTTTCCGTTATCAATATGGCGCGCACGCGATTATGCGCCCCCAGTTTCCATATAATATGGTCCACGTGGGTCTTTACAGTCCCCCCACCTATAGGTGGGTTCATCTTTTGTGCAATTTCTAAATTACTCAGGCCTTTACAGAGGAGAGGAAGGACTTCCGTTTCTTTTGTGGTTAAACCGAAATCCTTTTTCTCCCCGGGCGTAACCTCAATTAATCCATGCCTTAGGGCTTTAACACAAGCTTTCACACGGTCACCAACTTCTAGTTTTCCAAGAATATGCTCCACGTGGGTTTTTACCGTTCCCTTAGCTATACCCAAGATTGGTGCAATCTCTTTATTCGACATGCCTTCGCAGACTAAGCGCAGGACTTCTAGCTCTTTCGAGTTTAACTCGTTATCGTGCTCCTGTAGAACGATATCTTCGGATATCCCCTCAAGCAATCCAGCCCTTATCAATTTAGAACGGGTCTGCCTTAGGGTCTCGACTTCTAAAGTATTGCGTACGCAAGATAAGTGTATATTAACGGTCCTCTTGATTATATGTAGTTGATCTGCAACCTGTTGGCGGGTTTTGCCCTCACAAATTAAACGGAAAATCTTAAGTTCCGATTCGGTTAATAAAGGAATGTTGTCGTTAATTAATTCAAACTCTATTGCTGTTCGATAAGCCTGCTCAAGATTATGGACAGATAATTTTTCATAGATTCTACGCGAGAGGAGTGGCACGAGCTCCGCCTTTAAAGGCAGCGCTTCTGCGATGTCTTGATCCGTCATGTCTTGGCAAAGTAAACTTAGGGCTTTTTTTTGCCTTGGGCTTAGAAGTTTGACGTATTTGTCGCCTTTTTGAAGAATAGTTGTATTTTCTTCATCAATTAACCCAAGATCCATTGCCATGGAACGAAGGTCTGTACGATCATCCAACCCTAGTGCTTCACAAATCCGATGCGAGTAGCCCAATACCGTGCTCTTCGCCAAAACAAGTCTTTCTGCAATGGCGGCATAAGTCAGTCCTTGGCAAAGCAGAGGAAGGACTTCGCGTTGTTTTGAAGTTAAAAGTTCTAGTGGGAGTGATGCGACGTCAATTAATTTAAGTTTTATTGCTTTAGAACGGAGTTGGGTAAAATCCACCCCTAGTGTTTCACAAATCCGATGCGAATAGCCCCTCACAGTGCTCTCGGCCAAAGACAGTCTTTCTGCAATGGCGGCATAAGTCAGTCCTTGGCAAAGCAGAGGAAGGACTTTGCGTTGTTTTGAAGTTAAAAGTTCACCCTGTTCCAAAGGAATTTTATCTTCATCAATTAATCCAAGCTTTATTATTGTGGGACGAATTTGGGTACGGTCATCCAACCCCAGATTTTTGAAAATCTCGCGCGAATGGCTTCCCACAGTGCTCTCGGCCAAAGACAGTCTTTCTGCAATGGCGGCATAAGTCAGTCCCTGGCAAAGCAGAGGAAGGACTTTGCGTTGTTGAGAAGTTAAATCAATTAATCCATGACCTGTTGCTTCAGAACGGGCTTGTTTAGGATCATGCAGGTCTGGATATTCATTCGTCTTCCCTGAATGATCGCGCGCTGTGTGTTCCTCTTCAGATGGGCTTTCTACAACTTGCCCGAGCAACCCGAGGATTTCAGCTTGGTTCGAAGGTAAACGTGCCGCTTGTCTTCGGGAGGAGTTAATTGGCATGCTTTCCTTAATTTCCCTAAAAATGTAATAAAATTATAAGTAAATGAATACTAACCTATCGTAGCAAATCCGCTTCCAAAAAGCAAGGAATTCTATCGTTTTACTGCCAGGGTCAGGCCGTCACCCACGGGCAAGATCACGCTGTGCCAGCGCGCATCAGCGGCCAGGGCATCGTTTACGCCGCGGATGGTATGGGTGATTTTATCCTGGATGGTCGGGTCGGCGACCTCGCCGCTCCATAGGGTATTATCAATCATCATCAAACCACTGGGGCGCAGCAGGCGGCAAGCTTCGGTGATATAATTCGGGTAATTGCCCTTGTCCGCGTCAATGAAAACGGCGTCGAAATGCGCCTCCGAAAATTTTGCGGTGGTTTCCAGTGCGGGTGCCAGATGTAAATGGATTTTTTGATCCAGTCCGGCTTTCGTCCAAAACTCACGCGCAATCGCCGTCCATTCCGCGCTGACATCACAGCAGTGGAGTTCTCCATTCTCGGGTAACGCGCTCGCCATCCACAGCGCGCTCATCCCTGTAAAAGTGCCGATTTCCAAAACCCAGCGCGCACCGGAGGCACGTAGCAGCCAGGCCATTACCTGCCCTTGATAAGCATCAATCTGCATGCGGGATTGTTCGCCCAGCGCCGCAGTGCGGGCGCGTAATTCGCCCATCACGGGATGCTCCGGTGCGCCGTGCGCCACCATATAAGCCAAGATTTCAGGGGAGAAAAAGCTGCCGCGCATGGCAATAACTTGACACATGCGGGGCCCGGCGCCAAGGTCCGCCCAATGAAAGTTAAAGAGTGAAAACCAATACAAAGTTCGTCATCCCGGCGAAGGCCGGGACCGATGCGCCGCCGGGCGCGCTGGAAACTTTGACTGCCGCTCTGGCGGCGGACATGCGCGGCGTGAACGAAATCATCCTGAAAAATTTGCAAAGCGAAGTGGCGCTGATCCCTCAAGTCGCCAGTTATCTAATCGCGGCGGGCGGCAAACGTTTGCGGCCCCTGTTAACCGTGGCCTCCGCGCGTTTGTGCGATGCAGCGGATGATACCTGTCACGGTCTGGCGGCGGCGGTGGAGTTTATTCATTCCGCCAGTTTGCTGCATGATGATGTCGTGGACGAAAGCCATCTGCGCCGCGGCCAACCCAGCGCCAATGATACCTTTGGTAATCAGGCGAGTATTCTGGTGGGCGATTTTTTATTCGCGCGCGGTTTTGAATTGATGGTGGCGGCGGGCAGCCTGGAAGTCTTGAAAATTTTAGCGCACACCAGTGCTCTGATTACCGAAGGCGAAGTGCTGCAATTATCTCTGGCGGGCAACATCGCGACGCGCGAGGTGGATTACTTGCGAGTCATTGAAGCGAAAACAGCATCACTATTTTCTGCGGCAACGGAAGTGGGTGCGATTTTGGGTGGTGGTACAATGCGCGATGCGATGCGCGATTTCGGTTACCATTTCGGCATGGCCTTTCAATTGATTGATGATGTTCTGGATTATTCCGCCGATGCCGCCGCGCTAAATAAAAATTTGGGCGATGATTTCCGCGAAGGCAAACTCACCTGCCCGGTTATCTTGGCTATCCATTCGGGCGATGCGACGGAAAAAGATTTCTGGCGCGAAGTCTTGATGGCGGAAACACATACGCCGGGGATGTTCACGCGCGCGCAAAGTCTGATGCGCAAACACCATGTATTCGATGCTGTGCGTCAGCGTGCAGAAAACCATGCGGCGCAAGCGCGCCAAGCGATCCAACAGTTGCCGCAACAACCGCTGCGCGAACAATTGCTGGATGTATTGGATTATTGTGTGAACCGGACGACTTGATGCGTTATTTTTTAATTTCTCTTTTGTTTTTATTTCCTTTGGCGGCGCATGCCGGCGAACCGCAAATGACGGGCCAATATCAAAATTGGCAATCCTATCGTTATCAGGAAAACGGCACCTCAGTCTGTTACGCCATGACGCGCGCGGAAAGCACGAAGGATGTTAAGGGGCATCACCTCGAAATTAAATCGCGCGGCAAAGTTTTGCTGCAGGTCACGCATCGCGCAAACGAAGGCGGCGGACTAGTGGTATCCTATGTCGCAGGGCAAAGCATCAAACGTAAAACGCCGGTGCTATTACAAACCGATAAATTAAAATTCCGGATGCGAGGCGATGGCGATACGGCCTGGACGGAAAATACCGCGATGGATGCGGATGTGGTGAAAGCATTGCGCAGTGCTAAATGGCTGACGGTGATGCACCAGGACCGCAAAGGCGTGCCGGTGACGGATGCTTTTTCCCTTAAGGGCGTGGGTAATGCGCTGACCGCCATCAGCAAGTGTGATTAAATCTCAGGCACCAAACTGACGCGATAAAAACTGCGCGGCGGCAATAATGCCCGCATCGTCAATGCTATGTGGCAAACCGGGCCGGGCCAGGGTTTCCACCGGAACGTTATTCGCGCGCAAGACTTTTTCCGCGGCTGCCATTTCTGCAAAGGGAACAATCGGATCCTGTTCGCCGTGAATGATCATCACTGGCGGGCGGGCGGTGATGTCCGCCGCCAGATGATCCGGTGCCATCAGCGCACCAGAATAAGCAACAATGGCTGCAGGTGCGTTCGCGCGGCGCAAGCCGACTTGGAATGCCATCATCGTGCCTTGGGAAAATCCGATCAGCGCAAGTTGATGATCGAGCAATTCATATTTTTTTAACTCTTCATCCAGCCAGGCATTCAGAATTTTGCCGCTGCTGACGATTTCCGGCCAGGCCTTGGCCGGCCAATCCAATCCGGGCTGCCAGCCGCCCAGGGAAAACCATTGATAACCGAATCCGCCCGCCTCGCACGGATGCGGTGCGTTAGGCGAAATGAACATCGTATCAGGCAACACCGCAGCAAAATAAGGCGCCAGACCTATCAGATCATCACCGTTACTCCCATAACCGTGCAGCAGGACAACCAATTGTTTGGGTGCGCCCAATTTCGGCGCAAGCATGGGACCGGAAAGCATGGCGCGGACGTAACATGCCCGGCAATATTTTACCAGTGATGGCCAGACAAAATGGCCAGGGTATTTTTTAATTCCGCATTTAGTCCACTATAAGCTTCAGATGCTGCAGTTACCAAGCGCGCAAAATTTTGGACACGTTGCGGTTTACAATCGTAATATTTAAATTACTAAGCAGTTTTGGCGTTATCTCTTGATAATGTTGAAGGATGGCATTGAATTCCAGCGGCGCTGGTGTGCGCAATTCATCCAGCATCTGATGATCAAGAACGATTCATGACTGTGATCAAAATAGGTTTTTGCCGCGATGAAATGAATATGTTGATAATAAGGAGCAAACAGAATAAATTAAACGCCAGTACCAACGCAACTATCGTATGATTAATCATGCCTGCATCTATGATGCGGTAGGCCAGCAAGCCCAGTCAAAAAAACAGGCTCGGCATTAAAAATCCGATAATATAGAAGGCAGGCAACGGCCAGCGCCGCGTAAATAAGATTTTCATTTTTAGCCCATGAAAAAATACAAAAACACAACCTAAGCTAGTTTTCATCATAGCATGGCAACCTGTCAATCTCAACGAAAATTTTCAAATTTGCGTTAATGCGCGGCAATTTGAAACGGTTTATTAAGAAAATCATTTTTTCGCTTGCGGCATAGATCGCAAAGGCATAGAAAAAACCCATCTCATGAGCTTAAAATTCCGCCAGTTTGCCTTGATTGCCATTCCACTGCGCTCTGCCGTGGCGCAGATTTCCGTGGGATTGTTATTATTGTCCGCGCTGGTGTTAATGTTCGTGGCGCGCACGCACGCGGACGTTTTTTCGGGCCTGCGCATGTCGCTTACGCGCATGGCGGATCCGGTGTTGATCGCCGCACAAGAACCGGTGGAAATGGTGGAAAGCTGGTTTGGTAATCTGCAAACGGTGGCGGTGATGCAGATGGAAAATAAAGCCCTGCGTGAAGAATTGGCGAACCTGCGCCAATGGCATGCCGAGGCCGTACGGCTGGATGCGGAAAACCGGTCGTTGCGCGCATTGCTGCAAATGAAACAGCCGCATGAAATTACCTCAACCGGCGGCGCGGTGCTTGCGGATAACGGTACGAGTTTTGGTCATAGTGTGATCGTTTCCGTACCCGAAGATTTTAAATTGCGGCGTGGTTTGGTGGCCATGACGGGCGATGGCATGGTGGGGCGCACGGTGGATGTTGCACCCGGCACTGGTATGGCGCGCGTGCTGCTGCTCGATGACCCAGTATCGCGCGTGCCGGTGATGCTGGAAAGCACTAAGGCGCGCGCAATTTTGGCGGGCCAGAGCAATGGTGCGTTATTATTGGAACATCTGCCAGGTGAGGCCGCGCCACTCGTCGGCGAACGCATTTTAACTGCAGGTGATGACGGTGTTTTACCGTCCGGCCTGCCGTTGGCGCGCATCACGCGCATTGACGGCGACCGTATTTGGGCAGCGCCAATCGCGCCGCTGAATCGTCTGGACTGGTTGCGTCTGGTGGATTTCGGCACCATCAATACTTTGGCCAAGCCCAATTTTCAGGCCCCCTAAAATGGCATTGATGCCTTACCGGCCAAAGGATACCGCCTGGTGGCAAGTATTAGGTGACGCTGGTTTTTGGCTGATGCCCATTGTTTCCATTACCGGCGCGTTGTTGCTGAGTTTAATTTACATTCCCGGCTTGCCCGCGCTGACCATTCATTGGCCCGCACTGGTGATGATTTACTGGGCCTGTTACCGCCCGCAATGGCAGCCGACTGGATTGGTATTTGTGGCGGCACTATTGTGTGATTTATTATCTGGTACATCGTTGATCGGCATCACTGCGCTGATCGCCGTTTTAATCACCACCATTTTACGCAGCCAAAACAAATTATTTCTCGCTCTGCCATTCTGGGCGGACTGGATCATCATCAGTTTCTGCATTTTTATTTGGCGCGGTTTTGAAGCTCTGGCGCAGGGCCTGTTGCTCGGCACCTGGCCGGGTGCGTCGGTCTGGTTTACTTCGGCCTTCGTTTCGGCGCTGGCCTTTCCGCTGGTGGCGCTAGTCCTCTCGCCCTTGCGCCGCGCGGCGTTTCGGTTTTAGGGCTGCGTGAAAGTAAGAAGCAGAAAAAAGTTGTATTCTGGGCATCTGATATGATATTTTGAATAATATCTAAACTAAGGATTTATCATGGCTTTTTCAAATGAACAATTTATGGCCGCCGCGAATTATTTGCGCGATCAGATTCCGTTGGTTAAGAACGCAGGACTGCAAGCATTAGAGAACATAATAGAACCAACACACAGAACCTCTACGTGAACAATTGTTTATCAGCGGGATCGCAACCTCAAAAAGATTAACGTCCCGGCCCTCCTTAAAAGCAATTATTCACTTGCGTTAATTTGCGCTCCCGCTTTAGTTAGGCCATGAACACCGCGCTGGAACGCGACCAGGATCGCCAACAACTCATCACGCGCCGTTCCCTGATGCTGCTGGCGGGGCAAAGCGTGGCAGCGCTGGTGCTACTCGGCCGTGCAGGCGAACTGCAGCTGGTCAAGGGCGCGGCCTATAATTTGCTGTCCGAAGAAAACCGCATTTCCATCCGCATCGTGCCGCCGCCGCGCGGACAACTCTTGGATCGCAAGGGCAATCCGCTGGCGGTCAATCAGCAAAGCTACCGCGCCGTCATTTTGCGGGAAGAAGTGAAAAATCTGGAAGCGGTCTTGAACCGTTTTGCTGATGTGGTGGATCTGTCACCCGAAGACCGTGCGCGCATCCAAAAAGAATTGCACCGCGGCAAAAATTTTATGCCGGTAGTACTCAAAAGCAATTTATCCTGGAACGAAATGGCGCGCCTGGAAATTTTGACGCCGGAATTGCCGGGCGTGTCGGTGGACAGTGCGGCACAGCGTTTTTATCCCCTGGGCGCGGCGGCGGCCCATGTGCTGGGCTATCTGGGCATACCGGATGAAAGCGAAATTGAAAATGATAACGAAGCTCTGCTGGGCGTGTCGGGTTTTGAAATCGGCAAAACGGGCGCTGAACAAACCTATGATAATATTCTGCGTGGCCAGGCGGGCGGTTTGCAACTCGAGGTGAATGCCAAGGGGCGCGTGGTGCAGGAATTGAAACGCACGCCGCCGGTGCCAGGAAAAAATTTACAGCTGACGTTGGATGCGGATTTGCAGCAGGCCATGTATCAACGCCTGTCCCAGGAACGCTCCGCCGCCGCGGTGGTGATGGATGTGCATAACGGCGCGATTTACGCGATGGGATCGTCGCCCGCCTTCGATCCGAATATTTTCACGCAAATCATCCCACAGGATTTGTGGCAGCAACTGAATGCCGATCCGACGAAACCCATGTTGAATAAAGTTTTCGGCGGTACCTATCCGCCTGGTTCGACGTTTAAAATGGCGACAGCGCTGGCGGCGCTTGAGGCGGGCGTAATTACGCCGGAAACCACTGTGTTTTGTTCAGGCTCCACGAACCTCGGCACGCATACGTTTCACTGCTGGAAAAAAGGCGGCCATGGCACGGTCGCGCTGACGCAAGCCATCGCACAATCCTGCGATTGTTTTTTCTATGAAACGGCGCGGCGTGCGGGCATTGAGCGCGTCTCGCAAACCGCGCATGCACTGGGCCTGGGGCAAGTGTCCGGTTTGGGTTTGTCAGGCGAGCGTCATGGGTTAATTCCCGACCGCGCGTGGAAACGCCGCATCTTCAAACAAGACTGGACCGTGGCGGACAGTTATATTTGCGGCATTGGTCAGGGTTATGTCACGGCCTCCATTTTGCAATTGGCGATCATGACGGCGCGCCTGTCCAACGGCGGCATGAATGTGAAACCGACGTTACTGGTTGATGAAGCCGCGCACGCCTCCGCGCCGTCACTCGGGTTCAATCCGGCTAATTTGGCGGCGATCGCAGTGGGGATGAAGGGTGTGACCTCGCCCGGCGGCACGGCGGCGGCGGAACAGATCCCCGAACCGCAATGGCACATGGCAGGCAAGACCGGCACGGCGCAGGTTCAGGCGATCACACAGGCGCAGCGCGATGCGGGCTTTGACGTGTTTAAATTGCCGTGGGAACAGCGCCACCACGCGCTGTTTATCGCCTATGCGCCCGAAGACCGTCCGCAATATGCGCTGGCGACGATCATCCAGCACGGCGGCGCAGGCGGCAGCGTCGCGGGCCCGCTGGGCCGTGATATCTTACGCAAGACGCAGGAATTGGACCCGGCAAAGAATTTTAAACCCGCCTAATTATAACGTTCCGAAACGTGTGATCATCGCTCCCACCACCAGCAAGAAAGCAGAGATGATCGTCGTTGTGGTAATCTCGGCGCCCAAAAAGAAATAAGCGGACAAGAGCGACAGCCAGGGAATGAAATCCGCGCATAGGCTAAGCGCCACCACATTGCCGTGATGCATGCCGTAATACCAGCTTTGCTGGGCGCAAAACTGACAAATAGAAAAGATGATTAACACAGCCAATAATGCAGACGGTAATTCCCATGGCATCACCGCGCCTGACGTAAAATAAAACGGTAGTCCCAATGCAAAGGTTAATTGGAAATAGGGAATAACGCCGCTGCTACCGGTTTGATTGCCATATTTGCGGCCCATGGCACTGTATAACCCCCATGCAAAAGAACCAATTAAAACCAAGCCAAAGGCTAAGAGATCATACGGCAATAAAATCCGATGTTGCGCAAACATGCCAGGCCCAACTAATTCTAACCCCAAACTTGCCATGACAATCAGTGATCCCAAAACAAAAGCCCAACGGTGTGTGATGCGGGCGGCAGAGAGAGAGCAATCGAAAGTAGTATTACCATGGTTGGCCAAGTGTAATTTAACAAAATAACCAGTGGCAGGTTTTCTTTGCTTACTAAATTAACAGCGATGGTGGCGAGGCCATAATTTACCACAAAGCAAACCCACCGTAGATAAAAAATCGGATGTTTTAAAACTTTGAATGTTAGAATTTTCTTTTTGCCTAAAATGTTTTTGATGACGCCCAGCAGACCGCTGATGCTGGACGTGATGCCAATGTAACCGATAGGCCCGATGCGGGAACTAACCAGCTTTACGATGGGCAAGGCCGGTCCCCAGATGAACACTGCCAGTATACCGATCAGGGTTGCTTTGATGACATCCGCGTGGGCTTGGCTGTTCGTACCCATAATGCGCAGTTTATAATCACTGTCGCCGGATTTCCTATTTATTTTCTCTCCTCTCCCTTCTAACTTCTCCTCTCCATGTCCCGCACCTACCTGAAACATGAAATCCTGCTGCCGCAAAAGGTCACGCAACTGCCTTGGCTTTTGATCGCATTGGTGATCCTCACTGGCGCGATCGGTGTGATGATGCAATTGTCGGCGGGCCAGGGGCTGTGGGCCATGTATGCCACCAAACATTTGATTGTCTTCGCCGCTGGTTTTGCGCTGGCGCTGATCTTGGGCATGGTCGATCTGCGCTACTGGGGTCATGCCGCCTATATTTTATTCGCGCTGATGTTGGTGATGATCGTCGCGGTCGATGTCGTGGGTTTTATCGGCAAGGGTGCCCAGCGCTGGATCGCGCTGGGGCCGCTGCAATTGCAGCCGTCCGAGTTTATGAAGTTCGCCGTCATCCTTGCGCTCGCGCAATATTATTCAAATGTTTCGGAGCATGATCTGGCGCGGCCAAAATTTCTGCTGCCGCCGCTACTGATCATCGCCGTGCCCGCGTTTTTTATTCTGCGCCAGCCGAATTTGGGTACAGCGCTGATTGTTATCGCCATTGGCGGTGCAATGTCTTTTGCTGCGGGTGTGCGTTTGTGGAAATTCGCGGCGGTGATTGGTGCAGGGCTGGCGGCGATCCCGGTCGGCTGGCATTTCATGCATGATTATCAGCGCGGTCGCGTGCTGACGTTTTTAAATCCTGACCGCGACCCGCTTGGCGCGGGTTATCACATCACCCAGGCGAAAATTGCGCTCGGCTCCGGCGGCTTGCTCGGCAAAGGCTTTTTGCAAGGCACACAGGCACATTTGCAATTCCTGCCCGAAGCGCAAACGGATTTTATTTTTTCCCTGATGGGAGAAGAATGGGGTTTCATCGGCGCGGCGCTGTTTATCCTGATTTATTTCGGCATGATTGTTTTGATTTTCCGTGTGTCGCTTCATGCACGCAGTTCATTCGGACGCTTGCTCGCCGTGGGCATGGGGTTTAATCTGTTCATGTATTTTCTGATTAATATCGGCATGGTGATGGGCTTGCTGCCCGTCGTAGGGATTCCCCTGCCGCTGATTTCGATGGGCGGTTCGGCGATGCTTGCCACCCTGCTCGGCCTCGGTGCCGTGCTGGCGGTGGCGGTGCATTCGGAACAAAGAGTTTGAAAAACACCATTATTTAGTATACCCCTTTCATATGACTGATCTCTTGCCGCCTCTGCCCTTATTCGAGATTTTCCTGGCTGCCAGTTTTGCGCTGGCCGTCACGCCGGGGCCTGGCGTGCTATATATCGTCACGCGCAGCATTAGCCAGGGCCGCATGGCCGGTTTGGCCTCCGTTGCCGGTGTGGCGCTCGGTAATTTCGGCAATGCGCTGGGCGCATCTTTGGGCCTGGCAGCGTTATTTGCGATTTCGCATATGGCGTTTATGCTGGTGAAATATTTGGGTGCGCTGTATCTGCTTTATATAGGCATTAAAACCATCCGTTCTGCTAAAACTGCAAAAACGGATGATGCGACGACGTTTGCTGCTAAATCGCCCAAATCTATTTTTATGGATGGTTTCATCGTCGCGCTGTTTAATCCAAAAACAACCTTGTTTTTTGCGGCTTTCTTGCCGCAATTTATTCAGGCGGATTATCCGCCTGTTTTACAAAGCACCACCTTAGGCGCTATTTTTGTCTTGATCGCTGCAACGACGGATACGTGTTATGCACTGCTGGCAAATGTTGTCCGGCCATTTTTCGCGGGTAAAAAACATGCGGGCGCGATGGGCAAATATATCAGCGGCGGCACTTTCATTGGCCTGGGTCTGCTGACGGCTTTGTCAGGGCAACGGCGCAAATAGTATAATTAAATTCTCGGCGGCACGCGTTCAAAATGGCCGTCTAGATGTTTGATCGTCAGGGTGCCGTGCTGTAAATTAATCTCTAACGTCGCGCTAGGCGAAGCGCCGCCGATGATATCGCCCAGGCTTTGATAACCCAATTGCTTTGCCATTTTATTCGCCAAGTGCAATCCCAGGCTATAGCGCGCGGCGGGTTCCAATCGGGATTTGGGCGATCTGGGCATTAAGCACTCCAGATTTCAGCATAGCATGCCAGGTGTTTCCAACCCATGAATAAGACGACGCGGATTGATCAGGCCGCAATAAAGATTGAGTTTTCCGTCTAGTTTTGTTATCAGTCTCGCTAAGGGCCGCTGTAGCTCAGGGGTAGAGCAACGCATTCGTAATTAGCGGGTCAAATTCTCCCATCCACTTTTTAGCGTAATATAAACAACGGCTTATGGCTATTTAGGCCGCATTTGAGGCTGCTCACACCAAACTTAATAACGGCATAATAACTTATTAGAAGAAGCGAATAACTTAAAAAGCAAAGTGCGAAAATATTACGCCGCTTTTAGTTGAGCATTATTAAGTGATGCCTCAATATCTGCAATTGATGCTTTAGTTAAGTTTTTATGTAATTCGCCCGTAATCTTGTGAGTTACTTCTTTGTGCAACATGGTTCGAAGTTGTCCCAAGGTTTGGGGATCAGCGATAAGAATCACAGCCTTAATTTCGCTATCATGTATCCATTGGTATAAAGCATCTGCAATGTGGCGGCCAAAATTTGCTTCTTGTTGCTCGTGCGGTGACGTTTCACTAGGCATAGGTGGTGATGCACGATAATCTTGTTTACTTGGCTGGTGACCATCAACCTTTTCGATCTTAATACCTGAAGATGCAGTATTCTTATAATATGCGACGTGTTCGCCGTCGGCAACGACGATTAAAGCATTTTGTGGTACAGAGAATGTCATGAAATAGATACTTTCAGATGGCAGAATGCACTGCGCTGGCTAATAGGAAATTCCATTAGCATCAGGAGCCTATCTGTACGCATGTAAGGATGCGATGCGTACAAGTATGTGGCGAATGCCTGAGAAGAATGAAAAAGTGCCGTTGAGAGGAATTAAACATCCGCCCTAAGCATTTGTCTGCTTTCTGGGTTTGCTTAAAAGTTTGTTTTTTGACATGGGTTTAAGTAATCGGCATGTGAAGCTGGAGGCAAGCCCGAATACCATTTAGAATGTTTAAACTTTGGAAATTGCTTATGGAGCGTAATTACGCAACAACCATCCCATCTATGCAATAGAATCTACATAATCTACAGCGATCATCTAATGACTTGAAAGGGTTTAGCATGTCACACGTTCATGGGCCGACCAGCGGTAAAAAGCTGTGGGTATCTTTATGGATTACGTTAGCGTTTGTGGTATTGGAAGCGATTGCAGGCTGGCAGGCACATTCCTTGGCTTTGTTGTCAGACGCAGGGCATAACTTATCTGATGCATTGGCGCTGGGCCTAGCAGCCTTTGCAATATGGATTGCAGCGCGGCCTGCCACTGCAAAGCGCACTTTTGGTTATCACCGCGTCTGTATTTTGACAGCATTATTTAACGCAGTCACATTAATTGTGCTGGCCCTTTTTATTGGCATTGAAGCATGGCAACGTTTTATTAATCCTAAACCTGTTGGCGGCGATATGATGATTTGGGTCGCGCTGGCTGCTGTTGTGATGAACACTGTGATTGCCATGGCGTTGTCAGGTGATGCCAAGAAAAGCCTTAATAGCCGTGCTGCCTTTGTTCACATGGTAGGTGATGCATTATCCAGCGCCGCCGTGGTCGGGGCAGGTATTATTGTGCACTACACGCAGTGGGTTTATGCCGATTCAGTTGTTTCAGCTTTGATCGCCGTTTTTATAGCTTATTCAGCATGGGAAATTGTAGTAGATGCGACAGATATCCTTATGGAAAACACACCCAAAGGCATTGAGGTTGATAGGGTAGTAGCAAGCATTAAATTGGTAACACCCGTTTGCGGTGTCCATGATATGCATATCTGGGCGGTAGGCGATGGCCTCAATTTCTTATCATGCCACGTTCAGCTGCCAGATGATTGTAAGCTATCCGAGTGCGCATCTGTTATTAAAAAAATTCAACAGAAGCTACATGATGATTTTAACATTGGACATGCCACCATTCAGGTAGAAGTAGAAGCAGCCTGCGCGACCCCACATGGAAGCGAACTGTTTTGCGAAATGGAACCGCATAATCACGATGATCACCATGATCATGGACATCAGCATTGATATTGGTAAGGAACTGCTGATGGCGGTTCAGCATATTTGGCAAATTTGAACTATCCTAGATGCGTCCATTAAAGACTAAGAGGTGCAATGAAAGGAAGTTGAGATTTTTAATTTATAGTGTGAGCCAAAAAAGATGGTGCCGTTGAGAGGAATTGAACCTCCGACCCACGCATTACGAATGCGTTGCTCTACCCCTGAGCTACAACGGCATGGACGCCGGAATACTGCATTTAATCTTTAAGTTCAAGCAAAACATACTTGAATACGTCATTTGCAGCCGACTTCACGCAAAATATCTCGATATTTGCTAACCAAGTAGGCTGGTAAAACTACTGCTGCTATTCCCCCTATCCATCCAGACCAATCACCCCAACCGCCAAATATTGCGGCTGCAAGTGGAACACCGGCCCCCAGAACACCAATTAAAATGCCTGCCAGATAATCAATTTTTTGTTCAATGCGTTTGATAGCGTCCTCGTCCATAATGTCACTCTACCATTGCCGAGATGTGCAGTTCACCTGATTTCCAATAGTTTGGCAGGTGGTATTTACAGGTGAACGCCGTTGGGGCATCTCAAGTAGCGGTGCTTTATATTGGAACTGCCTGAGTATCTCTGCATTTTGGGCAGCGCGCTGGTTGGCTAATTGCTCTTGTACGGCAAATTCATTTTGCTGGAGTGCTCTGAGTTCGCCAAGCTTGCTCGCCACTCTTAAACGTGCATCGTTTTCCGATAGTGCTTTACGTTCTACCTTTTCCCGAAGTGACTTCAAAAGTAGTAAATATTCCTGAATGCCTGCATCTGGCGCAATACCGGACGTCATTATAGCATTGTTAATACAATTAGACTGCGCGGAAAAATGTTCAAATTTTGAGAAACATTGCCCTTGAGTTTGGGTCAAAGTGGGCGGCTGTGGCGCAGCATATTGTTGCCGGTACATTGAATTTGCACATGCTGTCAGCCCCAATAATGCCGCCATAGGCGCTACCGCAAAGAATTTCCACTGCATAATTAACTCCCTCCAAGTTGTAGACGCAACCAACCAGAAGATTATCCTCTGGTGGCACGGGAGTTAGTTAATCGCGTTAAGACGATTGCGACGGCCTTTAGCCGTGAGGCTTGGACATCCAAGTGCATTGTTTGCACAACACACTCGCCGCCGCCTCCCGGCCATATGGACGGAAAGGCAGCGTCGTGACGTGACGCAAGGAAACGCTTAACGAGAGGTAACTACACCCCATAGGCCGTTGCAGCCTACGCAGGTAATATACGGCGTAAACGCTTGTTCGCAAAGCAGAAAAAAGTAGGGAGATGGCGCTTTAGGGGCCTCAAGTTATCTTGCGGGATTACTATCCTCTTGAAGATGATAGAGGTAAACGCTTCGGGGTATTCCGTGACGGACATTATCAACCTGACAAACGGACGCGGTGGTATTTACATGGCTTTTTTGGATAGGCGGAAAATATGTTAGTTAACAAACAGCAGGCAGCAAAACGTCAACTATTGACTGCAATTGAATTGTTTTTACAGGGCGGCGACTTATTACCCATTTATGGTTTAATCCATGCTGCGTTCATGATTACAGAGAACATTGCTGCAAAGAAAGAAACTCCCATTGAGACGTTATATCAAATTTTACAAAGAGTTGCGACAAAGGAGGAGTTCAAAAAAGTCTTAACTTATATGCGTGATAAAGCTAGGTATTTAAAACATGCTGACAGAGAAAAGGATGAATTCGAGTTTGAAGAATTAAAAGAAATTCAAGTTTTAGCTTTTATGTGTTCAGCAATAAATAATTATAAGACCGCATTTAATGAAAATCCACCAGAGATGAATGTGCCTGTATTCGTATTCTTAGCGACCATATTTGCTGATATTAAGGATAGAGATCTACCTGCCGATGTGCTCATCGGAATTGAAACACTGGTGAACTATAAAGCAAATCATGGTGAAGAAGAGACACGACTGTTAGCTCTAATGATGTTTTATAAAACACAAAACATTGATATCCATAATTTGTTACTAGCAAAGTTGGTTAAGCAATAATGTATTGCGAGCTACATGTCACAAGTAATTTTTCTTTTTTGCGCGATGGCTCACATCTAGAAGAGGTTATTGAGGAAGCTAAACTAAGTGAAATCGATGGTGCTCACCGTAATTGCCGGACCCTCTAATACGTTATTATGCGGTCAAATCGAACAAGCTCTCAATAGCCGTGTTTTAATTTTAGGCGGGACTTGATCTTAAAGCCCGGTTTTATTCTACAGATTCTGTACATAAAAATGTTTCGCGCACATGGTATAAGCGATGCGATAAACCTGCTCATTGGATTAACTTCACACGCTTTAGGGACATGGCTTATATTTCGGGATGTGGCTAGAGGCCTGAACTTTTGAATTGCAGTAAAACTACTACTGTGCTGCGGACACCTAATTGTTATAGGCAGAATAACTCATTCACATTCACACAGGAATTAGGAGAAATATTTGATAAGGATATGATATGGTATACACATCTCCTGCGGGTGGTTTTGATGAATATCAAACTATGGGTTGTTATATGTGATATAAAATCATTCCTTAAGGAGCGCGATAATGAAATCAGAAGAGAAAATCAAAGAGGCAGAGGAGTATGAAACAATATTCCAGCAGTACTTAGAGATATGCAACCAGGCCATTGAGAAGAATAAGAACACCTTCCCCTATACGGAAATCTGGGGGGCGCGGTTTAAAACACTGGAAACGGAAGCAACCCTTCAAGCCACGGTTTATGATGATCGGCCTAAGGTTGCCTTTATGCTGCGCCTGACCAAAGACATGAAAATTGAAATCGTGGAAAAGAAAACCATCACCCCTGAAGATGAATGGCCTTTTACCTATCAATATCTCAAACGCGTGGTGGATAATCCCCAGGAATATATCGATCATCCTACCAAGCTTGAATGGGGATGGTTGAAAACCGTGTTTAAATAAT
>Ga0105240_10000967_pt1 | contig 51131 bp, 41 predicted proteins | sample KBSC54metaG_FD_80426 | JGI IMG/M metagenome (GOLD analysis project Ga0105240, IMG submission 80426) | Corn rhizosphere microbial communities from Kellogg Biological Station, Michigan, USA - KBS C5-4 metaG | ecosystem: Host-associated > Plants > Roots > Rhizosphere > Soil | place: Michigan, USA... | reverse complement strand
GGTCGCCGGCCACGAAGTGGGCCAGGGCCAGCCCCATCTGGGCACGGCCGCCGCCGGTCTCGGCCTTGACCGCCGGCTCCAGCACCTCGATGGCCTGCGCCGGCTTGTTCTCCTTCATCAGGGCCTTGCCCGCGATCAGCCGGGCCTCGGTGCCCACCGCGCCCTCGTCGATGCTGAACACACGCTCCAGCTCGCTGTAGGCGTCGGCGAAGCGCTCCTGGTCGTAGGCCAGGCAGCCCAGCGCGTGCGCGGCGCGGATGATCGGCTGCGCCTCGGCGCGGCTGAAGGCGTCCTTCACGTTGTCGGCGCGCAGCTTCTCGAACTCCTTCTCCGAGTCCTTGACCACCTCGGCCAGGGCCGTCTTGGCGGCCTCGGCGTCGTTGGCGGACAGGCGCGCCATGCCGATGCCGACGCGGGCGTCGGTCAGCGTCGGATCCAGCTCCAGCGCGGCGCGGAACTCCTTCTCGGCGGCGCCGGGGCGGCGCTGCTCGAACAGGCTCCAGGCGTTCGCCAGCTTCTGCCGCGGATCGGGCGCCTCGGGGACCGGGGCGGTCGCCGCCTCGTCGCCCAGCAGGTGGCACTTCTTGTACTTCTTGCCCGAGCCGCAGGGGCAAGCATCGTTCCGGCCCGTGCCGGCCAGGCGGGCCGAGGCGGCGGCGCGGTCGTCGCCGCCGCCGTCCGCCTTGGCGCCCTTCTTCTGGCTGGCCTTCTTCTCAGGCGTCTTGTCGGGCTTCGTCTCGGTGCTGGTCTCTTCTGGGGGCATAGCCGGGCGTTTCTACTTTCCGGCGAGCACCGGCGCAAGCTCTCCTTTGGCGTGCATGGCGCGAACGATGTCGCACCCGCCCACCAGCTTGCCGTCCACGTACAGCTGCGGGAACGTGGGCCAGTTCGAGTAGGCCTTCAACCCCTCGCGCAGCTCGTTGTCGGCCAGGATGTTGTACGAGCCGAACTGCACGCCCTCTTCCTTCAGGACGCTGACCACCGCGGCCGAGAAGCCGCACTGGGGCATCGACGGGCTGCCCTTCATGAACAGCATGATGCGGTCCTTGTTGATGGTGGACTCGATCTTCTGCTTCAGCGATTCATCGATCATGTGGCTACTCCTCGGGCGTGTTGGTCGTCAGGGCCAGGGCGTGGATCTCGGCGCGCATCAGGTCGCCCAGCGCCGCGTAGACCATGCGGTGCCGTTCGATCAGCATCTTCCCCTTGAAGGCGGGGGTCACCACGGTGGCGGACCAGTGGTCACCGCCGCCGGTGGTGTCGGAGACGGCGACGCGCGCGTCGGGCAGCGCGGCGCGGATGCGGGACTCGATTTCGTGCGCGGTGACCATGGCTCTCCTGGAGAGACATCGTATAGCACGCGGGTCCGGGCGCTATAATCGCCGGGGCGGATGAAGTTAAGCACGCGCGTCACGGTGCTGGCGACCATGCTGGTCGCGCCCATGCTGGGGGGCCTGGGGTACGCGGCCCTGCGGGCGCGGCGCGCCGACCTGGAGGCCGACCTGGTCCGCGAGGCGCGCGAGGTGGCCGAGGCGCTGCGCGCCGGCATCGAGCCGCTGTCCGCCGAGACGGCGGTGGCCACGCTGACCGAGCGGGCCTGGCGGGCCCGCGAGCACGACGACGCCTTCCAGTTGGAGATCCTGCGCGCCCCCGACCGCGACGGTCGCTCGTGGCAGACCAGCGATCCAGGATGGCTGGTGCTGCTGCAGGCGGCCGAGCAGGACGACGGTCCGGTCAGCCGCTTCTTCGAGCGCGCCGACGGCACGCGGGCCTTCGCCATGGCGGTGCCGCTTTACGACGAGGCGCACCTGGCGCTGCCGCGACAGCACCCGGCGCGCCGGCCGGTGGCGGTGCTGGGGATGAAGCGCTCGACCGACTACATCGGCCAGGCCGTGCGGGCCACGGCGCTGCGCACCTTCCCGCTGTTCCTGGCGGTCGTGGTCTTCCTGGCGGTGGGCGTGTTGCTGGCGCTGCGCAACGGCGTGACGGCGCCGCTGAAGCGCCTGCTGGAGGGAATCGACGAGGTGGCGAAGGGCGATCTGACGCGGGTGCTGCTGGCCGAGCGCGAGGACGACATCGGCACGATCGCGAACCGCTTCAACGCCATGACCGGCGCCCTGCGCGAGGCGCGCGAGGAGATGGACCGCCACGCCAACCTGCGCCTGGCGATGGAGACCCGGCTGCGCCAGTCCGAGAAGCTGGCCACCATCGGTCAGATGGCGGCGGAGATCGCCCACGAGGTGGGCACGCCCCTGAACGTGATCGGGGGCAGGGCGCGCGCGCTGGAGAAGAAGGCGGGCGATCCGGCCGAGCTGACCAGGAGCGTGCAGAAGAACGTCGAGATCATCCAGGCGCAGGTCGCGCGCATCACCAAGATCATCAAGCAGGTGCTGGACTTCTCGCGCAAGCGCGGCCCCACCGTGACGCGCGTCGATCTGGCGCGGGTGGTGGGCGAGGCGCTGGACGTGGTGGGCGAGACCATCCGCCGGCAGGGCATCGCCACCGAGGTGCGCACCCCCCCCGAACTGGCGCCCGTGCCCGGCGATCCCGACCAGATCCAGCAGGTGTGCCTGAACCTGCTGATGAACGCCATCCACGCCATGCCGGCCGGGGCGGGCGGCCGGCTGCGCGTCACCATCGAGAGCGTCACCCGTCGCAAGGAGGGCCTGGATCGGGCGCCGGCCACCGCGTACGTGCACCTGCAGATCTGCGACAACGGCGCGGGAATCCCGGCCCCCGCCGTGCAGGACATCTTCGAGCCCTTCTTCACCACCAAGGACGAGGGGCAGGGGACGGGCCTGGGCCTGACCGTCAGCCACGGCATCGTCAAGGACCACGACGGCTGGATCGAGGTGCAAAGTCCCCCCCACGGGGAGCCGAACGGCACGTCTTTCTCGGTATTTCTGCCCCTGGAGGCGCCGGCGCTTGCCCCGGCCGAAGGGATCGGCAAGGCTTAATGGGTTGACCGGCGCCACCGCCCCTGAAAGATCCGCCAGATCCTCGGCGTCTGAGGTGCGGGCGAAGGCCCGCGTGCTGGTGGTCGACGACGACGCCGCCATGGGCGACATGCTGCGGGAGGCGCTGGAGGACGCCGGCTACGACGTCGAGGTGGCGGGCGGGGGCCGTTCCGCGGTGGCGCGCGTCCGCCAGGGCGGTGTCGATCTCGTCGTCTCGGACGTGAAGATGCCGGACCTCGACGGCCTGGACCTGCTGCGCGAGATCAAGGCGGTCGAGCCGTCGCCGCACGTCATCACGATCACCGCCTTCGGGTCGATCGACACGGCCATCCGGGCCGTGAAGCTGGGCGCGTTCGACTACATCACCAAGCCGTTCGAGGTCGACCAGCTGCTGCTGTCCGTCGGCAAGGCGCTGTCCGAGCGCGCGCTGCGCAGCGAGGTGGCGCGCCTGCGCGACGAGGTCGAGCGCAGCTACGGGTTCGACAACATCATCGGCCGCGCCCCCGCCATGCAGGAGATCTTCGGGATGGTGCGCCGCCTGGCCGGCTCGTCGGCGTCGGTGCTGGTCACCGGCGATTCGGGCACGGGCAAGGAGCTGATCGCCCGCTCGCTGCACTTCACCAGCCCGCGCCGGCACCGCCCCTTCGTCCCCATCAACTGCGCGGCCATCCCCGACGCGCTGCTGGAGAGCGAGCTGTTCGGCTACAAGCGGGGCGCCTTCACGGACGCGCGCGCCGACAAGGCGGGCATCTTCGTCGAGGCCGAGGGGGGCACGATCTTTCTCGACGAGATCGCCGAGCTTTCTCCCGCTTTGCAGGCCAAGCTTTTACGGGTGTTGCAGGACCGCGAGATCCGGCCGCTGGGCAGCAGCCGGCCCGAGAAGATCGATGTCCGGGTCATCGCCGCGACGAACCGCGACCTGGACCCGCGGCTGCGGCAAGGCTCGTTCCGCGAGGACCTGTACTACCGCCTGAACGTCATTCACATGCACCTGCCGCCCCTGCGCGAGCGGTCGGAGGACATCCTGGCGCTGGCCGATCACTTCCTGGCCGCTGCCACGGCCCGCACCGGCAAGCCCGTGCGCGAGCTGTCCGCGCCCGTGAAGAAGGCGCTGCTGGGGTACCACTGGCCGGGCAACGTGCGCGAGCTCGAGAACGTGATCGAGCGCGCGGTCGCGCTCGCGGAAGGGGACGTGATCGGCATGGACGACCTGCCCGGCAGCATCCGCGAGCGGCGGCGCACGGACACCGACACGTTGGGCGGGGCGCTGGCGCGCGGGATGACCCTGGAGTCTCTGGAGCGGGCGTACATCGAGCGCGTGGTGCGCGCCGAGGGGGGAAACAAGACGCGGGCCGCCCAGAAGCTGGGCCTGGACCGCAAGACGCTCTATCGCAAGCTGGAGGAGTACGCGGCCCGGGGCGAGGGCGACGCCGTCACGCCCCTGCCCGAGGTCGGGGGACCGGACAGCGAGGGTTCGCGGTGAGCACCACCGCCCTGGTGCAGAGGATGCGCAACGTCCGCCTGGCGGGCCGCGCGTCGTGCCCGCGCGAGCCGCTGGTCTCGCCGGTCTCGGGGACGCCCTGCGTGTACTGGCGCCTCCGCATCGTGGAGGAGCTGGACCCCTCGCTCCGCCTGGTGCACGAGATCGCGTCCGAGGAGCCGTTCGAGATCGTCGACGAGGAGGCGGCCTCGGCCGACGGGAGCGCGGCGCGCGTCCGCGTGCTGCCGGGCGCGGCCGACATCCGGGGCAGCGCCGTTTTGCACCGGCCGGGCAGCCCGGGCGCGCGCGCGGCCGGCCGCTACTTCGAGCTCTCCGGCGAGCTGGGGGTGGAGGAGATCATCCTCCGTCCCGGCGACGAGATCGTGGCCGAGGGGCTGCTGGAAGGCTTCGACGGGGAGGCGGGTCCCTTTCGCGCCCCGGCGCGCGAGCAGGAGCTGCTGGGCGCCCTGGTGCGACTGCCGACGCGCAACGCCCTGGGGCCCGTGCTGCTGCCGTGGGCGCTGGGCACGGCGGCCGCGGTGATGGGCGGCATGGGCGTGGCGGCGTGGGCCGCGGCGCGCTTCAACCTGTTCCCCCACCTGCGCCACACCATCGCGGCGCCCGCGCCCGAGATGGGTCCGCTGCACGCGTTCCGGAAGCACTTCAGTCTTCCGGAGTGACCCGGTCCCGCGCGGCGTGACCGCTCGTCGGCGACCGCCGCCGGTGTTATACGACGGGGCCTGGCGCGGTTTCGGACATGGGCTTACGGGGTCAGCTCGCCGTGGTTGGTTCTGGCGGCGTCGCTGGCGTTGCGCGTGGTCCTGGCGTTCCTGAACCGCGAGGCCAACGACTGGCACATGGAGGTGGTCAACATGATCGCCTTCCACGGGCACTTCCCGGAGCACGACGAGTGTAGCGAGTGCTACCAGCCGCCGTTCTACTACGTCGTGGGCGCCGGCCTGCTGCGGCTCCTGCACCTCACCAAGCTGGGCCCGGGCCTGATCGCCTGCCAGCTGTTGAACGTGGCGGCGGGCGCCGCCACGTTGCTGCTGATCCGGCGCATGCTGTGGCAGCTGCCCATCGACGAGAAGTGGCGCCGCCTGGCGTTCGCCCTGGTGGCGTTCAACCCCGCGCTGCTGGGGATCAACGTCCAGGTCACGAACGACAGCTTCGCGATCCTGCTGGGGACGATCGCGTTCGTGCTGTTGATGCGGTGGCTGTTTCAGGGGCGGGGGGCGCTCTGGCTGTGTCTGACCGTGGTGCTGGCGGGCCTGACCAAGGGAAACGGGCTGGTGGTGTTCACGCTCTGTCTCTGCATCGGCGGGGTCACCCTGGTCCGGGGCTGGCTGGGACGGGACAGGATGGCGCGCGGCGAGCGGTGGCGCCTGGTGCGGGGCCTGGCGCTGCTGTCGGTCCTGTTTCTGTCGCTGGTGCCGTTCCTGGGGCCCTACGCGCACCACTACCGGAAGTTCGGCTCGCCGTTCATCACGAACTCGTACCGGCAGGCGCCCCCTCACTGGTTCAAGGAGACGGTCGGCCTGCGCCCGGGCGTGAAGTCCATCGCCTCGGCCTACTTCACGTTCCGCATCGTCGACCTGCTGGACAAAGCCTACGTCGTCACCAACGAGCCCGAGCCGTACCCCGCCCTGCGGACCTCGCTGTGGACGGTCACCTACGCCATGGGCTCGTCGAACTTCTTCCACATCTGGCCGCCCACCTGGGTGCCGCCGGTGGGCAAGTACCGGTGGCTGGAGCGCGCCATCTACCTGTTCGGGCTGGTGCCGCTGGGGTGGCTGGTGCTGGGCTTCGGCAAGGTCGTCCTCGAGACGCTGCGGGGGCGCGTCTTCCGGACGGTGCCCTTGCGGCTGGTGTGGGCGGCCGCGTGGCTGGCGGCGTTCCTGGCCATGCTGGTGAAGTACACGTACGACTACCGCGACTTCGCCACCATGAAGGCGATCTTCCTGTTTCCCGCGATCCTGCCGTTCACCGTGTTGATGGCGTGGGGAATGACCCTGCTGGCGCGTCGCGCTGTCCACTGGCGCGGGGGGACGGTCCTGCTTGCCCTGCTGCAGGGGGCGGCGGTGGCGCTGGTCCTCTGCGACATCGCCGAGACCTCGATCCTGGTCGGCCTGCTGGTCGCGCGGTGACCGGGACCGGGATGATATATAGGCGCCCCATGGAGGCGCCCACCCTTTCGCTGGTTCTTCCTATTTACAACGAGGAAGAGATCATCCCCGAGCTGGATCGCCGCCTGCGGGCCTTTCTGGCAGACGTCGGGGGCGGGGTGGGCGAGTCCTGGGAGGTCATCTTCGTCAACGACGGCTCGAAGGACCAGTCGCTGCCCATGCTGCGCGCGCTGACCGCCGCCGAGCCGCGCTACAAGCTGCTCTCGTTCTCGCGCAACTTCGGGCATCAGCGGGCCATCACGGCGGGGCTCGATCGCGCCAGTGGCGCCGCCGTGGTGGTGATGGACGCGGATCTGCAAGATCCACCCGAGGTGGTGCGGGACATGGTGGCGCGCTGGCGGGAAGGCTACGACGTCGTCTACGGCGTCCGCTCGCGGCGCCACGGCGAGACCGTCTTCAAGAAGCTGACCGCGGCGCTGTACTACCGCCTGTTGCGCATGATGCTGGGGGGCGTGTCCATCCCCGTCGACGCGGGGGACTTCCGGCTGATGAGCCGGCCGGTCGTGCTGACCCTGCGCGCGCTGCGCGAGCAGCACCGCTTCGTGCGCGGCATGGTGGCGTGGGTGGGCTTCCGCCAGACGGCGGTGTACTACGAGCGTCCCGCGCGCTTCGCCGGGGAGACCAAGTATCCGCTGCGCAAGATGCTCCGCTTCGCGGTCGACGGCATCACCTCGTTCTCCACGGTGCCGTTGCGCATGGCCATCTGGCTGGGCGTGCTGGCGGGCGTGATCGCCATGGCGGGCGGCGTGTGGGCGGTCTACGAGAAGCTGTTCGGCACCGGGGTCGTTCAGGGGTGGACGACCATCATGATCCTGGTCGGGCTCGGCTCGTCGGCGCAGCTGTTGATGACGGGGATCCTGGGCGAGTACGTGGGCCGGATCTACGAGGAGGTGAAGCGCCGGCCGCTCTACGTGGTCGCCGAGGAGGTCAACATCTCGGGGGGGGAACCGGTCGAGTCGTCGCTGAACGCCGGGGGCGGAGCCCGCCCATGAACCCCAGGCCGCGCGCGCCCGCGTCGGTCGTCGATCTGTCGGAGCTGGCCCGATCGGGCGGCACGCTGGCCCTGGCGGGGGGCTCGCTGGCGCTGGCGCTGCTGCAGGTACGGGGGCGCTGGGTGGACGCGTTCGCGCGCGCCAACACCCTGCCCAAGGGCCTGCGGAACGTGCTGCTGATCGCGCTGGCCATCGGCGTAGCCGGGGGGCTGGCGGCCACGCTGGTCCTGTGGGCGACGGAGCGAAACGGCGCCGGGACGCCGCGCCTGGCGCGGGTGGCCCGGCTGGCCGCGCCGCTGGTGCTGGCGGCCTTCGTGCCGGGCCTGTTGCGGCCCGACGCCTGGACCGACCCGGTCACGCTGGCCATCATGATCGCGGCGTTCCTGCTGATGCTGGAGCGCCTGTTTCGCATCCACTTCGACGCGTACGCCTCCACGGGCGGGCGTTCCGGGCTGGAGCGGTTCTCGCGGCTAGGCCGCTGGAGGGCGGCCCTGCTGGTCCGCGTGCAGCGCCTGCCGGCGGGCGTGCGCCGCTTCGGCCCGGCGGCGTTCGTGGCGCTGCTGGCCGCCGCGTACATCAGCTACATCGCGTTCTACGCGCTGCGGAACCACGCCGACTTCAACTCGTACACGTGGGACCTGGGGCAGATCGACAACCAGTTCTACAACTTCCTGCACGGTCACCCGTTTCGCTGTCCGGCCCTGATCCGCGAGGGCAACTGGAGCGAGCTGCGGAATCACGCCGAGGTGGCGATGATCTTCCTGCTGCCCTTCTACGCCTTGCACCCGGCGGCGGGGACGTTGCTGGTGCTGCAGGCGCTGCTGCTGGGGCTGGCGGGCCTGTGCGTGTACCGCTTCGCCGCCCGCCGCCTGTCGCGGCCCATCGCCATCGCGCTGACGCTGGCCTACTACTTCTATCCCCCGCTGCACGGCGCCCAGCTGTTCGACATCCACTTCCAGCCGGTGTCGGCGGCGTTCCTGCTGGCGGCCATCGACTTCTTCGACGCGCGCCGGATGAAGCTGTTCGTGCTGTTCTTCATCATGGGCGTGACCTGCCGCGAGGACATCTCGGTCGGCACCGCCGTGTTCGGCCTGTTCCTGATCGCGACCCGCCACCGGCCCAAGGTGGGCGTGATCATCCTGGGTGTCTCGCTGGCCTACTTCGTGGTGCTGCGCTTCGCGGTCATGCCGTCGTTCGGGCAGTGGGGGTTCGCGGAGCACTATCACCAGCTGTTCCCGGGCAACGAGCACAGCTTCGTGGGCATCGTGAAGACGATCCTGACGAACCCCGTCTACACCTTCACCACGCTGCTGACGGACGAGAAGCTGCGCTACGCCCTGCAGATCCTGGCGCCGCTGGCCTTCCTGCCTCTGCGCCGCGCCCACCTGGCCCTCAGCGTGGTGGCCGGGTCGTACTTCACCATCCTGACCGACTACGGTCCGACCCACGACATCGGGTACCAGTACTCGGGGTACTTCATCCCCTACATCTTCCCGGCGAGCGCGCTGGCCCTGGACGCCATCCGCCGTGGTCCCCACGGCCTGGCTCGCCAGCGGGCGGCGGTGGCGGCGCTGGTGGCAGGGACGATCATCACCACCACCCACTGGGGCGCCATCCCCCCGCGCGAGCAGTTCCACGTCGCCTACGGGAACTTCAACTTCGCACCGCCCACGCCGCAGAACATCGCCGAGCAGCGCTACATCGACGAGCTGATGCAGCTGGTGCCGAGAGACGCCATCCTGGGCGTGACCGATCGCGAGATGCCGCACGTGTCGAACCGGGTCGAGTGCTGGAACATGTCGACGGGCTACCAGGGGATCGATTACATCCTGTACACGACGGACCATCCCATCTCCACCGAGCGCGAGCAGTACGAGGCGGCCCTGCGCGCCGGATATACAATCGCCGGCCAGCGGCCGGGCCTGGTCCTCTTGAAGCGGCCGGGGTTGCGCTGACGCCATGACGTCCTCCGAAAGTGGTCTCCCCGCTACGCCTCTGGCGGCGCTCGACGCGCCCCCGGCCGCGGGTCCGCCGCCCGTCGACGCCTCCTCCGCCGGGCCCCGGGGGCGCCTGGTGTTCCCCAGCCTCATCCTGTTCCTGACGGGGCTGTCCCTGGCCGTGATGCTGGCGGCCCTGGGAATGACGGCGTCGCAGCGGGACTCGTTCCTGATCCACAACACGCTCTCGATGGCCGAGCGGAAGACGCTGCTGCTCGAGGTGCTGCTGGGGGGCGGTCTGCCGCTGCTGGTCGTCGCCGGCGTGGTGGTGCGCAAGGGACGGCAGGCCTTGCCCGCCATCGAGAGGGCGGCCGACGTCCTGGCCCCCGGCCTGTTGCTGGGCTTCCTGCCGGTCCTCTTCAACCTCTCCCTCAGCCAGGCGAACAAGCTGCTGTACCTGCTGGTGCTGGGCGCGTTTTGCCTGGTGGCGACGCCCCTGGTGAGGCGCAGCCTGGCGGTGCTGGCCTCCGCACCGTCCCCCCGCCTGGGCGAGGCGCTGGAGCGCCGCCTGCGCCGCCTGCGCCTGTCGCCGCGCGTGATGCTGTTCCTGCTGGTGGTGGCGGCGGCGGCGGCGTACGCGGGGTACTTCTCGTTCTACACCATCCGCAACCACCACCGGATGGTGACGACGGCGTTCGACCTGGGCATCCACGACAACCTGATGTTCAACGCCATGCACGGACATCCCTTCCGGGTGCCCGTGCTGTTCCCCATGGGCGGGAACAACCTGGCCTCGCACGCCGTCTTCGCCGTGGTGTGGCTGGCGCCGCTGTACGCCCTGCACCCCTCGCCCGAGACGCTGATGATCATGGAGGCGAGCTTCGTCGGCTTCGCCGCCGTGCCGCTGTACCTGTTCGCCTCGACCCAGCTGTCCCGGCCCATGGCCGCCGTCCTGGCGCTGGCGTACCTGTTCTTCCCGCCGCTGCACGGGCCGAACTTCTACGACTTCCAGTTCCTGATGCTGACGCCGTTCTTCCAGTTCTGGCTCTTCTATGCCATCGCCACGCGCCGCAAGGTGCTGACGGTGGTCATGATGATCCTGCTCTACTCCATTCGCGAGGATCTGGCGGTCGACCTGACCGGGCTGGGGCTGTTCCTGCTGCTCACCGGCATCCGGCCCCGCCTGGGGTTGATCATGGCGGTGGTCTCCGCCGTCTGGTTCGGGATCGACCGCTTCGTCATCATGCCCCTGGCCGGGTCCTGGTACTTCCAGAACCTCTACTCCGGGCTGTTCTCCGAGGGCGTCAGCTCGTTCGGCAGCGTCATCAAGACCATCCTCACCAATCCGCTGTTCTTCCTGCGCTCGCTGATGACGCGCGAGAAGCTGGAGTACGTGCTGCACATGCTGGTCCCGCTGGCCTTCCTGCCGGTGCGGCGCCTGCCGCTGCTGCTGCTGCTGCTGCCGGCGGTCTTCTTCACCATCATGACGACCGGGTACGCCCCGACGTTGATGATCTCGTTCCAGTACACGAACCACTGGACGCCGTATCTGTTCCTGGCAGCCACCCTGGCGCTGGCTGCCATGGGGCGCGCGCGCAGTGAGCAGGCGGGAACCCCGAGGGCGCTCGCGAACCCTCCCGCGCCGACGCCGCCCGGCGGCGCCGAGCTCCGGCAGTGGGAGGGCGTCGTTGCCCAGCGGGCGGCGCTGGCGGTGCTGGCGGTGGCCATGCTGGCCGACAGCTACTGCTTCGGCGCGGTGCTGCAGCACAAGACCTTCGTCGGCGGCTTCAACCACATCGAGTTCGAGATGTCGGCGGGCGACCGCAAGCGCTACGCCGAGTTGAAGGAGCTGCTGGCGATGATCCCGCCCAAGGCGTCGGTGGCGGCCACCGAGAACGAGACGCCGCACATCAGCAGCCGCATGGACGCCTATCCGCTGCGCATCGAGCCGCCCAAGCACCCGGACTACGTGCTCATCAACCGCAACCACATCGGCGATCTGTCGCGGGGGGCGGTGGACAAGCTGATGGCCGATCCCAACGAGTACGGGCTGCTGGCGCAGCGGGGCGACGTCTACCTGTTCAAGCGCGGCGTCCAGTCGCCGCAGACCCCCGCCGCTCGCCGCGCGGTGGGCCTGGCGCACTAGCAAGCGCGAAGTTCCGGGGGTCCTGGACGGGCCAAGCAAACGGGACGAGCACGCTGGACATTTCCGCGCCGTTTCGTCGTGTCGTGACGCGCGTCGCCCCCTCGACAGGACGCCTGTTTCCCCATAGAAACTCGCCTATGGCGAATACGTTTGGCGCGCGCTCGACGCTGAAGGTGGGAACGAAGGAGTACGAGATCTACCGGCTGTCGGTGCTGCAGAAGGCGGGCATCGACGTCAGCCGCCTGCCCTTCTCGTTGAAGGTGCTGCTCGAGAACCTGCTGCGCCTCGAGGACGGCAAGGTGGTCAAGGAAGGCGACATCCGCGCCCTGGGGAACTGGGATCCTCTGGCCACGCCCTCGGTCGAGATCGCGTTCATGCCGGCCCGCGTGCTGCTGCAGGACTTCACCGGCGTCCCCGCGGTCGTCGATCTGGCCGCCATGCGCGACGCCATGAGGCGCGGCGGCGGGAACCCGGGGCTCATCAACCCGCTGCTGCCGGCCGAGCTGGTCATCGATCACTCGGTGCAGGTCGACGAGGCGGGCCACGCCAACGCCTTCTCGCTGAACGCCAGCATCGAGTTCGCCCGCAACCGCGAGCGCTACACGTTCCTGCGCTGGGGCCAGTCGGCGCTGCACAACTTCGCCGTGGTCCCGCCCGACACGGGCATCGTCCACCAGGTGAACCTCGAGTACCTGGCCCGCGTGGTGTTCACCGCCCAGGGCGCCGGCGGCAAGACGCTGGCCTATCCCGACTCGGTGGTGGGGACCGACTCGCACACCACCATGATCAACGGCCTGGGCGTGCTGGGCTGGGGCGTGGGCGGCATCGAGGCCGAGGCGGCCATGCTGGGCCAGGCCACGTCGATGTTGATCCCGCAGGTCATCGGCTTCCGCCTGCACGGGAAGATGCGCGAAGGGTCGACGGCGACCGATCTGGTCCTGACCGTCACCGAGCGCCTGCGCAAGAAGGGTGTGGTCGGCAAGTTCGTGGAGTTCTACGGGCCGGGCGTGCCCGCCCTGTCGCTGGCCGATCGCGCCACCATCGCCAACATGGCGCCCGAGTACGGCGCCACGTGCGGGTTCTTCCCCGTCGACGCCGAGACGCTGCGCTACCTGCGCTTCTCTGGCCGTAGCGACGAGCAGGTGGCGCTGGTCGAGGCCTACGCGCGCGAACAGGGGCTGTTCCTGGACGCGTCGACGAAGGAGGCCGTCTACTCGGACACGCTGGAGCTGGACCTGGGCACGGTGGAGCCCAGCGTGGCCGGCCCGAAGCGCCCGCAGGACCGTGTGGCCCTGTTCTCGACGAAGAAATCTTTCGCGGACGCGCTGCCGACGCTCATCAAGCCGAAGAAGAAGGATGGGGCCGCCGCGCCCGCCGGGTCGTCGGCGCCCGAGCTGAAGCACGGCTCGGTCGTCATCGCCGCCATCACCAGCTGCACGAACACCTCGAACCCTTCGGTGCTGGTGGCCGCGGGCCTGCTGGCGAAGAAGGCGGTCGAGAAGGGCCTGGCGGTGAAGCCGTGGGTGAAGGCGTCGCTGGCACCCGGCTCGAAGGTGGTCACCGAGTACCTGAACGCGGCCGGGCTGACGCCGTACCTGGATCAGCTGAAGTTCAACCTGGTCGGCTACGGCTGCACCACGTGCATCGGCAACTCGGGCCCGCTGCCCGCCGAGATCTCGGCGGCCGTCGACGAGCGCGATCTGGTGGTCGCGTCGGTGCTGTCGGGCAACCGCAACTTCGAGGGGCGCATCAACCCGGACGTGCGGGCGAACTACCTGATGTCCCCGCCGCTGGTGGTGGCGTTCGCGCTGGCCGGCCGCATCGACATCGAGCTGGACAAGGAGCCGCTGGGCACCGACAAGGCGGGCCAGCCGATCTTCCTGAAGGACATCTGGCCGTCGAACGACGAGGTGGCCGCCGCCGTGAGCGCCTCGGTCAAGCCCGAGCACTTCCGGTCGAGCTACGCGGTCGTGTTCGAGGGTGACGAGCGCTGGCGGAAGATGGACGTGCCCAAGGGTGAGACGTTCGCGTGGGACGCCAGCTCGACCTACGTGAAGCACCCGCCGTACTTCGAGAACATGGCGCCCACGCCGGCCGCCATCGGCGACGTCAAGGCGGCGCGCGTGCTGGCCCTGCTGGGCGACAGCGTCACCACCGATCACATCTCGCCGGCCGGTTCGATCAAGAAGGACGGCCCCGCGGGCAAGTACCTGATCGCGCACGGCGTGGAGCCCAAGGACTTCAACTCGTACGGCGCCCGCCGCGGCAACCACGAGGTCATGGTGCGGGGCACGTTCGCGAACACGCGCCTCAAGAATCTGCTGGCGCCGGGGACCGAAGGCGGCGTGACCCGTCACCTGCCCGACGGCGCGCTGATGTCGATCTTCGAGGCCTCCGAGAAGTACATCAAGGACGGGGTGCCGCTGCTGGTGCTGGCGGGCAAGGAGTACGGCAGCGGCTCGTCGCGCGACTGGGCCGCCAAGGGGCCGAAGCTGCTGGGCGTGCACATGGTGATCGCCGAGAGCTACGAGCGCATCCACCGTTCGAACCTGGTGGGCATGGGCATCGTGCCGCTGCAGTTCCTGCCCGGCGAGAACGCCGCCAGCCTGGGGTTGACGGGCGAGGAGACGTTCGAGACGGTGGGCCTGCCGGCGGCGCTGGCGGGCAGCTTCAGCGCGGGCCGCCAGGTGAAGGTGCTGGCCACCGCCCCCGACGGGCGCGTCACCGAGCTGACCACCATCCTGCGCATCGATACGCCGCAGGAGGTCGCCTATTACCAGCACGGCGGCATCCTGCCGTACGTGCTGCGGCAGCTGATGCAGTCGGGCGCGCGCGCCTGACGGCGCGGCGCGGACGTGACGTGACGGGCGAACAGGACAGCACGGCCGCCGGGCCAGCGACGGCGGTCGCGCCGTCGACGGGCGAGTCGTTGCGTGTCCTGCCGCGCATCCTGGCCAGCGCCACGCACCCGCGCTGGTACGCGGCGGCCACGGCGGATCTGCACGCGCTGCTGTCCGATCACCTGCACTGCGAGCGCAAGGCGGCGGAGAACGCGCTGTCGCTGGTGCGCCGCTATCCCCATCGCGGTGACTCGGTCGACGCGCTGGGGCGGCTGGCGCACGAGGAGACCAGCCACGTGATCCAGGTCGCGGGTTTTCTGGCGCGGCAGGGCTGGACGCCGCGGGCCGATACGCCCAATCATTACGCGCGCGGGCTGTTCGCGCAGGTGCGCGATCGCGAGCCGCTGCGCCTGCTGGACACGCTGCTGGTGGCGGCGTTCATCGAGGCGCGCTCGCACGAGCGGCTGCAGCTGCTGGCGCAAGGGTTCGCAGGCGACGGAAAGGACGAGCTGGCCGCGTTCTACCAGGTGCTGGCGAACGCCGAGGAGCGCCACGCCGAGATCTTCCTGGAGCTGGGAGCGGCGCTGGTACCGGCGGACGCGTTCGCCGCGCGCCTCGACGAGCTGTCGCTGCGCGAGAGCGAGATCCTGGCCGCGCTGCCGCACACGTCACGCGTGCATTGATCCGCGGGCTGCTCGCGCGCCTGGGGAAGTATCCGCCGGAGTGAGCGCGCGCGAGGCGCGAAAGCCCCGGCAAGGGCACACTGGACCGGTTTGCTCCCCCCGCGCGCCGCTCGCCCTCGTCTCGTTACGAAAAACACGCCGAATAGAAACAATGCCCGGCGTTTTCTCGCGCTACTGTCAGGCCGTGGGGAGCTGGAACCCGGGGGGGGTCGGAGGTCAGCCTAGCGGTTGGCCTCCGACCCGGGGGCCTTCACAGGGGACACGCCGCGGCGGTCACTGGGGCCCGTAGACGGAGACGATGTTCGCCTGGACGGCGTCGTCAGCGGCGTCCGACGCGTAGCCGGTGGTCATGACGCCTTCGAACCAGTTGGCGCGGCCGGCGTTGCTGTTGTCGCCGCCGATGCCGAGGCCGATCCCACCCTGCTTTTTCATGGGATTGTAGCGGGCGCTGGGGCGCTGGCCGTCGAACGGGGTCAGCAGGGCCCCGCCGGCCGCGTTCCCCTCCTTGATCGTCCAGCGGTTTGCACCGGCGGGGCCACCCTTGACCATCCCCGTGACGAAGGGCCAGCCGGTGATGGACGGGTTCGGGGCGTAGGGGGTCAGGTTGCCCGCCCACAGGCCGTTCTCGAGGTCCGCCATCACCCACGGGCCATCGCCGGCGCCCTTGCCCCAGATGCTGCAGCTCCCGAAGTAGATGGCCTCCACGGCACCCTCGCCGTCGTCATTGTCGGTCGTCTCCATGTTCCCGTAGTCCATGCAGCAGCCGCTGTTGTAAGCGGTGCCGGCGACGACCATGTACTCCGTCTCGGGCGCGTCGCCCGTGGCGGTGCCCGTCGGCGCGTCGTTCCGGTAGCCGACGCCCGGGACGACGCTGACACCGTAGACCTTGGTGGCTCCCAGCATGATCGGGGCCGCGTTCGCGTTGGCCTCGTTGCCGGGCGTGTTCTTGGCCTGCCCGGGGGGAGCCTTGGCCAGATGATTGCCGTGGCCGGACTGGTCGTAGATCAGCGAGATCGTGCAGGCAGCGGTGCCGCAGAACGCGTCCTGGTCGGCGGCGCTGGCCAGGCCACCCGGCGACGCAGTTCCGATGTCCAGCGTGGCGCCGTCGGCCCGTCTCACCTGGTACAGACGCCCGCTGTAAGTGGAATAGAGGGCCCGCACCGTGCTGTGGGCGGCCGCGCAGGCCCCCCCGTCGCTCGCATAGATGTCGCACGGCGCCCCGGCGAGCGTGACGACAGTGGATCCACCCGCTGCCCCGGCGCCGCCGGGCGAGCCGCCCACGCCGCCGACCGCGCCGCCGGAGCCGACCGCGCCGGTGCCCCCGTGCGTACCGCCGGTCGAAGGGGGCGGCGTCTCCCCGATCAGGTGTCGCTCTTCCAGACAGCCGCCGAGCAGCGGCAGCTGCAGGACGGCGAACAGGACGGTGGCGCGATGCAGAGTGTGGTGATTCGTCATGCTCCCTCTGTGTCCGGGTTGGTCCGTTCCTGACAGCCGCGGGCCGAAGGAACTCACTGGCGCAGGCGGGTGCGCGCCTCCTCGGCGTGCGGGCCGTCGGGGAAGCGCGCCAGGTAGCGGGTCAGGTGGCCGCGGGCGCCCGCTTCGTTCCCCAGCCGTGCGGCGCAGACCGCCTGGCCCCACAGCGCCCGTTCGCCCCAGGTCCCCGCGGGCTGCGCCTTCCAGACGGCCTGGTAGTCGTTCAAGGCGGCCGTGCAATCACTTCCGGTGGCCAGCTCGGCGCGGATCAGCCGCAGCTCGCGATCGCGTGCGGTCGAGCCGAGCGTCAAGCGCGAGAGGATCGCCTGGGCCTCCGCCGCGCGTCCGGCCAGCAACAACGCATCCACGCGCACCGCCAGCGCCTCGTGCTCGAGGATGCCCGACGGAAAGCGCTGGGCGTATCGCTCCAGCTCGGCCAGCGCGCCGTCGCTGTCGCGGGCCTGGCGCAAGCGCACCAGCGCCCGGCCCACGAATCCGCTCTCCTCGGCGAGCTGGCTGTCTCGGGGGGCCGGGACCGGCTGAGCGGGGCTGCGCAGCGCGCGCGGCGGCCCGGGGCGGCGATGGGCGCCGAGGGCGGTGGGGTCCAGGGACGACGGCGCGGTCGCCGGCAACGACGGCGGTGGCTCGCCGGCGGTGGGGGCCGCGGGCTGGGGGGGCTGGGCAGGCGCGACGTTCGCTGGGGTGCTCGCCGCCGCGGGATCCCTTCGGGGGGCCCCGGCGGCCATGCCGGTCATGGTCAGCACTTTCGCCGTAGGGCCAGCGGGGGCGATCAACCGGCGCACCGCCGTGGCCGGCCACCGCCAGGCGCCGGTCGCCGCCATCGCACCGGCCGACAGCAGCAGCACCGCCCCGACCGCCCAGCGCAGCCGCACCACGGGCCGGTTCACGGCGCGGGAAGGCCGGCGCGGGCCCAGCCGCTCCCACACCCGCTCCAGCCGCTCCGCGTCCAGTCCGTCGGGGAGGGCCGCCCGCCGGAGCAGCGCGCCGGCGCGCTGCGCGTCGCTGGCGCCGTGGGCTTCCACCCGGCCGCGCGCCAGCGCCGTCAGCCTGACGAAAGGCTCGTCCTCACGGTCGCGTCCGGCGGCTGGTCCGCCGCTCTCCGGCGAAAATCGATGCGGTCCTCGCGGCTTGGTCACGGCTTGCTCCTCGCTTCCCAGCGCGCGAACGCCGCAACCAGCTGTTCGCGTCCGCGCGAGAGGCGCACCCAGGTGTTCGCCAGCGACGTGCCGGTCAGCGCGGCGATCTCGCGACAGGGCAGGCCCTCCAGCTCGAACAGCACGACGGCGGTGCGGTACTTCTCGTCGAGCTGTTCCAGGATGCGATACAGCCGCACCGCGGCCTGCTTGCGCTCCAGCGCCTCGGCGGGGGTGGCGTCCTGGTCGGCGACGTCGGGAAGGTCGCCCTCGGCCGTGCGCAGGGCGGCGAACGGCCACAGCCAGGCGCGCCGGCGCCGCCGCCGGCGGTGCGTCTGCACGACGCGGATCGTGATCTCGTGTAGCCAGGTCGAGACCTGCGCGTCCCCCCGAAACGCCGGCAGCCGCCGCAGCACCACCAGGAAGACGTCGTGCACGATGTCCTCGACGTCGAACCCGGGGCCGGCCAGGCGAGCCGCCCAGCAGGACACGCGCGCGGCATGCCGCCGGTAGACGGCCTCGGGATCTCGGTCCTCGTCCTCGTGGGGATGCCCCGTCGTCTCACCGCTCTTCGCGTCCCGCGCGGCCGAACGCACCAGGGCCAGGGCCCTCCCGCCGCTGGCCACTTCGGCGGCCGCGGGCAGCTCGGGCGGCACGCTGGGAGCGTCGGGGTGCTGGATGGTGCGTGGCAAGCCCTTCATTGGTGTCCGTCGCGCGCCCTACCTGACAAACTTTTGCCCGAGTTCCCCGGCGGCTCTCGCCATGTTCAGCGCGCCGCGCCCCAGCCGGCCCCGACGCGCAGCAGGACGTCCAGCGCGGGCAGGCGCTGGGCCTGGCCCGACGCGCTGGCGACGACCGCGTCGTGACCGATGGGCCACAGGGAGAGGGCCAGCTCCACCCACGACCCCCAGCTCCCGTGTCGCCACGCCGCCCGAAGCCCGGCCGAGGCCCCCGGATCCAGCACGCGGGTCCGGTGGTTCACCGCGAAGCCGACGCCGTCCAGGTCCAGCCAGGCCACGCGCGCGGTCGCGAATCCCCGTAGCCAGCCCGCGCCAGCGCCGTCGGGCGCGGCGGTCAGTGTGCGCTCGAGCCCCAGGCCCAGGATCCAGCGCCGCCACTCGCCCTTGCCTCCCTGGACCGTGAGCTCGCGGCGAGACATCCCCTCCGCCTCGCCGCGCAGCGCGTTCCGGGAGGCGCCGAGCCGCAACCAGGCGGTCGCCACGCCGTCGGCGACCGCCGCGGGAACGTCGACGGCGCTGCCCAGGCCCAGCGCGACCCCGGCGCCCCAGGTGGCCTCGGCCTGCGGGGTAGCTCGCGGCGCGACGACCTGCACGTCGGCCGCCGGCGCCGCCGCGCGCGCTGGCGGCGTCAGATGCGCGGTGGTGTACGACGGGTGCACGTCGCTCAGCCAGACGGCCAGCGACACGGCGACCGCCGCGGCCAGATCCTCGCAGGCGTCGCTGCGGGAAAAGCGACGGGTTCCCAGCACGTCGCCGGTGGAGCCTTCCAGCAGCACCACCAGGTCGCCGCCGTCTTCATCCAGCCGCGCGCGCTCGGCGGCCTGCTCTCTCTCCTTCTCTGCCGGGCCGGCGTCCGGCGTCACCAGCAGCGCGCCCAGGCGCGACGCCACCTGGTCGGGTCGAGGACAGGTGGTGTTCCCCTCGACCTGGACGGCGGCCGCGAGCAGCAGCGCCGGCAAGACCTCGACCAGCATCTGCTGCTCATAACACTTCTGGCGGGGCCGCGGGCGCCGTCACACCTTGACGCGCTTCCACCGACCGCGGCGGAACAGCAGCACCGACACGACCGCCACCGCCGAGAACGCGGCGGTGATCGCGGCGAAGGCGCCCGAGGGGCCGAAGCCCAGCGGGCGCGACAGCGTGTAGGCCAGCGGCAGCTCACCCAGCCAGAAGCACCCCAGGTTGATCAGCGTCGGCGTCAGCGTGTCGCCGGCGCCGTTGAACGCCTGCGAGACCACCATGCCGTACGCGTAGAACGCGAACCCGATCGCCACGATCCACAGGCAGCGGCTGCCGTAGCTGGCCACGACCGGATCGTCGGTGAACAGGCTCACGATGCGGGAGGACATCAGCACGAACAGCAGGCCCACCGTCCCCAGGAAGAACAGGTTGTAAAGGGCGGCGCGCCACACCGCCTGCTCGGCGCGCGCCGGATTGCCCGCGCCCAGGTTCTGTCCCACCAGCGTCGCGGCCGCGTTGCCCAGCCCCCACGACGGCAGCAGCGCGAACAGGATGACCCGGATCGCGACGGTGTAGCCCGCCACGGCCGCGCTGCCGAACGTGGCCAGGATGCGCACCAGGCCCACCCAGCTGGTCATGCCGATCAGCATCTGCACGACGCCCGTGCGCGCCACGCGAAAGATCGTGCGCAACGCCTCGGTGTCCACGCGCAGGTGCTCGCGCCGCACCACCAGCCGGCCCTTGCCCCGGTGCAGCGACCACAGCAGGAACAGCACGCCCACGCCGCGACCGATGGTGGTGGCCACGGCGGCGCCGGTGACGCCCAGCCGGGGCGCCGGTCCCACCCCGAACACCAGCACGGGCCCCAGCAGGATGTTGATCCCGTTCGCCAGCCACAGCGTGCGCATGGTGATGGCGGCGTCGCCCGCCCCGCGGAAGGCGGCGTTGATCAGGAACAGCAGCACCACGGTGACGCTGCCGCCCAGCATGGTGCGCGCGAAGGTGCTGCCCACGCGCAGCACGCCGTCGGAGGCGCCCATCAGCGCCAGCAGGCGCGGCGCCAGGACGGCCCCGGTCACGCCGATGATCGCCGCCAGCGTCACGCCGATCAGGATCGCCTGCACGGTGGCGCGCGCCGCCCCGGAGGGATCCTTGCCGCCGATCCGTCGCGCCACCAGCGCGCCCACGCCCATCGACAGACCGACCGACACCGCGTACATGACCGTCAGCAGCGATTCGGTCAGGCCCACGGCCGCCATCGCGTCGGCGCCCAGCTTCGACACCCAGAAGATGTCGGCGACGGCGAACAGCGACTCGCCGATCATCTCGATGACCATGGGGATGGCCAGCAAGAACACGGCACGGCCCAGCGGCAGCGCCGTCAGGTCGCGGCGCGATCCGCCCATCGCCTCGCGCACCAGCGGCCAGAACCGCTCGCGAACGGCGAGGTCCTGGGCGTGGCCCTGTCTATCTTCGGTCATTCCGGACTGTGGCGCTGTCATCGCTCCTCTCTTCCTTCCTGAGAGGCCGGCGCGCCGCGATCGTCGGAGACGACAACCCGGCCCGCCGGCCGGTGTCGTCTCTTCGCGTTTGCTACCGCGAGACGAGCCCGGCCCGTTCCGTCGAAATGACGGTCGAACGGACGCAGAGCGGTCGCGGTGAACGCATCGTGGGGATCACGGTAAAGGAAAGGGGCCCCGCTGACAAGCGGCTTTTCTGCGCCGTCCGATCAGCGACGCGCGGCCGCCGTCCCGCGCCGCTCGGGCGCGTCGGCCGCGGGCGCCGAACGCTGGAACGCCAGCCGACCGCCCACCAGCGTGGCCTGCACCGCCAGCTCCGCGTCCAGCAGGACCAGATCGGCGACGGCGCCTGGACGCAGCGGTGGGCCGTCCCCCAGCCGGCCCACCGCGCGGGCCGGGACGGCGGTGGCCAGATGCACGGCGCAGGCCGGTGACAGCCCGCCGAAGCGGCGGGCGTTGCGCACCGCCTGGTCCATGGTCAGCATCGAGCCGGCCAGCGTTCCATCATCCAGGCGCGCCTCCAGGTGTCCGCTGGTACCGCCGGTGATGACCTGCCGGCCCGCCAGCGCCGTGACCGTCCCGGCCGCCGTACCGGCGGCGGCGACGGCGTCGGTGACCAGGCCCAATCGCTGCGCCCCCTTCGCGCGCACGGCGATCGTGAAGGCGGCAGGGTGGGTGTGCACCCCGTCGGTGATGGCCAGCGCGGTCACGCGGTCGTCGCTCAGCGCGGCGCCGGTGGCGCCGGGCGCCCGGTGGTGAAGCGGCGACATCGCGTTCCACACGTGCGTGGCCAGCGTGGCCCCGGCGTCCACGCCCGCCGTGAACATCTCGAAGGAGGCGTCGGTGTGTCCCAGGCTGACGGCGATCCCGCGGGCCCGCAGGTGCGTGATCAACATCAGGGCGTCCCGCCGCTCCGGGGCCAGTGTGACCAGCGCGACCCGGGCCGGATCGGCCAGCTGGCTCAACAAGGCGGCGGTCGCGCCGTCGATCGCGGCGCGGTCGTGGGCGCCGGCGCGCGCCGGTGACAGCAGTGGACCCTCCAGGTGCAGGCCCAGCGGGCGCGCCGACAGCGGGTCGACCTTCGCGGCGGCGCGCGCGACGTCGAAGGCGGCGAAGCAGCGGGCGTAGCGCCCGGGCGCTCGGCTGACCAGCGTGGGCAGAAACGCCGTCACGCCCGTCGCCGGCAGGCTGCGCGCCAGCGCCAGCAACGCGGCCGGATCGTCGTCCACCTCGTGCCCGAAGGACCCGTTCACCTGGAGATCGACGAACCCCGGCGCGACATAGGCCGCCTGCAGCTGGCGCGGGGGAAGGTCGCCCGGCCGGGGATTTGCCAGGATGGAGGCGATCCGCCCCCCCTCGACGATCACGGCGCCGTTCCCGGCCGGCCCGGCGCCGGATGGGCCGTCCGGACCGTTCAGGATCATTCCCCTGAGCGCGAAGGGCTCGTCGTCGAGTGACATCCGGCGATCATTCTACCCAGGGGGCAGCACGGCAGCAGGGAACGTTTCGACATGCTGCCGAACGAGCGGCGAACGTCGAAGCGGCGATGACACGGAGGTGTCGCCGCGACCGGGACGCCACGTTCGGTCCCGCGTCGCGGGTTGGCCACCTCGCGTGGCGCGCCACGACGCACGGCGCATATACTGGCGCGCGCGTCCGTCTGGACGCCAAGGAGGATCGATGAGGCCGTTTCCGAATGTGCTGTCTCCGGGCGCCGCGCTGGCCTGCCTGCTGGCGCTGCCCGCCGGGGCGCTTCCGGCCACCGCGCGCGCCGCCACGCCGGCAGCGCCGCCCGCCGGCGCCGTCGCGCCCGCCCCCGCCCCCGCCATGCCCGCGGCCAAGACGACCCCCTCCGTTCCCAGTCAGGAGACGACGATGAAGAGATCCGGCGAGGCGTTTCCGTTTCCCGTCGACGAGAAGATCTTCCCCAACGGCCTGCACGCCTACGTGGTCCACTACGACTCGCCCGGTCTGGTGGCGTACTACTCGGTGGTGCGCACCGGCAGCCGCAACGAGGTCGAGCCGGGTAAGTCGGGCTTCGCCCACTTCTTCGAGCACATGATGTTCCGGGGCACCGACAAGTACTCGCAGGAGGCCTACAACAGCGTCCTCAAGCAAATGGGCGCCGATTCGAACGCCTACACGTCGGAAGACATGACCGTGTATCACATCCTGGCGGGGAAGGCGGCGCTGCCGAAGATCGTGGAGATCGAGGCCGATCGCTTCCAGCACCTGAAGTACTCCGAGCCCGACTTCGAGAAGGAGGCGCGGGCGGTGCTGGGCGAATACAACAAGGGCGCCTCGAACCCGCTGCAGAAGATGTTCGAGGCGCTGTACGACAGCGCGTTCACCGCCCACACGTACAAGCACACCACCATCGGCTTCCTGAAGGACATCGAGAACATGCCGCACGAGTTCGCCTACTCGCGGCAGTTCTTCGACCGCTACTACCGGCCCGACAACGTCACGCTGCTGATAGTGGGGGACGTCGACACGGCGGAGGCCTGGAAGCTGATCGAGGACGCCTACGGCGGCTGGAAGGCGGGGCCGCCCCGGCCCGTCGTGCCGGCCGAGCCGGCGCAGGCCAAGGAGAAGACGGCGGCGCTGGGCTGGAAGGGCGCCACGCTGCCGCAGCTGCTGGTCGGCTACCACACGCCCGGCTTCTCGACCACGAACGTGGACCTGCCGGCGCTGGACGTGCTGGCCGAGCTGGTGTTCGCCGAGCGGGCGCCGCTGTACCGCAAGCTGGTCATCACCGAGCAGAAGGTGGAGTCGATCGCCGGCGCGAATGACTCGCACGTCGATCCGAACCTGTTCACGATCCTGGCGCGCGTGAAGAAGGCGGAGGACCTGCCGTACGTCGAGAAGTCGGTCAGCGCCGAGCTGGCGCGGGTCGCCCACGACGGCGTCGACGACAAGACGCTGGGCGAGGTGCTGTCGCACGTGAAGTACGCGTTCGCGGCGCAGCTGGCCACGGCGGACAAGACGGCCAACGTGGCGGCACAGTTCCTGGCGCTGACGGGGCGGCTGGACGCCATCAACGCCTACTTCGCCCTTTACGACAAGGTCACGCCCGCGGACGTGAAGCGGGTGGCGGCGAAGTACTTCCAGCCCACGAACCGCACCACCGTCACCCTGCAGGCCGATCGATGACGGTCCGCCAGGCGTTCGTCTCGACGATGGCGCTGACGCTGGCGTTGTGCGCCGGCAGCGCGCGGGCCCAGGGCACGGCGGCTGCGCCCGCGAAGGCCGCGGCGGCCCGGCCGGCCGCTCGCTCGCAAGAGAAGGTCACTGGAAAGGTGAAAGGCATGCGCACCGTATTCGTTCCCTCGCCGATGAGCCCGCTGGTCGCGTTGCGGGTGTTCTTTCATGTGGGGTCCGCTGACGACCCCGCCGGCAAGGAGGGTCTGGCGGCGCTCACGTCGGACGTCATGGGACAGGGGGGGACGAAGAAGCGGACCTACTCCGAGGTGCTGGACGCCCTGTACCCGCTGGCGGCGCGCATCCAGGTCATCGGCGACGTCGAGTCGATCGTCTTCGAGGGCACCGTGCACCGGGACAACCTGGCGGCCTTCGCCGATCTGCTGGTCGAGCAAATCCTGGAGCCACGCTTCGCCGAGGAGGACTACACGCGCCACCGCCAGAACGCGCTGGACTTCGTGACGAAGTCGCTGCGCGGGAACGACGACGAGGAGCTGGGGAAGCACGCCCTGCGCGAGCTGATGTACCCGGGACATCCTTACGCGCATCCGACGCCGGGCACGGCGGCCGGGCTGGGTGCCATCACCCTCGACGACGTGAAGAAGTTCTACGCCGCGCACTTCACGCGCGATCGCATCATCATCGGAGTGGCCGGTGGCTACCCCGAGGGCTTCGCGGATGCGTTCGCGGCGCGCTTCGCGACGCTGCCCGCGAAGGGCGCGCCGATGCCGACGCTGCCCAAGCCGCGGGCGCAGAAGGGCGCCCAGGTGCTGATCGTCGAGAAGGACGCGCGCGCGGACGCGATCTCGCTCGGGTACCCGATCTCGCTCACGCGGGCGGATCCGGACTTCTATGCGCTGACGGTGGCGCGGTCGTACCTGGGCGAGCACCGGACGTTCAACGGGGTGCTGATGAACCGGCTGCGCGGGGATCGCGGGCTGAACTACGGCGACTACGCCTACATCGAGAACTTCATCCAGGACGGGTGGTCGACGTTCCCGCACCCGAACGTGCCGCGCCGGCAGCAGCACTTCGAGATCTGGCTGCGCCCGGTGCCGCCCGCGAACGCGCTGTTCGCGCTGCGGGGCGCGGTGCACTACACGCGACAGCTGATCGAGAAGGGAATCCCCGAGGACGGGTTCGAGTCGACGCGCCGGTTCCTGCTGAACTACGCCGACCTGTGGACGCAGGACGTGTCGCGGCGGCTGGGCTACGCGATCGACGCGACGGTGTACGGCAAGGATCTGGTGAAGGAGCTGAAGGCGCGGCTGCCGAAGATGACGAAGGCGGACGTCGACCGGGCCGTGAAGAAGCACCTGCAGATGGATCACTTCTCGGTGGCGATCGTCTCGGACAAGGCGGCCGAGCTGAAGGCGAAGCTGGTGAGCGGGCAGCCGACGCCCATCACGTACGACACGGCGGGGACGCCGGCGGCGATCCTCGAGGAGGACAAGCTCATCGAGAAGGAGGCGCTGCCGGTGTCGGCGGAGAGTGTGCAGATCGTGCCGGTGGGGCAGATGTTCGAGAAGTAGGCGCGGCGGCGGTGCGGGCGGCGGGCGGCGCGAGCGGGGGCGGGCGGGACGGAAGAGAGAAGTGGGGAGCGGCTGCTGGGGAGCCGCTCGCTCACTTCGGCCGGGGGCGGCGAGGACGCAGGGTATTCCCTCGGCGGGGACGTCGCCAAACGTCGGGGGTGCTCGTGGCCCGCGGGGCGGGCCACTGCGCTCCGGCGACACGTTGGCGACTCCGCGTCGGCCTGGCGTCCGGCGCGCGGGCGCGCCGGAGCGGCCTCCGAGGCCCCGCCGAGTGAACACCCTGCATCCTCGCCGCGCTTGGGGGCCTGCGTTCGCTCGCTCGCGGGGGCCGCTCGAAGCCGGGGGCACCGGATGCGGAGTTCGAAGCGAACATCCGCATTCTCGCCGTATGGGGTCCTGCGTTCGCTGGCTGGGGGGACACCGCGATCCAGGCTCGCCGGGGAGGGGTCAGAGATAGGTCAGGTGGCCGTCTTTCAGTTCGGCGGTCTGGCAGGTCAGGGACTGGGCGACGTGGGGGTCGTGGGTCACCACGATGAGGGCCAGGCCGGTGGATTGGAGGGAGGAGAGCAGGGCCAGCAGCTCGGTGGCGCGGGGGCGGTCGAGGGCGCTGGTGGGCTCGTCCAGGAGGAGGACCGAGGGCTGCATGGCCAGGGCGCGCGCGATGGCGGTGCGCTGTTGCTCGCCGCCCGAGAGACGGCGGGGGTAGGCGTGGGCGTGGGCGGCGAGGCCGAAGCGATCGAGCAGGGGCTGGGCGCGGGCGACGGCCTCCTCGCGGGACAGCTTCGCCACGTGAACGGGCGCCTCGATCACGTTCTCGAGCACGGTCAGGTGCTGGAACAGGTTCCACTGCTGGAACAGGAAGCCCACCTGGCGGCGCACGGCGGCCGCCGCCCGCGGGGACGAATCGGGGTCGAGGGTATGGGCGCCCACGCGCACCCGGCCCGCGTCGGCGCGGTCCAGGCCGTTCAGGCACCGCAGCAGGGTCGTCTTGCCGGACCCGGACGGTCCCATGATCACCAGGGCCTGCCCGCGATCGAGGGACAGGCACACGTCGTCGACGATCAGGCGGCCGCCCAGTCGCTTCGTCAGCTTCGTGGCTTCGACCAGCACGGCCGCATTTTAGGCGCGGCGGGGGCGCGCGCCGGCATTCTTCGGGACCGGGCCAGCGGTTTCACGGTCAGCCCCGGGTTCGCGCCCCGCGTCTCTCCGGCAGGCCGAGAGCGGCCGCTGACGCGCTCGCGGCGCTGGTGTAGGGTTTTGTGATATGCCGAGACGTTCTTGGGTATTGGGGGCCGTCGCCTGGGTGGCGCTCGGCGGCGTCGCGCGGGCGGACCGCAAGGGCGACGCCGGAGCAGCGGCGCGGGCAGAGGAGCTCGTCCAGCGGGGCCTCCAGGAGCGGCGAGCCGGTGACGATCAAGGGGCGCTTCCGCTGTTCAAGGAAGCCTATGACCTATCGGGCTCAGCACGGGCCGTCACGCAGCTGGGGTTCTGTCACCAGGCGCTGGGACAGTGGCTGGAGGCGGAGACGAACATCACCGAGGGGCTGAAGGCCGCCGACGATCCCTGGATCCGCAAGAACCGCGAGACGATCACCGAGGCGCTGCGGACGGTGAAGATGCACATCGGGCGCCTCGAGGTCGCGGGCGAGCCGGACGGCGCCGAGGTGGCGGTGAACGGGGCGCCCGTGGGGAAGCTGCCCATCCCCTCGCTGGTGCGGGTCGAGGCCGGTGACGTGTCGATCGAGCTCCACGCCCCCGGCTACTTGCCAGCCAGCAAGACGGTGCGGATCGGCGGCGCCCAGCACCAGAAGGTGACCATTCGCCTCGAGCGGGCGCCGGCCCTGGCCACCGCGGGCGCTGGCGGGACCGTGCCCTCGGCAGCCGGGGGAGGAGCTGCGCTCTCGGACCCGCGGCCGCCCGCCCAGGCCGTGGCGGTGAAGGTCGCGGCCGACGGTGGTCAGGCGGCCCGCCTTCAGGGCGCCGACACGGCTGGGTCAGGCGGGCGCGGCGACACCAGCGACGGCGCTGGCCCCTCGACGGCGCGCAAGTCCGCGAAGTGGGTGGCCTGGGGCCTGTCCGCCGTGGGCGCGGGCCTGGGCGTCTACGGGACGGTCCGGAACGGCAGCCTGGTCCACGATTTCAACAGCGGGTGCGGGTTCGATCCCGACACGGGCCACGCGATTCCCTCGCCCGGGTCGAGCCGCTCGATGTCCCAGTGCGCCGACCTCGCCAGCCGCTACGAGACCGCGTCCCACCTGGGCATCGGCGGTTTCGTCGGCGCCGGCGTGTTCGCCGCGGCGGGGCTGATCCTGTGGCTGACCGAGCCCGCCGCCGCCGTGGAGCAGAAGCGAGACGTGGCCCGGTCGCTCACCTGTGTTCCACAGCTGACGTCGCGTCTGGCCGCAGGTATCGGCTGCGGATTCGCCTTCTTCTAGGCTGGCCGCCTGAACCGCTCCCTTGGCTCTCATCACGCAGGAGATCGCATCTTGTTCACATCGCGCTTCGAATCATTTGCTGCTTGTCTGCTCGTGGCGGCCATCTCCGCCTGCTCGCGCGGGCAGGTTCTGCCGCGGGTGGACGGGGGCGGCCCTGACGCGGGCGCCGATCACCCGACCGCGTCCGATGCAGGTGATGCCAGTACGCCCGGCACGGGCGGCAGCGGCGCGCGCGACGCCGCGGCGGCCGGCGGCACCGGCCTTTCCGGCGCTGGCGGAAGCCTGTCGGGCAGCGGGGGCGCCGACGCCGGTGTGGGAGGCGACGGCACCGTCATGGGCAGCGGTGGCGTATCGCCCGGCAGCGGCGGCGTGTCGCCGGGTAGCGGTGGAGTCTCGCCGGGCAGCGGTGGCAACGGCGGCCTCGCCGCGGGCTCGGGCGGGCGGGGCGGCACCGTCATGGGCAGCGGCGGCGTCGGCAGCGGCGGGAGCATCGGCGGCGGAACGGGCGGCCACGCCGACGCGGGCGTCGACATGTCTTGTGGTGGCAGCCAGCACCTGTGTGGCGGCGCGTGCGTGGCCAACGACGTCAACGCCTGCGGCAGCGCCTGTACGACCTGTCCCGCCATAACCGGTGGGACGCCGACGTGCGACGGGACGAAGTGCGGGGGCACCTGCACCGGGGCGAACCAGCACGTCTGCGGCACCGCGTGTGTCAGCGACACCTCGGCGATGACCTGCGGCACGTCCTGCACGGCCTGTCCGGCGCCCACCAACTATGTGGCGACCTGTAAGGCGGGCATGTGCGGGACGATGTGCGCCTCGGGGTTCAAGATGTGCAGCGCCACCTGTATCCCCAGCAGCCAGTGCTGCTCGGTCGCCGACGCCGACTGCGTGCCGCGCGCCCTGGCGCCCTGGTCGAACGCCTACGCGTCCAGCAATCGCCCCACCTTTCGCTGGGCGCTACCGGGCGGCACCGACGGCGCGCACCTCGAGATCTGCAAGAGCCGCGACTGCGCCACCCCGGTGACCAGCGCCGACGTGACCGGAACTTCCTACACGGTGACCACCGCCCTGCCCAGCGGCGTGCTGTGGTGGCGCCTGCGCGCGCGCTCCGGCGCGACCATGGGTACGGCGGTCTCTCCGGCCTGGCCCTTCATCTCGCTCCAGTCGAGCGTCGCGTTGAAGACATCCTTCGGCGTGATCAGCGACTTCGACGACGACGGCTACTCGGATCTGGTGATCAGCGACGACGCCGGCAATGACGGCGGCGCCGGAGCGTTCTACACGTACCACGGAGGAGCGGCTGGCATCGTCGCCACCGTGCGGGCGACGGCGAAGGGTGCGGCCAACTCCTCGTTTGGTTTCAGCGTGGCGTCGGTGGGCGACGTCAACGGCGACGGCTTCACCGACATCGTGGTGGGGGCGGCGGGCGCGGGCTATGCCGCGCAGTATCTCGGCTCGTCGACCGGCATCCAGGCGGGCCTGGCGCGGCAGCTGAGCGTGTCGGGCGTCTCGCGGTTTGGAGACATGGTGGCGGGCGCCGGCGACCTGAACGGAGACGGTTACGCGGACGTCGTGGTCAGCGCTGCCGGCGGCGCGTATGTCTTTTACGGCAGCTCCGGCGGGCTGCCGACGACCCCGTCCATCGCGCTGACCGCACCCTCGGGGGTCTCGGGGTTCGGCACGGCGGTGGCGGGCGCCGGCGACGTCAACGGCGACGGCTACGCGGACCTCGTGGTCACCGCGCCCCCCGCCAACGCGGCGTACATCTACTTCGGGGGAGCGGCCGGTGTTACCAACACGCCGTCGCAGACGATCTCGGTGACCCTGACGGGAATCACCTTCGGACCGGGCCTGGCGGGCGCCGGTGACGTGAACGGGGACGGGTATGGCGACGTCGCCGTCGGCAGCTACATGACCCAGGCCGTGTACGTGTTCCTGGGCGGCGCGAGCGGCCTGGCGGCGACGCCGCAGGTGAAGCTGACCGGCGCCGGCAGCTCGTTCGGCTTCGGCGTCGCGGGCGCCGGGGACATGAACGGGGACGGACGCACCGAGCTGGTGATCACGGACTTCGACGCCACGTCGGGCGCGATGGGCTGGATCTTTCCTGGCTCGGCGGCTGGCACCAGCGCCAGCGGGGTGGGGGTGGTGCCCAGTCCGCTGGCCGATGGCTGGGCCGCGGCCGGCGGCGGCGACTACAACAACGACGGCTTCTCGGACGCCGTCATCACGGCGCCCAGCAGCTCGGCGGTCACCTGGACCGTGCACGGCGCGGCCACTCTACCGACGACGCCGCAGACGCCCATCACGAACGCGACGGCCACCGGTCGTTTCGGCATCAGCGTCTCGAACTGAGGACGTCCGCGCGATTCGCGCCTGACGTGCCGTAGGGCGAAGGACCCTCGTGCAGAGGACGCCAGCGGGGCGCATCACCCGCCAGTGTCGGGCCGCCGATCAGCCCGGCGCTCGCTTCTCCGAGCGCTCCAACCACGCCACCAGGCCCTGCGCGTTCAGGTCCAGGTCGGATCCCAGCACCCGGTCGACGGTCGCGCCGGGTTCGGTCAGGCCGTGCGCCGCCGCGCGCGCCGTCAGGTAATCGCGCAGCGCCGCGCGGATCCGCGGCTGGCGATCTGCTGGGCGGCCCTCGGCTGCCTGCGCGCGCGCCAGCTCGACGAACTGCTCGATCTGTTCACGCAAGGCCTCGCCCAGGCGGGCCACGCCGGTGACGCGGCCGAAGTGGGTCAGGTACGCCGCCGCCGGGGAGAGATCGACGATGCGCCGGATCGACTCCAGCAGCTGCGGCGGATCGAACTGGGTGGGCGTCGTGGTGGGAACGATGAAGGGGCCCGCCGCCGTCTCCAGCTCCTGGTAGGACAGACCGAAGGTGTCGCCGGTGAACACGGCGCCGGCTTCCGGCTCGAACAGGATCTGGTGGTGCAGGGCGTGTCCCGGCGTGTGCAGGATGGTCAGCGCGCTACCGCCCAGGGGCACCCGCTCGCCGTCCTTCGTCGTTTGCACGCGGTCCGCCGGGATGGGCAGCAGCGCGCCGTACAGCCGGCGGTAGGCAGCCTGGCCATAGACGGCGATGGTCGCCGCTTCCAGGCGCGCGGGATCGATCAGGTGGGGCGCGCCGCGCGGGTGCACCAGCACGCGCGCCCGGGGCAGCCGGGCCAGCAGCTCCCCCGCGCCGCCGGCGTGATCCAGGTGGACGTGCGTCAGGAACAGCCAGTCGACGTCCCCGGCGGCCAGCCCGACCTCCGTCAGCGCGCGCAGGACCAGCGGCACTGAATGGTTCGTGCCGCTGTCGTTCAGCATGGCGCGTCCGGCGCGCTCGAGGACGTGGACCGACGCGAACCCGGCGTGGACGTACTCCGCATCCACGGTCGTCACGCCCCCCGGATGACGAAGCCAGGCCGCTGGGGTCATGCCTGGAATTTAGCAGCCCAGCCTCGCGCGCGAACACCGCGACGGCGGCGATCAGCGATCGGGCGCGCCGGCGTCGGTGCGCGGCGTGGGGCTGCGCGTGGCGGGCAGGCTGCGCAGGAACGCGTACAGGGCCGCCGCCTCGGTCGCGTCCATGTCGTGAAAGATCGGCATGGGCGGGCGCAGCTTGTGCCCGTCCTTGGCCGTTCCTGTCTGCAAGGCGCGCGTCAGGTCGTCGGCGCTCCAGCTTCCCAGCCCCGTCTCGCCGTCGGGGGTCAGGTTGCGCGAGTACACGGTGGCGCCATTTTGCTGGTGCAGCGCCACGCCGCCCGTCAGAGCGCCTGGTCCCTTCAGCTTCTCGGAGGCCGCGCCCAGGCCGCTGGTGTGGCAGTCGACGCAGGCGTAGACGTAGGACGCCAGGTAGCGGCCATAGTCGGCGGTCGGCCCGCGGGGCGGGGACGCCAGGTGCGCGTCGCCGCTGGCATCCATACCCGCCGCGTACGCCAGGGCCATCACGCCGCCCACCGCCATCTTCGATTGGGGCACGGGCGCGGCGGCCGGGGTCGCCGCCATCGAGGGATCGCTCGAGCGCATGAAGCCGATGATGGCCGCGACGTCTTCGTCGGCCAGGTGCCCGAAGCGGGGCATGGTGGCCGCGTAGTAGTGGTCGCGGCGGATCCCGTTGCGCAGCAGGCGCGCCAGCTCGCCGTCGGTCCAGGCGCCCACGCCGTTCTGCCGATCGGCGGTGATGTTGGGGGCCCACACCTCGCCGATGAACGAGGGCGCGCTGGTCACGCGGGCGCCGGTGGGGCGCGTGCCGCCCGGGCCGGCGTGGCAGTCCAGGCACAGCGTGCGGAACAGTCGGCCGCCCCGCGCCATCTCGTCGGGGGAGGTGGCGCGCGTGATGGGCGACGGTGGCACGTCGAAGACCCGGTTCACGCGGTGAACGGCGAAACCGACCAGGCCGGCGGCCGCCATCAGGACGAGGAACACCACCAGGGCGAAGGCGCGTGCGACGGTCGACATGAAAGGCGCGCAGTCTACACCGCGCCCGCCGGGCCATGCCCCCACGCCCGCCGGGGCCGGCGCCGCGCTCAGGTCCCCGCCAGGCGCGCCTCCCAGGCCCGCGCCAGCCTGCCCAGCGGATAGCTCATCGCGAAGTACAGCGCCGCGCAGGCCAGCCCCGGCAGCAGCCAGCCGCGGGTGTCCACCGCCGTGATGGCCATGCGCTTCGTCAGCTCGACCACGGTGATCACCGAGACCAGCGAGCTGTCCTTCAGCATGGCGATGAAGTCGTTCGTGATGCCGGGCAGCGCCACGCGAAAGGCCTGCGGCAGCACGATCCGCCGCAGCGCCAGGCGGCGCGACATGCCCAGGCTCAGCGCCGCCTCCAGCTGTCCGGCCGGCACCGACAGAATGCCGGCGCGCTGGATCTCCGCCTCGTAGGCGGCGTAGTTCAGGCCCAGGCCCAGGATGGCGGCCCCGAACGCATCCAGGCGCAGCACCGGCGCCAGCCCGTAGTAGAGGAGATAGAGCTGCAGTAGCACCGGCGTGCCGCGAAACAGCTCGATGTACGCGCCGGCCAGGCGCCCGCCCCGGGGCAGGTACAGCCGGGCCAGGGCCAGCGCCAGGCCGAAGGTCACGGCGAGCACCATCGCCCCGGCCGAGACCATCAACGTCACCAGCGCGCCCTGCAGGAACAGCCACACGTGGCGCGCGCCGAACGCGGCGGGCTGGCCGGGAGCGGAGGCAGCCAGCGGCCCCGCGGCCGTGGCCTGCAGCCGCGCCTGCCGCGGGCCATTGATGTGCCAGCGGGCCAGGATGTCGCGCAGCTGATGCGAGGCGATCATCTGGGCGAGCGCCGCATCGACCGCGGCACGCAGGGCCCCGTCCTCGCGCCGGAACGCGATCGCGTAAGCGCCGTCGCCGACGTCGCCCACCACGCGCACGGTGGGGTGCCGGGGGGCGTAGCGGTCCACGATGATGTCGTCCAGCAGCACGGCGTCGGTGCGACCGCGCTCGAGATCGATGAACGGCTCGTCGACGCCCTCGTAGGGGACGGCGCGGGCGCCCGCGTCCAGCAGCGTCTGCCAGGCCTGCGTGCCGGCCAGCGTGCCCACGCGCCGGCCCCGCAGCGACGCCAGGTCGCTGATGCCCGCGCTGTCCTGCCGCGCCGCCAGCCGCAGCGTGAAGAAGAAGTAGGGCCGGGAGAAGTCGACGCGGGCCTGGCGCGCCGGCGTGACCTCGAGCCCGTTCATCGCCACGTCGAAGGTGCCCCGCTCCAGCGAGGGGACCAGGTTGGGCCAGTCGTTCTGCACGAACTGGGCGCGGACGCCCAGGGCGCCTGCCAGCGCCGCGGCGATCTCCGTCTCGAAGCCGATCAGCGTGCCCGGGTGCGCGGGATCTTCGAACGCGTATGGCTCACCGCCTTGCTGGTCGCCGCCCCAGCGCAGCACGCCCGCCGCGCGCACGCGCGTCAGGCTGTCGTCGCCCGCCGAGGCGGCGCGCACCGGCGTGCTGGCGAACGCCAGCGGTGCCAGCAGGGCCAGCAGCGCGGGGCCGCGGCCGGCGCGACGTGTGGGCATCGCCGGCACCTTACGACCTGGGCGGCCGGTGGATCAAAAAGGGTCGGCGCTTCATGATGCGCGGATGAAACCACCCGAAGGGGCTGTCAGCGCGGCTCCGTTGCCGGGCGCCGAGCCCTTGCCGTCCCCCCTGGCCGCGCGTCTGGCCGCCGCCGTGGAGGCGTTCGGTCCCGCGTACGTGCCGCGCACGCACCACCGCGACGCCGCCGGCCGGCCGCGCTTCACGAACCGGCTGGCGCTGGAGACCAGCCCCTACCTGTTGCAGCACGCGCACAACCCGGTCAACTGGTACCCCTGGGGCGACGAGGCGTTCGCCGAGGCGCGCCGCCTGGCGCGGCCGGTCTTTCTGTCCATCGGTTACTCGACCTGTCACTGGTGCCACGTGATGGAGGCCGAGTCGTTCGAGGACGAGGAGATCGCGACCTTCCTGAACCTGCACTACGTCGCCGTGAAGGTGGACCGCGAGGAGCGCCCCGACGTCGACGCCGTGTACATGACGGCGGTCCAGAAGCTGACCGGCTCGGGCGGCTGGCCGATGAGCATGTGGCTGAACGCCGATCGCCAGCCCTTCTTCGGCGGCACCTACTTTCCCCCGCGCGACGGCAGCCGCGGCGCCCGCCACGGCTTCCTCACCATCCTGGGCGAGCTGGCGGCGACGTTTCACCGCGAGCCCGAGCGCGTGGCCCAGGCCGCCCAGGCGGTGGTGCAGGTCGTGCGCCAGGACATGCAGGGGCATGAAGCGGGACATGCGCCGCCAGCGGCCGACGTGCCGGGGCGCGAGGTGATCACCGGGACCGTCGACTATTTCAAGCGCGCCTTCGACGAGGTGAACGGTGGCGTGCGTCGCGCGCCGAAGTTTCCCTCGAACGTGCCGGTGCGCCTGCTGCTGCGCCACGCCCGGCGCACCGGCGACAACGACGCCCTGCGGATGGCCACGGTGACGCTCTCGAAGATGGCGGCCGGTGGCATGTACGACCAGCTGGGCGGGGGCTTTCATCGCTACTCGACGGACGCCGTGTGGCTGGTGCCCCACTTCGAGAAGATGCTGTACGACAACGCGCTGCTGGCGGCCGCTTACGCCGAGGCGTTTCAGGTCACCGGTCGGCCCGAGCTGGGTCGGGTGGCGCGCGAGACGTGCGACTACGTGCTGCGCGAGATGACGGACGCGCAGGGCGGCTTCTACTCGGCAACGGACGCCGACTCGGCCGATGAGGCAGGGCACCTGGAAGAGGGCCTGTTCTTCGTCTGGACGGCGGACGAGCTCCGGCGCGTGCTGGGGGAGACGCTCGATGGCGCGACCATCGAGCTGTTCTTGCGCCACTACGACGTCAGGCCGGGCGGGAACTGGGAAGGGCACACCATCCTGAACGTCCCCGCGCCCGACGAGGCGACCTGGGCGCTGCTGGCGGACGCGCGGGCGCGTCTTTACCAGACGCGCGCCCGGCGGCCGCCCCCGCTGCGCGACGAGAAGATCCTGGCGGCCTGGAACGGCCTGATGATCTCGGGGCTGGCCGTGGCGGGCCGCTTGCTCGACGAACCTCGCTACGTGACGGCGGCGGCGCGCGCCGCGACGTTCCTGCTCGGCAGCCTGCGCGACGGGCAGGGCGCGCTCCAGCGCAGCTACAAGGACGGTCGCGCGCGCCAGCTGGGCTTCCTGGACGATCACGCGTTCGTGGCCGCCGCGCTGCTGGACCTGTTCGAGGCGACGGCGCAGCCGCGCTGGCTGGACGAGGCCCTGCGCCTGGCGCGCGAGACCGAGGCGCTGTACGCCGATCCCGCGGGCGCCTGGTTCATGACGGGGGCGGCGCACGAGGCGCTGATCGCGCGCGAGCGCCCCGCGTACGACGGCGCCGAGCCGTCCGGCACGTCGGTGGCGATGAGGAACGCGGCGCGCCTGGCCGTGTACACCGACGACCCGACCTGGCGCGAGATCGCATCGCGCGCCTTCCGGGCCCACGCCGCCGTGCTGGCGGAGCGGCCCATGGCCATGACCGAAGCGCTGCTGGCGCTCGACTTCTTCCTGGACGAGCCGCGCGAGATCGTCGTGGTGTGGCCCGACGGAGCCGACCCGGCCGCCGCGGCCCCGCTGCTGGCGGTGCTGCGGCGAACGTTCCTGCCCGCGGCGGTCACGGCGATCGGCTGCCAGAGCGACGTCGCGGCGATCGGCCGCACGGCGCCGTTCGCGCGCGAGAAGACCGCCCTGCACGGCCAGCCCACCGCCTACGTCTGCCGGCAGGGGCGGTGCCAGCTGCCCGTCACCGACGCCGAAGCCTTCGCGGCGCAGTTGCTGTGACGGGCGTTGGGACGGGCGCCGGACACGGAACACGGAGACGAGGCGCCTGCTAGCGGCAATGCCGTTCACTTAGGCCGGCAACGTCGCGGGAGGGCAGCCGAATGGCATTGCGGCTAGCGCCGCGGCGGGAACAACACCGTGCGGAACTCGTGCACGGGCCGCTGGAAGAGACGGGCCAGGGCCTCGAGCACCGCCGCTGACAGCCGGCCGCCGGGGGGGCGCCGGACGTCGCGAAGAAAGGTCTCGTCCGCGATGGCGGGCGGCGCGGCCGCGGGCGGGGAGGCGCTTCGCAGCGCCAGCGCGACGCGCATCAGGGCGTGGTAGGCGGCGATCCAGCCGATCCACGGCTCGCCCGCCGGCGCGCCCCTGCCGTTGCCTTCGGCAGGGTCTTCGCCGGCCGCGGCCTCCAGGCAGGCCACGCGGCGTTCCAGCTCGGCCAGCCCCAGGAGATCCAGCTCGCGCAGGGCGCCCGGGAACTCCTCGGCCAGCGCGCGCATGGCCGGCGGCGAGGCGACGTCGCCGGCCTGGTCCCCCTCCCGGTCCTTGGCCCGGCGCCACCGCGCGAGGACGCGATACTTTCGCAGCAGCGCCGCCAGCACGTCGGGCGTCACCCCGGTCTGCGCCGCGTTCATGCGCGCGCCTGCCTCAGCGCCTCGGCCACGTCGGCGGCCAGCGCGCGCCGCCGCGCCGCCAGCTGCCGGGCGGTCCGGCCGCGGGCGCGCCAGCCCAGGTGGCGCAGCGCCGCGCCCACGTCGCGCAGGCTCTCGGTGAACCGCAACGCCGTGTATCCCGCCAGCGGCGCCACCGCCAGCGAGGCCAGCGCAAGGCACAGCCCCCATAGCCTCCAGATGACCCCCGCCTCGATCAGCCAGCCGGCCACGATGAAGATCGCGCCGCCGATCATCTTCATCGTCCCCAGCACGTCCTCGTCCTTGGTGGCCAGGCGCGCCACCACCTTCGTCAGGCGGTAGGCGGGCCAGCAGACGAGCGCCCCCCACATCGCCAGCGGCGCCGTCGCGACGACGCGCGCCAGCCCCGCCGCCAGCCGGGAGGGCGGCACGCGCGGCAGCTCCAGCGCCCAGGGATCGTCGACCCCCATCCTCTCCAGCAGCTCCGCGTACTCGCGGACCTCCTCGGTCAGCCGCGCCAGGCGTCCGGGATCGGCGGCGCGGAGGCGCGCGTACGCCTCCAGCAGCTCGCGCGTGCGCGCGTGCTGGCGCGCGGGCGCGTCGTCGTCGGGCGCCTCGGCCGTCCAGCTGGCGACGCGCGCGATGCCCGCCAGCAGCTCGCGGCTCTCGGCCTGCAGCACCAGCTCGTCCAGGCGGGCCCGGATCTCGTCGGTCAGCACGTCTATGGCGGCCCGCGGATCGGCGGCATGGCGCGGCAGATAGGGACCGAGATCGATGGGCGGTCCCACCACCAGATGCAGCGCCGAACGAAACTTTGCCGGGGCCTCGTACCGGCTGCCCACGGGCACCAGCACCGGCGGGCGCCGCGCCGGCGCCAGCGCCGCCTCCGCGGCCGCGCCCAGCGCGATGCGGGCCGCCCCGGTCTTCAAGGGCTTCAGGCGCGGCTCCGCGTGGGACGTCCCCTCCGGATAAAGGGCCAGGTCGTCGCCCGCCGCCAGCGCGGCCCGGCAGCGCGCGAACGTCTCCTCGTTCAGCGCCACGGTGTCGACCCGCCCGATCTCGGCGGCGTCGCGCAGCCGGAAGACCGGCAGGCAGGCGAAGGCGTCCATCGCCAGCCGGCCGAACGGGTTTCCCCACAGCGTGCTCTTCGCCAGGAAGCGCACCGGCCGCTTCAACGTCACCCGCAACGCCATGGGGTCCAGCAACCCGTTCGGGTGATTCGCGACGTAGATGGCGCCGCCCCGCGGGGGCAGGTGCTCGGCGCCCGCCACGCTCCGCCGTGGATAGTACAGCTGGACCGCCGTCTCACCCATCCAGCGCAGCAGCGAGGCGGCCAGCTTCCCCGGAAGCGTCCGGGATCCTTCGAAGCTTTCCCACTTGATCTTCTCCGAGGCCTCGCCGCCGGCCTTGCCCATGGCGGCATGATAGCCGACCGGGCGGGGGCCCCCGTGCCGACTGTCATTGAATCGTCGCTTGACTTTGACTATGAACGCGGCCCAATGCGGCTTCTTCCACACGACAAGACCTTCTTTCAGTTCTTCGAGCAGCACGGCGCGAAGACTGTCGAAGGGTGCCGGGCCCTGTTGAGCCTGATCGAGACCCCGGCCGACCTGGAGGCCCAATCGCAGCGCGTGGCCCAGATCGAGCAAGAGTGCGACGACATCACCCACGCCGTCGTCGCGTCCTTGCACAAGACCTTCATCACGCCGCTGGATCGCAACGACATCTACCGCCTGATCACCCGCATGGACGACATCATGGATCTGGTCGAGGCGGCGGCGGACCGCTTCGCGCTGTACGAGATCCACCGCACCACCCCCGACGTGGGCGAGCTGGCCCGGGCCCTGGTCAGCAGCGCCGAGCACGTGCGCGACGCCGTGTCCGGCCTGCGCGACATGAAGCAGGCCCCCGCGATCCTGCAGCACTGCATCGAGATCAACCGGCTGGAGAACGTGGCCGACAAGATCCTGCGCAGCGCCCTGGCCCGCCTGTTCCGCGAGGAGAAGGACCCCATCGCCGTCATGAAGTGGAAGGAGATCTTCGAGACGCTGGAGTCGGCCACCGATCGTTGCGAGGACGTCGCCAACGTCATCGAAGGCGTCGTGCTGGAGAACTCGTAGTGTTCATAGTCGTCGCGATCGTCGTCATCGCGCTGGCCTTCGACTTCATCAACGGCTTCCATGACGCCGCCAACTCGGTGGCGACCGTCGTGTCGACCCGCGTCCTCACCCCGCGCACGGCGGTGCTGTGGGCCGCCTTCTTCAACTTCATCGCCTTCGTGGTGTTCGACCTGCACGTGGCCAAGACCATCGGCAAGGGCATCATCGCCCCGTCGGTGGTGGACGACGCGGTCATCATCGCGGCCCTGGCGGGCGCCATCTTCTGGAACCTGATCACCTGGTGGTACGGGCTGCCCTCCAGCTCGTCGCACGCGCTGATGGGCGGCCTGATCGGCGCCGGCGTGGCCAAGGGCGGCTTCCACGTCGTGGGTGTCCCGGCGGTGACGAAGACGGCCATCTTCATCGTGGTGTCGCCGGTGGTCGGCATGGTGCTGGCGTCGGGGCTGATGATCTTGTCGGCCTGGGTGCTGTGGCGGAAGACGCCCGGGCGCGTGGATCGCTGGTTCCGCCGCCTGCAGCTGCTGTCGGCGGCGCTGTTCAGCCTGGGCCACGGCGGCAACGACGCCCAGAAGACGATGGGTATCATCTACGTGCTGCTCATCTCGAAGGGGTACCTGGCCATGGACGCCGGCGTGCCCACCTGGGTGGTGCTGGTCTGCCAGCTGGCCATGGGGCTGGGCACGCTGTCGGGCGGGTGGCGCATCGTGAAGACGATGGGGATGAAGCTGACCAAGCTGAAGCCCATCGGCGGCTTCTGCGCCGAGACGGGCGCGGCGCTGATGCTGTTCCTGGCCGGGCACCTGGGCATCCCCGTGTCGACCACGCACACCATCACCGGCGGCATCGTCGGGGTGGGCTGGGTCAACAACCCGGCGGGCGTGCGCTGGGGCCTGGCGTTGCGCATCACCTGGGCCTGGGTGTTCACCATCCAGTCCGCCGCCATCATCGCGGCGATGGTCTACGGCCTGCTGCGGCTGGCCGGCGTGGGCGCGCACTAGGTCGGCCGGCGCCGGCGCGGTCAGCCGACCAGGCGCAGGCGGCGGGCGAGGGCGGCGCGTACGCCATGGCCCGCGACCGCCGGTCGGGAGGTCTTGGCGCGGCCGCGAGGCGGCTTGGCGGGAAGGGGGGCGCTGGTGGGGGCGGGGCGGACCCGCGCCACGGCGTCGACGGCCAGGCGCAGGCGCAGGCCGGTCAACGTCTCCAGCGCGTCGCCCTTGCGGCGGGCGGCCCACAGCTCCAGCTCGGGATCGCCCTCGACCTCCAGCCGCAGCTCGATCGTCTTGCGCTTCAGCTGGCAGCGCACGGCGCGCACCAGGCGGCCGTGCGTGCGATCCAGCGCGTCGGCCAGCCGCAGCAGCGCCGCCAGGTAGCGGACGCGCTTGCGGGTCTTGCGCGATAGCGCGCAGAACGCCGCGTGCCGGCGCCCCGCCGCCCGGCTCCGCCGCGCCGGTGGCTCGGCCTTGCGGTGGTAGCGGGCGGTCAGCGCCATGACCTCGACCTCGTCGCGCGAGAAGCCGGCCATGTCGGCCGTCTCGATCAGGTACTGGGCGTGCTTGTGATGGCCGCTGGGCGAGATGTGAAATCCGATGTCGTGCAGCAGCCCCGCGTACTCCAGCAGCTCCTCGTCCTCTTCGCCCAGGCCGTGCAGCTCGCGCGTCTGGTCGAACAGCGACAGCGCCAGCCGGGTCACGTGCTGGGCGTGCGGCTCGTCGAAGTGGCAGCGGCGGGCCAGCTCCATCACGCTGCGCCGGCGCAGGTCGGGGAACTCGTCCACCAGCAGGATGCCCGGCCGGTGCGTGACGATGTAGTCCGCCACGATGCCCTCGCGCAGCGCCGTCTCGGACACCACGGCCTCGTCGGCGCCCGTCAGCTCCAGCGCCGTGCGCAGCACGATCGCGCCCGCCAGGATGGTGTCGGCCCGCCGCGCGTCGACCCCGGGCAGCTTGGCCCGCTCCTCGGGGGTCATGGTGGCCAGCTTCTTCTCGACGTCCTCCAGGGCCTTCAGCGTCAGCTTGCGCGGGGTGCCGCCGCCTCCCTCCTCGCGCGCCACCAGCGCCGCCAGCGCCGACGCCGTGCCCGAGCTCATCGAGACGAAGTCGAACCCCATCGAGCGCACCCGCGCGATGACCGGCTCCATCATGCGGCGCAGGCGCTCGCGCAGGGCGCTGATCTCGCGGGCGGTGGGCGGCTCCGAGGCGCCCCACTCCTCGTTCAGGCGGATGACGCCCATCTTCAGCGAGTCGGCGAAGTACAGCTCCCGCGCGTCGGCGAGGATGACCTCCATCGAGCCGCCACCCAGGTCGAACAGCACCGTGCGCTTGCCGTCCAGATCCAGCGAGCTGCGCGCGCCCAGGTAGATGAGGCGCGCCTCCTCCTGGCCGCGCACCACCTGGATGTCGACGCCCACCTCGTCGCGGGCGGCGCGCACGAACTCGCCCCCGTTCTGGGCCTCGCGCACGGCGCTGGTGGCGATGGCGACCAGCGCGTCGGGCTGGTGCCGGTCGGCCAGGCGCCGCAGCGTCGCCAGCGCCTCCAGTCCGCGCTTGAAGACGTCCGGGGGGATGATCCCCGTGCGCAGCGAGCCCTCGCCCAGGCGCACCATCTCCTTGGCGCGGTCCAGCACCTCGAAGTGGCCCGTCGACGTCACCTGAACGACGATCAGGTGGAACGAGTTGGAACCGACGTCCAGGGCGGCGATGCGCATGGCTTTCACCATGGTAACGCCGGGACGGAGGGGGCCGGGCATCAAAACCGTGACACTTTCGAGAAATTGCTGGTGGGCCGGGCGCGCGGCGTAACATGTCGCGCTTGAGCGCCAGCGTGCCCGCCACGACCGACGTTCGTGCCGTCGGCGTCTCGACGTTGCACGGGTTCGCGCGCGCGCCGCGCATCAACGGCTGGATCTACGGGAAGCTGCGCGCCGGCGTGCGCGGCGATGTGCTGGAGATCGGGTCGGGCATCGGGAATCTGTCGCGCCTGATCCTGGCCGACGTGGCGGCCGGCGGCGATGCGTCCCGGGCCGTCTTCACCGACGCGGACGGCGAGGTGCTGGGGGTGCTGCGCGCCGAGCTGGGCGCGGCCGCGCGGGGCGCGCTGATCACGACCTGGGACCTGCGCGATCCGCCGCCGCCTGCCATCGCGGGGCGCCGCTTCGACACCATCGTCGCCGTCAACGTGGTCGAGCACCTGCCGGACGACCTGGCGGCGGTGCGCGTCCTGGCGCACCTGTTGCGTCCCGACGGCACGTTGCTGCTGTACGTTCCGGCCTGTCCGCCGGCCTTCTGCGCCCTGGACGAGGCGCTGGGCCACCATCGCCGCTACACGCGGGCCTCGTTGCAGCGGCTGCTCGCCCAGGCGGGCCTGGTGTCCAGCCCGCCGCGCTACATGAATCGCCTGGGCCTGCTGGGCTGGCTGTGGCAGGGCAAGCTCCTCGGGCGCCGGGCGCTGGCGCCGCGCCTGATCGGCCTGTTCGAACGGATCGTCCCGCTGGCGCGGCTGCTGGACGGGCTGACGGCGCCGCTGCCCATCGGCCTGGGCTTGGTGGCGCACGCGCGCCGGCCCCGCTAACGGCATTGCCGCTAGCGGTTCTGGCCCAGCACGTCGGCGTCGACGGAGACCGTCAGCTCCTGCTTGCCGGTCACGATGCGGTTCGTGGGAAAGACGGTCCTGTCCGAGATGTGGTAGGCGTCGAGGCGTCGCGTGCGGCCGCTGCCCCGCAGCGTGTCCAGCGCGGCGCTCGGCAGCTCGGGCAGCAGGCGCCCGCGCGTGGCCACCCCGTCCTGCAGCGTCTGCACGCCGACGACGATGGCCGACGAGGGGTAGTACTTCGTCAGCGCGTCCAGGTACCCGGACAGCGTCTCGGGAGGCGCGACGTCCGGGCGGGTGAACGCGCCCGAGGTAACCTCCAGCTTCACCGACTGCCCCGCCACGCCGGCCGGGATGGGCACGCGCAGCGTCTCGGTGTATTCGGGCCCGTCGTAGGGCCGCAGCGTCACGTCGATCGTCGCCGGTTGCCCCGCGCGGACGCGGCCGTCCCGCAGCGTGGTGCCGACGATCTCGACGAGATCGCGGCGGAACGCCAGGTCGATGTCGATGTCGATCTGCTCCAGCACGATGGGCTGGAAGGGATTGGTCAGCAGTTCGCCGACGGCGCGCACGCCGCGCAGGCTGGCCAGCAGCGACGCCGTCACGCCGTCGGCCGAGAAGAACTGATCGCGCAGCGCCAGCGCCGGCCGCCCGCGCAGCTTCACCCGCGAGGTGATGTCCATGGTCATGTCCACGGGATCGGGCTCCGCGTCCGCTATGGCGCTGTTCGCCACCAGCGCCACCAGCGCGGGCGTCAGGCGGCGGTGCCGCGCGATCTCGGCGTGGAAGATGCGGGGCGCGGCGCCGGGCGCCTTCACGCGGATGGTGACGGGCACCATCGTCACGCGGGCCGCCAGATCTCCCACGATGCAGGCCTTGCGATCCTGCACCAGGCCGCCGATCTCGGCCACCGGCGACGACAGCTTGATCGACTGCGCCAGGCTGGGAAGGATGGCGTGGATCTCGGCGTCGACCAGCGGCAGGTACAGCTCGCCCGAGCCCAGCATGGGATGGCCGAAGGCCACCACGGTGTCCTTGTCGACGTAGGTCACCGTCCCCGTGCCCACCACGCTCATGTCGCCGCGCACCAGCTCGACGCCGATGGCCGAGCCGGGCTCGACCACGCCTGGTCCCGCGTCGGCGCGCCGTCCTCCGCCGCCGGCGCGCACCGGGACCAGGCCCAGCGGGCGCAGCGTGCGGTCCATCTCGGCGACGGTGCGATCGTCGAAGCCGGCCACCGCCAGCGGGATGGCCACCGGGCGCAGCTGCGAGGCGACGCTGTCGGCCGGCGCGCCCAGCGGGCGCGTCCCGGCGAACACGCCCCCGAACGCGGCCGACAGATCGCCCGACGAAGCGGGCAGCGGCGCGCCTTCGGCGCCACCCTCCGCCAGCGTCAGCGCGTGAAGGCCTCCCCCCAGCTCGGCGCTCTCCAGCCCCGGCGTGCGCCGCGGGCGGTGGCGCTCGGCCAGCATCGATTCGATGGGGGTCACGCCGGCCAGCGGCTCCTTGGCGAAGTTCCAGCCGTAGGCGACCGCGCCGATCAGCTTGCCGTCGACGTACACCGGGCTGCCGCTCATCCCGGCTGCGATGCCCGACTGCTGCAGGCGCGGGTCCTCGGCGCGCACCAGGATGACGTCCAGCTTGGGCAGGAAGTTCCGCAGCACCGAGACGACGCGGACCTTGAAGGGCTCGGGCTTGCGCCCCTGGAACACGGTCAGCGCCTGGCCCTCCATCCCCGGGCGGACCTCTGACAGGGGCATGATGGGCGGCGGGGAGCCGGGCGTCACGCGAGCATGCGGTGGCGCCGCCGGGCGGCCCGGGGCGGCGGCCAGGGGTGGCCCGCCCGCCAGGGCCAGCGCGCCCGGCCCGAACAGCGCCAGCGCTGCCACCAGGGGCCGCGCCAGCCGGCGCCTCGCCACGCGCCCGGGCGGTCCCAGCGCCGGCGCGCGCTCCGCCCGGAGCTCGCTCCCAGACTCGGCCACCGGACCGGCCCCAGGACCCTTCACCGAGCGACGCGGAAGCCAGGGGCGTACCAAGGGGGGTGATCGTACCACGCGCTGCGACGGCGTCGCTGCCCCTCGCCCGCGCGTCCCGCGTTGACAGTCGTTCGGCCAGGCCGGATATTTACCGCTCGGCCCCCGGTCCGGGGTGCCGCGTCCCCAAGGAGGCGCCCCGCTATGAAACTCGTGTTGGCCGGCATCACTCTTCTCGTCGCGACCATCGCCGTGGGTGTGGCCTGCGGTCCCAAAGAAACGTATTGCTACGAGAACATGGACACCTGCGCGCACGTGAAAGCCGCGATCGAACAGGACGCGAAGTGGAAGCCCGAGCCCGACGCGGAGGCGTCTGCGGGGCACTGCTACGACAACAACGGCGTCGAGATCCCCTGCAACGGTTGATCGGGTGAACCGGTAGTTCGCCAGATCGACGCATGAAGCGTTTTCGCGCGGCGGTGGTCGGGGGCAGCGGCTACGGCGGCGCCGAGATCATCCGCCGCCTGCTGATCCATCCCGAGGTCGAGCTGGTCCGGGTCGCCAGCATCGACCACGTCGGCGAGCCGCTGGGCGCGGTTCACCTGTCGCTGACGGGCCGGACGCCGCTGCGGTTCGAGAACCTGTCCCCGGCGGACGCCGCCGCGGGGTGCGACGTGGTGCTGATGGGGCTGCCCCACAAGATCAGCGCCGACAAGGCGCCGGCCGTGCTGGCCGCCGGCGCGAAGGTGGTGGACATGTCCGGCGACTTCCGGCTGCGCGACGCCGCGGCGTACGCCCGCTACTATGGCGTCGAACACCCGCGCGCCGCGCTGCTGGGGACGTTCGTGTACGGGTTGCCCGAGCTGAACCGCGACGCCATCCGGGCCGCGCGCGCGGTCGCCTCGCCGGGGTGCTTCGCCACCACGATCGAGCTGGGCCTGCTGCCGCTGGCGCGCGCCGGGAAGCTGCGGGGCCTGTTGCACGTGGTGGGCGTGACCGGCTCGTCGGGCAGCGGCGTGGCGCCGTCCGCCGGGACCCATCACCCCGTGCGCGCGGTGAACCTGAAGACGTACAAGGTGCTCGAGCACCAGCACACGCCCGAGATCCTGGAGACGCTGGCGGCGGCGGGGGCGCCCGACGTGCAGCTGCGCTTCGTGCCGGTCTCGGCGCCCCTCTCGCGCGGCATCCTCATCACGACGTTCGTCGAGGTCGACGCCGCCGAGACGACCGATTCGCTGGCGGCGCTGTACGCGTCGTCGTATGACGGCGAGCCGTTCGTGCGCTTCGTGCGGGACCGGCTGCCCGAGGTGGCGGCGGTGTCGGGCTCGAACTTCGCCGAGGTCGGCTTCACGCTGGGCGAGCCCCGGGGCGCGACGCGCACGCTGGTGGTGGTCAGCGCCACCGACAACCTGATCAAGGGCGGCGCCGGCCAGGCCATCCAGAACATGAACCTGATGCTGGGGCTGCCCGAGACGCTGTCGCTGGAAGACCCCGGGCCCTGGCCGTGAGCGAGCCGGGCCGCGCTTCGATCGTCGTGAAGCTGGGCGGCGACGTGTTCGAGCCGTCGTCGCTGGCGGCGGTGGCGGCCGAGGTTCACGCCGTGGTGACGGCCGGCTGGCGCCCGCTGATCGTGCACGGCGGCGGGCCCCAGGCGACGGCCCTGTCCGAGCGGCTGGGGCTGACGCCCCACCTGGTCGGGGGCAGGCGCGTCACCGATGCCCCGACCCTGGACGTGATGAAGATGGTGGTGGCGGGCAAGCTGAACGTCGATCTGGTGGTGGCCTTGCGGGCGGCCGGCGTGGCGGCCGTGGGCCTGGCCGGCAGCAGCGGCGTGGTGCGCGCGGTGAAGCGTCCCCCGCGCGTCGTGGCGGGCGGCGGGCCTGCGCCGGTGGACTTCGGCTGGGTGGGGGACGTCACCGGTTTCGACCTGACTTTGCTACGCGCGCTGCAAGACGGCGGTTACCTGCCCGTCGTCGCCAGCCTGGGGCTGGCGGAGGGTGGCCTGTGCCTGAACATCAACGCCGACGTGGTGGCCAGCCAGCTCGCGGCCGCTTCCGGCGCCGCGCTGGTGGCGATCACGCGCGTGGGCGGCGTCCGGCGCGACAAGGACGATCCGGCCACGCGCATCCCGCGGCTGACCGCGGCCGAGGCGCGCGCCGCCATCGCCGACGGCACCGTGCGCGGCGGCATGATCCCCAAGCTGGAGGAGGCCTTCGCGCCGCTGGCGGCCGGCGTGCCGGCAGTGCACATCGTCGCCCCGGGCGAGCTGGTCGCCGCCCTGACGGCGCCGGGCTCGTCGGGCACCGTGCTGGTGGCCTGAGACCGCGCGGTTCCGCTTTTCGCGTTCTGGCGCGGCGGGAGCGATACTGGTCGCTCGCCATGGGCCGGATCCAGACGCACTTTCGCAACAAGCTGGTGGCCGGCGCGCTGGCCGCCATCCCCGTGGCGCTGACGGCGTTCATCCTGTGGTACGTCGACAGCAAGGCGCGCTCGCTGGTCGGGCTCCGCTATCCGCTGGCAGGGCTGGCGGTCGGACTGGTCAGCCTGTACCTGCTGGGCCTGTTCGTGACCAGCCTGGTCGGCCGCTGGGTGCTGACGGGTGCGGACATGCTGCTGGTGCACATCCCCGGCCTGCGGGACCTGTACCAGTCCTGGAAGCAGGTCGCGTTCTCGCCGGAAGGGGACGAGGGGATCTTCGCGCGGGTCGTGCTGATCCCCGACGATAGCGGCCGCCTGCGCATGATGGGCTTCTCGATGCGCCGGCCGCTGGATGGCGATCCCGAGACGACCTGTGTCTTCGTGCCCAACGCGCCGAACCCCACGACGGGGCGGCTGTACTTCGCGCCCACGCGCGACTGCCTGGTGCTGGACCTGCCCACGCGCGTCGCCTTGAAGGTGCTGATCTCGGGGGGGAACTACGTGCCCGCGGACGTGGGACGGCAGCTGGCGCAGCATCGGGCCATGAACGGGCCACGCGCGCTTGGCGAAGGGGGATCTTCGGGTCATGCTCCGACCTCGACATGAACGGCGCCGCGCGCAGACGAGCAATGGTGATGGTCCTGGCCGGCGGCGTGGCCCTGGCGGTGGGCGCCGGCAGCTTGTCGCCCGGACGGGAGGGGGGCGGGCTGGCGCACGCGGCGGGGCGTCCGCGCGCCGGTGACAGGGCACCCGCCTTCACGTTGAAGACCGTGGACAAGGGCGAGCCCCGCGCGCTCGACCGACTGGTCCAGCAAGGCCCCACGCGCGGGCTGGTGATGGTGTTCGTGTCCGCCAAGTGCCCCTACGTCGCGCAGGCGCGGCAACCGCTGGCCGAGCTGTTTCGGGGCTACGGCGGCAAGGTGGCGTTCGTGGGCGTGAACGCGAACCAGAACGAGAGCGCCGACGACGTCAAGGCCGATGCCGGCGCCAACTTCCCCTTTCCCATGCTGCGCGACGAGGGCGCGAAGGTGGCCGATCTGTACGCCGCCGAGCGCACGCCCGAGGCATTCCTGATCGACGCGGGCGGCGTCATTCGCTATCACGGCGGCGTCGCCGAGCTGGGCGCCGCGCTGGCGGACTTCACGGCCGGGCACGCGGTGGCGAAGGCCGAGTCGAAGGCGTTCGGATGCACGATCAAGCGCAAGCCATGAGTGGCCCGGCGCGTCCGTCTCGTTTCGTGCAGCGCACCAGGAAGGCTCTGCTGGTGCTGCTGGCCTTGTGGCCGTGGACCGCCTGCGCGGGTCCGAACGGCGCGGGGGGCAAGTCAGCCGCCCGCGCGGCGAAGCCGGGGCCCGCCAGGCCGGTCGCCGATCAGCTGACGCCGCTCGACGTGACCGGGCTGGGCGAGCAGATCCATAAGGCGCGCGGGCGCGATCTGTTCATTCATCTGTGGGCCAGCTGGTGCGGCCCCTGCCTGGAGGAGCTGCCCGACGTCGATCGCTTCGCGCGCGAGGCGCGGGCCCGCGGCGCCACTTTTCTTTCCGTGTCGCTCGACGATCCCAAGCGCGCCGCGCACGTGCTGGACGTGCTGCACCGCCGGGCGCCCAACCTGACCCCCTTCGTGGCGCGGTTCGACGATCCCGACAAGTTCATCGCCTTCTTCTCGACCGAGTGGGAGGGCGCCATCCCGGCGCTGTTCTCCTACGACCGCCAGGGCCACCTGCGCGGCAGCATCGTGGGCGAGATCGAGAACGCCGACATCCGCCGCATGCTGGCCGACATCTCGGTCGCGCCGCCCGAGCCCGGCGCGCCCCGCTGACGCTCGCTCAGCCTTTCGGGACGGAGCGCTGTCGCCGTAGCGCCACCGTCGCCGCGGCTATCGATCCTCCCCAACACGCCTGACGTCGCCGATGGGCGCAGACGCCCCGCGCCCTGCGTCTGGTACGGCTCGCGCCGTGCCGGCATCGATGTTGGTGTAGATGGCGGCCCAGGCCAGGAAACAGGGGAACAGCACCATCAGGAACAGGATCCCGTCGACGACGCCGGCCAGCGGGCCGGGAACCGACGCGACGGCGAAGATGGCGTTGAAGATGAGGCTGAATCCGAGGAACGCGCCGAAGAGCAGCAACGGACACAACCAGAACGTCTTCCAGTCACCGCGGCGCGCGGCCAGGCGCAGATCGTCGATGCCGAAGCTGATCTGCACCCCGACCCCGACGCCCTTTCCCTCCATCACGTCCTCGGGCCTCTGGATGTCGGCCCCCCTCCCCAGCGCGACCCGGCCGGCCTCGTAGGGTTCGAGACGGCGGACCTTTCCGTTCATGTGTTTGAACAGGACGTAGAAGAGAACGGCGGACATCGCCAGCAGGCTCGCCCCGGCGATGGCGAAGGCCTTCGCCAGGGTCCAGGAGACGCCAAACCTCTGCAGCAATACGGGGTTGGGGAACATGGCTCAGTTTGCCTCCGCGGTGGCACGGGCCATCTCGAACGCGCGCTGCGCGCGCAGGGCGACAATCAGATCGTCGTGAGCCGTCGGGCTGAGGAGCAACCAGGTGATCAGAAGACCGTTTCGCTGCGCGAAGCCCAGCCGCGCCGTGGCGTCGGATGAAGCCAGATGACCATTCAGCAGGAAGCCACCCAGCCAACCCGCCACGGCAGCCGCCCGGGGATCGTCATCGCCCGTGAGCGGCACGGGCGCGCCCGTCGCCGAGAACTGGAGCGCCGCCAGCTTCTCCACGGCCCTGCCCGCGAGACGATCCAGCGGCGGGACCGCTTCGCCTTTCTCGAGGCGTTGCACCTTGATCTGGCAGTACGCGAGCAGCCTGTCCTTCGCCGGGTTGGTGAGGCGCAGGTCCACCGCCGCCACGCCCTCGGGGGCGGGCTCCACCGGCGTCGCGGACCAGCTGGCCGGATACGCCACGCGAAAGTCGGGTCGCCTGCCACGGGCGGTCAGCCAGGGCTCCAGCTGCGACTCGCCGGTTGGCTTCTGCACCGTGAAGCCGTCGTGGGCTACCCAGCATGTGTCCTTCACCTGGTCCCAGTGAGCACGCGGCACCAGGCACGTGACCAGGAAGATGTGGCCGCCGTCGGCGCGCGCGGAGGTGCGGCGGACCTGCGGAGCGCCGTCGCGAAGGCGCGTGCCGGTCGCTTCGAAGTACAGCCCGTGGACACCCGGAATCCAGTGCCCGGCGACGATCGTGTAGCCGGACCGGGTGAAGGATTCCCGCAGCATGGCGTCGAGCGGGACCTCGAGCCTGGGCACGGCCGCCGACACGATGATCGCGGGCGAGCCGAGAGCAGACGGGCCCACGAAGTCACCCAGGGCGACGGTGTCGAGTGTACCGGCGGCAGGCGCGGCGCCCGAGGGCGGCTTCGTGAACTTCCAGCCCTTCGGCACCAGCACCTGGTACCCGAGGGCCGCCTCGGTCTCCGGCGCGTATTGAAACCTGACGTGCGTCTGCTCCAGCGTGGCGACCAGGCGAGGCGCCATCATCGGGACGTCCAGGGGGGCGGTCGCCTGCGCGAGGCCGGTGGCCGGCGGCGTCTCGGGCGTCGCGGCACGCTTCGCACAGCTGGACGCGCCCAGCGCCGCGAGCACGCCCAGGCAGCTAGCCGTGATCGAGGGAGAAGTCCGTCGCATCGTCGTCCTCGTCAATCGACGCGGAGGGTTTCGCGCTCGATCTCGAACAAACGCTGCGCCCGCAGGGCCACCAGCAGATCGTCGTGAATCGTGGGACTGACCACCAGCCAGGTGATGAGCAGCCCGTCTCGCTGCGCGAAGCCCAGCCGGACCGTCGCCTCCGACGCGGGCACGTGACCCGGGACCACGCATCCTCCCAACCAGCCTCGCACCGCCGCGGCGCGCGGATC
>Ga0105240_10000963_pt1 | contig 51309 bp, 41 predicted proteins | sample KBSC54metaG_FD_80426 | JGI IMG/M metagenome (GOLD analysis project Ga0105240, IMG submission 80426) | Corn rhizosphere microbial communities from Kellogg Biological Station, Michigan, USA - KBS C5-4 metaG | ecosystem: Host-associated > Plants > Roots > Rhizosphere > Soil | place: Michigan, USA... | reverse complement strand
TTCCACTCCACGATCTGGTTATGGACCGCTTCTAGGCGGCTGTTTTTCAGGCGTTCGGAGGGCGTGCGGGCGAAGGCCATACAACATAGCCCGATACTGACGAGGGCAACCGCTCGCACGATTTCATTCTAAACCCGCCCGATTTTCATATCCCGTGGAGCATGCCGCCATCCACCTGGAGGCTGGCCCCGGTGATGTAGCCCGCGGCATCGGACAGGAGAAATACTGCGGCTGTTGCGAACTCGTCAGGATCGCCGTAGCGGCCCATTGGAATCGTCGCGCAAATGCGCTTCTGTTGCTCCGGAACGGTGATGCCGGCGCGCTTGGCGTTATCTTCGTCGATTTCCTTCACGCGGTCGGTCGAGATGCGCCCGGGGATTAGCTGGTTCACCCGGATCTTGTTCGGCACAAGTTCGTTGGCGAGGATTTTCGAGAGCGCCGACACCGACGTCCGCATCACCGTGGAGAGCGCAAGGTTGCCAATGGGTTCTCTCGCGGCCGACGAAGTCGCCAGCAAAATTGCGCCGCCGCCGCGAGCTGTCATCGAAGGAACGGCCAGCCGGATCATACGCACGGCGCTGAGCAGCAGCAGTTCGAACGCGCCTTGCCAGGCAGCATCGTCGAACTTAAGCACGGGCCCCGGCGGCGGGCCACCCGAATTGGTGTAGAGCAGATCGACGCCGCCAAAACGATCGACCGTCTCGTGGTGCCAGTTTGAAAGTGCATCCGCCGAACGCACATCGGCGGCTACGGCGAGGATCTCGGCGCCTGTTTCCCGGCTGAGTTTGTACGCGGCGTCGGAAGCGGCTTCAGGACTCCGGGAAGACAAGGAGACCTTCGCGCCCTCGCGGGCCAGTGCGCGCGCTACGGCGAATCCGAGTCCCCGGCTGGCGCCGGCGACCATCGCAACTTTGTTTGTAAGACCGAGGTTCATAGGAATCTTTGATTGTAACCACGCGGGTAACGACGATTGTACGAGAATTAGAGGTTTGAACCCGCCAGATTTGAATCCACGCGGTCCCCTTCCGTCCGTGAAGAAGCTCACGGAAATCTTCTTCCGCGTCGGCAACACCACGTTCGGCGGTGGATACGTGACCATTGGGATGCTGGGAAGGGAACTGGTCGACGCGCGCCGCTGGATCAACGCGGAGAAGTTCGATCTGGCGTTTGCAATTGCGCGGGTTACGCCTGGAACCAACCTGATCGCGTTCTGCGCGGCGATCGGCGCGCTGATTTGCGGCGTGGCGGGGGCGATTGGGGCGGTCTTGGCTCTTACCGCGCCCTCGTCGGCGCTGGCCGTATTAATCGCTTACGGATTCGAACGTTGGCAGGGGAACCGGGTGGCGATGGCCGCCATCGGAGGAACCGTGGCAGCCGTTGCGGGCATGATGTGGGCCACCATCTGGATCATCCTCAAGCCCCACCTAGGCGGGACGACGTGGAATGGCATGATCCGCAATCTGCAAGTCGTGTTGATTGCGGGAGGAGCGTTCGTGGCGTCCTGGTTCTTCGGACTTACTCCCCTGCCTATCATCCTGGCAGGCACGCTGACCGGATTCCTCTGGAAGGACGCCAAGAAACCGTGAATCTGCTGGTGCTCTATTTGTTGCTGCTCAAGGCCAGCGTGACGTCATTTAGCGGCCTCGGATCGCTACCCATGGTGCGCGACGATTTCGTGGTCGAGCGCCACCTGCTCACCGATCACCAGCTAAATATAGCCGTGGTGGCGGGACGCACCGGACCGGGACCGTTCGGGCTCTACCTGGTATGCGTCGCCTACGAGGTGGGAGGCATTCCCGGGGCATGCGTAGGGTTTCTGGCGCTGATCACGCCGGCTTTTTTGGTAATCCCACTCATGCGCTGGATCGGGGCGCGAGCCGACATCCCTAGGGTCCGTAGCGCGATTCGGGGATTGCTGCTGGCCAGCGTGGGCTTGTTGCTTTCCTCTTCGGTGCCCCTCACGCAGGATGCGTTCACGGGCGTGTTTTCGGTAATCCTGATGGTGGCGAGCTTTGCGGTTCTCACATTCACGCGGATCGATTCGGCGTGGTTGATGCTGGGAGCGGCGGGCACAGGGCTTGCTGCCAGCCTATTCCGCTAAAAAAACGAAACCGCGGGGGACGTCCTTCGAGCAGGCAGCCCACCGCGGTCGAATCACTACTAAAGAGCTGGATGTTACTTCGTGGGCGCGGTTGTATCGCCGTCCTTGCCCTTCTTGGCCTTGCCCTTTTTGGCCTTAGCGTCGGTGCTCTTGGTGTCGCCCTTGGCGTCCTTATCTTTCTTGCCCTTCTTGGCAGCCTTCTTCGTGGTGTCCTTGGGGGCGTCCTGGGCTACGGTGATGCCGGCAACGCCGATGGTCAGCGCCAGGGCCAGCATGATGTTCACGAGCTTCTTCATTTGGGTGAGATCTCCTCTTTCTTGGCCGAACGGCAAATACCGTCGCAGCACTTCTATGTTTACAACCGGACATGAATAGGCCCTTAAACATCCATTAAAATCGTTTCATTCCAGAAGGTTCCCGGCCCCTATTTCGGTTAAGTTCTATTTATTGAAGCTATTGCTATCCACCACGGTCTCGGTGAGCTCGAATCTGAGGATACCCTCAAACAACATGAAGCGCGACGAACTGACCCGCAAACTGGCGCGCGAGGATGGCTTGCCCGTCGCGGTAGCTCAGGACCGGATCGATGAACTGGTACACCGGATTGTGACGAAGCTACGGAGCGGGCGTCCAGTCAAACTGCCTGGGATTGGAACGCTCGTAAGACGCGCCGGGACACACAAACAACGGTGAAGAATCCCCAGCGGATTCTGGCCATGATCCGGCGGTCACTCGAGCGCGGCCAGACTGTGGAGATTGACGGATTGGGGATGTTTCGGCGCGGGACCGACGGGGCTTATGAGTTCATAGCCCAAACCGAGCGGCAAGTGTTCATCGCATACGTGGAGGAGGATCTCCTGCTCGCGCGGCGACTGCGAGACATGCTAGCGGCGGCCGGATGTTCGCCCTGGATGGACAAGGACAAACTGATTCCGGGGCAGAACTGGCCGCGGGCGATTCGACGGGCCATCGAGATTTCCGACGTATTCGTAGCGTGCTTCTCAGCGCGCTCGACTTCCAAGCGCGGGCCGTTTCAAAGCGAACTGCGGTGGGCGCTCGAATGCGGGCAACGGATGCCGCTCGATCAAACCTTCGTCGTTCCGGTCCGGCTGGAGGCTTGCGCCGTGCCGAGGCAGATCCAGGAGCGGACGCAGTACGTCGACTTGTTCCCGGATTGGGATGTCGGGATCCAGAAAGTTATCCGGGCCGTAAAAGCAGGACCGAGGCCCGGGCAAGCCGGCTGCCGGCTAATTCAAACTTCGATCTAATTCAAACTTAGTATCGGTAAGATGCTGCTGTAATCGTCGGTCCAGCCGCGGAAGGTAGCGTCGGCGGTGGCCGGATACATGTTCGCTCCTTCGAAACTTGGATTCTGAAATACGTTGTTGTCCGGAGAAGTAATCAGAACCCACGTGGTGGAGTTGGCGAAGGTATTGTCAGAGGCATCGTCGGCCACTACGGTAGCCTTCTTTCCGACGAATTCCGCGCCCCGCTCGCATACCGGCGCCAGATTCAGGTAGCGGTTCGAAATGTGTACGGCCAGCACACCGTCGGGCTTCAGCAGCTTGAAATATAGCTGCATAACTTCCTTGGTGAGGAGGTGCACAGGGATGGCGTCGCTCGAAAAGGCATCGATGACCAGCACGTCGTAGTTCGGCGGCTCTTGTTTTTCCATGGTCAGGCGCGCGTCGCCCATCAGCACTTCTTTATCGCCGGCGCAATGCGAGAAGAAGGTGAACTCACCCCGTTCGGAAAGCGATTTCACCAGGGGATTGATTTCATATACGCGCACGTAGTCTCCCGCGCGGCAGTATCCAGTCATGACGCCGGCGCCCATGCCCACGACTCCGTACCGTATCGGACCAAGGGCCTGCTTGGCCTGCATGGCTCGACCGATGCCGGAGCTCGGCGCATAGTAAGAGTTCACCTCATAGCGATGTTCCGGATTGAGCCGCTGCGATCCGTGGTTGATCGTTCCATGCAGCAGGTTGCGCAGGGCATATTCCTGACCGACATCGTCATCGCGAATCCGCAGTTCGCCGTAGAAATTCCGCGCGAACAGGTGATAGCCCTTGCGATCTTCCAGTTCCTTCCGCACCAGGTACCCGGCCAGGAGACCGACGCCAACGGCCAGCGCGAAGCGTATAGGCCAGGATCCCCACGCGAAGCGGCGTCCAAACATATTGAACGCGGGGATCTCCAGATTAAACAGGACAATCGTTCCCAATACCCCGCAGGCAACCAAACCGATGGGAAGCTCCAGGTAGGAGTTGAAGACGCGCGGTGCGATGATGGCGACGAAGATGCCGCCGATCGCGCCGCCCACCGACACCATCAGGTAGAACAGCGTCAAGTACTGAGGAGCAGGCTTACGCAGCGCCAGCTCGCCGTGGCACAGCATGCAGCAGATGAACAAACCCGCGCAGAAAATGGGGATCGAAAACTTGATGTGGAAGTTTCCTTCGCCGGCATAGAGCGCGTATGCCATCCAGCCCAAAGCCGGAGCTACCCAAGGCAGAAAAATCCAGCGCTGGTAAACCCGGTCGCTTTCAAAGGCGAGGATAAAGGTCAGCAGATAGATTGCCAGCGGTACCACCCAGAGCAAGGGAATGGGCGCCACGTTCTGGCTCATATGGTTGGTGATCGACACCAGAAGCGTCGACGCGCAAGCTGCCAGACTGACCCAAAGCAGGAGTTGCAGACCGGTCGGACGCTTGCCGGATTTCTCGCGGATCACCGGAGATGCCGCTACTACGGGTTCGGGGGAGGCAGCCTCCCGGCTCACCCAGGCAGTAATCAAACAGAGTGCCGCGAACGCGACGTACGCAGCGCTCCAGAAGTAGGCCTGCTGGCGCGATGCCAAGTTCGGCTCCACGACGAAAGGAAAACTTAGCAGCGCCAAAAACGACCCGAAGTTCGATAACGAGAAAAGGCGGTAAGGGACACTGCTGCCCGTACGGCGGACATACCAGGCTTGCAGCAGTGGACTTGTTGAAGAAAGCAAAAAATAGGGCAGCCCGATGGTGGCCGCCAGCAGCTCGAGAATGCGCAGCGTGGGATCGCCGATCGCCGTTGGCTTCCAAGTCACATTAGGCATAATCGGCAGGAGCGCGCAGCTGGCCAGCAACAGCGTTCCGTGGACCAGAAGTTGGGTCCGCGCCTTGGTCATTTTGATAAGAGCGTGCGCGTAGGCGTATCCGGCTAATAGTGAAAGCTGGAAAAACAGCAGTGCGGCGGCCCAAACGGCGGCTGAGCCTCCGAACCACGGAAGTATGATCTTAGCGATCAGTGGCTGCACCTGGAACAGCAGGAATGCGCTCAGGAAAATAGTGATGGCGTAAAGGATCATGAGAGTTAGTTTTCAGCGCAGTATCTGGATAATATTGCTATAGTCGTCGGTCCAGGCCCGGAATCCTTTGCGCGGTTGCAGCGCGTAGGTGTTGGTGTCCTGGAAGTTAGGATCAGCGAATACGGCGGACGATTTCGACAGCAAGATCCAAGTATTCGAAACGTAGTAGGCTTCCGAATTACCTTCATCGTACACCACGATTCCGAACCAGCCCATTTCCTTGGCGGCCTGAGCGATGATCGGTTCCAGATCCAGATACCGGTTAGAGATGTTGACGGCCAGAACACCATCCGGTTTCAGATGGCGCGCGTAAGTGGCATAAGCTTCACGTGTTAACAGATGCATGGGCACGGCGTCGCTGGTGAAGGCGTCCATGGCCAGGAAATCGAGGTTTTCGCTGTCCTGCAGGCCCTCAAGCGTCAGGCGGCCGTCGCCGAAATACAGATGTTTGTCGGCCGGGCAATCCTTCCAGAAATCGAACTTGGTCTGGGCGATTTGAAACACGAGCGGATTGATTTCGTAATAGTGCAGCGTATCGCCGGCGCGGGCAAGCGTCGCGGTCACACCGGCCCCCAGGCCCAGGATGCCGATTCGAATGGGACCCTTTTGCCCCTTGGTGCGGATCGCGCGCGAGATGCCGGAGGTTTCTCCGAAATACGATGTGGGGATGCGTCCGCCGCCTGGACCCAGGAGCTGCGTGCCGTGGTTTATGGTCCCATGGATCAGGACACGCACTCCATCGACGCCGCCGCCGGGAGGATCGTCGCGGACACGCAGGACGCCATAAAAATTGCGCGCGGCCAGGATATATTCCTCATTCGCGCGGCGTTCGAGGCGGGCCAGATAAACGCCGAAGGAGAGCGCCACAATCAGCAGCGACGCTCGCACGGCCAGCGGCCGGGGCATGCCCTTATCGTCATAAGAAAGCACGATGGCCATCAGCACGCCTAGCCCGGTGATCGCGATCGGCATTTCCCAGTAGTTGGGGAACATGCGAGGCGCGAGCAGGGCAACGAACAATCCGCCAATCGCGCCACCCAGCGAGACCATCAGAAAATACAGCGTGAGGTAGCGCGGATGCGGCTTGCGTTGGGCAAGCTCGCCGTGACAGACCATGCAGGCAATGAAAAGGGCTCCGCACAGCATGGGAATCAGGCGCTTGATGACGTCACTGTTGTTTTCGTATTCACTCATCCCGTAAGTGAATGTGCCTAGCGCGACCAGACCGAGCGGCAGGAACAGCCAGCGCTGATAGATTTTGTCGCTTTCAAACGAGAGGATGAAGGTCAGCAGGTAGATGCTCAGCGGGGCGATCCACAGGAGCGGAATCGGCGCTACATTTTGCGTTAGGTGACTTGTAGTCGCCAGCAACAGAGTGGAGGCGCAGGCCGCCAGCGAAATCCACATAAGGATGGTCGAGAAGCGGGGCGGTGGGGCATTCTCTTGCGCGGCCGCCTGCAACGGGTCGGTGCCGCCGCGGCTTTTCCAGGCTGCCAATCCGCAAGCGACGGCAAACGCCGCGAATCCGACGGACCAGAGCCGGGCTTGTAAACGAAGGGTGACGTTGGGTTCCACCAGAAAGGGGTAGCTCAGAAGTGCCAGCATCGATCCGAAGTTTGAAAGAGCGAACAGGCGGTAGGGAATAACGTCGGATTTCGTTCGCAGATACCAGGCCTGGAGCAGGGGGCTGGTGGCAGAAAGCAGTGTATAAGGCAGCCCAACGGTCGCGCCCAGCAGAAGCAGGATGCCCAGCAATGGATCGGCGCCGCCGATGGGCTTCCAATAGTCTTTGGGAATAATCGGCAGCGTGACCAGGCTGATCAGGAGGAGTGTGCAATGGACAATGATCTGTTGCTTGGGCTTAAGATACCGGATCAGGCAGTGCGCATACAGATAGCCGGCCAGCAACAAAAGCTGGAAGAAAAGCAGGGATGCGCTCCATACCGCGGCCGATCCCCCGAACCACGGGAGAACGAATTTCGCGATCATCGGCTGTACCTGGAACAGGAGGAAAGCGCTCAGGAAGATGGTAGCCGCGTAAACAAACATGGACCGTCTAGCATACCGTAAATCGGGTCGGGGGCGAGTGAAGAGGCGTTAAGAAAGGCTCTTCAGTTACTTGGTGTGTTCCATTTAGAACCTCCGAGACGCGCGTACGGCGAAATCGGCAGTTGCAGACGCGGGGTCGGAGTGATCATCGACGCGATCGCGGGTGGCGGAAATGGCGCTGCCATCGGTGGAGGTGCGGAGCCCGTCGGAGACGGTGCTGACGTTCACTACGCAAAAGACCGCGACTCTGCCGTGACGGAGAATCTCTACTTCTTCACGCTAACGGTTACGTCGCCGTCAATATAAGCAAGGTATTCTGTTCCCGCGGCAGCCACCAGGTCCTTGTTTTTGGGCTTCACGTTTGTCTCCACCGGACGCTCGCTCTTGCCATCGCCGCTGCGGCCCGATTGGGTACGGATTCGATACTTGTGGCCGTCGACCGCATCCACCGTCAGCAGGCGCATCGTCATTTTGCCGCCCCCAATTCCGAATGTTCCTTTGCGTCCGACCTGAGCGATAGTCCCAGTGACAGCGGCACCCTTCGCAATGACCACGAGATCGCCGACGCGAACATCTTTGGCCACGGTGAAGCGAAGGGGGGCACCTTCCTGCGCGCTCTGCGGGATATCTTCCGCCAGAGTAATGAAAAACGGAATGCCATCTGTCAGCGTGACAGCCACGATGGCTCCCGCGGCAGACGGCGGAGCGGCCGCTAGAACTGGAGTGGGGGCGGGTGCTGCCGGTGGCGGCGCTGTTGGCGTCGTCGTGGCCGTCGTCGAAGCCGGGGTGGGGGCAGTTGCCACAGAAACAACAGGTCCAGCAGGCTTCGAAGGCGCCGCTTTGGGGTTGCGCATGGCCTCCAGAACTGTTTCCGAAACGCCCGCCTTGGAGAGGCGGATGATTTCCGGTGCGGACAGAACAAAGGCGGTCTTCGAATTACGGATCTCACTCAGAATTACGGCGGGCGCAACTTTCGCCGCGACCATCTGAAGGATGTTGTCGTTGCTGAGCGCCTGATCCGCGGGTGCGATGGCCGGGACAGTAGCGGTCACGGGAGGCGGCTGCACCGCGACTGGAGGGGGCGCAGGAACAGGATTTTGGATCTCCGTAGCGGCCGGCGGTTTGGACGCCCGGTGCAGCCACCACCAGGTGCTGCCCCCCGCGATCGCCAGCACGGCGATAGCAACACCGGCGCTGAGCATGATCGGCATGGGTGACCGTTTGGGTTTGGGCCACGGTTCCATTCCAGTCCGCGTGCGATACAGCATGCCGGAATCGGACTCGTGCTTCAATGCGCCCAATGCCACCTGCACTTCTTTCATCGTCTGGAAGCGCTGGTCGGGATTTTTTCGCAGGCAGCGCTGAATCACCTGCTCCAATTGCGGCGGAGTGTCGGGCGCGATCTCCGGGATGGGCCGGACTTCGTCGCGCAGGATCGCCGAGAGCGTGGAGAGCGCCGATTCGCCCGCGAATGCCCGCGTTCCCGTCACCATTTCGTACAGCACGACCGCAAGAGAAAAGATATCGGACCGAGAGTCGACCCGCTTGCCCTGGGCCTGCTCCGGCGACATGTAACTCACAGTGCCGATGATCGAGCCCTCCACCGTGAGCGGCGCGTGGTTGATCGTCTGCGTGGCGTCGGTAGGGCTCGAAGCTGTCTGGCTCAAGGGACTGCTGTCGGCCAGCTTGGCCAAGCCAAAATCCAGGACCTTGACCAGTCCCGTTTCCGTCACCATTACGTTGCCAGGTTTAAGATCGCGGTGGATGATGCCGGCTGAGTGGGCGACCTGCAGAGCGTCGGTCATCTGGACCGCGTATTTCAATACTTGTGGAACGCGCAGGCCGCCCTTGGGAATCAGGTCGATAAGCGTCTTGCCCTGCACGAATTCCATCACCATGTATTCGGCGTTGCCTTCCGAAACGATGTCATGGATGGTGATGATGTTGGGATGGTTCAACGCCGAAGCGGCCTGCGCTTCCTGAATAAACCGCCGGCGGCGCTCGGGATCGCCGGCGCTGGCGTCAGTGAGAATCTTAACGGCGACGAACCGGTTGAGGCGGGTATCCTGAGCCTTCCAGATCTCGCCCATTCCTCCGGCGCCGAGTTTTTCTAGGAATTGATAATGGTGGACAGTTCTCCCGACCATGGGCCACTCTGGGAACCCTTAGTTTGCCACATTCGCGCCGGGAAGAATAGTAGCCGCGGGAGGTAGTGCCCATGTTCACCCGTTTCCCGTTGGCTGCCGACTCAGCGGACGCTTTCATGCCGGATTCTTCTGGAAATCGGTCCAGTGCTTCTCGGAGTCGGGCAAGGCCGACCCGGCCATTACGGTGCGAGCTGCGGAGCAATGTAGGCGTAGAAGATCACGATGAACCCGATCACTGTCGCCAGCGTGACGCTATGGCGGATCGTGAACCTAAATAAACGGGCTTCATCGGCACGCTTCATTCCGGTAGCCGCCGAGGCGACCGCGACGCTGGTGAGACTGATCATTTTGCCCATCACCCCGCCCGCCGAGTTCGACGACGCCATCAGTACAGGATTCATGTTGAGCTGGTTGGCGGTCACTACTTGTAAATTTCCGAACAAAGCATTGGCGGAAGTGTCGCTGCCGGTGAGAAAGACGCCCAGCCATCCTAACCAGGTGCTGAAGAATGGAAACAGCGCGCCCGTGGCGGCGAATCCAAGCCCCAGCGTGCCTGTGGCGCCAGAATAGTTCATCAAGTACGCCAGACCCATCACCGACGCGATGGTAAGCTCGGCTAACGCCAATTGATTCAGCGTACGGAAGAAAACGCGCACCAGCTTTCCCGGGCTCATGCCCAGAAGGAAAGCTGAAACGATCGACACAATCAGACAAGCCGTGCCTGATGCCGAAAGCCAGTCAAAACGATAGGTAGCCGCATACGGACCGGGGATTTTCGAGACCGGGGGAACGATTTCCACCGCGTTGTGCAGGCCGGGCCAGTTGATTACTTTGCTGACGGCTCGAAGAGCCGTCTGGTTGTAGCCCCACACCAGGACGATGACCACCAAAAGGATGTAAGGCAGCCAAGCCATGAAAACCTCACCCGCGGGGTGGCGCGTAGGAGCTACGCCCTGCTCGGCCAGGCTCTTTCCGTCAGCCATGGCGAAGCGATCCTTCGGTTTCCAAACCTTAAACAGCATCGCGAGGCAAGCCATGGCGGTCAGCGAGGCGAGAATGTCGGTCAACTGCACGCCCACGAAATTCGAAATTACAAACTGTACCCCGGCGAAGCTAACCCCGCATATGACACACGCCAGTAGTACGCCCTTGAGCGCCTTCATGCCGCCCATCACCGCGATCAAGTAAGACGGCACGAACAGCGAGAGCGGAGCGCAAATCCGTCCCACCCCGGCGCTGAGGCGCATCTCCGGGAGTCCCGTCACCTGAGCCAGAGTGGTAATCGGTATTCCAATCGATCCGAACGCTACCGGGCAAGTGTTCGCCAGCAGGCAAATCGCCGCGGCGTAGAAGGGGGAGAATCCCAAACCTGTGAGCATCGCGGCGGCAACAGCGATCGGCGTTCCAAAACCCGAAGCACCTTCGATAAACGCGCCGAATGCAAAGGCGATCAGCAAGGCCTGGAGGCGGGGATCGGAAGAAAGCGAGCCAATGGAGTCTTTGATGATTTCGAACTTTCCCGTTTCCTGAGTGATCCGGTAGAGCAATACGGCCGTGAACACCACCCATCCGATCGGGAAAAGCCCTTGCGCGGCGCCATACGTCACGGACGCGAACACGATGCTGACTGGCATGCCATACAGTCCAATCGCCATGAGCACGCCGGCGCCGAGCCCGCACAAAGCTGCTAGCCACGCCGGCTTGCGCAAAATCCCTAGCAACACGACCAGCGTGAAAATAGGAACCGCGGCGACCAAGGCGGAAAGTGTCAAGCTTCCGGAAAGCGGTGTATAGTTATGCGTCCACATAGCGCAAGGAGTCCTATCTTACTTCAGATGCCGCGCGGAGCGCTTGTTAGTTCTCGCAGGCGCTTGCCACGGGCCATCTAATCGTTGTGTAATCAACATTGCTGTAATCGCAAATCCTAAATATAAGTGACCACTGCTTCAAAGGCTTCCTACCTCCGATTCCTGGATAATCGACTGTTGCACGTCCTGTGCGTGGCGATGGCGCTGGTCATCATCATCACTGGATACCGTCCGGAAAAAGTCTTCGATTGGTGGCTTGAAAATGCCGCCGCCCTGACGTTTATCGCCATCCTCGGGACCACCTACCGGCGCTTGCCGCTTTCGGATCTGTCTTACGTGCTCATTTTTGTTTACCTGAGCATGCACGAATGGGGCGCGGAGTACAAATATTCGGATGTGCCGCTCGGCGAATGGATGAAGCCCTGGCTGGGCACCACGCGCAATCATTACGACCGCATTATGCATTTTAGTTACGGTCTGTTGCTGGCGTATCCGATGCAGGAATGGTTTATGCGCGTCGTGGGCGTGACCAGCCGCTGGCGTTATCTGTTGCCGGTGGAATCCACGCTGGCTTTCAGTGCCTGCTATGAAATGCTCGAGGCCTTCGCGGCGTCGGTGCTCACACCCGAGCGCGGCGAAGAGTTCGTGGGAATGCAGGGTGACATCTGGGATTCGCAGAAAGACATGTTCATGGCCGGGTTAGGTGCCATCACGGCGATGATCGTCATCGCATCCGTGCGAGCTGTGCGGAGCCGCCGCCGGAAAGAAATCGTTCCTAAAGCCGCTGTGGCGGGTGTTGGCTACACGGATCGATATAGGCCGAAATGATATGACTGGAACCGCGTGCAAGCGCTGGCCCAACGAGGATCGGCATTGAGCGCAGTCCAGGCGCGATCGCGGGCGCTCAGACTTTCAAACGGGATAAGGTAGGTGAGATCGGGCCCGTTCGCGGCTCGTAACAACGGTCGAATCCCACTGCGCGGAAAAATCTCAGTGTGATCGCTCGCGAGCGTAGGCGCGACGCCGCGATAGGTCCTCAGTTCCCAGACGCCTCGCCTCAGTTTCTCGGGGAAAGCGGTTGCGATCGCGAGCGTTTCGGGAAGGCGGACGCCCGCAATTGCTTCAAGAGTTACAACTCGGCAAGCATCGCGGGATTCGAAAGCCGGGACCACGGCCGCAGCCGCGAGCATACCCGAAAATCCGCGGCGGGTCATAAAATAGGCCTGAATCAGGAGGCCTGTTTTTTCCGGATTGCTGCCCACCGCTTGCGCTGCGCTACCGCCATCTTCTTGCGGGTTTCGGCACTAAAGGGTCGGCGTTTTCGCGCGGGACCGGATGAGCTCGCCTGGCTTAGGAATGCAGGAGGCCGCCCCCGGCGCTTACCCTGACTTCGCGCGAGCCGTTCCAGCATCATCATAGTTTGTTCGAGAGCTTCTTTCTGCTCCCGCAGCTCGGCGATCATTTTTGTGAGATTCATGTGCTAGTACAATTGTAAATTATGAAAACACTGGTCGCTAAGCTATGTTTTACTCTGTCGGTGACAGCAGGAATGGCGATGGGGGCCTCTTCGGTGCACGAATTCACAATGAAATCGCTGGATGGCAAGCAGGTCCCGCTCGCGAGCTTCAAGGGGAAGGTGATGCTGGTGGTGAACGTGGCCAGCCAGTGTGGTTACACCTATCAGTACGAAGGTCTGCAGGCGTTGTACGTCAAGTACAAAGAACGCGGACTGGTCCTGGCCGGTTTCCCGGCCAATAACTTCGGCGGCCAGGAGCCGGGAAGCGATGCGGAAATCGGAGCGTTCTGCAAATCGAAATTTGGCGTGACTTTCCCGATGTTTTCCAAGATCTCCGTCAAAGGCTCAGACCAAGCCCCGCTGTACCAATTCCTGACCGATACGAAAACCAATCCCAAAACGGGCGGCGAGATCCAGTGGAACTTTACCAAGTTTCTCGTCGACCGCAACGGCAAGGTGATCCAGCGCTTCGAGCCGGCGGTTGAGCCGGATTCCAAGGAAATCGAAGCCGCTGTGGAATCCGCCCTTAAGTAGCGGCTGCACGCCGCCGGGGTTCTAAGCGTCAAGGTCTCTCAGGGGCTAGTTAAGCAGCCCGGAGTGCGCATGGCTGAATGGACACTTAAATACGCGGACACCCGGGGGGAAATCCACCAGCAGGTGGCCGAAGCCGAGTCCGAACGCGAACTGCGTGATCGCTTCACAGAACAAGGGTTCCTGATTTATTCCATCCGGCCCCGCGGCGAGGGTGTCACCCAGAGCCTGCGCCCCAGCGGGAAGAAACTTAACGTAGAAAAGTTTCTGATTTTCAACCAGCAGTTTGTCACTCTCATTCGTGCCGGTCTGCCCATCCTGAAAGGTCTGGAACTGCTGGCTGACCGCCTGACCGACCCCAAACTGTCGCGCCACATCCAGGGTGTCCGCCAAGAAGTGAAGAATGGCGCCTTGCTCTCTGAAGCTTTCGCGCGACAGCGTGTGTTCCCGCCGATTTACGTCACAACGGTACTTGCCGGCGAACGTAGCGGATCGCTGGCGGACGTGCTCGACCGCTTCATCACCTATCAGAAACTGTCTTTGTCGGTACGGAGGAAGCTGCTGACTTCGCTGCTCTATCCGGCTGTGCTGGTGGTTCTGGCGGCTTGCTTGATCGTGTTCCTGGTCACTTACGTGGTCCCGAATTTTGCCACGCTGTACAGGGATATGCAGGCGACACTCCCGGTGCCAACCCAGATCCTGATCGCGCTGGGCACCACGGCGCGAAATTACGTATTGGCGGGCTTTGGCGCCTTCGTGTTAGGAATCATCGCGTTCCGGATCTGGTCGCGCACCCCTAGCGGATCGGAGCGTGTGGACCGGTTCCTGATGCGCGTGCCGATGGTCGGGGAAGTCTGGCTAAAGTATCAGGTCGCGCAGTTTTCTCGCGTGCTAGGCACTCTCCTGATCGGCGGCATTCCGCTATTGCAGGCGCTCGAAACGGCAGCCGATTCGCTGGGAACGCAGGTGCTCAAGAGAGTGCTCGAAAAGGCGGTGAAGACAGTTCGGGAGGGGCAGTCGCTCTCGCAGTCCCTGCGCGCAGCCAAGATCTTTCCCTCGCTGGCAATCGACATGATCGAGGTGGGGGAATCGACCGGCGCACTCCCGGCGATGCTATCGAGCGTGGCGGAATTCTACGAGGATGACGTTTCAACGCGCGTGACGGCCATGCTCAGTTTGGTCGAACCCGGCATCATGATCTGCATGGGCGTTTTCGTGGCGTTCGTGCTGGTTTCGCTGTATCTGCCCATCTTCTCGCTGGCGGATTCCTTCCATGGGTAGGTTTGCTAGACACCTCCGGTGGAACGCAGAGATTTTCAGGAGTTGGCCGCTCTTCGTGTGAAAGAGGCCCGGCTCCTGTTCAAAGCTAACTGCCCTGAAGGCGTTTACTACATGGGTGGATATGCCGCTGAGTGTGCACTCAAATCCTGTATTGCAAAGCGCACGAAACGTCACGAATTCCCGGACAGGGACAGAGTTTGGGATAGCCATACCCACAACTTGGAAACGCTCATTCGCTTGGCTGATCGTGAGAGAATGGGCAAAGAGAATCGCCGCTATGAACGCGCCTCGCGAACAGATGCAGAGGAGTTGCTGAGGGCTCTCAGCGAAAGGAGGCAGGGGCTCCTCCAATGGTTAAGACAATCCTGGTAGGACCGGACCTCGCCTTCGGTAAAGATATTCTTCGAATCCTGGATGCCGCGGACTTCCCTATCAGTAGCCCTGTGGCTTCTCCAAAAAAGACGCAGCGACGACTGGGAATTGGTATTAGGAACGCCGCTCCGCGACAAGTTGGGCGCCCATGAAGCGTATCTCCGGCTTATTAAAGCTTTGTCCGCAGAAAGGCCCACGGCGCTAAGCGACGTTCCAATCCGCTTAGAGAGCAATCGGCGTCCCTTTATTCGGGCACTTCGCAAGACTTTCGGAAAGACCGCATCCGTAGAGGGCATGCGGCTTGGCGGACATACGATTGGCGGCACCTGGATCGACGACGCCTATGTCTACCGAATCAAGTAATTGGTTGTCCACGACTTGCGCCCGCAGCGCGTCATATCCTAGTAGTGCAACCGGCTTGGCCGCAGTGTCCCCAAGCTAACGTATTGATTTTAAATGTCTAGTAGCGATCGCATGACTCCCGTCGATCCCCTCCAGGAAGCCGCACGCGCCCGCGCCGTGGCCGAGCGCTACTACCACGAGTTCGTGGATCTGCGGGAAGTGCGCATCGACCACGACCTGTTCACCTCCATCCCGGTGGACCTGATGTTCCGCTATAACTTCGTGCCCATCGAAGGGCACAACGGAACGCTCGATATCGCCCTGGCCGACCCGCGCAATCTTAGCCTGATCGACGAGCTGGCCGTGCTGCTGGGCAAGAAATTGCGCGTCAAGGTGGCGACGCTCTCGCAGATCTCCGACCTGCTCAAGAAGACCGAGCAATCGCAGCGCGTGCTCGACGAAGTCACCGAGGGCTTTACGCTCGACGTCGTCGGCGACGAAGAAAATCCCGACGAGACTCTATCCATCGACCGCCTCGCCGCTGGCGATTCGGACATCGCGCCGGTGATCAAACTGGTGGACACCACCATCTTCAACGCCCTCGAACGGCGGGCCAGCGACATTCACATCGAGACGCGCGATCAGGAAGTAGCCATCAAATACCGTATTGACGGCGTGCTGCACTACGCCATGCCGCCCATCGCCAAGGACTGGCATTCGACCATCATTTCGCGCATCAAGGTAATGTCCGAGTTGGATATCGCCGAGCGACGCATTCCGCAAGACGGACGCTTTCGCGTGCGCTACAAAACCCGGTTGATCGATTTCCGCGTCTCCATCATGCCCACGATCTACGGCGAAGACGCGGTGCTGCGCGTACTCGACAAAGAATCGATGAGCGAGAAGTTTTCGAATCTCTCGCTGGACGTAGTCGGATTTTCGGCGTCAGAGCTGGCGAAATTTCGCCGTTATATCAAAGAGCCCTACGGCATGGTGCTGGTCACCGGACCTACTGGCTCGGGCAAAACCACGACCCTCTACGCGGCGCTGAGCGAGATTAAGAACGACGAAGACAAGATCATCACCATCGAGGATCCGGTGGAATACCAGATTCGCGGCATCACCCAGATTCCGGTAAACGAGAAAAAAGGGCTGACCTTCGCACGCGGCCTGCGTTCCATCCTGCGCCATGATCCCGACAAGATTCTGGTCGGCGAAATCCGCGATAACGAGACGGCGCAGATCGCCATCAACGCCGCGCTCACCGGACACTTGGTCTTCACCACGGTGCACGCCAATAACGTGCTGGACGTGCTTGGCCGATTCCTGAACATGGGCGTGGAGCTCTACAATTTTGTCTCCGCGCTGAACTGCATCCTGGCGCAGCGGCTGGTCCGTATGATCTGCCCTCACTGCAAGAAGCAGGTATCGTATCCGGATTCGTACTTGGTCGAAAGCGGCCTCGATCCCGGCCAGTGGCGCGATGTACCGCTGTATGAAGGCGTTGGCTGCTTCGAGTGCGGGGGAACCGGATTCCGTGGACGCAGCGCCATTTCCGAACTTCTCGACCTGAGCGACAACATCCGCGACCTGATCCTCAACCGGCGGCCCAGCACGGAAATCCGCCGCAAAGCGCGTGAAGAGGGGATGACCTTCCTGCGCGATTCGGCCGTCGAGAAGGCTCGCGAAGGAATCACTACGCTCAAGGAAATCAACAAGGTCACTTTCATCGAAAGCTAGCTCCTATGGCCTTGTGGAAACAAATCACGCATCTAGTGAAGGATCCGCCACCGGATCACGTCTTCGAGCTGTCCGAAGCAGGTATCGCCTACGCGCGAAATGGGGAAACCGGTTTCCAGGTTTTCGAGCCCGGCGTGCTCGCAGTCTCGCCGGTAGCCGACAACCTGTTGCGTCCGGACGCGGTGATGTCCGCTCTCGCGCGCATCGCGCCTCCAAATGGAAACAAGCGGCGTCCCGCAACCGTGATTCTGCCGGATTACGCCACGCGCGTCAGTTTGCTCGATTTCGATTCTTTCCCTTCTTCACCCGAGGAGCAACTGCCGCTGGTGCGATTCCGGGTGAAAAAGACGATTCCGTTCGATATAGATTCGGCCGCTGTCAGTTATTGGGCCCAGCCAGCCTCGGCCAAGGCTGGCGCGAAGAAAATCGAGGTGGTCGCGGTCACCGTCGCGATGGAGATTCTGGCTCGCTATGAAGCCGTTTTCCGAAACGCGAACCTGTATCCCGGGGAGGTCACGACATCTGGATTGGCTGCGCTGAATCTGTACACCGCGAGCGGGGTAGCCGTGATCGCCAAGTTGACGGGCAATGTTCTTACCGTGATGGCCGTCGACAACGGGCAATTGAAACTCTTCCGGTGCCTGACAATTGAAGAAGGCAGCGACCAGGAAATTTTAGCAGTGCTCAACCCGACTTTTGCTTACATCGAAGACGAATTGGGACAGAAGCCGGAAAAGCTGCTGCTCTGCGGGTTCGCCAAACCCATCGAAGGATTGAACGTGGAAATGGAGCCGTTGAGGAGCCGCCTGGGCGCGCCTAATGCTTATAACGCCGGACTGCTTGGGTATCTGGAGGCGACTGTCTGAGTATGCGCATCCAGGTCAATCTCGCGAGTGAACCCTTTCGCCGCGACCGGCCCATGCTGGTGGCCTCCGCTGCCTGTGGCATTGTACTGGTGGCGCTGCTGGGCCTGCTGGTATTTCTTATCCTCAGCGAACGGGGCCGGCAGACCGAAACCCGCACGGCCGTGGCGAAGCTGAATTCCGAGCTGCGCGCGGTCTCTATCGAGCAGGCTAAGCTCGACAGCACGCTGCACCTGCCTATGAATGCCGAGGTGCTGGAGCGCAGCCTCTTGCTGAACTCGCTGATCCAGCGTAAATCGATCAGCTGGACCAAGCTGTACGCCGATATTGAAGGTGTGAAGCCCGATAACGTGCGGCTGATCCAGGTACGTCTCCCGCAGATCAATTCCCGCAATGAAGTGACGCTCGATATGGAAGTGGGTGCGCAAAGCCAAGGGCCGGTAATCGAGTTCCTGAAGCGCCTGCAAGATTCCCCTTTGTTTGGACCGACGAACCTTTCGCGTCAGTCGCCTCCTACGCAAAACGAGCCCCTGTGGCGTTTCCGAGTAACGGTGAGTTATGCCCAGAAACTCTAAAAGCCAAGGGTCGGCAGCCAGAAGTCACACCCGCGATCTGACGCGAAATATCCGCATCCTCCTGGGTGCGTTGCTGGCCCTTAACTTGATCGCCGCCGGACTCGTTCTTTTCCCGCCAGGGGGTTCGGCCGACGACCTAGAACGCGAACTGGCTACTCTGCAATCGCAAATCATGCAGAAGCGCGCACTGCTGGAGCACAGCCGGCTTAATGTCGCCGCCATCGAAAAGGCGCGTGGAGAGGGCGACCGCTTTCTCACCGATTACTTCCTAAGCCGCCGGACAGCGGATTCCACCTTGCTTTCCGTGCTGAGCGAGGCCGCCAGCAAGGCCCAGATCAAAGAGCGTGACCGGGCCCAGACCACCGAGTACATTGAAGGCTCGGATTCGCTCAGCATGATGACCATCACAGGCAACTACGAAGGCACCTATCGTAATCTGCTGAACTTCATTAACGAGCTGGACCATTCCCAGCAGTTGCTGATCATCGAATCGATGAGCGCGGCTCCGCAGCAGGGCTCGAATATCCTGACCGTGAGCCTGAAGATCGATGCTTTCATAAGAGATGATTCGACGCCTCCGCAGACGGTTCAGACCGCCGCTCGTGTAGAGGAATTACGATGAAACTGGCTCCCACAGGTGTCGGCGCGGAGCCCAAGAAGCTGGCCATTTTGCTCGTATTACTAGTGGCGGCCGGCGGGACCTACTTCTGGATGAGCCGGCCGGACCCGCCTGCCGGGACGAATACGGCTGCAACTCCATCGGCACCCGCGGTAAGTACGCCAGCCGTACCGGCTCCTTCGCCATCCTCTAACTCGGTACGCACCACGACATCTTCCTATGGTCCGAGAACAGCCACGCGCGGGAGTCGTGTGTCCGCTTCCGGCGACGATTTTCGGCCCACGCTGAAACTGCCGGAGGGCATGGATGTGAGTGGCATCGATCCCACGCTGCAGTTGGATCGGCTGGCCAAAGTACGAAACGTATCGGTCGAAGGCGGGTCGCGGAGCTTGTTTGAGTTTTATACTCCGCCTCCGCCACCGCCTCCACCGGTTGCCAAACCCCAGCCCATCGTCCCCAAGCAACTAACCGCCGCTGAGCTACAGGCGGCTGAAGCGAAAAAGGGACCACCCCCTCCGCCCCCGCCGCCGCCCATCCCATTAAAGTTCTACGGCTACTCAGGAACCATGCGATCGAACGTGCGGCGCGCCTTCTTCCTGAGCGGCGATGACATCGTCCAGGCCGGCGAGAATGAGACGCTCTTGAACCGCTACAAGATCATCCGGATCGGGGTAAACTCGGCCGTAGTGGAGGACACTGTCGCCAAGAATCAACAGACATTGCCACTGGCCGAGGAAGCACCATGAAGAGCGTAACGAGAAGACGGCGCGAATTGCAGCAAGGCTATGCCCTGCTGATGATTTTCCTGATGGCCGCCCTCATCGCGTTGATGCTCTATCAGCAGCTGCCGCGTGTCGCCTTCGAAAGCGAGCGTGAAAAAGAACAGCTCCTAATCGACCGCGGCGAGCAGTATACGCGGGCCATTCAGCTTTATTATCTCGCGAACAACCGGCAATACCCGACCAGCCTTGACGACCTTGAGAAACCAGAAAAACGCTTTCTGCGGCGGCGCTTCGTGGATCCCTTTACGGGCAAAGCCGAGTGGCGGATCATTCACACCAACGGCGGATTTCTTACGGATTCGCTGGTGCAAAAGCCTCCTACGGATGCTCAGGGGCAGTCGGCCAGCAACTCGACTAATAGCAGCACGAGCACTGCGAACACTACAACGGCCGCCAACGAACCGCCGCAGGTGAACGCGGCCGTGTTGCAGCGCCCCAGCGATCGTCCCGTCACGCCGCCTGGATTTGGGCAGACCATCGGGGCGCAAACCCCATCGGGGGCGCAACCAGTGAACACACCACTTCCCCCCATTACGCTTCAGCCACAGCAGGGCCCAGGTGCCCTGCCGCCCATCACCTTGCAACCCGGAGGCATGAATCAACCTGGGGGACTTCCTCCCATCACACTGGCGCCCATTGGAACTCCGGGTCAGCAGAACACTGCACAAAATCCAGGATTAATCCCCGGACGGAACTCACAGCAAGGCCAATACACAGGACAAGTACCGGTCCCGGTGCAAAACTCGCCGGGGGGGGTTGCTCCATTCCCCGGTCAGGCTCCGGGAGGACTACCAGGCGGAATCCCGGGTGTGCCGCCAGGGTTCCAAATTGATGCGAATGGTCAGCTGGTGCCAAGCGCCCCGGTTCCGGGCCAAGGCACTCCGGGTCAACCCCAAGGGATTCTGGGTCAACCGCAAGGGATTCCGGGGCAAACTCAAGGGATTCCGGGTCAACCCCAAGGGATTCCGGGTCAAGGGATTCCTGGACAGCCCTTTACACCGCAACCCCCCACTGCATCGGGTCCGGTGCAGGGCTCGCCCAGCGCCGCGTTAACCGCCATCAACCAGCTCCTCACCACTCCGCGCCAGATTCCTGCGCCAACCTCGGGAGCCACCAGCAGCAACCAGATTGGTGCGATTGCTGGCATCGCAAGTACCCATAAGGGTCCCAGCATCAAGATCTATAAAGATCAGGGGCAGTACGAAATGTGGGAATTTGTGTTCACCCCAACGGCGAATACAATACCCGGTGCAGCAACCCCAGCGGGCGGGATTCCTCCCAACGGACAGGTACCAGCTGGACTGGGTCAGAGTGCCACGCCCAACACGTTCGCTCCCAGTGGGACATTCGGCCCCAGCGGAGGCCAAACAACGTCCGGGGCCGGTCCCAGCCGCTAGAGACGTTGGTTCCGCGCAGAGAATCCCATAAACGGACAGTCCTGGCAACTAAATCACCCCTGTTTATAGTGAGATAGAATCGGCGGCTGAAATGCCACAGCCTGATCTTCCATAGAATAGAGGAATACTTGGCAAACGACGGACGGGTTCTTATCGCTGACGACCAGGCGGACGTGCTGGAAGCCCTGCGGCTGCTCTTAAAGGGCGAAGGGTTTGGAATCGAATCCGCGAACTCCCCAGCCGGAATCATGGCCGCCCTGGAGACCAGCGATTTCGACGTGGTCCTGATGGACCTGAACTACACTCGGGATACAACTAGTGGACAGGAGGGACTGGATCTCCTTTCGCGTATTCGTTCTAACGATCCTTCGACGACGGTTGTAGTAATGACGGCCTGGGGTAGTGTAGACCTGGCGGTGGAAGCCATGCGCCGGGGCGCGCGCGATTTCGTACAGAAACCCTGGGACAATGCACGTCTGCTAGCGATCCTGCGCACGCAGATTGAGCTCAGCAATGCGCTGAAGCGTGGACAGCGCCTGGAAGCCGAAAACCGGTTGTTGCGTACTGACGGCGGCCCGGCACTGATCGCGCAATCGCCGACCATGCAGCCCGTGCTGCAACTAATCGCACGGGTGGGTCCCTCGGACGCCAATGTACTGATCACGGGCGAGGCTGGCACCGGCAAGGAAGTGGTCGCGCGCACGCTTCACGCCGTTTCCGCACGGGCCTCGCGCCCCATGGTCACGGTCAATGCCGGCGGCTTGGCGGAAGGCATTTTCGAAAGCGAACTCTTCGGTCACGTGCGGGGAGCATTCACCGACGCGAAGATGGACCGCGTAGGCCGCTTCGAGCTGGCCGACGGCGGCACGTTGTTTCTGGATGAGATCGCCAATGTCCCGCTGAACCTGCAGGCCAAGATGCTGCGCGCGCTCGAAATTGGCGAGATCGAACGCGTGGGGTCCTCGAAAACCAAGCGCGTGGACGTGCGCGTGATCTCGGCGACCAATGCCCGGCTTGCGGAAGAAGTGGGCGCGGGACGGTTTCGCGAAGATCTGCTATTCCGCCTGAACACGGTCGAGATCCACTTGCCGGCATTGCGCGAGCGGCGCGAGGATATCTCCGCCCTGGCGTCGCATTTCCTGGGCGTGCACGCCCGGCGCTATCGCAAGGATCTGCGCGGCTTCGATCAGACCGCCATGCAAGCTCTGCTCGACAATCCCTGGCAAGGCAACGTCCGCGAGCTGAACCATGTGATCGAGCGGGCCGTCCTGCTGGCGCAGGACACACTGATCCGCAACAGCGATCTGGCGCTCCGCTCGGGACCGCAGGGCTCGCCCAAACTGGATGACATGAGCCTGGAAGAGGTGGAAGCCTTCCTCATCAAGAAAGCGCTGGCCCGGTATAACGGTAACGTGAGCCACGCCGCTAACGGGCTCGGGTTGAGCCGCAGCGCACTTTACCGGCGTTTACAACGTTACGGGTTGTGAAAATTATCTTGTGAAAATAGCGGAGAAGCTCAGGCCCGTGCACGAGCAGCGCATGCGCCTGCTGGCCTTGGCAGCCGGGCTGCCCGCAATCATTGCCGCATTAGTGCTTCTCTGGATCGCGGACTACACACCCAAAGTTCAATGGACCATCACCGTCCTGATCCTGGCGATCTGGTGGGCCTGCGCTTCGGCCATCCGCGAACGAGTGGCCTCTCCGCTGCGCACATTGGCCAACCTGCTCGAGGCGATGCGCGAAGGCGACTACTCGATTCGCGGTCGCGGAACGGGCGCGTACGACGGGGAAGATGCGCTGGCCGACGTGATGCATCAGGTTAACGCCATGAGCGCGACACTGCGGGCGCAACGACTGGGCGCACTCGAAGCCACAACCTTGCTGCGCAAAGTAATGGAGGAAATCGACGTCGCGGTGTTTGCGTTTGACGGCGAGCAAAGGCTGCGCCTGGTGAATCGCGCCGGAGAGCGGCTCTTGAAGCAGCCCGCCGAACGCATCCTGACCTCCAGCGCCGAAAACCTGGGCCTAGCCGAGTTCCTGCAGGGCGAGCCGGCACGCACCGTGCAACGCACCTTTCCGACGGGCGCAGGCCGCTGGGCCATGACGCGTTCTATGTTCCGCGAAGGTGGCCTTCCCCATCAACTGTTGGTGGTCAGCGATCTCACCCGCGCGCTGCGCGAAGAAGAACTAAAGGCCTGGCAGCGATTGGTCCGCGTGCTAGGCCACGAACTCAACAATTCTCTCGCGCCGATAAAGTCCATCGCCGGGAGCCTTGAATCCTTGATGGCGCGCGATCCTCTCCCCGACGATTGGCGCGATGACGCCCGCCGCGGTCTTTCAATCATCGCCGCCCGCAGCGAAGGGCTGAGCCGCTTCCTGGGCGCCTATGCTCTGCTGGCCAAATTACCTCCTCCTCGGCCAGCGCCACTAGAGGTAGGAATGTGGATTCGCCAGTCCGCCACACTCGAGCAGCGGCTGACCGCCCGGGTGCTGCCCGGTCCGGAGATGACCATCCAAGGCGATCGCGATCAGCTCGAACAGGTAATCATCAACCTGTTACGGAACGCGGTGGATGCCTCGCTTGAAACCGGTGGAGCAGTGGCGGTTTCCTGGAAGCGGCACGGCGCACGGCTGGAAGTTTCGGTGGAGGATGAGGGTCCCGGCTTGGCCAACACCGCGAACCTATTCGTTCCTTTTTTCACCACCAAACCGGGCGGCTCGGGAATCGGCTTGGTTCTCAGCCGTCAGATCGCCGAAGCGCACGGCGGATCGCTCGAGCTGCGTAATCGCGAGGACGGCCGGGGTTGCGAGGCGCGTCTCGTGTTACCGGCTTAAGTAGATTTTACAAGTTTTTTACAACCTGTACACGACTTCCCACAGGCTTGCTTCGTAGGATGGGGCCGTATGAGCGCCCCAGCTGTCACCTTCGCAACGTTTGCCCGTATCCCCGTTCCCCCACCGCCGCCCGACCCTAGCAAGTGGAAAACCCTTTCGGACGAGGAACTTGTCGCTATCTATCGGGAGAACTTGCGGACCGATTGGGAAAGTCAGGCGAGGGAAGATGCGGCCGCGGAATTATTTCTCCGGCATCAAACCCGAATTACGCGCTGGTGCTACCGCTTCACGCATGATCGGGAATCCGCCTCGGACCTAGCCCAGGAAATCCTGTTGCGCGCTTTTCGCAACCTTGATAGCTATCGCGGAGAATGCCGCTTCTCAACGTGGCTGTATGTGATCGCCCGCAATCTGTGCATGAGCGCGATCCAAAAACGCTCCTGCGAACCGGTGTGGGTCGCCAAGGCCAGCCCCGTGGATTTTCCCGATACCGCCTCGGTCGATGTGCACACGGCGGTCGAAACTGAACAACGCCGGCGCCGAAGTTGGCGCTTCATCCTGGAAACGTTAGACGAAACCGAAGCTCGTGTGATGATGCTCCACTATGGACAGGAAATGCCGCTCAACACGGTTAGCCGCATGCTGGGCCTGACCAATAAGAGCGGGGCAAAAGCCTACATCGTAAGCGCGCGGCGCAAGCTGGCGGCAGCGATGTCACGGGATCCGACACGAAAATCGGCGGCGTAGCCCCTTATACCGGCAGCCTCAGCACAAACCGGGCGCCATCCGGCTTGCTGTCCGACCACAGGTCCCCGCCGTGAGAGACCACCGTTTCGCGTGAAAGCGCCAGTCCCAGGCCCACTCCCTTTTTCTTCCCCGCCGTGACGAAGGGTTCGAAGAGTTGAGCGGCGATCGAAGCCGGGATGCCAGGACCGTTATCCTCCACGCTGACCACGATTTCGCGATCGCGCCGGTCTGCCCGGACGCAGACCGAACCTCCGTTCGGCATGGCCTCAATGGCGTTACTGAGCAGATTTTGGAATACGCGTTCCATCGGGGAGCGGTCGAGCGGCAACTCCACGTCTTCTTCGAGATCGATCTGAACCGTGATGCCGCGAGCCTCGGCCGCGGCTACCAGTGGTTCGTATGCCGCCGTGACTACCTCGCGCAAGCGGCAAACTTCGCGGGCGTGTCCACGGCCCTGGGTGACATCCGCCAGCTCTTGCAGCAGGCTCTGCACCTGGCGCGAAGCCCTATAGATGTTCGCGGCTAGACGTTCCACTTGAGCTCCGGATAGCTTGGTATCTACCAGCATTTCGGCGCCGCCATAGATGGCCGCAAGCGGATTACGCAGGTCGTGGATGATAGACGTCGACAGCCGCCCGATGGTGGCGATCCGCTCCTGCCGGATGAGATCCTCGCGGGCTTTGCGGATCGAAGCGCACATACTGTTGAAGGTTTCCGCCAGCCGCGCGATTTCGCCGCCTCCGTGTACTGGAACGCGCACATTGTAATTTCCGGATGCGATTTCCGCCGCAGCGCGATCCAATTCGTCCACCGGTTTGAGAAGGCGGCGTGCGAGCAAGTAGGTCAATCCGATGCCGGCCAAAACGGCGCCCAGCCACAGCACCGCCAATCTCGAGCGCACCGCGGTGATCTGGTTCAGCGCTCCCTCGAATGAGCGCAAGATGCGCAGCTCGCCCACTGGATTCCCGTCGACGTCGGTTAACGGAAATGCCATCTGAAGATAGTCCGAGCCGAGAAGCGCGACTTGCTGCTGTGAAGAGGAATCGGCTGGCAAGGCACGCTCCGCCGCAGGATCAAGCGTCGAGGCCACTACCGCTCCGTGAGCCAGAAAAACGAAGTCGCTTCCGCCCGTCGCGCTCTTGAGCTCGCGGACCAGATCCGCGTCCACGGCGATCCCGGCCACCAGTACATTCAGCAGCGCCGAATCGTGCGTAGTGGCCACGTAAACCGGCGTAATCACGATCTGATACAGACGTCCGCCCAGCGTGACGAAGCCACGAGCCTGTTTGGGAAACTCCCGGGCAGCCGAGCGAACGACAGCGATCTGGGACATTTGCGCCTTCATTTTTTCCTGGCCTTCAAATCCGGCCACCGAGGCGATCACCGCGCCTTTGGGATCGCACACCAGAAACAACGTCTGCGGGCGCGAAAGCTGGTCCCACACCTCGCTGGCCGAGTCGCGGATGGTGGCTCCGTCGCCGGTGCCAAAAGCCGAACGAACGCTCGGCAGCCGGCTAAGGATCAGACTGATGCTGGCGAGTTGGTCCCCTCTGGCCTTCCACAGTGATTCATAAGCCCGGAAGCTCGCACGAGCCTCTTCTCCCAAGGTGGCCGAGGCGATCCGCACAAACTGATCCTGCAACAGCCATCCCATGGCGGCGAACAGCACGGTGATCGCAATCGAAGTGGAGAAGAGAATTCTCCACAGCAAGGAAACGGACTGTAACTTGAGTTTCATTTCCGGATTATTTTCGAACGGCCGGATAGACTCCGCCGTCGTCGGGCGGATCCGTATAGTCGTGACCGTACTTGTTGTGGTGCGGAATTACAATGTAGCCGCTTTCTGAGATATCGATCGCCGGCAGCGCGACGCTTCCATTCGTAATCGTGATGCGGCGCGTGAGAGCATCGAGCGTCGCCTGTGTGGCGCGCTCGTGGAAAAACCGCAGTATGTATTCGCCGGGCGGGATATTATCGAGCAGGAAATTGCCTTTTTTGGGTGTGGCTTGGAAGTATGGCGTATTGAGCACGACGATCACGGCACTCATGTTCGCATGGATGTTACAGAAAACCCTCACCACGCCTGGCCGGGCAAATCGTACGTGCCGCGAAGTTCCCGGGGGATACAGTCCGACGTCGAAAAGTTGGCCGTTGTAATTCGAAAATGCGTTGTGAAAGATGGGGTCGAAATTGGGGAAATCGACGCTGGTGCCCACCTGGATCGGCAATACGTGCGGGGTGAAGGTCTTGTCCTTCTGGATCATTTTTGCGGCGGTCTCCGCGGGCGGCGGGGCAGGTGAACCGTTCACAGGTTCCAGCCATACTACGACTCCCGAGAAATCCATGTGCTTGCGCACGGCAATATCCTGCGAGTCACGCAGCTCCACGCGGCCGGAGAGCGATCCGGCAACCAGGTTCGTCACCGCGGCCAGGCTTAGCAGCAGACTAAAAAAGATATGCGAAGGCCAGATCATAATGCGGATTGATGACCGTTTTCGATCCCAAATATGTAGTGCGCACCTGCGAAGATTCGAAGCTGGTCAGAATATTTGAACCTAACCGATAAATGATGTTCGCGCCGTAGCCCTGGTTCTTGCCAACCGCCCCGAGGCTGAGATCCCGATTGCGATCGTCCTCCTGCCCGCCGTAGAGATTGAACGTAGCCCGCCGTGTGGCTCGGAACGTGAACTGGCCCCAGCCCCCCGTGGCACCCACCGCGCGAGCCTGGCCGTTGATCAGGTTCACGCCCTGCCGGAGACCGCCGATCACGCCGGTATTTTCTCCATGGAAAAAAGCGCCGGTAAAATCCACGCGCGCAGCCGGACGAATCAGCCAGTCGATGGAAAATATCCGCGAGGGGACCGATTGCCCAAGTACGCGTGTCGAACTGACATGGAAGCTGGGCGCGATTTCGATGCGGCGGTTCCCCGATTTCGCCCAGAACTCGAATCGGCCCTGGTAGCCTGGCCGGGCTCGCGCAAGATCCGGCGCCGTCAGCCCCGTGCCGCTTTCCGCTGTTTGGTAGACCCCAAACTGAGCGCGCAATCCGGCCTGCTCGGTTAGCGAGATACGCTGTTCCACGCGCACCTGCGGCTGCCACAGCCACAGATTCCCCGCCGCGGTCAGGGGCGACACCCCTACCTGGGCCAGCGAATCCGGTTCACGCGGAGCGATGATCGGTTTGTCGAAAGCCAAGCCCAGCGTAGTGTTTTTCCAGGTCGCGTCCAGAGTAGCGACGCGCAAGCGCACGGTTTGGTTGAGTCCCGTGCCGCCGCCGAAAAAGTCCATGTAGATCGCACCCGTCACCTTGCCGCCGCCGATCAGGCCGGGCCCGTCCACCTTCAGACCAATAACGCTCTGACGGAACGTCGCGCCTCCGGAGGCTTGACCGCCGTTAGGCGGCGCAACGACGGGGTTATCCGCTCCGCTGGCGCCCTTACCGTTCAGGAAAGTATTGAACAACAACATTCCTGTGAGGCTCACGGGCAAGCGATGCTCGCTGGAGATTTTGGATTGATCCAGGTCGGCGATACGCCGCTCGGTAACTTCCACGCGTTCTGGCAGCGGTTGGGGTGGAGTTTCGGTCTCCGCGGTCTGAGGAACGGGTTCAGAAGATACGGGCTGGCTGGCCGCGAGTTGCAACCGCAATGCCCGGATTTCCGCCATGAGTTCGCGATTCTGAGCTTCCAGGCGATCCAGCCGGTCGATCACAGTGCTGAGCTCCGCTGGTTGCTGTGCAGTGAGAGACCTCGCAGCACAAGCCGCCAATAGCAGGCACGAGAGTTTACGCATGTGTCAGCTCCTCCAGTTTTTTGCGCATGGCGCTGGGTGAGAAAGGCTTGGCGAAATATGCGTTGGCCCCCAAGCCGAGCGCGCGGGCCGGCGTCGAGGGATCGGCATCGGCGCTCACCACTAGAATCGGTAACGAGCGAAAACGCGGATCTTTCCGAAGCCGAGCGACAAGTTCCAGGCCGGTCATTTCGGGAAGATGCACATCGGTAATCACAGCGGAGACTGTATCACTCTCTAACGCCGCAAGTGCGGCTTCCGCCGACAGCGACGGGCGGATCACAACGCCGGGAAGCGTTTGCAGCGCCAAGTCCAATGTGGCGATGCAGTCCTCGGAGTCATCCACCAGCAGGATGGTCATGGCAGGAAGCGATATCCCACGCCATGCATGGTCAGGAAATGGCGGGGGATCTCGGGATTAAGCTCGAGTTTCTGCCGCAGCCGGACCACGTGCGCGTCCACGGTTCGGGTGTTGGGGAAGGATTCATAGCCCCACACGGAATTGAGAATTACATCGCGCGAGAGCGCCCGTCCTGGATTCTGAAGGAAGAATGCGAGCAGATTAAATTCGGCCCGTGTCATGCGAGTTTCCGCGCCGCTGCGCCGGACCATGCGCTGGTCCAGGTCGACTTCGACATCCGAAAAAGATAAAACCAGATCTGATCCTTGGGTCGTTCGCCGCAGAAGAGCCCGTATACGCGCCAGAAGCTCGCGCGTTCCGAAAGGCTTGACCACGTAGTCGTCGGCGCCGATTTCAAGCAGCAGAACCTTATCGATTTCGTCGCCCATCGCGCTCAGCACGATGACCGGCGTCTTCAATCCGGCCGCCCGAATGCGCTTGCACACTTCTACACCACTCAAACCGGGCATACGGAGATCTACCAGGATCAAGTTCGGCCGAAGCGCGAACGCCTGCTCCAGGCCGGTGCTCCCATCGGCTACCAATACCGACTTAAACCCTTCATTTTCAACCATTAACCCGATAGTGTCGCGAAGGCTATCGTCGTCGTCGATGACCAAAATCGTCTGCATGCTTGGGGAGCTTCCTTAATTGTAGACATAGGTGCGCCCGTTGATAGAACGGAGAAAAAAGGTCGCGACGCGAACTGCTACTATATGCACCCCGTAATGGTACCTGTGAGGTTCCACCCGACCGCCTTGGTTGAATCCGGCCACGTTGGCGAAGGCACGCAGATATGGGCCTATGCTCATATCCTCCCCGGCGCCCGCATCGGACGGGATTGCAATATCTGCGATCACACCTTCATTGAAAACGACGTGATCGTGGGCGACAGAGTCACGATCAAATGCGGCGTCCAGTTGTGGGACGGCCTGCGAGTAGAAGACGACGTATTCGTCGGGCCCAACGCCACGTTTACCAACGATCGTTTCCCACGCAGCAAACAGCACCTGGCGGAGTATCCGCGGACGGTGATCAAGCGTGGAGCTTCAATCGGCGCCAATGCTACGCTGGCTCCCGGAATCGTTATCGGTGAAATGGCGATGGTCGGCGCGGGCGCGGTGGTGACGCACAATGCCCCGCCGCATTCGAAACTGACCGGGAATCCGGCGCGCATTATCGGATACGTGGATGCGAGTCCGGAACCGGCCGTCACGCTAGCCGAGGATGGCGAGGATGCGAGCCCATTGGGCGAGGCCATGGTCTTCCGCATTCCGGGAGCTAAGGATCTGCGCGGCAGCCTGAGCTTCGGCGAAGTCCATCGCCAGGTACCGTTCGAAGTGAAGCGCTATTTTCTGGTTTTCGACGTCCCGAGCGAGCATGTCCGCGGGGAACACGCGCATCGCACGCTGCAGCAGTTCCTGGTGTGTGTCGCTGGGCGGTGCAATGTGGTGATCGACGACGGCGTCAGGCGGCATGAGGTGGTGCTCGATTCACCGGGTAAGGGCGTCTACATTCCCGCCATGTTGTGGGCTACGCAGTACAAATTCACCCGCGACGCAGTCCTTTTGGTTCTAGCATCGGAATACTATGACGCTGCAGAATACATCCGCGATTACGGTGAGTTCATCGCCCTTCGCCAAACAGGTCGTTGACAACCTCCCGGCGCATTGACATACTCACCCGAAGGGACTATTAGTATGAAGCCACTCTATATTCTGTCATTTGCATTCATCCTTACCGGTGCGATGTCGGCTGCAGTTCCCGATCCTGTCCATCTCGACAGTGGATCGATTTCGGGAATTGCTGTTAACGACGCGGGTGTCAGGATATTCAAGGGCATCCCCTATGCGGCTCCGCCGGTCGGCGATCTGCGTTGGCGCGCTCCGCAGCCCGCGGCGCATTGGGATGGTGTGCGTAAGGCCGATCAGTTCGGCCCGAACTGCACGGCGGGCGGCGGGGGACGCGGTGGCAGGGGCAAAGGGCCTGCTGGAGATAAAGGTCCGGCACCTGCTAAGTCTGCGGCTCCGGTAGGACCTGCTCCAAGTGAAGATTGCCTCTACGTCAACGTCTGGACACCAGCCAAAGCCGCGGGCGACCGCCTGCCGGTAATGGTGTGGACCTACGGTGGAGGTTTCACTGGCGGCTCGGGCGCGGAAGGCCGATACGACGGGGAAGCGATGGCCAGGAAGGGCATCGTGGTGGTTACTTATAACTACCGCCTGGGCATGTTCGGATTCCTGGCGCACCCGGAGTTGACCAAGGAATCCGGCCACAACGCGTCCGGCAACTACGGCATGATGGACATGGCAGCTGTGCTGCGATGGGTGCAGAAGAATATCGCTGCGTTCGGCGGCGATCCCCGAAAGGTCACCATCGATGGCGAATCGGCCGGAGCGATCCTGGTTTCGGCTATGGTCGGATCGCCCGAGGGCAAAGGTCTTTTCCAGCGCGCGATCGCGCAGAGCGGCGCGTGGATGGGCTTGAGTATCGCTAAGATGCGGACGCTGGAACAAGCGGAAGAGGCGGGCAAGCGTTCCGCCGGCACGCATACCATCGCTGAGCTACGGGCGATGTCGACGCAGGATCTCGGGCAGAATCTAACCGGAGTTCCGGCGGGCGTGATCGTCGACGGCTGGATGGTTCCCGAGGATCAGTCGCTGACCTTCCTCAAAGGCAAGCAGAACGGTGTCGACGTGCTAGTCGGGTCGAATCAGGATGAGGGAACGTTCTTCGCGGGCGGCCCGACGTCGGCCGATGCCGCCAAGAATCGCGCCCGGCAGACTTATGCCGATTTGGCCGATGATTTCCTGAAGCTGTATCCCGCTAACACGGACGCCGAAGCGGTTGCCTCAGGCTTGATGCGCAGCCGCGATGAAACCGGCTGGCACCAGCGCGAATGGGCGCAGTTGACCGTGAAACGCGGCAAGAAGGCCTACCTCTATTACTTCACGCACGTGCCTCCCGGAAATGGCGCTCGCGGCGCGACGCACACCGCCGAGCTGTCTTACATGTTCAACAATCCACCGGCGAACGACTCGTGGATGGTCGCCGATCACAAGCTCGCGGACATGATGTCGTCCTACTGGGTAAACTTCATCGCCACGGGCGATCCGAATGGCAAAGGGCTCCCCACGTGGCAGGCCTATAGCGCCAAAAACGACGGTCAGGCCATGGTGTTCGGTGACACGGTCCAATTCGGACCGCAGATCGAATTGTCCCGGCTGGCGTTCTTCGACAAATACTACGCACTGGTGCTTAAGAAATAGACAGCCGCTCCATCACTGTCGCGGCTCGGAAACGGCGCTCGTCGCGCTGATTCGGTCCAGATCGAGCACCAGGTGCCCGGCGGGCGAAACTTCGAATGCGGTTGCGAATCGCGCCGCCCACTTGACCTCTTCCCAGCGATAGGAATAGCGGGTATTCACCACTTGAGTGAACGAATCGTCGTAGCCTCGGACTAAAATCAACACTTCCGCCTGGAGACGTTCGAGGTCCGCGGCGGTCATTCCCGCCAGAGGACTGCTTTCATCGATAGGGTGAACCACGGTCCAGGTAAGCGCGAGGAAAAATATCTTCTTCCGCTCCAGTTTTAACTCCACGAAATTCCGGCGAAGTTGCCCGGCTGCGTCCTGCTGCACCGTCATCAGCATCATATCCGCCTGCACATCGGTGAGCACGTTGCTGCGGCGATTGGCGATGCGGAATTGCAGGCTATTTCCATCGCCATAGGGCGCCACCACCATGTGATCGCTGAAAACAAATTGCGCGTTGGGGCGCGAGAATCGAGCGAATAACAGGCCGGTGGCCAAGGCGAATCCCATCAGCCCCACGGCCGCCTCGGCCGAAGCCACAATGTTGGCGGCCAGCCCCAGAGGATAGAGATCTCCATAGCCCACCGTGGTGAGCGTGTGGACGCTGAAAAAAAAGGCTTTGCCGAAAGCGCCCAAGCCCATGTCGGTTTCGGCGGCGCGCAAGGCGCGGGGTCCAAGCACCGTGTAGAGTGAGGCGAAGACGATATTGACCGCCAGGTACGCCAGCGCCACCAAGCCCCAAAAACGCGGCCACGACAGGTTAACCAGGTGCATGTAGAAGCTCCCAATACCGCGTAAACCACGCCGGCGGACATTAAAGGAGCCGTCTTTGTTGATGGCGCGCAGCAGCGGCCCGGTATACTGCTGCGTCAATCCAGGATCGAAAGAAGGAGTCGCGGGAGGCATCTCTGCACTATGCCATGTCGTGAACTAGTCCAGGGTGACGGGCTGTTGGTGAATCTGGTGAGCGTCATACAAGAACGGGACGTATTCTGGACCTGGCTACATTGCAGCAAGCACTCCCCATCACGAACCACCTTCTGACCCGACGCGCGCAGCCCGGCCGGCTTTCGCTGGTGATTCCGATGTACAACGAGGAAGCCATGATGGCTCCCCTTCGCGACGCGGTCGACAGCTTCGCTCGCACGCTGTGGTGTCAAATCGAGCTGTTACTGGTGAACGATGGCAGCTCGGATCGTACGCTGGTTCTACTGGCGGAATGGGCGGCCTGCGATGCTCGCGTCAAAGTGCTGCACCTATCTCGAAATTTCGGTCACCAGATCGCCGCGACGGCCGGACTGGATCATGCAACTGGCGATGCCGTGGTGCTTCTGGATGCCGATTTACAAGATCCTTTGGGCGCGATCCACGAAATGATCGATCGCTATTGCGAGGGTTACGACGTGGTGTACGGGCAGAGAGAATCGCGCGCAGGTGAGTCTGCATATAAGCGTTTTACGGCTTGGGCGTTTTATCGAATCATGCGCGGTCTGGTCTACCGGCAATTGCCGCCGGACGTCGGCGATTTCCGGTTGATCTCCCGTCCTTGCCTGGATGCTCTGAACCAGATGCGAGAGACGCACAGGTTTCTGCGCGGCATGGTGGCTTGGGCGGGATTTCCGCAAACGGCCGTCGCCTATCGCCGGGAGAGACGAGTCGCCGGCGTTACCAAGTATTCTCTGCCAAAGATGCTGGCTTTTTCCTGGACCGCCGTCACCTCATTCTCGACGCTGCCGTTGCGGCTCAGCATGATCTTTGGCGGGATCGTGGGAATGCTCGGAATCGAAGAGGGAATCCGGGCAGCCCTAGCCCACTTTCTGAGCTGGTACACGGTTCCAGGAGGGACGTCCCTCATGATATTGGTTTCGCTCATCGGAAGCGCATTACTTATCAGTATCGGGATTCTAGGCGAGTATGTAGCAAAGCTTTACGAGCAGTCCAAAGGACGTCCGCTATACATCGTGGCACGAACGTTCGGGGGCTCCCCAATTTCCACCAAAGCTCAGGAATGGGACGCGGCCGTTCATGTCTTAGACAACAAGAGTTAACGCAGAATGCGTATGCGGTTTGCTTCGCTATCCCCCACATACAGAACGCCATTGGCGAACAACACCGAGTGCGGGCGGTTCAGCTTGCACTTTGACGGATCAGGTTCGGGCCCGTCGCCGATCTGACCGGTGCCAAGCACTGTCGAGATGATTCCGGTCTTGAGATCGATCTTGCGGATCGCGTGACTTTCGGTGTCAGCGACATAAAGGTTGTTATCCGACCCCAGCGCGAGTCCCTTGGGACCCGCCAGGCGCGCTGCCCCGCCAGTTGCAGAGCCGCCAAACTTGGCTTGAAGGGCCGGTCCGCCGTCCCCCGTGAAGCCCAACTCGCCTGTACCCGCTAGCCGATGATACGTCTGCGTCTTTGCGTCGATGCGATAAATGGCGTTCCCCTCGCGCAGCGCCAGGTATAGATCGCCGTTCGCCGCCCGCACGATGGTGCGCGGCCCGGTCACCGGCGTTCCTTTCACCGGCGCGCCTTCCGGAGTATCTTTTGTTTCGCCCGTCCCGGCATAGGTCTCGATGATCCCGCTATCCAGACGCAGCCGGCGAATCCGATGATTCCCGATGTCACAGATCAGAATGGACCCGTCGCGATCGAGGACAATGCTATGTGGCTGGTTGAGCTGCGCGCGGGTTGCCGGCCCTCCGTCGCCTGCGAATCCCCGCATTCCGGTGCCGGCCGCGGTGGAAATCACGCCGGTTTTCATGTCGACTTTCCGGATGACGTGATTGTCACGCTCCGCGATATAGAGGTCGCCCTTGGCATCGAACAACAGTTCATGGGGCATGTTGAGCGATGCTTCAACCGCGGGGCCCCCGTCGCCTTTGTAACCCTTCTGCCCGTTGCCGGCGATGGTGGTCACGCGCTTGGTGGCAAGATCGATGCGCCGGATGCGGGAGTTTTCAAGATCGCAGAAATACAGCGCGCCGTCCGGACCGATGGCGAGGCCATAGGGATTGTTGACCTCAGTGTCGGAGAATCCGGCTTTCCCGGTGCCGATGAGGGTGGTCACGGTAGCGGCGAACGCGTGGATTCCGGCGAACGCGAGCAGGCAGAGGCATAGCAGGATCTTCATCAGTAATACTCTAGCGCCGCGGAAGATCAGGCTGGGATTTTGTGAGGGCGGGACCGGCACCGGGTGGCTCGGGCGTCCATACCGGGCCTTTTGGTGGCTACGTTCTCGCCCTCAAGTTCCAATCATCGGCAAAAACTTGTTGCATCCCTATAGGAGAAGAGTAGACAAGGTACTAGACCGGCATAGAGCCAATACTAGACGTTTGCTTAAGCCACCTATCGCTCTGAAACGAACCTTATTTTCCTGCTGCCTTGAATCGTCGATTTGCATTCCGCCGCGGATTTCGACAGTATTGCTGAGAGGATGAAGGAAATCATCTGGATCTCCGTCGCCACCTTGATTGCCGCCGGCGTCGTTATTGCGCAGGCGCCCACGGGTCAGGGCAAAGCTCAGCCGCGCGATCCTTCGCAGAGCCCAGCTTCGCGGCCTCGGCCGCAAACACTGACCCCACAGACGTACCCAATCGAACAGATTCAGGCTGGCGAGCTGATATTCACCGCGCAATGCGGCTTTTGCCACGGGCGCGATGCCGCGGGGGGAGAAACCGGGCCAGACCTGACGCGCTCGGAGCTGGTCGCCCAAGACACGCGTGGCGACAGGATCGGACCCCTGCTTCGCGACGGACGTCCAGACCAGGGTATGCCTGCGTTTAACCTGAGCGACACGGATCGGGACGCGATCGTCGCGTTCATTCACGATCAGAAGACCAAGTTCGAAGCGCTGGGCGGAGGACGCCGCTCCGTGGAAGTCGCGAACCTGACGACCGGAGACGCCCAGGCTGGCCGCCGCTATTTCAATGAAGCGGGTGGCTGCTCGAGCTGCCATTCGCCCACCGGCGATCTGGCCGGCGTGGCCACCCGCTATCAAGGATTAACGTTACTCCAGCGCATGCTCTATCCCACAGGCCGTCCTGCTCCAGCCCGTCCAAAAGTCACCGTGACGCTCCCTTCGGGCCAAACCGTCGTCGCGCCATTGACCAGCGAGGACGAGTTCACGATTGTGACTCTCGATTCCTCAGGCGCTCGTCAGGCCTATGACAAAAGCGCAGTGAAGTTTAAGATCGACGATCCGATGTCGGCACACTTCGATCAATTGGGAAAATACACCGACAATGACATGCACAACGTCTTCGCCTATCTGGACACGCTGAAATGAAGCACGCATTCTGGGGTTTCGCGATTCTCAGCGCGGCGGCTTTTGCCCAGGGTGTTGACTCTAAGCAACTGCTCCATCCCCCAGCCGACAGTTGGCTCACGTTTCACGGCGATTATTCGGGGCGGCGTCACAGTAACCTCACGGAAATTAGCGAGGAAAACGTCGGAAAGCTGCAACAGGTTTGGCGCTTCCAGACGGGACAGAATCAAGCCATCAAGGCTTCGCCGATTCTGGCGAATGGCGTTCTCTACGTGACCACCCCGGACAATATCTGGGCTATCGATGCACGCACGGCGAAGGAACTGTGGCACTACCAGTCTCCCGCCAATAATGCATTCCACATCGGCCATCGTGGCGCCGCCGTTTACAAGGACACGGTTTACCTGACCACTCCGGATTGCCATCTGATCGCCCTGAACGCGAAGGATGGCAAGGTCAAGTGGAACGTCGTGATCGCCGATTCCGCCAAGGGCTATTGGTCGACCAACGCTCCTCTCATTGTCGGGAATCACGTCCTGGTCGGCGTATCCGGCGATTTCGATAATTTACCGGGTCAGTTGAAATCAGTGGATGCGGATACCGGCAAGACGCAATGGATTTTTTACAGTACGCCTCCCCCAGGCGCTACGGAGCCGAAGAGCGGCGGAGCCACCGGCGGTCAGATGTGGACCACCGGAACCTATGATCCCGATCTCGATCTCATCTATGTCGGCACAGGAAATCCCACGCCGGTTCTGAATGGCGACATACGGCCGGGTAACAATCCGTGGACCTGCAGCATCGTTGCATTGAGGCCTGAAACTGGAAAGCTGGTATGGGGCTTCCAGGCCTCGCCGCACGACACTCATGATTGGGATGCGAATGAGGTCCCTGTGCTTGTGGATGCCGACTTCAACGGCCAGCCTCGCAAACTGCTGATGCAGGCATCGCGCAATGGCTACTTCTTCGTGCTTGATCGGACCAATGGCAAGAGTCTGCTGACCACTCCGTTTGCGACGGTCAACTGGGCGAAAGGTATCGATGCCGAGGGGCATCCGATTCCTGATCCGGCCAAATTTCCCTCCAAAGACGGCGTTCTGGTCGCACCCAATGAGAGCGGCGCCACAAACTTTCGGCCACCGAGCTTCGATCCGAAGACCGGCTTGCTGATTGTGAACGCGCAGGACGGTTACGGTATTTATTTCTTCAAACCCGAGGACGGAGCCTATGGCTGGGCCGGCGCGGACTACGGCGTCGCCGGCAAGTCGTTTCTTCGGGCCATCGACTACAAGACCGGGAGGATCGTCTGGAACCACCCGATTGGCGACGGAGCGGGTACGGCCGGTGTGTTGACCACAGAAGCCGGCCTCACGTTCAGCGGCGACAATACCGGCAACCTGATAGCGTTTCGGACCAGCGACGGGACCACGCTATGGCACGCCACCATCGGCCGGGTGCAGAACGGTCCGATCGCCTATCAACTTGACGGCAAGCAGTATTTGGTAGCGGGCGGCGGCAGTTCGCTGTACGCGTTTGCACTTCCTTAAGGAGAACCACGGCGATGAAGGCACTCTCGTTCTTTGCGGCAATCGCTGGCATGCTGGCGTTCGCCGGTATTTCTCTCGCGGCGGACCCGATCCGGGTGATGCTCCTGGATGGCGAAAGTGGCGGTCCCTATCACAAATGGAAGCTGATCACGCCGGTGCTTCAGAAACAACTCGAAGAGACGGGCCTGTTTCATGTGGACGTCATAACCGCACCTCCCGCGGGGGCCGATTTCTCGGCGTTTAAACCCGATTTCAGCAAGTACGCGGTGGTCGTATGGAACTATGACGCACCCGATGAGCGATGGCCGGCGGAGTTGAAAGCGTCGTTTGAGAAATACGTTCGCGGCGGCGGCGGCTTCGTCAGCGTGCATGCCGCCGATAACGCGTTCCCGAACTGGCCGGCGTTCAACGAAATGATCGGCGTGGGCGGCTGGCGCGGCCGAACAGAAAAGAGCGGGCCGTTCTGGTACTACAAAGACAATAAGCTGGTTTCGGATCCAGCTCCGGGAGCCGCGGGCAGCCACGGTCAGCGTACGCCATTTCAAGTCGCGGTTCGTAGCGAGCACGCGATCACCAATGGTCTGCCCAAGCTCTGGATGCACCAGGGCGATGAACTGTACGCCAGGCTCCGCGGCCCCGGAAAGAACATGACGGTTCTGGCAACAGCGTATTCCGATCGGGCAAACGGCGGCACGGGGCACGACGAGCCGGTTTTGATGACCGTCAGCTATGGCCAGGGGCGCGTGTTTCATACGACACTCGGTCACGATATCAACGCCCTGAGCTCGGTGGATTTTGTAACGACGTTCCAGCGCGGCACCGAATGGGCGGCGACGGGCAAGGTTACACAGAAGGTCCCGGCGAGCTTCCCCACGGCCAACTCGGTGAGCTATCGCACCGATTTCGCGGGGATGGATCCAGGCTACGGGAGAGGCTTGAATCCCCTGGATGCCGCACTCCCGCAGCGGTAAAGGCGGAAGTACCCGCTGCCAACCGCTAAACTGGGTGACGGGCAGTAAGCGGCCCCACATCGATAGATGAAATTAACCGAAATTTTCATCACGCGGCCGGTGATGACCGCGTTGCTGATGATCGGGATCGTGCTGTTTGGCGTCGCCGGGTACCGTGCCTTGCCGGTGAGCGATCTGCCGAACGTCGATTTTCCGACCATCCAGGTCTCCGCGGCCCTGCCAGGCGCCAGCCCGGAAACGATGGCGACGTCCGTGGCGACGCCGCTGGAGCGTCAGTTCGCAACCATCGCCGGCATCGATTCCATGACTTCCAGTAGCGGCATTGGTGCAACCGCCATCACCATTCAGTTCACCTTGGACCGTTCCATCGACGCCGCCGCGCAGGATGTCCAGAATGCCATCTCCGCGGCCCAAAAGAAGCTGCCGCCGGGAATGCCCACGCCGCCATCCATTCAGAAGGTGAACCCCGCCGACCAGCCGATCTTGTTCTTCACGCTGTCTTCGCCGACGTTAGCGCTCTCGGCTGTGGATGAGTATGCAGAGAACCTGATGGCTCAGCGCATTTCCTCGCTCGCCGGTGTCGCCCAAGTGAATGTCTTCGGCGCCCAAAAGTGGGCGGTCCATGCCCAACTCGACCCCGGGACCCTGGCCGCGCGCAAAATTGGAATCGACGAGGTGGAGCAGGCCCTCGCCCAGCACAACGTCAATCTCCCCGTGGGCACTCTGTGGGGAACCGAACAGGCCATGACGCTGAAGGCCACGGGCCAGATCCTGACGGCTCCGGCGTTCGGACGGATGATCGTCGCCTACCGGAACGGTTCGCCGGTGCGTTTGGCTGAGCTGGGACAAGTCGTCGACGGCGCGCAGAATGACAAGAGCGCGGTCTGGCTGGTGGATGCGGCTGGCAGTGAACGGGCCATCGGATTATCGATCCAGCGCCAGCCGGGCACTAACACCGTGGAAGTGGTGCAGCGCATCAAGGAGCTTTTGCCTTCCTTCCGCGAACAGATTCCGCCTTCGGTGAAAGTGACCATTCTGCTCGACCGCTCGGAGCCCATCCTCGAATCCTTCAACGATGTGAAACTCACGCTGGCGCTGGCCGTAGCGATGGTCGTGCTGGTCATCTTCTTGTTCTTGCGCAACGTGTCCGCCACGTTGATTCCGAGTCTGGCGCTGCCTATCTCGATCATCGGCACATTCGCCGCAATGAACCTCCTCGGATACACGCTCGATAACCTGTCGCTGATGGCGCTGACGCTTTCGGTAGGATTTGTGGTGGACGACGCGATCGTGGTCCTGGAAAACATTGTGCGGCACCTGGAAATGGGCCAGAGCCGTATGCTGGCCGCGATCGAAGGCGCGCGGGAGATCGGATTCACCGTACTTTCGATGACTCTCTCGCTGGCTGCGGTGTTCATCCCGGTTCTGTTCATGAGCGGAATCATGGGGCGCCTATTCCACGAATTTGCCGTGACCATTATGGTGGCGATTGTGATTTCGGGCTTCGTGTCCATCAGCCTCACGCCCATGCTGTGCAGCCGGTTTCTGCGGCCGCCCAGCGAGCGGCACAACGCTATCTATCGAGCATCGGAGAAAGTGCTCGACGGGATGCTAGGCGCATACTCCTGGATGCTGCAAGGGGTCATGCGGCATCGATTCCTCACCATGCTCGGCGCGGCCGGAACCCTGGCCGCGACCATTTACCTGGCCTCGGTCGTGCCCAAAGGTTTCATTCCCAGCCAGGATATCCGCCAGCTTTCGGGCAACACTGAAGCTCGCCAAGACATCTCCTTCGACTCGATGGCGCGGCTCCAGCAGCAGACCGCGGCCGCGTTGGCCGACGATCCGAATATCGATGCCTTTATCTCCTTCATGGGCACCGGCAACCAGCAGGCGTCGGTTAATCAGGGACGCTTCTTCGTTCGTCTAAAGCCGCGCACCGAACGGAAGCTGACGCCCGAGGAAGTCATTCAGGAACTTCGGCCCAAGCTGGACGCCGTGGCCGGCATGCGTACCTATCTGACGAACCCACCCCTGGTACGGATCGGCGGTAACCAGAGCCGCAGCCTGTATCAATACACGCTGCAATCCCCGGATCTCGACGCGCTTTATCGCGGAACCGCGGAGTTCGAAAAACGCATGCGGGCGCTCCCGGGCCTTTCCGACGTGAATAGCGATCTCCAGATATCCAGCCCGATGCTGACTGTGGATATTGACCGCGACCGCGCTTCTTCGCTGGGCGTTACCGAAAACCAGATCGAAAACGCCCTCTACGATGCATACGGGCAGCGTCAGGTATCGACCATCTACACTTCGATCGACAGCTATTGGGTGGTTATGGAAGTGAAGCCGGAATTCCAGCGGGATCCCAAGGCGCTAGGGTTGCTTTACATCCGGTCTTCCACCGGGACTCTGGTGCCCTTGAATGAAGTCGTGAAACTGACTCCTGGCACGGGCCCGCTTTCCATTTCGCATCTGGGACAACTGCCCGCCACAACGGTGTCGTTCAACCTGCTACCCGGAGTATCGCTGGGCGATGCTGTGGAACGGGTGCAGGCGCTGGCAAAAGAAGTCCTTCCGGATTCGGTGAGCACCAGCTTCCAGGGCGCCGCCGCAGCCTTCCAATCCTCGCTTGAAGGCATGGGACTCCTGCTGGCCATGGCGATCCTCGTGATCTACATGGTGCTGGGAATTCTATATGAGAGTTTCATCCACCCGATAACGATTCTTTCCGGATTGCCGTCCGCCGGACTGGGAGCGCTGGCCACGCTGCTGATCTTCCACGATGAGCTGAACATCTACTCGTTCGTTGGCGTCATCATGCTGATCGGGATCGTAAAGAAGAACGCGATCATGATGATCGATTTCGCGCTCGAATCGCAGCGGACCCACGGCACACTACCCGCGGAAGCAATTTACGAAGCGTGCTTAATCCGTTTCCGCCCGATTATGATGACCACACTCGCGGCGTTGGCCGGCACATTGCCAATCGCATTGGGACTGGGCGCCGGCGGAGAAGCGCGCCGCCCCATGGGGCTCGCTGTCGTGGGCGGACTGATGGTCTCCCAACTGCTAACGCTCTTCATCACCCCGGTGTTCTACACCTACATGGAGCAATTCCGGGGAATCCGGAAAGCCAAATCGCGCAGGAAGACGCGCACACCACTGGAGGCCTCCGACGAAGAGGCTGCCCTGAAAGGGTGAGCCACTACTCGTATCGCAACGCGATTGTGGGATTTACCGAAACCGCGCGGCGAGTCGGAACCAAGCAGGCGACTACCGCCACCGCCGTAAGCAGCAACGAGACGCCTAGGTACGTTGCCGGATCGGTAGCTGTAACTTCATACAGTGCCGACTTAAGATATCGCGTGAGGGCGAAGGAACCAGCTAATCCGAGAGTCAGCCCAATCGCGAGAAGCAGCAGAGCCTGCAGGACGACTAGCCTGAGAACATCCTTAATGCTCGCTCCCAGTGCCATCCGGATACCGATTTCTTTCGTGCGTTCCGCGACCGTATACGCCATTACTCCGTAAATTCCAATGGCCGCAAGTCCGGCCGCGATCGCGCCGAAAATGCTCAGCAGCATTACATAGAGGCGGACATACTGCACTTGCTGGTCAAGATAATCTTCCACCGTCCGGATGCTGGCAACCGGTTTATTATGGTCGACCTCGGCGACAGCCTGGCGTAAGCTGGTCGATAGGCCCAAGGGATTGCCGCTGGCTCGCAGAATAAAATACATCCCGGCGCGTGTGGAATAACCCGCTCCCATCCACCGCGGTGTTTGCTGAAGGTAAGGCACGTACACCGTGGGTCCAATCTGGCGCTGCTGGCGGTTCATGCGAATATCGCCGACAACGCCGACGATCTCGCGCAGCGGCTCGTCCGGCACGTAGTCCATCCTGACAAACTTACCGATTGGCGTTTCGTTCGGCCAGTAACGCTTGGCCATCGTCTGATTGATGATGATCACGGAGGGAGCAGCGGCTGTGTCGCGATCATTGAAGTCGCGCCCGCTCACAATGGGGGTTCGTAACGTTGCGAAATAGTTGGGAGTGATTGCGATGTAAGCGGCGGTTTGTCCGGGCTGGCCGTTGTCGCTCGGGGGCGGAGCCGGACGTCCTTCGATCAGGAAACCCATATTCAATGCTCCGGCGAGTGGCGGCGTGCTGGCACCGGCGGCCGACTGAACACCGGGCAGTCCTTGAACTCGTTCGTACACTCGCTGAAACGTCAGCGTAGTTACCGGCATGACATCCCACAATCCGGCGTTTCTGTAGCGGCCGTACGCCTTGATCGCTTCATCCCGCGAAAAGCGGAAGTCGAAGGTCAGCAGGCCCTTGGGATCCGCACCCAGGGGATTGTTCTGAATACGCAGGAAGCTGTTTATCATCAACCCAGCGCCGATCAATAAGATCAGCGCCATGGCGATCTGGATCGTCACCAGAAGGCTGCGCAAATACTGGCGGGCAACTCCATCGGTGCCGCTGCGGCCGGCTTCCTTGAGCGAGCCAACCAGGTCTGGATTCGACGCCTGAATCGCCGGGACGATTCCGAACAACACGGCCGTTAAAATCGCCACCACCACCGTGAATCCGAGGACAGGAAGGTCGAGCGACAGCTCATTGAGCCTAGGAAAGCCGGGCGGAGCGGTGGCTACGAAAAGGCGTAACCCTCCCCAGGCGAGAACAATACCCAATAGCGCGCCAATCAAGGAAAGCGGCACGCTCTCGGTGATGAGTTGCCGGATAATGCGCCATCGGCCCGCCCCAATCGCGGTGCGAATCGCGATCTCGGTCCTCCGCGAAGCCGCTCGTGCGAGCAATAAGCCGGCCACATTCGCACAGCCGATCAATAACACGATGGCGACCGCCCCTTGAAGCAGAAGAAGCGGAGATCGCAAACCTCCATACAGGGATTCAGTCATGGTTTGCACCACGACGCCCAGCTTTCTATTGCGGTCAGGATCGGAGATCGCTAACTGCGCCGCCAAAGTATCCATCTCCGCTTGTGCCTGCTTTAGAGGAACCCCGGGCTTCAAGCGCGCGACGACACCCATGTTGTATTGCGTGCTCTGCACCTCGGTGTGAGTCCAATTGAGCGGAGTCCAAAAGTCAGCCTGGTCTTCCCACACGTAGAAATTCGGCGGCATGACGCCTATGACCGTTTTGACCACTCCGTCGACCCGCAGGGTGGCCCCGATCACGCCAGGATCGCTATTGAAGTGCCGTTTCCAAAAGCGAGTACTGATCAGCAATACTGGCGCGCCGTTGTCGACTTGATTTTCGTCCTCGGCTAGAACGCGCCCCAGCACCGGCTTGACTCCCAGGGCCTGAAACATGGAAGGCGTATAGTTTTCGCAATCCACTCTCTCCGGAGGTTGCCCATGCTCATCCGCGCCGATGTTACAAACCTGGCCGCGAAGGCCTCCCATCGCCTCGAAGGACTGAGCTTTGTCTCGAAACACCATATAGTTGGGGGCCATGACGCCGTTTAGCTGATCCTTCGAATCGAGCGGCGCCGACCAAATCATCACCAGCCGGCTGGCATCCGGATAGGGAAGGGGGCGGAGCAGGGTAGTATTGATGAGACTGAAGATAACCGTATTCGCGCCTATGCCCAGAGCCAGCGATAGAGCCGCCACCACCGTAAAGCCGGGCTTCTTGAGCAGCATGCGGAAGCCGTAGACTACGTCCTGCCACAGGGTTTTCATGAACGTCACCGCCTCAGCAATCGGTTTAGAACCGGATTTAGGGTTTAGACGTAGAATCCTCGGTTTAGTTCCTTAACAAAGGCGCGGCAAAGCGGACGGATTATTCGTCAGTTTTCGGAGGGTTGCTCCACCCTATCGACGGCCCGGCCAAAAAATCCATCCGCTGTTACGGAAATTCGACCGCGACCGGGCGTTTGCGGAACCGATGCAATGACTGACAGGAAATCCGTTTCAAATCCACAAAGTTAGTGGTATGAGATGCCGGGCTGTCGGAAAGGAATCAAATTCGCTCGAACACGTCGAGGCTGGGTTGGTAACCGAGAGCGAATCGTTGCTGTTCTCCCACGCTGTGGGCTGATTCGATAGTGATATCCGCCCACCTGTCAATTCGACTGCGAAAGCACTACTCGTCGAATCCGTTCGACCATGTGAGACAGATCAGATTGCCGGCAGCGATGCTAAAAAAGCGCTGCCACGAGCTCAGCCTCGAATACCAACGCAAGCACTCCGGTGGTGTTCGAGATCATCCTGAATACCGCTCGGATTCATCCGCGATTTAGCGTTCGGCTTGACCGGAATCCCCACTTCGCAACGCACCCTACTCACTTCAGTGGTTTCGATGCGCGTTCTCCCGGTCTTCTCTTTCCTTTTCTTTCCAACCTTCACTGGCTTTGCGAACCCCCTGGTCAAGTTCGCGCGCAGCCGTTGCAGCGGCCTTCTCAGCGTGCTTCGCTATTTCATGAGCGGCTTCACCAGCCTTGAACGCTACCGAATCTCGATCCTTCAACTCTCGCTCGCGCTGGACGTCTCGGTTTGTTTTGCCAGTGTCAGAACAAGCAGTCATCCCGATGGCGGCAACTATCATTAGCAAATTCGCTCGGGATCTCATATTCACTCCGTACTCTTTTCGCGCGATTCGTTCTATCGTGGCCCCGACTCCTGCATTATGTGATGGTCTTCGTTACGCCCTCGATTCAGCTACCGGAACTTATAGGAACCCAAAGGTATAGTCCTACGTGGATCGCGTAGGTGAGGTCCGGGAGGAGTCTATTCTGTCGTAGGGAGTATCGCATCCGGCAATTTGCCCGGGGCAATCGCCCTTAAACTCCCGTCATATAGTACTTAACGGTCACTTTCCCAGAAGCCGAGGTTTCGCCTGCCTCACTCAATCCGAGCTTTGTACGAGTGGCGCCTCATACCGCCAATCGCTCCTTGATCGGGATAAACTAGCCTGAATTACACCTCTCATGCCGGTTTTCGTAGGCGACAAGCTCAGTCACTAAGAAATCCTCGCGCCGCTCGGCGCGGGCGGAATGGGCGAAGGTATCGCGCACGGGACACTAAACTGGATCGCGACCTCGCCATCACCATCTAACGCTGGTCCGTTGAGCTAGACCATGGCTCGACCGCGATAAGTGGAGGCGCACGGTTTGATCCGTGAAACAGACAGTACCGAGGCAGGCGCATCTGCGATGGGGCGTCAACTGGCCGACGTTATTTGTACTGCGGCGAGAAGGTCCAGGTCCAGCCGTTGTTCGCGGTGAGAATGTCCATGCCCGATGGCGTAGGCAGACGCACACCTCGCCCCGGAGCAACCACGGAAAACGACCCTCGGGTCACGAGAGTAAAGCCTCCCACGCTGAGCGTCGCACTCGGAGCGAGCTGCGTAAGGATGCTACCGGGCACGGTGAACGAGCCGGCCGAGGTGTTCTGGATACAACTAAATGCAAAGCCGCTTGCACTGCCGCTCTGGCTGACGACAATGCTGCCCCCGGCAATTGTGACCACGGTAGACGAATCGCCGCCAGTCCAGTGGACCGTAACACCACTGGCCCGGTCGATTACTTTGAAATCGTCGGGGTTGGTGACCACGAAGTCCGGCACCGTGTCCAGCGCCCCCGAGAACGAACCAATGTCGGCGCCGCCCGGGCCGCTAAAAGTGTAGTGGCCGGGGGCGAGATAGGTATTCGGAACGTTCGCCGCGCGGTACGAGAATCCGATGCTCTGACTGCCCTGCCGCACAGCCGCTTGCGTGCCGTTCGGACCGTTAACAGTAATCTGCGGACCCGCGTCCAGGCCGACGGTGGTCAAATTCGGAAACGGATTATTGAGTGCGGTGATATCGTAAACCGCGCAGGTTCCAGGCGATGGCGCGAGGTTGGGATAACCGGGCGGTAGTTCTCCCCGCAGGGCTTTGCCGAGATCGGCGCCGCTGGTGCGGCTGAAATGGGCATTGACTCCGTCTCCTTTCGTGATCGTCGTGGTAGGGGTTACTCCGTTCGCGCCGACGTTATCGACAGTAAAGTATATAGTGCTTCTCCCAAGATCGATGGAACCTGAGACATAGTTTCCGCGCGAAATCCAGCTGTCGATTTCCTGTTGCGTAGGAAGTATCGAACCGCCGCCCCCAGTTTGCCCACCGCTGCCACCACCGCCGTTATCGCCGCCACTGCCAGTCGTAATGACAGGCGTACCCGTTTCGAAGAATACTGGCGCGGAGGTGACCGCCCCGCTCGGGTTCGCTCTCAGCGCGATGATCGAAATCGTACCCGAAGAAACGTAAAACTCCGCCAGTCCGCTCTTGCCGCCGGTATCCGAAAATTGCTGTGGCATCAGAAATGTGACCTGCCCTTGTGAAGGCAGATTCGGCGCGATACCGGTGGTTGTGCCATCCGACGTCCGGAAGTTGACCGAGACGCTTTCAGGGGATGGGTTCGGGTTCACTAGGGCAAGAGCCATAATCAAGTTCGATGAGTTGTCAAACGGCACGAGAATCCGGCTCGACGCTGAGACCGCGGGCGCGGTCGAATCTTGCGCAGGACCCCCTCCCTGCCGCGATGTGAAGATCGCATAGCCGGTGACACGTGGATCGGCTGCCAGTTCCGCCCAGCCCTGAGAGAGAGCCGTCGCGTTACCGGGCGTGCGTAAGAAAATCGAGGAACCCGCCGGGATGTTGGATCCCAATGCCGAGGTGTCTTGAAAGGGTGGATTCCAGGTTGTCGTTACGCCGGCACCGTTCGGCGTGGCCTGCTTAAAATTCAGGGTGAACGGCAGGTCGCCTGTCGTGGTGTTGGTAAGGACAATCGTGGTCGCCCAGCCTGCGCCATCGGCAACCTGAGGGATCACCTGGGTCTGAGACGAGGAGTTTTGCACGTTAGTCGGTGCCCCGATGATCGGACTTCCGCTCTGCACGTACACCGGCGCGGCGGTGAAAGCGCTTCCGTTTGCCCGCAGCGCAATGATGGAGATCGTTCCAGCACCGGCGACATAGAATTCAGCCAATCCGCTCTTACCGGCGGTTCCCGGAAATAGCTGCGGGATGAGGAACGTCGTCTGTCCTTTTGCGGGCAGGATTGGCAGCGTGCCCGAAAGCATGCCATCAGAGGTTCGAATATTGACCTGAACTATCTCAGCGGCATTGTTAGGATTTGCCATGGCGAAAGCGGAGATCAAACCGGAGGTGTTGTCAAACGGCACCAGGATGCGGCTGGACGCGGAAACCGCCGGTGCGGTGCCGTCCTGAGCCGTTCCGGTCGCTCGCGAGGTGAAGATCGCGTAGCCCGTTACTCCGGTGGCGGCATCAAGTTGCCCCCAACCCTGAGTAAGCGTGGCCGCGGTGCCGGGGGTGTGCAGAAAAAGGGCAGAACCGGCAGGCAGGCTGATGCTCGATAAAGACACACTCTCGTTAAACGGTGGCGTCCAGGGCGTGGTCGCGCTGTCTACCGTATCCATGTTGAAACTCAGAGCAGCCGACTGAGTGGAGGAAGTCTTGTTGACGAGCACAATGGTCGTCGCCCAGCCGGCGCCATCGGCGACCTGCGGGATAATCTGACTATCGGCGAACGCAGGGAGCAGTCCGAGGATGAAGAAAGACACAGCTAAACTCTGCACGGATCGACCTGGCATTGGGTTCCTCCTAAACTGCACGCATCCCCGAGTTTATCCCAAATGGCTTGGTGGTTATATTTCTGCAGCGGCCAGCTGGAGCGGCGAGACTACACTGGGCCCCGCCTACCTTAGTTTCGCCTTCTACGAACCGAACGCGACTGTCAGTTACCGTGTTCGCTACAGAACGAATGCGATGTCGTGTTGGAACCGCAAGGCTATCTCCGTCCGGATTGTCGGCTACTCGTACATTTTGGCTCGAAACGCCGGATGGGAAGTTTCGCGGTACCTAGCTGCTTGCCGAGAAGCTTCCGATAATGCTCGATAACGGTCTTATCCCAGACCGCGCTTCTACAGTCCCGCCACCCAGATAACTTCCAGATACGCCGTCATCCAGGATCTATCTGAACCGCCGGGGACAACAATCTTAATCGGAGATCAACAAGTGACATCAAGAAGTCTAAAGTGAGTACTGGTAAGTTCAGGGCCTCGTTAGTTCGATTAGCCGGTGTATACTGAGCCCTTATTCAGTCCTACAATTCGTTAGATGCTTTGGAGGAGGAGTACACATGTGCAGATACTCGGTCAGCCTGGCGATAATCGGCCTCCTGGCCATGGCTTCGGCTACGATGGGCAAGGAAGCGGAGGACTCCGGCGATTCTACTGTCGGCAAGAAACCTTTCGGACAGCACCAAACTGACTCTGGGAGCAGCAGTCCTCAGATTTTGTGGCATGGAGGGCCGGTCCTTGGAACCACGGGGTCAGTCACGCTGTACGTGATCTACTACGGCAGCAACTGGCCATCGACTACCCAGACCCTCATTAATGCGTTCCTGGGCGGACTGAGCGGAACTCCCCAATTCAATGTGAACAAGACGTATTGCGAAAAGAACACCTCGGCTTGCTCGGGAAGCGACTGGCCCTTCGAGGGGTTGCTTGACTATAGCGTCGATGCGGTGCACGTATTCCACGATGCCGCGGTGCAGGGGAATACAGTGAACAGTTCCGCTATATCCAAGATCCTGCAGTACGCGCTTGTGACAGCCCCTGGCCATCTGCCTTTGGATTCCAACGGGATCTACATGCTGATTACAGATCCGACCATCAACGTACCGGGTTTCGGGACCAGCTTCTGCGCCTATCACACGCGTTCCAGTGTCGCAGGCATTGACATTAAATGGGCGCTGATACCGGAGCCGGGTTCTAAAGGCGCCTCATGCGACGGGAACTTCGCGAATGGGCAGACCGTCACGCCCAATGGCGACGCTGGCGCTGACGAAATGATCGATTCCATCATGCATGAGCTTTCCGAGACTGTGACGGATCCCGACCTGAACGCCTGGTACACTTCCAACGGTGCTGAGAATGGCGACCTCTGCAACTACAATTATGGATCCTGGGCGTCACTCCCAGTGGCGTCCAACGGCGCGAAGTTTAACGCTGCATGGGGCGGCAAACACTGGCTTATCCAGTCGATCTGGAAGAACACGGCCACCCCAGGATGCGCCGCGAAGTAACATCGGCTTGTCCTCGACCGGCATCCATTGGAAACGTGTTCGCCGGATAGGTCGTGTATTGGTCGGCTATTCGGAAGTTATTTTTTGGCTTGTAGATTTCGCTGCCCGATCTCTACCGATAATGCTGCACAACGTCCGTTGGCTCTCGTTCCATAAGCCGTTCCGGCCCGTGTCTTAATAGGCGAATTCCGCACGGAGGCCCTGAAGCAGATCGCACAGAACTGGTGTGAAGAGAACCACATCGTGTGGGAGTAGGTGCGTTTTCACAATACCAGGCGTCACGGCGACATGGACCCTGGTCCTCCTTCTCGATTGGCAAATATCAATTCTCTTTCTGAGGCTCCATGCCCCATTTTATGCCGGCCCAAACGCGCTCATGCAAGAAATAGGCAACAGTGGTGTAGAGGTTGCTAACAATCATAAAGGCCGCCGCCGTCATCACCTTGCCGGTTAGCAAGTAGATCACCAGAAAATCGAGGCAGACGATGATGCCGCGGTAAGTGATGGCTTTGACAATGGAGCGCCTTCTGCTTGCACGATTCGGCATGATCACCTCTCATTTCGGTCCCCGCCATCCCCAGTATCCATCCCTCGATCTCAGTCACTTTGCGCTCCGGTGAGGCAGACCGGCGGAAGCGAGCCGCGGGAGAGGAGCCAGAGCAGTGTCGGCGGTTGTCCAGATCGTTCAGCAGGTCGCGCGCGACAATGCCTTTAACCGTCCCCTGGGTGCCGACCGGCATGAACACCGGCGTCTCGACATCGCCATGAGGGGTGTGGACGATGCCGGCGCGCGCCCCTGTTTCGGGACAGGTCGACTGTAGCTCGAAGCGAAACACTTCACGATTGTAGGACAGGCCA
>Ga0105240_10000962_pt1 | contig 51334 bp, 46 predicted proteins | sample KBSC54metaG_FD_80426 | JGI IMG/M metagenome (GOLD analysis project Ga0105240, IMG submission 80426) | Corn rhizosphere microbial communities from Kellogg Biological Station, Michigan, USA - KBS C5-4 metaG | ecosystem: Host-associated > Plants > Roots > Rhizosphere > Soil | place: Michigan, USA... | reverse complement strand
TCGCGGCGCAGGAGATTGGCACGGTCGCTTCCGGCAGCGTGGAGCTCGCCCAGCGGGCGGGGGCGTTGCTCGCCGAGATCGTGCCGAGCATCAAGAAGACCTCGGACCTGGTACAGGAGATCTCCGCGGCATCGCAGGAGCAGTCCTCGGGCGTCGGGCAAATCAACTCCGCGGTGACGCAGTTGAGCCAGACCACCCAGCAGAATGCCAGCTCTTCGGAAGAGCTGGCGGCGACCGCGGAGGAGATGAGTGGTCAGGCTGAGCAGCTGCAGCAGACCATGTCGTTCTTCAAAAACAGTGGCAGCGCCGGGGGGCCTGTGGCTCGTCCGCCGGCTCGCAAGACCGTGACCATCATGGGCAAGCCGAGCTCGAAACTGCGGGTCAGCGCGCCGAACATGGCTGACAGTCTCGCCATGGCGAGCGCGCCTGATGAGGCGCAATTCGCGAAATTCACCTAGCCGGCGTTGGGGAGCAAGCCCATGACACCAGCAAACATGACGAACGCGGGTGGCACTGCCGAGCAGACCCGGCAGTACCTGACCTTCATGCTCGCCGGGGAAACGTTCGCGATGGGTATCCTGGCCATCAAGGAAATCATCGAGTACGCCGCTGTGACCGAAGTGCCGCTCATGCCCGGATACGTGCGCGGTGTAATCAACTTGCGGGGCGCGGTGGTTCCGGTCATCGATCTGTCGGTGCGCTTCGGCAAGCCCGCGAGCCCGGTCACCAAGCGCACCTGTATCGTCATCATCGAGATCGTTGCCAACGGCGAACGTCAGGTTCTAGGCGTTGTGGTCGATGCGGTGAATGCAGTGCTGGATATACCGCCCGCCGAAATAGAGCCGCCCCCCTCCTTTGGAACGAGCATCCGCACGGATTTCATCCAGGGCATGGGCAAGGTGAACAACAGGTTCGTGATTCTGGTCGATGTGGATCACGTGCTGGCCGCCGATGAGATGAGTGTTCTGAACGAGGCACAGGCAGGGGCCGCCACGGCAGCCGCGTAATGATCTCGCCGCCGTGATGATCAGGATTTCCGACCACGAGTTCGGGCAATTCCAGCGTTTCATTTTCGACGCGGCGGGAATCGCGCTGTCGGATGCAAAGAAGGCGCTCGTGAGCGGGCGGCTCGCCAAGCGGCTGCACGCCTGCGACGTGAAAAACTACGGTGACTACTTCCGGCTGTTGATGAGTGGGGAGTCGCCGCTGGAGCTACAGACCGCAATCGATCTCCTCACGACCAATGAGACCTACTTCTTTCGCGAGCCCAAACACTTCCAGTTCCTGAAAGAGCAGATCGCAGGCAGCACGTTGCCCGGACCCGGAATGCGAATCTGGAGCGCAGCGGGCTCCACGGGCGAGGAGGCTTACAGCATCGCGATGCTGTTGGAGGACTGTCTACCCGGAGTGTCGTGGGAAGTCGTGGCCTCCGATATCAGCGCACGGGTCCTGGAGCGCGCCCGGGCGGGCCATTATTCCATGGAGAGGCTCAGTCTCTTTCCGCCCGGCTACTTACAACGCTTCTGCCTCAAGGGGCGCGATGCGCAGGCGGGCACCATGCTGGTCCAGCGCAGCCTGCGCGACAAGGTGCGGTTCCTACAGGTGAATCTCAATGCAGCGCTGCCGCAGCTGGGAAAGTTCGATGTGATCTTTCTGCGCAATGTCCTCATCTATTTCAACATGGAGACCAAGCGCAAGGTGGTCTCGCGGGTGTTGAATGTCCTCAAGCCCGGTGGTTATCTGTTCATCGGACATTCTGAGAGCCTGATCGAGGTGACGGGGGCTGTCGAGCTGGTCGCGCCCGCCATCTACCGGATGATGGCATGAGCCGTATCAAGGTCATGGTGGTGGACGACTCGGCCGTGGTGCGCCAGGTGCTGCTCGAGCTGTTGGGCGCGGATCCCGGGATCGAGGTCATCGCGGCGGTAGCGGATCCGTTGTTTGCCATGCAGCGGATGAAGAGTCAGTGGCCCGACGTGATTGTGCTCGACGTCGAAATGCCGCGTATGGACGGCGTAACCTTTTTGCGAAAGATCATGCAGGAGCGCCCGACGCCCGTGGTGATCTGCTCGACATTGACCGAGGCAGGAGCCCCAACGACCATCGAGGCGTTGGCCGCTGGGGCGGTGACGGTCATCACCAAGCCAAAGATCGGGTTGAAGCAATTCTTGAATGAGGCGGCGCACGAGCTGATCACTGCGGTTCGAACGGCAGCTCGCGCCAACGTCGGTCGAGTTATAACGAAACGTGCGGAAACTTTGCGGAAGAATACAGCGGATGTGATCTTGGCTCCTGCCGGGGAGCGAGCCATGACCCGCACTACGGAGCACGTCGTCGCGGTCGGCTGTTCGACCGGTGGGACGCAGGCTCTACAGCATGTATTGACGGCTTTGCCGTTGGTCTGTCCGGGCCTCGTGATCGTGCAGCACATGCCGCCGACATTCACCGCGGCATTGGCCCACCGGCTGAACGGATTGTGCAAGATCACCGTCAAGGAGGCGCAAAACAACGATCGGGTTACTCCAGGCTCCGCCCTCATCGCGCCAGGCGGCAAGCATCTCCTGTTGCAGCGCAGCGGCGCGCAATACCATGTCCAGGTTCGCGACGGACCGCCGGTGAATCGACATTGTCCATCCGTCGATGTCCTGTTCCGGTCGGTTGCGAAGGCTGCGGGCCCGAACGCATTGGGGATCATCATGACGGGAATGGGCGATGACGGCGCGCGTGGTCTCAAGGAGATGCGCAACGCCGGCGCGAATACGATCGCTCAGGATGAGGAGAGTTGCGTGGTATTCGGCATGCCGAAGGAAGCGATCCGCATGGATGCCGCCGAGCGCATTCTGTCGTTGAGTGAGTTGCCGCGCGCCATCCTCCAGGCTTAGGGCTTCGAGGGGCTGGCGACGAGCGCTCATCGCAATTGCCGCTCCGGTATGTCCTGCGGCACACTATGCCGAATGCCAATGATCAATAAGGCTAGGGAGCGCCTACACCCTAAATGCGCTTAGCCCTGGCCACCATTGTCTCGTCCGTGGGTGTCCTCGGTCTGATCGCATGTACTCCCACTCCGCAGCTCCTGAGTCTTGCTGACGGAACCGAGGTCTTCTATCTCTCAAACACGTCGATAAAGGCCGCCGCAGGTTATCCGCGCGTCCGCGAGCTGAAGATCGACGGTGAAGCTTTCGTCCGCACTCCGGAAACCGGGCGGCCGCTCACCATTCGTACGCGCTTGATGATTCTGACGGTCACTGGAGCTTCGGGTCTACGCGTTACGGCGCGCTCGAATGAGACCGGCGAGGAGGCCGATGTCCTTTATGGGCGGGTCGAAGCCAAGAAGGCCTACCCTTCACGGCAGAGCGAGCCGGATAGTCTCGGCGCAGGCGAGGAGGTCATGGTGAACGAGACCATCGACCTGCAGGAAAAGGAGACGACCGACTTGTCGAGCCTACGCTCCTGGAGCGAGGCGCTCATGGCGTCAGTGGCGCGGCGCCATGCGCGTTGAGACCTTCGACCCGGTCGAGCTTGATGCCATGTCGTTTCAGGCGACGGTACAAGGCGTTGCGGCTCATCCCGAGTTGTTTTGCGGTGGTACAGAGATTGCCGTGATTGGCGCGGATCACTTGCAGGAGGGTGTCGCGCTCGGCGGTTGCGAGTGGGTTTGTCGTCGGGGCAGGGTGAGAGGGCGCAGTGTCGCGAGCCTCGGCTCCCCGAGCGCGCTCAGGAGCGGCAGTGGTGGCCTGTTGTAGACCCTCAGGCAGGTCAGCCAGGCGGATGAGGCTCTCGTCGCAAATCGCGAAGGCACTGCGAATGACGTTGCGGAGCTCGCGGATGTTGCCTGGCCAGGTGTATTCGGTCAGGCATCGAAGGGCTTCACTATCTATCGCGCTCTCGCGATCCCCGCCTGCTTCCTCCATCAGGATACGACGGATGAGGAGGTCCTTGTCGGCGCGCGCTGCCAGGGGCGGAAGCTGTAGCGTGATGCCGTTGAGTCGGTAGTAGAGATCCTCGCGCAAGCCGCCAGTCACGATCATCTCGCGCAGATCGCGGTTGGATGCGCAGATGACCCGCAAATCCACCGGCACGCCGGCGTCCGCACCCAAGGGAATGACTTCCTGTTCTTCCAACACGCGCAGCAGACGCGTCTGCAGGAGAAGCGGCATGTCGCCGATCTCGTCGAGGAACAAGGTACCGCCGGAGGACTGGACGATCTTGCCTTTGCGGCCTTCCTTCCTCGCGCCGGTAAAGGCGCCGGGACCGTATCCGAACAACTCGCTTTCAATCAGCGTTTCCGGTAGTGCGGCGCAGTTGACAGCCACGAAGGGTCGGCTGCCTCGGGCGCTTGCAACGTGCAGCGCACGGGCAAAGCACTCCTTGCCGGAGCCCGTCGGTCCCTGGATGAGGACCGGCAAGGTTGTGTTGGCGACCCGGACAGCTTTGCGGATGATCGCAGACATGTGGCTGTCATTGCCGGCCAGGTCCTCGAGGGTCAGAGGCCGTGCGCGGCGAGTGTCCGGGGCGCCGGTCCGGGTTTGCGCGCCGACCGCGATAGCAGCGCGTGCAGGGTTCGCAAGCGGGGTCGCGCGCACCGGTTTGGAGGTTTGCGCGCCGCCGGTCGTGCCACCGATATGCAGGCTCGCGAAAAAACGGCGGCCGAGCTGGGAGTCCCGCAATGGCCACAACGCCTGCCGGCCGAGCGAGGCCGGAGCGAGCAAGTCCTCGATTCGGGTATCGAAGATCTCTTCGAGCTTGCAGCCGACGAGATCACGCCGCCCGCGCGCGGCGAGCAATCGCACCGCCGTCTGATCCGCGGCGATCACCGTGCCATCCAGAGCCAAGGCCAATGAGCCGTCGTGCAACAGGTTCACGAGTTCCGGTCGGGCATGGAACCGTACGATGTTGGAGCTCTGGTGATGTTGCAGGAAGATGCATTTTTCGATGAGCTGCGCTGACATGTTGACCAGCGCCATGGTGTGAGCCTGGCTCGCCCTGGTATCGCGAGCGTCTACCGTGGAAGCGTCCAACACGGCGAGCAGCGAGCCGGCGGGATCGTGGATCGGCGCTCCGGAGCAGGAGAGTCCGATGTGGCGTGCCCGGAAATGCTCCGAGCGATGTACCGTCACTGGCCGGTCGACGGTGATGCAGGTTCCGATGCCGTTGGTGCCTTCGTGCAACTCGCTCCAGTCGGCGCCGATGACGAGCCCCGCGGAGCGGAACAGGTTCTTGAGCGTGGTGTCGGTTTTCTCGCACAGAATGACACCGCTCGCATCGGTCAAGAGCAGCGCGTATCCGGAGCCGCAGATCTGGTCATAAAGGGAATCCATCTCGGCGGAAGCGATCTGGATGAGCTGCTCGTGTTGCACCTGGCGCCCCCGCAGGTCCCCGGTGCTGATGACAGCGGGCGAGTACACCTGGACAGGATCCAGGGAATAGTCGCGCACGCAGCGCTTCCATGACTTGCCGATCGCCTCGCTGGGGGCAATCGCGTCAGTCGCGGGTGTGTCTTGCGCAACGCGCAGAACGCGGTCCGCGTGCCGTATCACGGTCGAATCGGCCATGCATCTACTCTTGCGCCGGCATGCGGCGCGCCCGCAGCGCTCCTCTCGCGCCGCCCCATCTTTGCGCAGGCCCCCTGTTCGCGCAATCGTGGTAAGTACACCCGTTCGGGGTAGGACGGAACAACTGCCCCGGGATCGTGACAGCTGTTTCAGCGCGCGACTGGCGCACAGCATGAATCCAAGTGCCGGGCTCGCGGCCGAGCTCCGCGGCTTAAGCACTATAGCTATGATTTTACTGGCGAAAAGGAGTGCTCGGCTGCTTGCGACGTGGCGGCTGCACCCATTTGGTCTGCTCCTTGCTCGATACCGCGCCCGGAAGGCTGCGACGCGGTCGCGGCTATTGTTTCGCCCTACGGAGCCACCGCCATGAACGCCCAAATGAATTCCGATCTGACCTCGCTGAATGCGCGGGTCGCACAGTTTATCGCCCAACCTCGCAAGGTCCTGATCGACGGACGCTGGGTCGCTGCCAAGAGCGGCGAGACCTTCGACGTTTTCAACCCGGCCACCGGTCAGCGCATCGGGCGCGTGGCGGCTTGCGAAAAGCCGGACGTGGATGCCGCTGTTGCTGCGGCTCGCAAGGCCTTCGATGAAGGGCCGTGGCCACGGCTGACGCCCTCCGCGCGCGGCAAGATCATCTGGAGGATCGGTGATCTGATCCTGCAGAACCTGGAGGAATTGGCGCAACTGGAGTCGCTGGACAATGGCAAGCCCATTGTGGTGGCGCGCGCGGCGGACGTGCCGCTGGCCGCCGACCTGTTTCATTACATGGCAGGTTGGGCGACCAAGATCGAGGGGAATACCATCTCGCTCTCGGTACCCTATACGCCGGGCACCGAGTACCACGCGTTCACGCGTCGCGAGCCGATCGGAGTGGTCGGGCAGATCATCCCCTGGAACTTCCCGCTGTTGATGGCAGCCTGGAAGCTCGGGCCTGCGCTGGCGAGCGGTTGCACGATCGTACTGAAGGTCGCCGAGGAGACGCCGCTCTCGGGCTTGCGCCTGGCGGAGTTGTGTCAGGAAGCGGGCCTGCCGGACGGAGTGTTGAATGTACTGACGGGCTTCGGTGAGACCTGTGGGGCGCCCCTCGCGGCTCACCCGCAGGTGGACAAAGTAGCCTTCACCGGCTCGACCGAGGTCGGCAAGCTGATCGTGAAAGCCGCGGCCAACGATCTCAAGAAAGTCACTCTCGAGCTGGGGGGCAAGTCGCCCAACATCATTCTGGACGACGCGGATCTGGAGACCGCGATTCCGGGCGCGGCCAATGCGATCTTTTTCAACCAGGGGCAGTGCTGCTGCGCCGGGTCGCGGCTGTTCGTACACCAGAAACACTATGACAAAGTGGTGGCGGGCGTGACGGATTTCGCGAAGAACATCCGGGTCGGTCCGGGACTCGACGTGCGTACCCAGATGGGGCCGCTGGTTTCGCAGACCCAGTTCGAGAGAGTCTCGGGGTATCTGCGTTCGGGCGTGCAGGAGGGCGCGCAAGCGACTTGCGGTGGCGGCCGGGTCGGCGAGACCGGATATTTCGTCGCGCCCACGGTATTGGTCAATACTTCGAACGATATGAAGGTCTATCGCGAGGAGATCTTCGGGCCCGTGGTGACGGCCACGCCCTTCAAGGATGCCGATGCGGACTTGTTGAAACGGGCGAACGACACGGCGTACGGATTGGCGGCTGGTATCTACACGCGGGATATCGGCAAGGCGCATCGCATCGCAAATCGCCTGCGCGCCGGCACGGTCTGGATCAACTGCTACAACATCTTCGACGCGGCCTTGCCCTTCGGCGGCTACAAGCAGTCGGGCTGGGGGCGTGAGATGGGACATGCCGCACTGAATAACTATCTGGAAACGAAGGCTATCTGCGCAGCCATCTAGGCTCGGCTCGAGAAGCGGAAGGCCGCCGGTGCCGGTGGCCTTCCCTCGCGCGCCACACCACCGTGAAAGCTGTTCCGGTGAAGCAGATCAAAATCAGCGCGGCTGTGGGTTACTCCCGTGGGTGCGGCGTGCAAAGATGCGCTGTGCCGCGAACCCGTGGAGACCCATGTCGACTACCGACCGAAAGCTCGCTGAGCGATCTTTGCCCGAATACCTCGCTGAAGTCCGTGAGACCGCGGACATCCGCAGGGGGTTGCCGTTACCCCTGGGCACGCGGGCAGTCCTGGATGGTGTGAACTTCGCGCTGTTCAGCCGACACGCTCGGCGTGTCCGGCTGGAATTGTTCGCGGCTGCCTCGGACTCGACTCCCACGCGGAGCATCGAGCTCGATCCACTGCATCATCGGACGGGCGATGTCTGGCATGTCTGGGTCCAGGGCATCACGCCGGGCCAGCTGTACGCTTACCGGGTCGACGGGCCCTACGAGCCTGAGGCGGGCCACCGCTTCAACTTCAAGAAGCTCCTGTTGGATTCGCGCGCAACCGCGATCACGGACTTGCCCCGTTGGAATTTCGATGCTGCGCGCGGCTACGATCCGGAAGCCCTGGCGAGTCCTTCGCCGCTCGACAACGCCGCGCAGACGCCGAAGTGCGTGTTCACGCGCATGCAATTCAACTGGCAGGAAGATCGCCCCCCGCGCCATCCCTGGTCCAGGATGGTGATCTATGAGACGCACGTTCGCGGTCTGACCGTGCATCCGAGCTCGGGGGTCCCCGACCCGGGTACCTACCGAGGCTTGATCGAGAAGATTCCCTATCTCAAGGATCTGGGCGTGACGGCGGTCGAGTTGTTGCCCGTGCAGGAGTTCAACACCCATGAGCTGAAAACCCGTAATCCCTACACGGGCGAGCTGCTCAGGAATTACTGGGGATACAACCCCGTCTCCTTTACCGCCGTGAACGGCGCTTACAGCAGCGCCGGCAGCACCGGACAGCAGACCCTCGAGTTCAAGGAAATGGTCCGGGAGCTGCACGCGGCCGGGATCGAAGTCATCATCGATGTGGTACTGAACCATACCGGCGAGTCGGATGAGCGTGGTCCGACCGTGTGTTGGCGCGGTATCGACAACTCCATTTTCTATATCCTGGAGAAGGACAAGCGTCACTATCAGAACTTCGCCGGGACCGGTAACAGCTTCAATGCGAACCATCCCGTGGTGCGCGACTACATCCTGGGCGTGTTGCGCTACTGGGTGATGGAGATGCATGTCGACGGGTTTCGGTTCGATCTGGCCTCCATTCTCGGGCGTGACAGCACCGGTCATCTCCTGACCAACCCACCGCTGCTGGAGCAGATCGCCGAGGACCCGATCCTGCGCGATACCAAGCTCATCGCGGAAGCCTGGGACGCAGCCGGCGCCTATCAGGTAGGTAGTTTTTCCGAGCGTCGCTGGGCCGAGTGGAACGGCCGCTATCGGGACGATATCCGCCGCTTCTGGCGCGGCGAGGAGGGAATGCTGGGCACGTTCGCCAGCCGCATCTGTGGCAGTGAGGACATTTATGCGGACTCCGGCAAAGGGCCGGAGTGCAGCATCAACTTCGTCACCTGCCACGACGGCTTCACCCTCAACGATCTGGTCAGCTATGCCGACAAGCACAATCTTGCCAACGGCGAGCAGAACCGGGACGGGGCAAACGACAACTTCAGCGCCAACTACGGTGTCGAAGGGCCGACGCAGGATCCCCGCCTGGCAGCGTTGCGCAAGCGGCAGATCAAGAATTTCCTGCTGACCTTGTTCATCTCACGCGGTGTGCCCATGCTATTGGGCGGTGATGAGTTCCGCCGTACCCAGGAGGGCAACAACAATGCCTACTGTCAGGACAACGAGACGAGCTGGTATGACTGGAACGACCTTGCGCGCCATCCGGATATCCACCAGTTCACGCGATCCGTCATCGCATTGCGCGGCGCCCATCCCGTTTTGTCGCGCGAGCGGTTCTATACGAACGAGGACATCAGCTGGTTCGGTCCGTCGCATCGGCCGCCGGACTGGCACGATCCGCATGCCCGGGCGATTGCCTGCCTGATTCAGGACGGCGCCGCCGAGTCGCTGTTCCTGATGTTCAATGCCAGTGACGACGTTGCAACTTTTCATATTCCGGCGGCACCCAACCCCGGTCGTTGGCGCCTGGCGGTGGATACGTTCCGCGAGGAGCCGGGGACCGGGTCATGGGTCGATTCTCTGCAGCCGTACACGCTCCAGCCGTATGCGAGCGCCGTGTTGGTGGCAAGTTGATCGCGACAGCCGCAAAGTGAGGGCAAGGTGAGCACAGGACGGGCAATGCGGTTATACAAACCCGGTGGACCGCTCGAGCTGGAGGCCCTCGAGCCGGTGCCTCTGGAGGAGAACCAGGTGCGCCTGGAGGTCTTGGCCTGTGGTGTGTGCCGGACGGACCTGCACCTGCTGGATGGCGAGTTGCCGCAGGCGCATTACCCGGTGACTCCCGGACATGAGATCGTCGGGCGGGTGTTGGAGGTCGGCAAGGCCGTAAAGGAATTCGCTGTCGGCGACCGCATTGGAGTGCCGTGGCTGGGCTGGACCTGCGGGGTCTGCACCTACTGCAAGCAAGGGATGGAAAACCTCTGCGATCGAGCTCAATTCACGGGCTGTACGCTCGATGGGGGTTACGCCGAGCGCACAGTGGCGGATGCACGGTATTGCATGCCGATTCCAAACCAGTACACCGACGCGCAGGCCGCCCCGCTGTTGTGTGCAGGCTTGATCGGATATCGAGCCTATCGCGCGGCGGGGGAGGCCGTGAATCTCGGTTTGTACGGGTTTGGCGCCGCCGCGCACCTGTTGGCACAGGTGGCGCAAAGCGAGGGCCAACGGGTGTTTGCTTTCGTCAGGCCCGGGGATCTCGAGGCACAGCACTTCGCGACCGGGCTTGGGGCGACCTGGGCCGGCGGGTCGGATGAGATGCCGCCGGAGCCTCTGGATGCGGCTATTCTGTTCGCTCCGGTCGGCGCGCTGGTGCCGGCGGCACTGGCTGCCACGCGCAAGGCAGGCCGTGTCATTTGCGCCGGCATCCACATGAGTGATATTCCCCGCTTTCCTTACGAGTTGCTTTGGGGCGAGCGATCGGTTTCCTCCGTCGCGAATCTCACTCGGGACGACGGCCGTGCTTTCATGCGTATCGCGACCGATGTCGATCTGCGGCCGAGCGTGGAGACGTTTCCGCTTGCCGAAGCGAACGAGGCGCTCGCGCGGCTGCGCGCGGGGAACCTTCAGGGCGCGGCGGTGTTGATTCCTGGTCAGGCGCGCGGGGGCATGCTGTCGGGAATGTACAACGGAATGCACCAGAACCCCGCGGAGCGGGATTGAAGCAGTCTCATGTCCGCATCATGCCAAATTTTGCGTAGAATGGGGTCTGAGTAGGAACCGCGCCGGGATGGGTTGTTCCAAGGCCCGGCCTTTGAGGGGGAGGCAGGCATGAAGAGCTTTCGTAGTGCTTTCGGCGCGATGGTGTCCGCGTTGCTGGTGGTTGCGTGCGGCGGCACGAATACGGAAACGGCAGCGCCCAACCAGTCCACTACACACGGGACTTTGGTCGAGAATCCGCCGTTGCGGCTCGCATCGGTGAATGCGACGGCTTTCCAGGCGCAGCTCGCCAGCAGCAGTCAAGGACAGCAGCTGTTGCAATTGGCCGGTACCCCCGTCTGCGGGGTCGATTTCTACTATTTGCAGTTCAATACCGTGGGTGGGGCAGGCGAGACCACGCAGTCCACCGGCGCGATGATGGTGCCGACGGGGCCCGGGACATGCTCGGGGCCGCGGCCGATCGTGCTCTACGCGCACGGATTTACAACGCTGAAGACAACCAATCTCGCGGATATCGCCAACACCTCGAATAGCGAGGGAGCGCTTCTGGCTGCAATGTTTGCGGCCCAAGGCTATATCGTCGTCGCGCCCAACTACGCAGGGTATGACACCTCGACGTTGGGTTATCACCCCTTCATAAACGCGACGCAGAACTCGGGCGAGATGATGGATATTCTGGCGGCTGCGCGGTCCGGCCTGCCGAAGACCTTCTCCTCCGCCACCAGTGACAACGGCAAGTTGTTCGTCACGGGCTATTCCGAAGGTGGTTTTGTCGCGATGGCGACGATGCGCGCATTGCAGGCGGCCGGCGCCAAGATAACCGCCGCGGCCCCGATGTCAGGGCCTTATGCGATGGAGGCGTTCCTGGACGCCATCGTCTTCGGTAACGTGAATCTGGGGTCGACCCAATTCTCGCCGATGCTCACCACGAGCTGGCAGAAGGCCTACGGCAATATCTACGCCAACACCACGGATTTCTACTCGTCGACGTACGCGTCAGGCATCGATACGCTATTGCCCAGTGCAACCCCGATAGATCAGCTGATCTCCACCGGGAAGTTGCCGCAGACCGCGCTGTTCGATAGCACGACCCCGGTCGTCACCGTCCCGGGGGATCCGACCACGTCGGCCAAGTTGACCGCTGCGCTTGCCGTGCCGAGCAACCCTTTGTTCCAGTTGGGATTCGGAGAGCCCTTCCTGATCAACAACAGCGTGCGCATTGGTTACGCGTTGGACGCGGCAGTGAATCCGGATGGGGCGGTACCGACTCCCAGTGCCGGCGTGCCGCTCGCGGCGGCTCCGCCAACCTACCCCCTGCGGAAAGCGGCTTATACGAATGACATGCGGACGGGCCCGTGGGGTCCGATGGAGCCCACATTGCTTTGTGGAGGCAACCAGGATCCCACCATTTTCTTCAGCGTCAACACCGGAACCATGGCTGCTTTCTGGGCACCTGAGGTGCAGGCAGGACTCGTCACCGTACTCGACGTCAGTGGCACGCCGGGCGGCCCGTTCGCCCCGATCCAGACGGCGTTCCAAAATGCGGCGGCGCAGTTGATTGCGTTCTATGAGTCGCCCGCCGGGGGTGGACTGTCAGCAGCAGCAGCGGCGCAGAAGGCTATCGCTGGATACCACGGCGCAGTGGCGCCTTTCTGCACACTGGCCGCGCGCTCCTTCTTCGCCAACTTTTAAGGGACTGCCGCCATGAAAAAAATCAACCGTGCCCGCGCCCGGAAAGTCGCGCTCGCGCTCGTCGCCGCCACCACCTGCTACACGCCGGCCGCGTTTGCCGAAGACGACCCGAGCAACACCGTCCGAATCGGCATGTACGCGATTTTCTATCACGTCACTTCCACCCCTATCCAGGGTCCTTTCCTCCCGTCAGGGGTGAATCTGAACGTGGACCTCAAGGATACCCAAACACTCTACCTGGCCTATATCCGGCGTCTGAACTCGTTTCTCGATCTGGAGCTCGCGTTCGGCGTGCCGCCCAAGACCACGACAATCGGCAAGGGCCCGGCGAGTGTCGGTTCCGTGCCCTACAACGGTCAGGAGATCGCGACCGCCAAGTGGCTCGCGCCCTCGGCATTGCTCGAGTACAAATTCCTGAGCGAGGGCTCGGCTTTCCGGCCGTACATCGGGGTGGGTATCAACTACACCAGCTTCTATGATCGCAAGGTCACCAACGCCGGCCAGCAGGTCATTGGTGGACCGACGCGGCTGTCCCTGAGCTCCTCGATCGGGCCGGTGGGCACGGTCGGCATCAAGTATGCGCCGAGTAAGCATTGGCACGCCGCCCTGTCGTACTCGATCACGCAGGTCGACACCAATCTCAAAGCCGACACGCTCGGCCAGATTCACACCTCACGCGTGCATTTCGGCCCGCAGGCTGTGGTGATAGCCGCGGGTTATAGTTTCTAGGCGTTGCGCGCCGACTTTTCTCGGGGTCGAAGCGACTGGCTAGTGCATGGGCATCATGTTTTGATTCATGTGCGCCATGACCCAGACCGTGCCGAACACCAGGAGGAAGACGATCAGCACGCCGAAAGCCAGCGCCAGCACGTTGTTGGTGTTGTCCGGCCCGGTGGTGATGTGCAGGAAGAACACCAGGTGAATGCCCATCTGGGCGACCGCCAACACCACCAGGGCAATCGGCACCCCCGGGCGATAGATCAGGTCGGTGCCTGAGGCCCAGAAGGCGGCCACCGTCAACAAGACCGCCAGGGCCAGTCCGGTCAGGTAGCCGCGAACGGCGTTCCAGGCATCTTCGCGGGAGGCGACCTCATAGCCCGGGGCAATGTCGCCGGTCCTTTCGTCGTGCTCGTTTGCGGTGGTCATAGGTTGATCCCCACCAGGTACACCAGGCAGAAGATGGCCACCCAGATGATGTCCAGGGTGTGCCAGAACAAGCTGAAGCAGAAATAGCGATGCTCGATCGGGCGGCGGAAGCCCTTGGCGAAGAATTGCGCCATCATGGTGCCGAGCCAGAGCAGGCCCGCGGTGACGTGGGCGCCATGACAGCCCACGAGGGTGAAGAACGCGGTCAGGAAGGCACTGCGGGTCGGCCCGAAGCCACGCGCGAGCAGACCATGGAACTCGTGTATTTCCAACAAGAGGAATACCAACCCCAGCAGGCCGGTGACGAGGAGCGCGACCTGGGTCCATAGCTGACTTCGCTGACCGACCGCGATACTCGCCATGCCGCAGGCGAAACTGGACAGCAGCAGACAACCCGTTTCCCACGCCACATTGTTGGTATCGAAGATGTCGCGCGCCGCCGGCCCGCCAGCGGTCGCGGGCGCGAGCACCGCATACGACCCGAACAGCGCGGAGAACAGGATGATGTCGGAGATCAGGAAGATCCAGAAGCCATAACCGACGATGATCCGCTTCGAGGCGGGGCCGCCAGCCCCATGGCCGGTAGCAGAAGAGTCGGGGCCGCTATGCCCGATATGGTAAGGATCCGACTCGATGGGGAGCGTGGGCGAGCTCATGCCGGTGATGCTCCAGGGCCAGAGTCGATCTGCCAGCGCTTCAGGGCATCGCTGCGGGCCTGGCGGTTGGCGCGATCGATGCGCGCGACTTCTTCGGCCGGTATCCACTTTTCGGACACATCGCGCCAGGCGAAAACTACGAACGTAATGTATGCACCGACCAGTCCCAGGACCACGAGCCACCAGATATGCCATATCAAGGCAAACCCCGTGACGACCGCGAAGAAGGCAGTCACGAAACCGGTGGCCGAATTGCGCGGCATCTCGATCGCTTCGTAATGGGGCTCCGGTGTACCAACCGCGGCAGCTTCGCGAGCCTTCTGCTTCATCTGCCAATAGGGGTCCTGGGCTGTCACGTTCGGCAAGACCGCGAAGTTGAATTCAGGCGGTGGCGAAGGCGTGGCCCACTCCAGGTTGCGCCCATCCCAGGGGTCACCGGTGGGCTCGCGCCGCTGCGCGCGGGTACGGATCGAGACCACCAGCTGACACACTTGCAGGACGACACCGCCCAAGATGATCAACACGCCGAGCAGCGACACCAGCAGCCACGGGCGCCATTCGGGCACCGAGAAGTGCTGCATCCGGCGAGTCATTCCCAACAGGCCGACCGCATAGAGCGGCACGAACGTCACGTAGAAGCCGATGAAGGAAAACCAGAAGGCGGCTTTGCCCAGGCGCTCATCCAGGGTAAAGCCGAACGCTTTGGGAAACCAATAGGTGAATCCGGCAAAGGCTCCGAACAACACGCCGCCGATGATGACATTATGGAAGTGTGCCACCAGGAACATGCTGTTATGAACGACGAAATCGGCGGGCGGTATGGCGAGCAGCACTCCCGTCAAGCCGCCGATCACGAACGTCACCATGAAGCCGACGGACCAGAGCATGGGGGTTTGCATGCGCACGCGTCCGCCATACATGGTGAAGAGCCAGTTGTAAATCTTCACCCCCGTTGGAACCGCGATGATCATGCTCATGATGCCGAAGGTGCCGTTTACGTCGCCGCCCGGACCCATGGTGAAAAAATGGTGCAGCCAGACCATGAAGGAAATGATGCAGATGGCCATCGTTGCGGCGATCATGGATCGATAGCCGAAGAGCGGCTTGCAGGAGAAGGTCGAGACCACTTCGGAGAATACGCCGAACGCGGGCAGAACGAGGATGTAGACCTCGGGGTGTCCCCACGCCCAGATCAGGTTCATGAACAGCATGGGGTTGCCGCCGGCTTCATTGGTGAAAAAATGAAAGCCGGCGTAACGATCGAGAAGCAACATCGCCAGTGTGGCGGTGAGGATGGGAAACGCCGCGACGATGAGCAAGTTGGAGGCGAGTGAGGTCCAGCAGAAGATGGGCATGCGGGTGTAGGTCATACCCGGGGCGCGTATCTTCAGAATGGTGGTGACGAAGTTGATTCCGGTAATGAGCGTGCCAATGCCCGAAATCTGCAGCGCCCATAGGTAATAGTCCACCCCGACACCGGGCGAATAGCGCAGCTCCGACAGGGGCGGGAAAGGCAACCAACCGGTACGCGCGAACTCGCCGACCACCAGCGAGATATTGACCAGCAGGGCACCCGCGCAAGTCAACCAGAAGCTCACGGAGTTGAGCGTAGGAAAGGCCACGTCACGGACCCCGAGCTGCAAAGGCACGACGAAATTCATGAGGCCGATCACGAATGGCATCGCCCCGAAGAAGATCATGATGGTGCCGTGCGCCGAGAAGATCTGGTCGTAATGCTCCGGTGGCAGGTAGCCCATGGCATTGAAGGCCATGGACTGTTGGGAGCGCATCATGAGGGCGTCGATGAAGCCTCGCAGGAGCATGACCAGGGCGAGCACGCAATACATGATGCCGATACGCTTGTGATCGACACTCGTGATCCATTCGCGCCAGATGTAGGGAAAGTAGCCCTTGGCCACCACCCAGACGATTACGGCGAGGAAGATGAATATCACGGTCGCCGCGGCCGTGAGCGGAATGGGCTGATCGAACGGGATTGCCTGCCAGGTCAGTTTGCCGAACACAGCTACTCCCGTTTAAACCTGACGTCGCTGCCCGGCCGGCCGGTCCGCGGTCCCTCGCCGGGCGGCAGCTGTTGATGCAGGATGGCTTCGAAGAGGCCGGGCTGCACGGAGCGGTAGAAATACGGCGGCACATTCTGGCTCTGTCGGAGCAGCAAACGATAGGAGTCGGCGTCCAGAGAACGCCCATTGACACTACCGCGCACGTCCTGCACCCAAGCGTTGAACTGCGCTGGCGCGAGCGTCTGCACGTCGAATCTCATGTCGGAAAAGCCATCACCGTTGAAGTGCGCCGCCTCCCCGAGATAGCTTCCCAATTGGTCGGCCTGCAGATTGAGGGAGCTCGACATGCCGTACATGGCGTAGATCATGGTGCCGAGCCGCGGAACGAAGAATACGTTCAGCACCGTCGCGGAGGTAATTCGTAGCCGCAGGGGGGTGTCAGCCGGTACGACCATGCGGTTGACGGCGGCAATGCCCTGTTGCGGATAGATAAAGAGCCATTTCCAGTCGAGTGCGACGACCTCGATCTCGACAGGCTGATGGCGAGCGGCGGGTATGGGCTGGGCCGGATCCAGGCGATGGGAGCCGATCCAGGCAATGCCTCCGAGGAAGAAGATCACCAGCGCCGGTATGGACCAGATAATGAGCTCGAGACGTCCCGAGTAGACAAAGTTGGGCCGGTAACGGGCCCGCTTGTTCGAGGCGCGATACCACCACGCTACCGCAAGCGTGGCCACTATGGTTGGAATGACGATCGCGAGCATGATCGCCAGCGCGTCGAGAAGGATCTTGCGCTCGGCACCGCCTATCGGACCGGCCGGGTCGAGTATGCCGCCGGAACAGCCGCCGCACAGCAGGGCGAGTCCCGCCACAGCCGAACGGCTGATGGTGCGAGCCTGACATGAGTGAGTTCGAGCCGGAGACGAGTTCCGCACACATAGCGCTGAGCATCACGTGTGCCTTGTCACGCTTGCCAGGACGAGTACGCTGTCACGCGATGGAAAATATCACTCATAGTCTGATCGGACTCATCGCAGGGGAGTCCATCGCACGCACGACACGTTCGCCGCAGCAGGGATTGCCCTCTGAGACCCGTCGGGGGCTGTTCGTCACCCTGACGGTGATCGGTGGCAACTTGCCGGATCTGGACCTGGCGTGGAGCTCGGGCGACAAGCTGCGATACCTGCTGCATCATCGCGGGTACACGCACACTGTCCTGGGTTGTCTGGTGCTCGCGCTGGTGCTCTATGGTCTTACAGAGCTCTGGGCACGCATGAAGCATGTGACGCTGACGCGGCAGGACCGTCGAGAGATCCTCGCGGTGGCTTTGTTCGGGACCGTGTTACACCTGGCAATGGATTCCCTGAACAGCTACGGAGTGCATCCGTTCTGGCCTGTTCGTAATCGATGGATGTACGGCGATTCCGTGTTCATTGTCGAGCCGCTCTACTGGGCCGCAGCGGCGCCACTGGTCTTTGTAGTGCGCTCCTGGCCGGCGCGGATCATTCTTGGCCTGGTGGTGCTGGCAGGGGTGGTCGTGAGCCTGACACCGCTCGTGCCTCTGCTGCCACGCGTGGGATTTCTGGTGCTGACAATCGTTTTGTTGGCCGTCGGCGCACGGATTTCCGCCCGGGCCGCCGCCCTCGTAAGCGCGAGTGTCACTGTAGTCATCACTGCGACCTTTGTAAGCGCCGGGCATGCAGCGGCGCGTCGGGTGGAGTCAATCGCGGCGACGCAGCTCGGCTCGGCGCAATTGATCGACCACGTCCTGACGCCTCTGCCAATGAATCCCTTCTGTTGGGATGTGCTGCTGCTCGTGATCGAGGGGGACCGCTATTCGGTCCGACACGCCATGCTGACCGAAGCTCCGGCGCTGCTCCCGGCGGGCTCTTGTCCGATCCTGCCGGGCAATCGACCCGCGACAGCCCCGATGGTGCCGATCCGCCCGTCAGTATCCCCGGATATCCGCTGGCTCGGCCAGATCGATATGTCTCGGGCTCAACTGACTGCGATCGTAGCCACGCACTGCGATGCCACAGCGCTCATGCAGTTCGTGCGCGCTCCGTTCGTTACCGAGAGCGGGAGGCGGTGGATACTGGGTGACCTGCGCTTTGATGGCGATCGAGGCGGCGGTATCGCTACCCTTCAGCTCGGCCCTCCGGGGCACGGGTTATGCCGAAGCTCCGTTCCCTGGATGCCGCCGCGGATGGACCTGCTAGGCGGGACGAAATAGTGGGGCGGTCCGTATTGGGGTAACAACATCGACGTCCGGCAGGTGAAGGAAGGCACGCTGAGGAGGCCCCGGGGGCGGGTTGCACGCGAGCTCACCTCAGGGCTGGAGCTCTCCCAGGATTGTTGGAATCAGCTCTGCCACGGTCGGGTGGATGTGCACGGTGTTCTTCAGTGTAGTGTAGGGAGCGTTGGCGGACATCGTGTCGAGAATCGCGTGCACTGCCTCATCGCCACCGACACCGAGGATGGCAGCGCCCAGGATCTGGTTGGTGTCGGCGTCGACAATCGCCTTCATGAATCCCTGCGGCTCGCCCTTTTCCACAGCGCGCTTCACGCGCGTCATGGGGCGCTTGCCGACACGGATTCTCTTGCCGGCGGCGCGTGCCTCGGTTTCCGTCGCACCTACCCGGCCCAGCGGCGGGTCGATAAAAAGTCCGTAGCACCCAATCCGGTCGCTCACCTTGCGCCTGGCGCCCGCGAGCAGGTTGTCCGCAATGATCTCGAAATCGTTATAGGACGTGTGGGTGAATGCTCCACGGCCGTTACAATCTCCCATGGCCCAGATTCCGGAGACGTTGGTTCGCAGCTCCTCGTCGACGAGGATGTAGCCGCGCTCGTCAACCGCAACTCCGGCGCGCTCGAGACCGAGATCGTCGGTGTTGGGACGTCGCCCGACCGCCAGCAGGATGTGCGAGCCAACAATCTCCGGTTCGCCCTCCAGGCACTGCAACTGCGCCGCAATCTGGTTGCCGCGCGTCCCGAAACTGATGCATTTGGCGCCCGTGCGCACGGCAATGCCTTCGGCGGCGAAGATCGACTCGATCGCCTCCGAAACGTCCTCGTCCTCCCGCCCGATCAGGCGCGGCCCTCTTTCGATCACCGTAACGGCACTGCCGAAGCGTCGAAACATCTGGCCGAACTCGAGCCCGATATAACTGCCGCCGATGACCAGCAGGTGTGAGGGCAGCGTTTCCAGCTCGAGCACGGAGGTGTTGGTAAGATAGGGGACAGTGTCGACGCCGGGCATGTCCGGAATGAGCGCTCGCCCGCCGACATTGATGAAGATCTGTCCGGCCCTGAGGAGCCGGTCGCCCGATTGCGTGCCGCTCACGCGAACCTCGTGGGGCGCCTCGAAGCGGGCGTGACCTTCGAGAACGGTGCAGCCGTCCATCCCCTTCACCCACTTCTCGAGGTTGTCGCGGGACTGCGTGATGATGGTGTCCTTGCGGCGCTTCACCGCCGGCATATCGACCAATACCTCGCCTTCGAGGCGCACCCCGAACTCCTTCGCGCGCCGTGCCTGATGAGCGACTTTGGCACTGGCCACGAAGGTCTTGGTGGGGGTACAGCCCGTATTGACGCAGGTGCCGCCGAACAGGTGGCGCTCGATCAGGGCGACTGTTTTTCCGGCGCCGGTAAGGCGGCCGGCCAACGGCGGCCCGGCTTGCCCAGCACCGATGATGATGGCATCGAACGTCTCTGTCATACGGGGTGCTGTGTGGCCGTCCAGGCCCTCGATGCTACGCCCGGGCGGGTCACATTGCACGGCCGCACAGCAGTGCGGCACGTGACTTGCTAAGAGCCAGGCGCCACTTCAGATATCGAGATCCTATTGAGCGTGTTCGCAGCTGTACACAACACCCTAGCGAGCGGGCGCCGATGTCGTCCATTCAGCCGCGGTGTGTTGGATGCGACCTGCCGCACCTTCGGCACGATACCTGTAGCCTGCGATCCCTTGCGTTCAGCCGCTCAGTTGCGCGGTGGACGGGTCCAACGTCTCAGCCACTGGACCAGTCCACCCTAGCTTCCCGACCCGGTGTGGCATGGCGCCGTCCGCTACGCGTGCGGCGCATGCCGGGACTTTCCTTTCCACCTGGCGTATCGGGAATGCAAGCTCATGTCGAAAGTCATTCGTACAACTTTGTGGCTGGGTTTTCTCAGCAGCGCAACCGCGGCCGTGTCCGCTCAAACCATTGCCACCGATGTGGTGATCGATGACCATCTACCGGAGGGCGAGTCGTTGGAAAAAGCCATCGACTACTTCACTTCGAATAAGCTGCCCAGTGTCGTAGTGGGAAACGGCCGCGCCGGCTTGTACTTGTATCGCTCAAAAAGCGGTGAGCTGCAGGGACCTTGGCAACGCTCGACCATTGTCGCCAAAGGGGGCGCCTATGAGCGTGCGCGGCCACTCAAATTCCCGGCTGATGCGTATCCCAATGTGGTCGCCTCCATCGGCAACAAGATCATCTGGTTCGAGAACCCGCTGAACCGCGGGCAGCCGGGCGCCGTCACTCGCCCCTGGCGTACCCATGTCGTCAACCCGGACCATGGCTGTCATGACATCCGGACCGAGGACCTCGACGGGGATGGCAAAGTCGACATCATCTGCTCCGGCTCCATCAGTTTGCGAGCGCCCGAGTTTGTTGCCTTTCAGAACGATCCCAACCACTGGCAGATCGTCTATGACGTCGCCGACGTCGGGGACGGTATCGCAGTGTTGAGAGTGGGGGAGGATGCGCTCCCGCACCTGGTGGGGGCCGCCCCTACGGGCAACATCTTCTGGTACGAGAACCCGCGCGCCAGGGGCGGTGACGCCCGTACCCCTCATTGGACGAAGCACTACATCGGTCCGGGAAACGTCGGCAACAGTTTCGCGGCCGCTAAGTTGGATTCTGACAAATATGCCGTCATTACGGCGGCCAATGAGCACGAGGGGCCCGGCGGCGCGACCGACGACCGCGGAGTCACGTGGTACGAGCAGCCCGCCGACCCGAATGATCCGTGGATCGCGCATCCGCTCGGGCCCAGCTATCGCGACGTGCATGAAATCACCGTCGGCGATTGGAACCAGGGTACCCCGTATGTGCTCGTCGCCGAGCAGGAGCAGGCCTGCGAGCCCGCGCGTCCGGAGAGCAATCCTCCCACTCACCCCGACACGCCGTGCCGGATCTCGATGTTCGAATGGATCCGCGGCAAGCCGCACGAGTCGGTATTGGCGAATACCAGTACGCAGAACCAGGCCGTGCTACCTTGGCGCGGCGGTCTCTTGATGGCAGATGCCAATCACGGCGCCTACGGGGCTTCGCGCGACGTGCACTTGAGGGTCATCTTGCCCATGGTGTCGACTGCCGCGCGGTAGGGGACAGCGCGCACCCGATCAGCGATCCCACACTGCCGAGCGCATCCCGTACGGGACACTTTGTAACACCGCCTCGACCTGGTCGATCTTGCCCTTGTCGATCTGGAAGAGCTCGGAGATCTCCAGGGTGAGCGGGGCGTGCACTGGGGACGGGACGGTCTGCCCGTTGGTGAGGTGCAGCTCCTTCAAACGGCCGTTGTGATCGAAGAAGCCGAAGGACATCACCAGGCCGCGCTCGCGGTCGATGACCGGAAAGCGCCGGTCGCGGATCGCGGTGACGAACGGGTAGAAGCCGCTCTTCTGTTGCTCTTCGCAGCTCAAGGCCAACACGTTGAAGCCGTTGTTGCCGGGGCGGCGCAGGTTTGGATTGCTGTTGGTCTGCAGCCCGTTCTCCCAACGTACGCAAGTCGGGGCGAAGGGCGCTGTGTTGCGCCCGGTGTTGCCGCCGAGGCCGGTAAAGTACGCATTCGCAACCTTCACCAGGTCATCGTGGCTCATGCGGTCGCCGGGTGGTACCGTGCGTAGGAACTGTGGCCGCGGCGTGCCTTTCTCCTCCATCGCTTTGCCTGCCGGCGGGAACAGGCCACCGCCGGTACCGGCCGAGCGGACGACGAGGGATTCGATCTCGCTGATGAGGCCGTACTCCACTTTCAAACGCAACGCCATGAGCACTGGCGTGTCGTCCTCGATGACGGTGCCATACAGGCCAACCTGGCCATCCTCCGGGTCAGCCACGTAGAGACGGTACTTGCCGGGGGCGGTGGCCGTGCCCCATAACCCGTCCCCCAGATGCAGCTCCTGGCCGTTCTCCGTGAAACGCACCACCCGGGCCAGCGGCAGCCGCGCCGGATCATGGGCGACCAGCGCGGCCAGATACTGATCGATCATCCCGGTGAGGCAGGGTCGATCGCAAACATCGGAAGCCCGGCTGGGCCGGGCTGGAATCCATGTCAGGACCATTGTCAGGGCGGCCAGGACCGCGAACGTCCGCATGCTCATCTTGCGTCCCCTCATCTGTTGCTGCATCCATGCGGCCAATGTATCCGTATAGGCACAAAGGATGGGAGAGGAGCATAATGCGCCACGTCGCTCTGTCCGCCACGCGGTATCCGAATGCTTGAGGAGGGCACTCCGCCTGAGGCCTTGTTGTCCCAGATCGCTCTGGGCAATCGCGAGGCATTCGCGGCACTTTACCGGGCCACCGCCAACAAGCTGTTTGGCATTTGCCTGCGAGTCCTGGCGGAGCGCTCGGAGGCAGAGGACGCTCTGCAGGATGTTTTCACCACGGTCTGGCGCAAGGCCGCGCAGTTCGACGCCACACGGGCGAGCGCTGCGACCTGGCTCGCCATGATTGCCCGCAGCAAGGCGATCGACCGGCTACGCGCGCTGCCGGCTCGCCAATCACAGGCATCCCTGGAGCTGACTGAGGACCTGGAGGATCCCGGTGTCTCACCGCCCCAGGAGGCCCAGGCCGCTACCGACCGGGCGCAGCTCGAGCGCTGTCTGGATCTGCTGGATGCGCGCCGCCGTGCGCTCATCCGCGCTGCGTTCTTCGAGGGGTCGACTTACGAGGAGCTGGCTGCGCGCACCCAGTCGCCGCTCGGGTCGGTGAAGAGTTGGATTCGAAGGGGTTTGCTCCAGCTGCGTGAGTGTCTGGGCACATGAATACGCCCAACCCGCCACTCGGAAGCACCGATCCCTCCGGAAGCGAGCCGCCCTCGGATGACGTGCTCGCCGGCGAGTATGTGCTCGGTGTGCTCGATCCCGCGCAACGACGCAGCTTGGAAACCCGGCTTGGATCCGACCGCGCATTTGCCGAGCGCACGGCTTACTGGGAGCGTCGACTGGCTCCTTTGTTGGACGATATCGCGCCTGTTTCGCCTCCCGAGCGGGTCTGGCAGCGGGTCTGTGGGCGCCTGGGATGGACGAACACCCGCGCCAGTATCTGGCAGAGCCTCGCCTTCTGGCGAGGCGCCGCTATCCTTGCCACGTTGGTTGCGGTTGTGGCGGTTGGCTTGTCAGTGTTGCAGGCGCCACAGCCGCCGACTGTGCTCGCACCGTCCCTCGTCACACCGTTGGCCCACGATGACGGCACGCCGGCGTGGCTCGTTTCGATCGATCGAACAGGGGGCACTGTCGCTGTCGTGCCGGTGCCAGGGCCTCGAGATCCTCAGGGCAGAGTCCCCGAGTTGTGGTTGATTCCGCCCGGGCAGGCGCCGCGCTCTCTCGGGTTGGTTTCGGTCGAGCGGTCACGCACGGTCGAGGTGCCGGCGAGCCTACGTGCGTGGCTGGCTTCCGGCTCGGTCCTCGCCGTCTCGCTCGAGCAGCCCAGCGGCATTCCGCATGCCGCGCCCGCCGGTCCGATCATCGCCAAAGGCGCGATTCGCGTGGCGGGCGCTGGCTGAGCGGGTGCGGGGCTTGCGACGGCGAGCGCATGAGATCCGTTTACCAGGCCAAGCTGGTCAATGGTGTCTGGGGTGATCCCGGCGTCTGTATCGACCTGAAGTACCAGCGTCGCGCGGTGTTGTTCGATATCGGCGATGTGTCGGCGCTGCCCGTGCGGATGCTGCTGCGAGTGACCGATGTGTTCGTCAGCCACACGCACATGGACCACTTTGCTGGTTTCGATCACCTGCTGCGCGTCTGCCTGGGGCGCGCCACGGGCGTGCGCTTGCACGGGCCCCCGGGCTTCGTTTCACAGGTCGAGCACAAGCTTCTCGCATATACCTGGAATCTCGTGCAGAACTACGAGGCGGACTTCGTGATCGAAGCGCGTGAGCTGCATGCGGACGGGCATGTGCATCGCGCGCAGTTCCGTAGTCGCGAGCAGTTCCGACGCGAGCCGCTGGTCGACCTACAGACGCAAGGCGGCTTGATACTGGAGGATGAGCAGTTTCGCCTCCGGGCTATGCCGCTCGAGCATCATGACATCGTTTCACTGGCTTTCTCCTTCGAGGAGACCACACATATCAATGTCTGGAAAAGCCGCCTGGAGGAGCTCGGCTTGCCCTCCGGGCCGTGGCTGACAGAGCTCAAGCAGCGGGTGCGGGCGCAGGAGCCGGACGATACGCCGATGCGCGTACACTGGCGTACGCGCGAGGGCTCACGCGAGCAGACGTTCTCGCTTGGCGAGTTGCAGCGCGACTTGTTGGAATTTGGCCGCGGCCAGAAGGTTTGCTATGTCACCGATGTGGCCGGACATGCACGCAATCGCGCGCGGCTCGAGGAGTTTGTGCAGGGTGCGGACCTGTTGTTCATCGAGACCGTGTTTCTAGATGCCGATCAGGAGCTCGCCGCGAGGAAAGCGCACTTGACGACCACCCAGGCTGGCGAGATCGCGCGCGCGGCCGGCGTAAAACAGGCGGAAACGTTTCACTTCTCGGCGCGCTACCGGGAGCAGGGACCGGAGGCGCATCACCGGGAATTCCGACGGGCGTGGCGGCCGGACGAAGCTGCTGCGTAGCTCTCCCCCACGTGCGTGTCACCGTGATGGTTCTGACGGTGATGTCGCGCGTACGTTTCACACGGTCTTTCGACGTCAAGAAGTTCACAGGTCAATAGGAAAGAGTCCTGCTGTCGAGCGTCGCTAGTGACGTGGAGACAACTAACTGATGAATATTGCAAGGTGATCTTTCGTGCCGTACTATCTTTCTCACCAGAGCGCCCCCGGCAGTACGTGTCTCCCAACATAACAGTGGAGATGCCGAGCCCGGGGGCTTCCTTCTTTTGGGGGCGAAAAATGACGGTGCGCGTCGCTGTGCTGGTCGACCTGGGGTTCTTTTTGCCGCGATATCGTTCTCTCGTCGAGAGACGTGCCGATCCGCCTCATTCTGCAAAACAAGTTGCGCAGGAACTGTGGCAAACGGCTTTGCGGCACGTTCAGCGAGCGAACGGCGAGCAGCTATATCGTATATTCGTCTATGACTGCGCGCCTTTATCCAAAAAAGTGCACAATCCTCTAACCGGTCGCTGCATAGATTTCCGCAGAACGGCCACATATGCGTTCCGTACGGAGTTGCATTGCGCGCTGGTCTGCAAGCGGAAAGTCGCGCTTCGGCTCGGCGAGTTGAGCGATGGTCATCGATGGCTGCTCAAGGAAGAGCCGACTCGACGCCTCCTCAGGCGCGAGATAACGATTGATCAGTTAGCGGAGAGTGATGTCACGTATGACACGGTTCAGAAAGGCGTCGACATGAAGTTCGGAATGGACATTGCGTCGTTGGCCTATAAGAAGCTTGTGGAGAGGGTCGTTCTCATAACTGGCGATTCTGATTTCGTTCCGGCGGCAAAACTCGCTCGCCGCGAGGGCCTGGATGTCGTTCTCGATCCTCTTTGGAACCGTATTACTTCCAGCCTGCGGGAACACGTCGATGGGCTGAGAACGGTCTGGCCCGATCCGCGCCCCCGCTCCACAGTTGCACTGAGTCCATCAGGGCAGGCCTCAAACAAAAATCGGACCTCATCGGCGTTGTGGCCAGGGCTTAGCTAACGCTCATTTTTGCGCTTTCTGTTGCAGAACTTCGTTACGCGTTGTGCGGCATCGGGTGCGAGACCTTCGTTCTTGAACAGGTCGAGCCCGTAAGCGTTGCGCAGTGTCAGCCCGTCGGTCTCGATGAGCGCGCGCTTGATGACGTGATTCGCGTACCAGGAGTTGGCAAGGATGTCGTCGCAGAGAGTGCCTAGCTCGGTTTCGAACCGGTCATCCGGGAAGCAGAAGTTGGCCAGGTGCATCGCTTGCGCCTCCCGACCGGAGTAGCTGCGTGAGGTGAGCATCATTTCGGCCGCTTTGGCGGTGCCGATCCGGTGGGGGAGGCGCAGTGTGAGTCCCCATACCGGCGTCAGCCCCCAACGGGCATACACGTCGCTGAAAGTGGCGGACTCACTTGCGACGATGAGATCGGCCGCCAGTGCCAGCTCCAGTGCTCCCGTCGAGCAGTGTCCCTCCACCGCGGAGATGACGACCTGGGCAAGATTCGCGAGCTTGTCGATGACCTCGGCCTGGTAGTGAGGCTTGGCGTGCGCCTTCACGTAATCGAGTACTTCGTGCATGTCATAGCCGCTGGAAAAGTTTCCCTGCGCGCCTCGCAAGACCACCACACCGACGGTCTTTCGCTGCCGCATGATCGCTTCGACGTGCTCATCGAGCGCTTCGAATACCTCCTTCGAAAGCGCATTGCACTTGTCCGGACGGTTCAGGGTCAGGGTGGCGACCCCGTTCTGGTCGGTGCGCACTATGAGCTCGGTCATAAGGTGCCTTTTTGCGCGCGATTCCACCAACCGCCACCGAGCGCCTGGAACAGTGCGGCGGTGTCGGCATAGCGGTTGGCCTGCGCTTGCACTAGAGCCTGTTCGGCTTGCTGATAGGTTTGTTCGGCGTTGAGGACAGCGACAAAGCTGATCGTTCCAAGCTCGCGCTGTTTCTGCGCGAGGTCGAAAGCGGCCTTCGCAGCACGAGCGTTCGCGGCGTTCGCTTGCAATGCGTCGGCGTCGGACTGCAATGCGCGTAAAGTATCGGCGACGTTCTGGCAGGCGAGGATCACGGCCGCCCGATACTGCGCTCCGGCTTGATCCAGGGCGGCGTCCGCAGCGCGATGCCTGTGGATCAAGGCTCCAGCATCGAACAGGGTTTGGGTGAGGGAAGCGCCGATGCTCCAGAAGCCCGTGCCGGTCTTGAACAAATCGCCGGCCGTGAGTGCGGTCGAGCCCCAATCGCCGGTGATCGCGAATTGCGGCAGCAAGTCGGCAAGGGCCACGCCGGCTTGTGCCGAGGCGATATGGAGGTTCTCTTCCGCCTGGCGCACGTCCGGCCGATGCTCCACGAGCTTGGCAGGCACACTGACAGGAAGCTCGCCGGGTAGAGTCAAGTCCGTCAGTTGGAAAGTCGCCGTCGGCTCCTCTGCAGGCAGTTTTCCGAGGAGAGCAGTGAGCGCGTCACGCACCTGCCCGAGCTGCTTCTGCAGCGGCGGCAGCGTGGCAGCCGTTTGGGCCTCTGCCGCCTCCTGCGTGAGCACGTCAAGATGGCTCGCGGTGCCGAGTGTCTGCTGCTGACGTAGCTTGTCGGTGAGCTCGTGTTGTAACTGCAGGACCCGTTCCGTCGCGGTAATCTGCCCCCGCAGGCCCGCTTCCTGGATAGCGGTCACCACTACGTTGCTGCTCAGCGTGAGGTAGGTGGCCTCCAGTTGGAAACGGGTGCTGTCGCTCTGCGCGCGCGCGGCTTCAATCGCCCGACGCGTGCCGCCGAAGACGTCCGGCATGTAGCTCACGGTGAGCTGCGCCGTGTAGAGATTGTAGTAGGGATTCTGCTGGGGCAGGTTGGTCGGGTTGGCGATAGTGCCGACGGCGTTCTTGGCTCTCTGCGCGTCAAACTGGCCCTGCACCATGGGCCAGAAGGTACCCCGCTGCGCCAGATAGAGCTCATGCGCTTGCCGCAGAGCGGCTTTGGCGGCCGCGAGGTTGGGGTTTGCCTGCAGGGACTGCTCGACCAGCGCGTCGAGTTTGTCGGATTGAAAAACCGACCACCATTGGGCGGGGATATCCATGCCGACGAGGAGGCGCTGGGTACGGCCCCCTGTGACCGCGGCGGAGGCCGTCTCGGCACGGGTCGATGCGCTGCCGTAGTCGGTCGCGGCCGGGGGTGTCGGTCGTTTGAAATTCGGACCCACAGCGCACCCTGTCAGGCAGAACGCGAGGAAGCTGACGAGACTGGCCGCTTTCATGTCGACTGCCACACAGTTCGCCCGTGACGCGCTTCCGCCCAGTGCTCGATGACATGATACATGGATGGCAGCACAAACAACGTCAGGATCGTCGCGACCGCGAGCCCACCGACCACCACGGTCGCGATTCCGCGCTGTACATCGCTTCCCACCCCTGTGTGCAGGGCGGCCGGCAGCATGCCGAGAGTGGCCACGGTCGCGGTCATGAGGACGGGACGCAGGCGCTCGGTTGCCCCTTTCATGACGGCCTCGTGCAGATCGAAACCGGCTTTGCGAATGCGGTTCAGGTTCGCCACCATGATGATGCCATTCTGAACCGCCACGCCGAAAAGGGCGATAAAGCCGACACCGCTGGCGACGTTTAGAGTCTGGCCTGTCAGGTGCAAAGAGATCAGACCCCCAAGGGTCGCCAGGGGCACCACGCCAAGGATGAGAGCCGCTTGGCGCAATGAGTGCGTTCCCACCGTCAGCAGGATCAACATCAAGCCCATGACCATGCCGAGAATCACCAGCAGACGCGACTCCGCGCGGCGCTGATTCTCGAACTGCCCACCCCATTCGAGGCGCACCTGGTCGGGATCGAAGTGGACCTTGGCGGCGATGCGCGCCTGGGCTTCCTTCAGGTACGAGGTCAAATCGGGATCGCGATTGTCGATGCGGATCGTCAGGTTACGTTGTCCGTTCTCGCGCGTGACCGTACTTTCACCGGTCCGCTCGCGGACCGTGGCGATTTGCGCCAGAGGTATTTGCGCGCCGCTGCTGGTATTTACGAGCAGATTTCCCAATGCTGCGGGGGTGTTGCGCGTCGCATTCAGGTAACGGACAGTCAGTGGGTAGGTTCGCTCGCCGACATAAACAGTCGATACGGGCGCCTGGCCGACGCCCGTCTGGATGACGTTCTGGACGTCGGTCATGTTGATCCCGTAGCGCGCCGCCTTGTCGTGATCGAGCTTGATTTCGATCTGGGGAATGGGCGGCTCCTGGAACATAGATGCGCTCGAGGTGCCGGGAATGCTGTAGAGCACGGCCACGATCTGACGGCCAACATCGCGCAGCGCGTCGAGGTCATCGCCATAGATCTTGACGACCAGCGGGCTGTGGGCACCCCCGATCAGATCGTTCACGCCGTCTATGATCGGCTGGCTGATACCGATGTCGTAGCCCGGCAGCTCGCGGGCGAGATCGCTGGAGAGGCGGTCCACAAAAGCCTTCTTGCTTTCGCCCCCGGGCCAGGTCTCATACGGCTTCAGGCCCACGGGGGCCTCGATGTGGGACATGGTCCAGGAGTCGGTGCCGTCGTCATTGCGCCCAACCTGGGTAACAATGTACGAAACCTCCGCATACTTCAGGACAGCCCGCCGCAGCTCGCTCGCCATGTCGCTCGCCTGGTTGAGCGCCAGGCCGGTGGGCATCTGCACTTGCAGCCACAGGGAGCCCTCGTCGAGGTCCGGCAGAAACTCGCGGCCTACCGTGGCGCCCAACGCGATAACCGCCAGCAGCGCAAAGATGGTTACCCCATAGATGATGCGGGGCTGGTCGAGGCAGGACTGCAGCACACGCTCATAACCTTGCGTCAGCTTTTCCAGCCAGCGATTGTGATAGACGCGTCCCGGCCGGCGGAAGGCGTAGTAGGCGAGGCCGGGAACCAACGTGAGAGTGGTCAACAGCGCGCCGAACAATGCGTAGCCCATGGTGTAGGCCATCGGGGTGAAGAGCTTCGCCTCCGCGCGCTCGAACGAAAAGAGCGGCAGGTAGGTCGTGATGATGATGAGGCTGGCGAAAAAAATCGGCCGTGTGACCTGCACGGCGGCGGCCTTCACCTCGCTTTCGCTCAACTCGTCGTCCGGCGTGGCTTCGCGCCGGCGCAGGATGGCTTCGGTGACCACGATCGCGCCATCGACCAGAATGCCGAAATCGATCGCACCCAGCGAGAGCAGGTTGGCCGATACCCTGGTGAAGTTGAGAAAGGCGAACACCGAGACCAGCGCCATTGGAATGGCTACGGCCACGACGAAAGCACTGCGCGGGCTGCCCAGGAAAATGATCAACACCAGGAACACCAGCCCGACGCCTTCGGCAATGGTGCGGCCGACCTTGCTCACCGTCATATGGACGAGGTCGTCGCGGTCGCTGTAGGGCACGACGCGCACGTCCTGTTTGGCGAGCTGGCGGTTGAGCGCCGCGACCTTCGCGTGGACGCCGGCCAGGGTACGCGAAGGATTCTGATATTTGAGCATCAATACGATGCCCTCGATCGTATCGGGCGTGTTGTCCTTGCCGACGATGCCTTCGCGCTCCTGATGGCTCAACGTGGTCTTGCCCAGATCGCGCACCAGGACCGGTACGCCGTTCACCTGCTTGACCACGATCGAGCCGATGTCCGTGAGGCTGTGAAGGAGTCCGACACCACGGATGACGTAGCTCTGGTCGCCGCGCGAGACGCGGCCACCGCCTGCGTTGGCGTTGTTGTTGTTGATGGCGTTGAGGACATCCGTGATCCCCAAGCTGTAGTGTTCGAGTTGCCGCGGATCGAGATCGAGCTGGTACTCGCTCGTGAAGCCGCCAAAGTTGGTGTCCTCGACTACGCCCGGTACCGACTTCAGCGCGGGGATCACGACCCAGCGCTGAATCTCGGACAGCTCCTGGAGATTGTGCGTGTCCGACTCGAGCGTGTAGCGGAAGATTTCGCCACCCGGGCCGGCGACCGGGTCGAGTGATGGCGCGGCGCCCTGCGGGAGCACGGTCTGGTTGATACGTTCCAACAGGCGTTGCCGCGCCCAATAGTCCTCGTAGCCGTCGCGGAACAATACCGTGATGAGGGACAGCCCGAAAGTACTCGTGGAGCGCATCAGCAGCAGTCCCGGCGTGCCGTTGATCTGCCTCTCCAGCGGTACGGTGATCAACTGCTCCACCTCTTCGGCGGCGAGGCCGGGCATCTGGGTGGTGACTTGCGCGGCGACATCCCCGAGCTCCGGATACGCTTCCACCGAGAGCGTCTCCCACGCATAGACACCGAAGCCTACCAGCAGCACCGCCAGGATGATCACCGCCACGCGGCGGCGCAGGCAGAAGCCGACGAGTTGGTCAATCATTGAGGAGGATTCCACCCTTGGTCACGACCTCCTCGCCCGGCTGCACGCCCGATTCGAGCGCTACCGTGCTGCCTTCCTCCAGCGGCGCCGTGACGGTGCGGCGCTCGAAAGTCCAGGGTGCCGTCGCGACGAACACCGTCGTCCGATCATTGTTCATCAGCAGTGCCGAGGTAGGCAGGACCACGTGGGACTGTTTTGGCCCGAACAGGGTGACGGTCGCAAACATGTTCGGCTTCAAGCTGACATCCGGGTTGGCGAAGGCGATCCGCAGCTTGTCGCGCCTGGAGTCCGACTCGATCACGTCGCTGACGAAGAGCACTTTGCCCCGCAGCGTCTTGCCCGGATAAGCGGCCAGAGAGACTTCCGCGTCCTGACCGCGCGCGACTACGGCGAGATCCTTTTCCGGGACCATCGCGGTGACCCATACAGTGCTCAGGTCGGCGACCGTCATGAGGGGCTGTGTCGGATCATTGAGCATGTTGCCGGCAGCGATGTTGAGTGTGGTGATGCTGCCGGAAACCGGCGCTTGGATCGCAAGCAGGGTGGTGTGCGGGTTGACATTCGCGGCGGCGCCGAGGATCTTCAGCCGCGCCCGGGTGCGGGTGAGCTCGGCGGCGGCCTGCGCGTCATCGCTGCGTGCCTGGTCGAGCTCCCGGGTCGAGGCGGTGCCGAGCTTGAATTGCTCCTCCTGGCGCGCGAGGTTCTTGCGGGTGAGTTGGAGCGTGTCTGCGGCTTTCTCGTTGTCCTCCTGTGCCTGCCCGAGATCGGGGGAGTCGATGACGGCGAGCACCTGTCCGCGCCGGACCCGGTCGCCGAGAGCGACCTTCACTTCCAGCACCCGGCCAGCCAGGGGTGTCAGAACGGCGGCCGTGCGGGTCGGGTCGGATTCGACGCTCGCGGGGATTACCAGGCGCGGGCTGATTTCCTCGGCTTGCGCCGCAGTGACCGTGAGCCGATTGCGCAGTGGCGAGCTCGCCGGAATGATGATCTGCTCGCCCTTGCGGACCAGTAACTGGGGTCCCGAGCTGCCCGCCGTGTTTGTGCCGAGAAGACCGAATCCCCGGGTAAGGAAAGCCGCTACCAGAGCCAGGCCGAGTGCGATGCCGCCCCAGAGAAAGCCGCGGCCCCAGGCGTTCGGGGCATGATCGTGGATCTGCATGACAGTTTTGTTACAAGGCCGGTCCGGAAGGACGGTCATTTTCCTACATTGTAGGGTCCCGGAGCACTCAAAAAATGTTGGCTCCAGCGGAATGCGGCGCAAGAAAGGAGTGTGAAAGGTTCGCCGCCGGGTGTCAGCCGCGCCGTGTTGGCGGAGTTGGTGCCCGGTGTCGGCTCAGTGCCGCTTGCAGCACGCGGGCGTGATTGATCCGGGGATCGCGCGCGGCATACAACAGGGTCACGGTCTTGCTCTTGCCGAGTTTGCGCAGCTCCGGCAGGGCCGGGTTGCTTTTGAGCTCGCCGCGGTAGCGCTTGCGAAAGGTATCGAACCGCTCCGGGTCATGCTGAAACCACTGGCGCAGTGCTGGACTGGGCGCCACGTCCTTCATCCAGACATCGATCCGGGCGGCGGCTTTTTTCACGCCGCGGGGCCACAAGCGATCCACGAGCACGCGAGTTCCATCAGTGGAGCTCGCAGGCTCATAGATTCGCTTGATCCGGAAAGTCATGGCCCGAATGTCCTCCGGCTGTCAGCTCGCTTTGCGTGGCTTGTAGGAGTACTTCTGGCCGGACAGCGAGGCCTGATACAGCGCGCCGCCTTTCACGATGGTAAATACAGCCATCCCCTTGTAGTACTGACCCGCGGTGGCCGCGTCTTTCTTGCCGCCGCTGGCGTCACCGCTCACTCCTTGAGTACCAGCTTGGCCGCCCGCAGAGGCGGTGATGGCCACCACGCGCACGCCGGCATCGAACTCGAAGTTGCCGGCGGTGAATGTGTCGAACGCGCTCTTGTCTCGGAAGAACACGATCTGGCTGTAGCCCTCACCACCGGCCTGAAATCCGACGCTCACCTGGGTGAGGGAAGTGTCGCCCACGTACCTGCCGTGCTCGTAGACGCGACCCTTGCCGTACGCCCCGCCGACGACGAAGGCGCCCTTGCCGATATTCGGGAATACGGCATAGCCATAACAGTCGTGGAAGAAATTTGCGCTCTGACCCGCGTGTTTGAACAAGTCGATGGTCGCCCTGTAGTCGTCGTCTTTCGCTGCGGAAGCTATGCCGGACAGCAGTAGCATCGCAAGGATCAGCATCGAATGGCGCAAAGTTCTCATGGGTAGCACTCCATAGGTCCGTCTGGTCTGCCTTAGTGTACGCTCGTATCCTGACGGAGGTAGACTACGGCCATGACCTCACGACGCGATGTTCTGTGCTCCGGCGCCGCGGTCGGATTGGCACTGGCGATCCAGGGACGCGCTCGGGCTGCGGCCGGGAGTGATGGCGCACAGTTGCCGCTTATCACCAGAGCGATTCCCTCCAGCGGCGAGAAGCTGCCGATCATGGGGTTGGGAACGGATCAGTTCCGGGCCAGTGAGCGCCCGGCGATCCAGGCGGAAATCAAACGGATGCAGGAGATGGGCGGGACGGTCATCGATACCGCCGCGGCCTACGGTGACAGCGAGGCGATCATTGGCGACGCGCTGGCGAGCCTCGGCATCCGTGAGCGGATGTTCATTGCCACGAAACTGACCGCGGACGAGGTGGGCAGCTCCACCCGTGCCGGTGAGGAGAGCTTTGCCCGCTCCCTGGAGCGCTTGCAGACCCGGCGGATCGATCTGCTCCAGGTCCATAACCTGGAGGGTGTGGAGGTGTTGCTGCCGGTTCTGCAGCGGTGGAAGAAGGAGGGCAAGATCCGCTACATCGGCATCACTACTTCGCGCGTAGGCCAACATTCGCACATGGTCGAGTACATGCGCCAGTATCCGCTGGACTTCGTACAGGTCGATTATTCTCTGGCCAACCGCGAAGCCGCGACGAGCGTCTTGCCAGTTGCGCTGGAGCGTCACATCGCGGTGCTTGCGAATATACCTTTCGGTTTCGGGTCGGTGCTGCGGCAGGCGCAGGCGCGCAAGCTGCCCGACTGGGCCGCGGACATCGATGTGACGAGTTGGAGTCAGTTTCTGCTGAAGTACGTGGCCTCCCATCCGGCGGTCACGTGTGTGATACCCGGCTCCACCAAGGTGGAGCATCTCGAACAAAATCAGCGCGCCGGGCGCGGCAGGCTGCCCGATGAGGCGATGCGCAAGAAGATGGAAGCGGTCTGGGACGAGGGCTGACGGGCGATGCTGGCGGAATCCGGCGTCCCAGGGGCGAGCGGCGCCCCATGGGTCAGCCGCAAGTGGTCGTCCCGCGTAGCGCCGCTGGCGCTTCTCGGGATTCCCTCCGCTGCGCTCTGGTCGGCCTACACCTTGACGCTGCGATAGTCCACGCGCTTGGCCCTGCGATGTAACATCTCGCGCTCGTAGATACCGCAACGCAGTACGACCCGCTCGTAGCCGATCCGGGGCGCCGGGATCGGCTCCTCGATCCTGGGCGTCGAGAGCATGATGGCGTCGAAACGCTCCTTCATACCAGGGCTGAACTCCGGATGGCTGAGGATGAACAGGTCGTTGTTGACCACGCCATTCAACACGCGCTCGCCCGCTTCGAGGGGGTCCATGCCCATTGGCAGGCGCGGCGGGCCGCCGCCACCGCCTGGGCGAGCGTGCGCCGCACGGTAGGGGTTCTCCGTCCCGGTGCCGACATAATTGTCCGTGTTGACTGCGCCCGGGCAGAACACGGAAGTGCCGATGTTGGTGCCTTCGAGCTCGACCCGTAGCGCTTCCATGATGCCTACGGCCGCGATCTTGGTCGATGTGTAGACTCCGGCGTTTACGCCGGGTAGGAGTCCGCCCATGGAAGCTGTCGTCACGAAGTGACCGCCTTCACCGTGCTCGATCATATGCGGCAGGCACGCTGCGACGCTGTTGTAAATGGCTGTGAAGTTTACCGCGACGGCGTTGTCCCACTCGTCGTACTTCGCGTCCTTCGCCTGACGCAGTGTCTTGATGCCCGCGTTGTTTACGACCAGATGCAACTTGCCGTACTTGGCTTTCACCTGCTCGATGAGTTGCGCCCAGCCTGGGCGGTCGGTGACATCGTGCTTGAAGGGCATCACGCCCGGGTTTCCCTGTGTGAAGAGCGGCAGGGCTGCCTGGAGGCGCTCTTCGTTGCGATAGCCGAGCACTACGATCATGCCCGCGTTGGAGCAGGCGCGTGCGATGCCTAAGCCGATGCCGTCGGAGGCAGCGGAGATGTAGGCGACTTTGCCGTGCAAGTCCTTTAACGGCGCAGGTTGCGCTACTGTCGGCTCTGGCGGCAGGGCCCGGCTGGGAATGGGGGGCGCTGCCGCGGATGACTGAGCGACGACCTTGGCGGCGTCTGCGACCGTTTGGGGTGTCGTTGTCGCGCTGGAGCCCCCGGCTGTGCCTGGCGCTGTGTTACCCGCTACAGCCGCCTCGCCGCGACCCGTGGTGCACCCGCTCAAGCCCAGGCTCGCGAGCAACCCGCCGGCGCCGAATCCAACTCCGACGCTCGTCCCGAGGAACTGGCGTCGGCCGAACGATACGTGGCTGTTGTCCTTGTGGGTCATTTCTGATTCTCCGCCCTCAAACCGTAACGCTACGGAAGGATTTACGACTCTTCTTACGGTGCTCGATCTCCCGCCGGTAGATACCGGCGTGTAGCACGCGAGCTTCCGCTAGGGCGCGTCCTGCGGGGATTGCTTCTCCCACGGGCTCTGAAGCCAACATGGCGTCGAAACGCTTTTGAGTGCCAGGCATGTACTCCGGGTGGGTCACGATGAACAGGTCATTGTTGATTACCCCATTGAGGACGCGCTCGCCCGCCTCGAGTGGATCCATACCCGGTGGCGGACCCGGCGGTAGCGGCGGCGCTCCGGGCGGTCGCTGCTGGCCGGCGCGGAATGGATTCTCCTCTCCGGTGCCGATGTAGTTGTCAGTATTGACTCCGCCGGGGACGAAGGCGGAGGTGCCTACCGTCGTACCCTCGAGCTCGATCCGGAGCGCCTCGATGAGACCCACGGCGGCAATCTTTGTCGCGGTGTACACGCCCAGGTTGCCACCGGGCAGCAAGCCGCTCATGGACGAGGTCACGACGATGTGCGAGCCTTCGCCGTGCTCGAGCATGTGCGGCAGGCACACAGCGACACTGTTGTAGGTAGCCGTGTAGTTCACCGCGACCGCGTTATCCCACTCATCCGGCTTCGCGTTGCTGACTTTTGCGCGCAGCTTGCTTCCGGCGTTGTTGACGACGAGGTGCAGTCGGCCGTACTTGTTTTTGATCTGCTCCAGCACCTCCTCCCAACCGCCGCGAGCGGTGACATCGTGTTTGATGGGAAAGACGCCTGCATTGCCAGGCTTGAAGAGTGGCAAGGCGGCTTTCAAGCGCTCTTCGTTGCGGTAGCCGATGCAGACTTTCATACCGGCGTTGGACGCTGCGCGTGCGATGCCAAGGCCGATGCCATCAGAGGAGGCGGTGACGTAGGCCACTTTCCCGCGCAGATCATGGAGTGGAGCCGGCTGTGACACGGCCGGCTCGGGCGGCATTGGCGCCAGCCCCGGGCCTGGACCCGGACGCGGGACCGGACCGCCGTTCCCCGCGGGTGGGTCGGACTTGGCGATGGCATAGCGCGAGAGGCCCAGCTCGGCCAGGATGCTCGCGGCTCCAGCGCCATACAGGGCCCCCTCGGAGAGGAAGCGACGGCGCTCGAGGGCGAACCGGTCCAGGCCGCGCGGGAACTGAGGAGTATCCTTTTTGGACATGCTGCGGATCTCGATGTTGGGCTGCGTCAGGTGTTGCCGCGAGTATGCCTAATCACGGCTCTCATAGCGGCGGGTTGCGTGGGAGTGCGGGAAAAAGAGCTTTGACGGCGCCCGCGCTGGGGCGGAAATCCCGAGGGACATTGACCTGCGCCCGCTGCGGCCCGCAAGCTTCGACCTCTTGGCCTGTGCCTGCCGTTGTCCTGGACTCGTTCTGATATGCAAAGCTCCGATGAAAGTCTGTGTGAGGCACTCCTCGCCACATGCCGGGAGTTGACGCGCCGGGGGCTGACTCATGGAACCTCGGGGAATGTGAGTGTTCGTCGGGATGAGCAAAGTTTTTTCATCAGTCCGACAGGGGCGGTGTACGAGGAGCTCGAGGTGGAAGACATTCCGCTGATGCAACTCGATGGCCATTGGTTCGGGCGTCGTCGGCCATCGAGCGAGTGGCGATTTCATCGCGATCTGCTCCGCGCGCGGCCGGATGTAGGCTCCATCGTGCACACGCATTCATGTTACGCGACTGCGCTTGCTTGCACGGGCAGGGGAATTCCGGCGTTCCACTACATGGTCGCGGTGTCTGGCGACATCGAGATCCGTTGTGCCACCTATCACACGTTCGGCTCGCAGGAGTTATCGGATGCCGCGCTGCATGCGATCGGCCGTGGAAATGCGTGCCTGCTGGCAAATCACGGCGTGATTGCACTCGGGGCGGATCTCACCGCGGCACTGTCGCTTGCGGGAGAGGTGGAGAATCTGGCGGCTCAGTATTGTGCCGCGCTGGCGCTCGGAGATGTCAGGGTGCTCGATGGCGCGGAGATGCGTCGCGTGGTGGAGAAATTCCGCACGTACGGTAAGCCGGACGCGCCAGATGCCGACTTGGTCCACGCGGGCGAACGGCGGCGAGGTTGAGGCTGGTTACCGAGGTGCGGTGCGAGCTTTCACCACAATGGATTCCCGCGATTCGCACTAACCTCCTCACCGCGCACGGGATGCGCGCTGTTTCCCCAGGAGGTTCGCACGTAATTCAACACCTCGGCGATTTGCTCATCGTCGAGTGTCAGGGAGAACGGCGGCATCCCGAATGGACGCGGGTTTCCCGCCGTACCAGGAGGATAACCGCCAAAGAGCACGAGCCGAATCGGATTGACCGCCGATGCCATCGTGATGGTGCGGTTATTGACCAGGGGCGGCGCGGCGGGGTCACGACCCTCGCCGTGGTCGCCGTGGCAGTTCGCGCAGTTCTTCTTGTACAGCTCCTCGCCGCGGGCGCGCTCGGCTGGGCGCAGCACATACGGCGTTTGCGTCGCGGTGGCCTGTGCGGGCGGTTCCATAGCCGGCAGTGATCTCAGGTAGGTCGCCATGGCTTGCAACTCGTCGTCGGGGGTGTGCTGGAGGCTTTCTGCCACGACTTCGGCCATGGGTCCCACCGTCATGGCGCGCGTGTCGAGTACACCTGTTTTCAACAAGGTCATCACCTCAGCATCGGTCCAGTGCTGCACGCCTGCTTCGCGCGGAGTCACGAGCGAAGGCGCATACCAATTGAGCACGAGGCCGCCGGTTGGCCCGGCTTCGGAGCGGGTGGCGCCGAGGGCGTTGCGCGCTTCGTGACAAGCACTGCAATGCCCGAGTCCTTGCACCAGGTAGGCACCGCGGTTCCACTGCGTATCGTGTGCCGGGTCCGACTGGTACACGCCCGGACGGAAGAATAGCCAACGCCAGGCGAGCAACAGTGGCCGGTAGTCGTAGGGGAACTTCAGCTCGTGGTGTCGATTCACCTGCTTCACGGGTTGTATGGTGCGCAGATACGCGTACATCGCCTCGGCATCCTGCCGGCTGATCCTGGTGTAGTTGGTGTAAGGGAAGGTAGGGTATAGGGCGCCGCCCTTCTTCGAGTACCCGTCGTGCAGGGCGCGCCAAAAATCCGTAGCGCTCCAGGAGCCCAGGCCGGTTGCGGCATCCGGGGTGATGTTAGGTGCGTAGAAAACACCGAACGGGGTTGGGATGGGACGACCCCCGGCGAACAGCGCGCCGCCGCGGGCAGTGTGGCAAGACTGACAGCCGCCGAGGCCAACCAATTCGCGGCCGCGTGTGACCGCATCCGCGCTAGCGGGCGTGGCAGGCTGCGGTGCTTCTCCGGTCTCCCGGTCGGGAGCCGAGAGCCACCACACGCCGAGGACTATGAGCACTATCAGAATGCCGACGAACCCTAGTGCCTTTTTCATTGTGCCATGTGCCCCAGGATGCTGCCGCACTGCAGTTGCGGTGTTGCTTCGAATGACGGAGCAGGCTCGGCATCATCGGGAACGGGTTGAGACGCAAGCCACGCGGTGGCCGCGTTGAGATCTTCCGTGCGCATGCGCTGTACGATCTCTCGCATGCAGTCCGGCGCTGCCGCGGCGCGCACTCCCATCCGCCACGCGCCGAGCTGTGCGGTCAGATAATCTTGTGAGACCCCGAGTAGTCCGGGCACTGCCGGCGCCACACCCAACAGGCGCCTGCCATGACACGAAATACAGGCTGGCAGTTTCAATGTCGGGTCGCCTTGCATGACCAGCTGCCGGCCTCGATCCAGTACCACGGTGCTGACCGCCGGCGCGTGGGGAGGGGGATAGGGCACTCGCAGGCTGCCGAAGTATTCGGCGATCTCGTGCAGATAGTCGTCAGTCTGCAGCTGCGCCATGTAGCTCATCATCGAATAGTGGCGCCGGTCGTCCCGGAAGTTCGTTAGCTGGTTGAAGAGGTAGCCGGCGGGCTTGCCGGCAATGCGCGGGTAGTACCCTTCGCGGGTTGCCCGCCCTTCGTTCCCATGGCAGGTGGTGCAAGGCTTCACCCGCTGCTGGATCGAATCCAGCGGCGGCTCGGTAGAGAGGTCGGCAGCCTGCGCGGACCCGAACACAAGAAACAATGCTGCGAGCCCTTGCGGGAGGCGGCGGCGCAATGGTTTAGGTTTAGCCACGAAGTTATTTTAATGCATATGAAAACTGCGGTAGCGCTTTTGCTCGGCGGGGCAGGTCATTCCGGCCGTGGGCCGCCGACGAGGTCCGCATGATGGCGCTGGGCGACGTCCGGATGCGAGCGGAGCCGGCCTTTGAGATAGTTCTGCCCCACGCTGCGAAACAGCGGGTTGTTGGGATCACTTTCCGGGCCGCGGGCCTGGGCGGCCAGCGCGGGCGGAAGTTCCAACAATGGCACTGTGGCATCCAGCCGCGCGCCCAGGAAGAACGCGACGGAAATTCTCTCGGTGGCGGCGGCAGGCACCACGACCCGGTGCAATGTCGCCCGCAGGTAGCCATCGGAGGCCAACTCCAACAGCTCGCCGATGTTGACCACGAAAGTTCCCGGCTGCGGCTCGACGTCGCGCCACCCTCCGGGGGTCTCGACTTGCAGGCCACCGTGCTCATCCTGCAACAGCAAAGTGAGGAGACCGGCATCCTTGTGGGCGCCCACGCCCTGATCGCTGCCGGTGGCCTCCCGGCCCGGATAGCGTATCAGCTTGACCAGATAGTGCGGCTCGTCCCGATACAGTGCCTCCAAAGCGTCCTCGGGCTGGCCCAGGGCTGCGGCGCAGGCACGCATCAGTCGCGTCAGCACCGTTAGAGCTGCCATTTGCCACCGGAGCACCACCGGGCGCAGCTGCGGCAGGGCAGAGGGCCATTGGTTCGGTCCCTGCAGGCGCGCCCACCCAGGTAATCCCGCCGTTCGCGGCAGGGCGGGGCGCTCGGGCCCAATGTCGATCTGCTCCCTCCAGTCGGGGGCGCCCCGGGTCCGCTCCCGGGCGACCCGGTTGTAGCCGCGAAAATGCGGCGAATTCACCATTTCGATGGCGAGCTTCTCGGCCTCGGGCAATGCGAAGAAATCCCTGGAGAGATCCAGTAGCTCGCGCAGCAGATCCGGCGCCACGCCGTGGCCGGTGAGGTAGAAAAAACCTACATCGCGTGCCGCGGCACGCAGTTGCTCCAGAAATCGCGCGCGCTCCGGCTCCTCCGACTCGAGGCGGCCGAGGTCGAGGAGCGGGATTGAGCCGGCAGGGAGCGGGGACTTCATGGCGATTTTGTTGAATGCTACGCTGGGCGCGAGGGGGGCGTCGATATGAGCAGCAATACCGAGCGGTTCATCGCGGCACGCGACCAGCTGTTACGGCTCCGTGGAGACCCGGTCGGCGCCCAGCGGGAATTCCGCTGGCCACGCTTCGAGCATTTCAACTGGGCGCGCGACTACTTCGATGTGATCGCGCGCAATAACCACCGGCAGGCGCTGCGGGTGGTGGGCGGCGCGGGCTCGGAGCATTCACTGACCTTCGCCCAACTGTCGCATCGCTCCACACAGGTCGCCAATTTTCTGGCCGCCCGGGGCGTGGGGCCCGGTGATCGGGTCCTGCTCATGTTGGGTAATGTGGTCCCGCTGTGGGAGACGACGCTTGCCGCCATCAAGTTGGGCGCGGTCATCATTCCCGCGACGACGCTGCTGGAGCCCGCGGAGCTGCGGGATCGCCTCGACCGCGGCAAGGCGAAAGCGGTCGTCACGACTGAGCAGCTCACCGGACGGTTCGCCGGGCTCGAGGGCGCCCCCGTGCGCATTGCTGTTGGAGAACCGGGCGCGGGTTGGCTTCCCTACAGTGACTCCTATGCGGCAAGTGAGCGCTGCGAGCTCCCCGCGCTCACACGCGCGGACGACCTGTCGTTCCTGTATTTCACCTCCGGCACCACGGCACGACCGAAGTTGGTCGCGCATACCCAGGTAAGCTATCCGGTGGGGCATCTGTCGACGATGTACTGGTTGGGCCTGCGGCCGGGGGATGTGCATCTGAACCTGAGCTCACCGGGGTGGGCCAAACATGCCTGGTCGTCTTTCTTCGCACCCTGGAACGCGGCAGCGGCTGTGTTGAGTGTGCAGTACGAGCGCTTTGACGCCCGGATGGTCCTCGACCAGATGGCACGCTGCGAGGTGACGACATTCTGTGCGCCACCTACGGTTTGGCGCCTCCTGATCCAACAGGATCTCGCCAGCTGGCGGATGCGCTTGCGGGAGGCGACCAGCGCGGGCGAGCCGCTGAATCCCGAAGTGATCGAGCGCGTGCGCGCGGCATGGGGAGTCACTATCCGCGACGGTTTCGGACAGACCGAGACCACCGCGCAGGTTGGCAATTCGCCGGGGCTGCCCGTCAAGCCGGGCTCGATGGGTGTGCCGCTACCCGGATGTCCGATCACCTTGTTGGATATGGAGGGACAGGCGGCGGAGGAGGGCGAAATCTGTGTCCCCCTGGAGCAGGAGCCCCTCGCCTTGATGCGTGGCTACCTCGATGATCCGGAGCGCAATACCGGCGCTATGTCGGATGGCTACTATCATACGGGCGACATCGCCACCCGTGATGCGGAGGGATACCTGACCTACGTTGGCCGGCGGGACGACGTGTTCAAATCATCCGATTATCGGATCAGTCCGTTCGAGCTCGAGAGTGCCCTGATCGAGCACGAAGCGGTGGGCGAGGCGGCCATCGTGCCTTCGCCCGATGCGGTCCGGTTGGCAGTGCCCAAGGCGTTTATCGAGTTGGTTGCAGGTGCCGCGCCCGATGCACCGACCGCGCTTTCCATATTCCGGCATGCGCGCGCTCGATTGTCCCCGTACAAGCGCATTCGCCGGATCGAGTTCGCACCGCTGCCGAAAACGATCTCGGGAAAGATCCGGCGCGTGGTCTTGCGGCAGGCGGAGCAACGGCGGCCTGCGGACCAGGCCCGCAACTGCCAGGAATTCTGGGAAGAGGACTTTCCAGAGCTTCGGTAGAATGCCGTCCGCACCACTACACGGGGCCTGCCATGATCCGATCACTGCTTCTCGTTGCGATGCTCGTTGTAACGCCGTTCGCCGCGAGCGCGGCCACCCTCAACAATGACTCTCCCACCGTACTCATCACGGGAGCCAATCGTGGTATCGGGCTCGAGCTGGCTAAACAGTACGCCGAGCAAGGCTGGAATGTGATCGCCACGTCCCGCCACAATACCGGGGAGCCCGCACTCGCCGCTCTCGCGGAGCTCGCTGCGAAGCACCCCCAGGTCGCAGTCGAGAGGATCGATGTCTCCGACTCGGGCACCGTCCGCACCGTGGCCGAGAAGTATCGCGACCGGCCGATCGACGTGTTGATCAACAACGCCGCCGCGGTCGAAGCGACGTTTGCCGCCGACATGGCGGCGGCATCCACACCGTTCGAGAAGGTTGATTTCGATGCGGCGCGCCGGGATTTCGACGTCAACACGCTGGGAGCGATGCGGGTAGCACAGGCTTTCCTGCCCAACGTGGAGCATTCCCGGCAGAAGAAGATTGTGTCCGTTACCTCCCTCGCCGGCTCATTCGGCAATCCGCTGCCGAACGGAATTGCCCTGAACTACAGTGCCAGCAAGGCGGCGCTGAACAAGTACATGTCGCTGCTGTCCGTGCAGCTGAAATCGCGGCATGTCATCGTCGCCCTGGTGCAGCCGATTTTCGTGGCGAGCAAGGCGGACCTGAAGAACATGCAGGGCGCGGCCCCGTTGGATCAGGAGGTCGGTAAGCTCGTCAATGTGATCGACGCGCTCACCCCGGAGTCGAGCGGCCGGATTACCAATTTCAGCACCGGCAAGACCGATCCGTTCTGATGGCACCGCCGCTGCAAGGTTTGCGCGTACTGGAGCTCGCGCGAATTCTGGCGGGACCATGGATCGGACAAACGCTGGCGGACCTGGGGGCCGATGTCATCAAGGTAGAGGCTCCGGAAGGCGATGAGACACGCCGGTGGGGCCCTCCCTTTGTCGGGCAACAAGCCGCCGGCGGGCAGCCGGATGCCGCCTACTTCCATGCCTGCAACCGCGGCAAGCGCTCGATCATCGCCGATTTTCGCACCCCTGGTGGCCAGGAGATCGTGCGCCGCCTGGCGCAGCGCGCCGATATTCTGATCGAGAATTTCAAAGTCGGCGCCCTGGAGAAATATGGGCTCGACTACGCGAGTCTGAGCGCTCTCAACCGCCGGCTCATCTACTGTTCCGTGACCGGATTCGGGCAGTCGGGGCCGTACGCGCAGCGGCCGGGTTATGACTTCATGATCCAGGCAATGGGTGGCATCATGGATCTGACTGGAGATCCGCACGGTGCACCCCAGAAGATCGGCGTGGCATTCGCGGATATTTTTACCGGGACGTACGGCGTCATCGGGGTGTTGGCCGCGCTCGCACAGCGCGAGCGGACGGGAGTCGGACAACGGGTCGACATGGCGTTGCTCGACTCGATGGTGGGCGTTCTGGCGAATCAATCGCTGAATTACCTGGTGTCCGGCGTCGTACCCCGACGCATGGGAAATGCACACCCGAACATTGTTCCTTATCAGGCTTTCCCGGTCCGGGACGGTTACGTGATCATTGCGGTCGGCAGTGATGTGCAATTCGCGCGGTTGTGCGAGTTTCTTGGCATGCCTTCACTGGCAACCGATCCCAGATTCGTGACGAACGCGGTGCGAGTCGCGAATCGCGAGGAGCTCGTCGCGACGCTCTCTGCTGCCTTGGCAGGGCGCGATCGTGACGCAGTGTTGCAGGCGATGGAGGATCTGGGTGTCCCGGCCGGTCCGATCAACACACTCGCGGAGGTGTTCTCGGATCCGCAGGTTTTGCACCGTCACATGAGAGTGGACCTGCCGACGGCCGATGGCGGCACGGTGCCGTCGGTCCGCACGCCAATCACGTTCTCCGCCGCGGATTTGGCCTTGAACCGCGCTTCACCCCGGCTTGGCGAGCACACGAATGAAATCCTGGCCGAGCTGGGGTTAGTATCCCAGCGCTCGTGAGACCAGGCCGGTCAACGGCTCGCCGGCCCGGAATGCCGCGATGTTCCGCACGGCGATGGGGGCTGCCGATTCGGGATCCGTGCTGGCGGCAACGTGCGGCAGCACTGTGATTCGAGGGTGTGACCAGAAGGGATGATCGGCGGGCAAGGGCTCCTCGCGGAAGACATCCAACAGAGCGTGCCCCAGCTGTTGAGATTCGAGCGCGGCAAGCAGGTCCGCTTCGTTCAAGTGCGCACCTCGGCCCAGATTGATGAGGGCGGAACCCCGGGGAAGCTGCTCGAACAGATGCGCGTTCAGTATGCCGGCCGTGCTCCGGGTCAAAGGGAGCAGATTGATGAGGATTCGCGCATTTGCGAGGACCTGCGGGAGACCCGTCGCTCCCCATGCGTACTCGACTGTTGTCTCCTGGCGCTCGTGTCGACCCCAAGCGGCGACCCGAAATCCGAGCGCGACCAATGCGTTGGCCGCCGGTTGGGCCATCTCCCCGTAGCCCAGGATGGCCACTTTGCTGCGGCTCGCCATGATTTGCGGAAGCTGGTGCCAAACGGCGTGCTGCTGTTGACGCAGGTAAGCTGGAAACTGTCTGTGCACGAACAACGTCGCTGCGGCGACGCTTTCCAGCATCGATTTTGCCATGGAAGGGTCGACGAGCCGTGCAATGGGCGTGTGCGCGGGGAGCGTGGCATCCCCTAGCAGCCGGTCGACTCCCGCCCAGAGACTCTGGATGAAACGCAGATTGGGATACTTCGCGAGCTCGCCACGAGGTGGGTTCGCCACCAGGGCGATCTCGACTGCTGTTGCATCATCGCACTCGGCACCCCCCACCAGTAGCCGCTCTCCTGACGGTAGATGCGCATGGAGGGCTACGCGCCACAGCTCGTATTCCTGCGGCGACAGGTTGCCTGTCAACACAATGCTCACGGACGTGCACCTCTGAAATCAGGTTACGACAGTTTACCGACTCCCGCGCGGGCCGCCGCAGCCGTAGACGCTGTCGTTGCGGTTGCTGTGGAGGCGCGCGTGGGTGGGTGTAGGAGACACACCGACAGGAATAGCTGGGGCCGGCTGATGTTTTGCGAGCTCACCAGGGGATTAACTCCTTTTTGGTATTCAACTTGGGAGCAGCCAATGGCCAGAGCAAAAAGGAAAGCGGCGAAAAAGACCCGAGCGACGCGCGCCACCGCACGCTCACGACAGGAGGATGCGATCGCGCTACTCAAAGCCGACCATCGTCAGGTCGAGGAGTGGTTCGAGCAGTTCGAGTCCACTCGCTCCGACGGTCGTAAACAGTCTTTGGCACAGAAGATCTGCCAGGCGCTGAAAGTCCACACTCAGATCGAGGCGGAAATCTTCTATCCGGCCTTCCTCGAGGCGACCGGGGACAAGGACATCCATCACGAGGCCGAAGTCGAGCATGACGGTGCGAAGAAGCTGATCGCCGAGATCGAGGCTTCCGGGCCGGACGACGAGTACTATGATGCAAAAGTGACCGTCCTCTCCGAGATGATCAAACATCATGTCAACGAAGAGGAGAAGCGTGACGGCATGTTTGCGAAGGCGCGCAGCGCGAAGATGGATCTGAGCACCCTGGGTGAGCAGCTGGCCCAACGCAAAAGTGAGCTCATGAATGGCGCGGAGATGTCTCAGCAGACGCCGTCCCGGGGGCGCCGTAACGCGTCCGGTGTGTATGTGAACGCCTAGACTGGTTCTCATCCTCGTGGCGTTTGCTCCGGGGCCGCAAGGGGCCCCGGAGTTGCATGGATGCAACGCGGCAGATCCTCCACCTTGAATTGTCTCGACAGCGGCAGCCTGCACATCTACTTCAATCCATCGACTCGCTGAAGATCGCTCGCGACTTCATCGGCAACATTCCGCATGATCGGGATGATGCGGCGATTGCGCTCGCGATCATCGGCCTGGCGCGCAACCTCGGTCTCGAGGTGGTTGCCGAGGGGGTCGAGACGGAAGCGCAGGTGCGCTTCCTGGCCGCGAACCGTTGTGACTATCTGCAAGGTTTCTACTTTTCACATCCGCTCGAAGCGGAAGCCTACGCGCGGCTCGAGCTCAATTGGCGAGCGCAGCCGCTTGCTCAAAGCACGGCGCCCGCGGGAGGCGTGCAGCCTTTCAAGCACGGCCGGTCCTGCAGGGGCTCGGGCGAATGAGAATCACCTCACGCTTTCGCACGATTGCAGCTCAGGTCGCGGCGCTACAGTAGGTCTACGTATTGTGTGTTTGTTTGCACGTGGGTGTACTGGTCCCACCAAAGGGCAAACCCGTCGCGAGGCGGGGACGCAAAGCCTCCGGTCTCAGTGTTGTCGCTCCTGGGCGACTGCAGTGAGATAGCGGGGTTGCCGGCCTCGAATGCGGCTCTTGCGAGCCGCGAGTGTGCCGTCATGTGAGATTGATAGCCTGGCTCGTCGCCAGGAGGTCATCGCACGCGCTTGCCTGCCCTAGGGAAGTTGAATCAACAAACGGGGCAGGTCTCGAGCAATGCATTCTTCCAATGTCTTCGTGGCGCGTTCGCCACGTGCGGTTCTGCGTGCGCTGGCAGTCTTTGCGGTGCTGTCTTCACCTTGGGTCGGCGCTACGGCGGCGCCGACTATCTCCGGTGCGCCACCCACTTCCGTGGTGGCCGCGCACTACTACGGCTTCCAACCCAGCGCTACGGCCTCGGCAGGCAAGACCCTGACTTTCGCGATCGCGAACAAGCCTGCCTGGGCGACATTCAGTACGACGACTGGCCATCTCGGGGGCACACCCCTGCCTGCCAATGTCGGCAATTTTGCCAACGTGTCGATTTCGGTGAGTGACGGGACGGGGCGTGCGGCGCTCGCACCGTTCGCCATTACCGTGCTGCCCTTGCTCAACAGTCCGCCCAAGGTGAGCGGCTCGCCCACCAGTAGCGTGGTTGCCGGCCAGACCTACTCTTTCCAGCCGAGCGCAACCGATCCCAACGGTCTCAGGATCCAGTTCGGCATCTGGAACAAACCGTCCTGGGCGACTTTCGACGGCGCCACCGGCCGGTTGTCGGGTACGCCTGCCGCGGCCAACGTCGGTGCCTATTCAAACATTGTCATTACCGCGTACGACGGTTACTTCAAGACCTCGTTGCCTGCGTTCTCGATCGCGGTGCAGCCGGCGGTTGCGAGCGCGCCGGCGCCCGTCGTGTCCACAACGACTGGATCGGCGACGCTCTCGTGGCTGCCGCCCACTAGCAATACCAACGGGACGGTGCTGACCAATCTTGCCGGCTACCGGATCTATTACGGTACGACTGCGCAGTTGGGAAAGAGCGTCAGCCTGGCCAATCCCGGTCTGAGCCGCTACGTGCTCAGCGGGCTTGCGGCGAGCACGTGGTACTTTGCCGTCACCGCTTATAACAGTGTGGGAGTCGAGAGTGCGTTGACGAGTGTGCAGACCCTGGTCGTCAACTAGTCCACCGCGAGGCGCTCGCCCAGGCTCTGTCATGAGATGAGGTTCTTGAGGGCTTCCCGTTGGCTCAACGGGCTCAGGCGGTCCGTGTTCAACCGCACGAACCGTTTGATCTCGGCGGGATCGGTCCATGCGTATTGTCGCAAAGCCCATCCGATCGCTTTTTGCAGGAAGAACTCCCTCGAACCCAGGGAGGGCTCGATGCAGGCATATAGGAGCGTCAGGTCTGTCTCCTCTTTGAACAGGAGCTGGCAGATGATGGAGCTGCGGCGTTGCCACATGTCCGCGCCTTTGCTCCAGGCGAGCATCTTGCGCCGGAGGGGCGTGGGATAGTCCTTCAGAATCGGGCCGAGCCGGTGGGCGGCGATGTCATCGACGTAGTCCCACCAAGCTCCAGTGACGATCAACTCTTCGTACATTTCCATCGCGCGCGGGGTTTGAAACCCGCGCGCACGTTTGTCGCCCGCGAGTTGCAGGGCTGCGTAACGCTCTTCCCGGAAGCGCGCGTTACGCCATAAGTCCAGAACGAGCTCTTGCCAACGCGATGCGGTGTCGAGATTCGCTTTGGCAAATACCTCCTTGCAAATTCGGCGCAATAGCGGGGCCGGTACGCCGTGGTAAGGCATCACGGATTTCATGTAAGCCTGCATGGCTACGGCTTTGACGGGATCGGCGATGTTCCGCAGTGCTTTGCGCACATCCTGCAACACGTGGAATTCCCTCATTGGACGCTAGCGCGCGTATCCTAAGATAGTCGGGGACTTTGACGGTATCTCGGTCTGGCCAGTTCCAGGGGCTCGGTATGGCAACCTCCGCACCATCCTCACTCGAGTCGCTGCTGCGTGCGCAGCGAGCGGCTTTCCATGCGGAAGGCCCGGTTACCGCAGTGGTTCGGCGCGAGCGTCTCGATCGTGCGATCGACTTGCTCGTCACCCATCAGTCGGCGCTCTGCGAGGCGGTGGCCAGTGATTTCGGGCAGCGGCCGGCCGAATTGACGCGTTTCATGGACATTTTCCCGGCAGTCCACGGGCTCAAATTCGCCCGGCGGAATGTAGCGCGATGGATGAGGCCGGAGCGCCCCAGGTTGGGATTTCCGAATACTTTGCCCGGTATGCGCGGGGAAATCGTCTCCCAGCCCCTAGGCGTGGTGGGCGTCATCAGCCCCTGGAATTTTCCGATCACGCTCGCGTTCGGGCCACTGGCAGGCATCCTGGCGGCCGGGAACCGCTGCATGCTCAAGCCTTCCGAGCTCACGCCGGCGACATCGGCGCTGTTGAGCGATCTCATTGGGCGTGCGTTTGCTCCTGAGGAGATCGCGGTGATCAACGGCGGTCCGGATGTTGCGACGGCGTTCTCCAGGTTGCCTTTCGATCATCTGGTGTTTACCGGGTCGACCCACGTCGGGCGCCAGGTAATGGCAGCCGCCGCTGAGCACCTCGTGCCGGTTACTCTCGAGTTGGGTGGCAAGTGTCCTGCAGTCGTCGGGCGTTCAGCGGACCTGGTGCGAGCGGTCGATCGGATTCTCCTGGGGAAGCTCGCGAACGCCGGGCAGATCTGTCTCGCGCCGGACTACGTTTATGTGCCGCGCGAGAGTGTTCGGGCTTTTGTCGAGGAGACCAGGTCGTGGGCTCGTCGCGTCTACCCGGGGTTGCCGGGTAATCGGGATTACACGGCTCTGGTGAGCTCTCGTCATCGGCAGCGTGCGGAGGAGCTTCTTGCGGATGCGCGGGCGCAGGGGGCGGAGATTGTTTGGCTTGGCGAGGGTGGGGATGGCCAGGCCGCCGGCGGTGCTTGTGGCACGGGTGCGCCGAACGTTATGACGCCTGCGTTGATCTTGGGCGCGACGGAAGCGATGCGGGTGATGCGCGAGGAAATTTTCGCGCCGCTGCTGCCTGTGTTGGGTTACGACGACGTCGAAACTGTGATCGGCGCAATCCAACAGAGCGCCAGGCCGCTGGCGCTCTACTATTTCGGCTCCAACAAGAATGAGGAGGGCGAGATCCTGGCGCGCACAGTCTCCGGAGGCGTGACGGTGAACGACGTCGCCATGCATTTTCTTGCGCAGGAGTTGCCCTTCGGAGGCGTGGGGCCCAGCGGCATGGGCGCCTATCACGGCGAGCACGGTTTCCGCCGTTTCAGCCACGCGCGTGCTGTTTTTCACCAGAGCCGCTTCGACCTCGCCGGTCTGACAGGCTTGCGACCTCCGTATGGCAAGCGCTTGCGGCGGAGCCTGAGCTTTCTCATCCGGCGGTAATGCGGCTTTGATCTCCGCAAGAATCGGGTTGGCGCCTGTAGCGGAGGATGAGTAGGGTGGGACAGGTGAATCGAGGGGTGCCCATGGATGCCTATACGGTCCCGCCGCAGATATACGAGGTGACCACGGAGACGGTCATGCCGCACCTGGAGGAGAATCTTCGGTATACCACTACGCGTGAAAAGCACTGTCTGACGCACCTGCAGCTTGCGGTGGCGTTTCCGATTCTGGAGCACCCCGCGCTGAAGGGATGCACGTTGGGTCATGAAACCCGCAGGGGTGAGACGGTGTCTTATGTACTATTGTGTACCGGCGGCCATGGCACGTCGGGTGAGGCAATCTGGCACATTGACCCGAGTCGGATCCGCGGTACGCTGAATGTCAAATTGGGTGGGAAGAACATGACATTTTCGCAGAGCGTTACTGCGCTACCACTTGGAGCTTGTCGCGGATGAATCGACAGGAGCGCGTCGAGGCCGCCGTGGGCGAGTCTGTCGACGAAGCGCTGAT